>Ga0172382_10000902_pt1 | contig 54937 bp, 53 predicted proteins | sample Leawel138RmetaG_FD_122245 | JGI IMG/M metagenome (GOLD analysis project Ga0172382, IMG submission 122245) | Leachate microbial communities from a municipal landfill in Southern Ontario, Canada - Leachate well 138R metaG | ecosystem: Engineered > Solid waste > Landfill > Unclassified | place...
GCCCGGCTGGTGCTGAACATGACCGGCAGCTGGGCCGACGACACACTGGCGGCGCTCGCCCCGGACCGGACGGTGCCGCGCACCGTGCGCGGCACGAAGGGCGCGAGCATCGCCGTCCGCCTGCCGCCCGGGTTCGAGGGCCATGCGCTCGCCACGCTGAACCGCCGGGGGATGCCGTTCTACTGCATGCCATCCCACGGCGACGTGTTCTTCATCGGCCCGACCGAGACCCCGTTCGAGGGCGACGCCCGCAACGTCGCCGCCACGCGCGAGGATGTGGACTTCCTGCTCGGGGAGGCCGCGCATCTGCTGCCGGGGTTGGGGCTCGGGCCGCGCGACGTGCTGTTCAGCTGGGCCGGGGTGCGGCCGCTGACCCACGATCCGGCCCGGCCCGGCGGCGCGCGCGACCGGCGCATCCACGATCACGCCCGGCAGGGCCTCGCCGATGTCTGGACCATGACCGGCGGGCCGGTGATGACCCATCCCGGTGCGGGCCGGGCCATGCGCGCGGTGGTCGAGGCGCGGCTCGGTCCCCGCACGCCGCACCCGGCGCCTCTTCCTGCCCCCGCCACCCTCGCCATCGCCCGCGAGCCCGACCGCGCCGAACTTCTGGCCGCCACCCGGCACGCGGTCCGGCACGAGCACGCCCGCGATCTGCCGGGCATCCTCTACACCCGCACCGGCCTCGGCTGGCGCGGGCACCTGCCGCGGGCCGAGGTGGCCGCCGCCGCTGCGGAAGCGGCCCGGCACCTCGGCTGGTCCCGCGCCGAGACCGAGGCCCGGATCGAGGGCTTCCTGGCGCATCAGGCCCGCATCTTCCCGCATCACCGCCCCCCGGAGCCCGGCATCGGGGCCGAACAGGCACGGCGCGCATCGTGAACCGCCTTGCCGCAACCAGCAGAAGGAGAACCCCATGAGACTGAAGCATACCGCCAGCGCTTTCGCCCTCGCCGCCGCTGCGGCGCTCGCCGCGCCCCCCGCCGCCGAGGCGGCCAACGACCGTTTCAAGGAGGTGCTCGAACGCGGCGTGCTGCGGGTCGGCGTTCTGGGCGCGTTCAAGCCTTGGTCCTTCCGCAGCCCCGACGGCGCGATGCAGGGGATCGAGGTCGATCTGGCCCAGACCGTCGCCGACGCGCTCGGCGTCACGCTGGAGCCGGTGGTGGTGACCTCGGCCAACCGGATGGAATTCCTGCAGCAGGGCCGGATCGACCTGATCATCGGCGGCATGTATGACACCGCCGAGCGGCGCGGCGTCATCGGCATCGTCGAGCCGGCCTACTGGAGCTCCGGCCCCACCCTGATGGCGCGCAAGGGCATCATCTCGGACTGGGAGGACATCCGCGGCAAGCCGGTCTGCGCCAAGCAGGGCGTCTACTACAACTCGCAGGTGGAGCGCGAATACGACGTGACGCTGGTCTCCTTCACCGGCAACGCCGAATCGAAGGAGGCCCTGCGCTCGGGCCGCTGCATCGCCTGGCTCTACGACGACGTGTCGATCATGGCCGACCTCGAGGACGGCGAATGGGACGAGTTCGAGATGCCGGTCTCGGTGATCTTCAACAACCCCTGGGGCGCGGCGGTGCCGATCGAGGAGCGCGACAGCGCCTGGGGCGTGTTCATGTCGGGCATGGCCTATCGCTGGCACGCCGAGGGCACGCTGGTCGAGCTGGAGCAGAAATGGGGCCTGCATCCCGCGGCCTGGATCGCCGGCCAGCACGAGAAACACCGCTGGGACGACAGCTACCTTCAGCCGCGTTGATCCCCCTGCCTTTCCCTTCCTCCCCCGACTGCGCCCCCGCGCGAGCCGCGCCCGAGAGACCTCGATGATACCGGACCTAATCGGACCCTGGCTGGCCGAACTGCACCGAAGCACCGGGCTCAACTTCGTCGTGTTCTACGACGGGTTCGAGTATCGCCGCTTCGTCGCGGGGGCGGTCCTTTCGCTGCAGCTGATCGCGGCGGCGCTCGCCGTCTCGCTGGTGGTGGGGGTGATCGGCGCCTGGGCGCAGGGGGCGCGGCTCGCCCCGGTGCGCTGGCTGATGGGCGCCTATATCGAGGTGTTCCGCAACACCCCGCCCATGGTGCAGATGCTGTTCTTCTACTTCGCGCTGGGCGCCTATACGCCGCAGATCGACGCGGGCGGCTATTACGAGCCGATGATCACCGCCTTCGGCTGGGCGCTCATATCGCTCGGCGTGTTCGGCGGCGCCTTCAACGTGGAGATCTTCCGCGCCGGACTCGAGGCGGTGCCGAAATCGACCCATGAGGCGGCCGAGAGCCTCGGCTTCAGCCGCTGGCAGATCTACCTCTACGTGACGCTGCCGCTCGCCTTCCGCATCAGCCTTCCGGCGCTGACCAACAACCTCGTCAGCCTCGCCAAGACCACCTCGCTCGCCTATGTGATCTCGGTCCCCGAGATGACCTTCACCCTCAGCCGCGTCTGGTCGGACCACGTCAACGTGCCCGAGATGATGCTGGTGCTGTTCGTCTTCTACGTGGGCATCGTCACGATCATTGCCGCTGGGCTGCACCTGCTGGAACGCCGTCTCGCGCTGCCGGGATACGGGCAATGAGCGCGCGCGCCTTCCGCCTGCCCGCCGCGCTCGCGCGCCCCGGCGCACCCGCCCTGATGCCCCGGCCGCGGCTGTGGATGGGCCTCGTCCTGCTCGCCGGTTTCGCGCTGAGCGTGGCGGTGGCCGAGGCGCAGCAGGCCGCCGCCGGGCGGCCCGGCGCGCTCGCGGTGCTGCGGCAGTGGACGCCCTTCATCCTGCAGGGCTTCGCGCTCAACCTCGGGATGAGCTTCCTCGCCATGGCCATCGCCACCGTGCTGGGCCTCGGCCTCGGGCTGATGCAGATCGCCCGCAGCCCGGTGCTGCGGCTGCCCGCCAAGTTCGTCACCCACCTGTTCCGCAACTCGCCCTGGCTGGTGATCCTGTTCGCGGTCATGTATCTGACCCCGTTCCAGATGCGCCTGCCGCAGCTGGGGCTGGTGATGATCCCCGACTGGGTGAAGGCGACGGCGGCCTTCTCGCTGCCGGTCATGGCCAATATCAGCGAGATCCTGCGCGGCGCGGTCAACTCGATCCCGAAGGGACAGTGGGAAAGCGCCGAGAGCCTTGCCTTCACCCGCGGCCAGACCCTGCGCGAGATCATCCTGCCGCAATGCATCAAGCGGATGATCCCGGCCTGGATGAACTGGTATGCGCTGCTGGCACTCGCCACGCCCATGGCCTCGATCCTCGGGGTGCACGAGGCGGTGGGCAATGCGCAGGCGGCGATGGAGGCGGCGGGCTCGCGCCCCGAGTTCCTCGGCCCGTTCTACCTGTTCCTGATGGGGCTGTTCTTCGTCTACATCTATCCGATTTCCCTTCTGACCCGCAGACTGGAGCGCCGCTATGCCGTCACCCTCTGAGCCCACCCGGGATGCGGCGCCGATCATCAGCCTGCGCGATGTGCGGCTGTCCTTCGGCGCGTTCGAGGTGCTGCGCGGCATCAGCTTCGACGTGGCGCGCGGCGAGGTGGTCTGCATCATCGGCCCCTCGGGCTCGGGTAAGTCGAGCCTGATCCGCTGCATCAACGGGCTCAACCCGCTGGGCGGCGGCTCGATCACCGTCTGCGGCATCGACGTGGGCGATCCGAAGCTCGACAAGCGGGCGCTGCGGCGGCGGGTCGGGATCGTGTTCCAGCAATACAACCTGTTCCCGCACAAGACCGTGTTGCAGAACGTGATGATGGCCCCGCTCAAGGTGCTGCGCGAACCCCGGGCCGAGGTCGAGGCGCGGGCGCGTGCGCTGATTTCCAAGGTGCGGCTTGATGGCAAGGAGAACGCCTGGCCCGGCGAGTTGTCGGGCGGTCAGCAGCAGCGCGTGGCCATCGCCCGCAGCCTCGCGATGCGCCCCGACGTGATGCTGTTCGACGAGGTGACCGCCGCGCTCGACCCCGAGACGGTGAAGGAGGTGCTGAACACCATCCGCGATCTCGCGGCCGAGGGGATGACCTGCATCCTCGTGACGCATGAGATGGGCTTCGCACGCGAGATCGCCGACCATGTCTATTTCACCGACCAGGGCGTGATCGTCGAGCATGGGCCGCCCGCCGAACTGTTTGGCGCGCCCGCCGATCTGCGCACGCGCCAGTTCCTTGATCAGGTGCTCTGACCGCCCGTCCTGTTCCAGCAAAGAGAAGTCCCATGCCCGACACCGCCCCGACCCGTTCCGCCGATCAGGCTGCGACCCGCGACCCGCTGCTGCAACCGCTGACTATCGGCCATGTCACCTTCCGCAACCGGATTATGAGCACAAGCCACGCTTGCGGGCTGGAAGAGGGCGGGATGCCGACCGAAGCCTATCGCGCCTATCACCTTGAGAAGGCGCGGGGTGGGCTGGCGCTGTCGATGTTCGGCGGCTCCTCCAATGTCGACATCGACAGCCCCAACATCTTCCGCCAGCTCGATGTTGGCACCGACGCCATCATCCCGCACCTGCAGCGGTTCAGCGAGGCGATGCATGCCGAGGGCGCGGCGCTGATGTGCCAGATCAGCCATCTCGGCCGCCGCGGCGATCCCTATGCCGGGGCCTGGGTCACGACCATGGCGCCATCGCCGCTGCGCGAGACGCTGCACCGCGCCATTCCGAAGGAGATGGACCGCCACGACATCGACCGCGCGGTGCGCGCCTATGCCGAGGCGGCGCGGCGCTGTAGGGAGGGCGGGCTCGACGGGATCGAGACGCTGGCGGGCGGCCATCTGATCGGCCAGTTTCTGTCGCCGCGCACCAACCGCCGCACCGACGCCTTCGGCGGCTCGTTGGAGAACCGGCTGCGCTTCGCGCTGATGGTGCACGAGGCGATTCGCGAGGCGGCGGGCGGCCGGTTTCTGGTCGGCATCCGCTTCGTCGTCGATGAGGGGCCGGAGGGCGAACTGGACGCCGAGGAGGCGATCCGCGCGGCGCAAATGCTGTGCGACGCGGGTGCGGTGGATTTCTTCAACGCGATCTACGGCTCGATGGACACCACCCGCGCGCTGGCCGAGGAGAACATGCCCGGCATGGGCCTGCCGATCGCGCCATGGGTGCGTGCGGTGGGCCGGTTCCGGGCCGAGGTCGGCCTGCCGGTGTTCCATGCCGCACGGCTCGCCGATGTGGCCTCGGCCCGCTTCGCGGTGGCCGAGGGCCATGTGGACATGGCGGGGATGACCCGCGCCCAGATCGCCGACCCGCATCTGGTGGCGAAGATCGCCGCGGGTGAGGAGGAGCGCATCCGCCCCTGCATCGGCGCCAGCCACTGTCAGGGCCCTTACCGCCCCGCCTGTTTGCACAACCCGGTGACCGGGCGCGAAACCTTTCTGCATCACAGTATCCCCCGCACCGACGGCCCGCCGCGCCGGGTGGCGGTGATCGGCGCCGGGCCCGCCGGGCTCGAGGCGGCGCGGGTCTCGGCCCTGCGCGGGCATGAGGTGACGGTCCACGAGGCCGCGCCCGTGGTCGGCGGGCAGGTCGTGCTGGGGGCGACTGGCGGCTGGCGGCGTGATCTGGCCGGGGTGATCGACTGGCGCGCGGCCGAACTCGACCGGCTGGGCGTGCCGGTGCATCTCAACCGCTACATGGAGGCCGACGAGATCGCCGCGCTCGGTGCCGATGTGGTGATCCTCGCCACCGGCGGGCTGCCGCAGATCGACCTTGCGGAGGGCGGCGATCTGGCGCTGAGCGCCTGGGACATCGTCTCGGGGCAGGTGCCGGTCGGGGCCGAGGTGCTGGTCTATGACGGCACCGGCCGCCATCCCGCCCCGCTCGCGGCCGAAGCGGCGGTGCTGGCGGGCGCGAAGGTGCATTTCGTCTCGATCGACGCGGTGCTGGCCGAGGAGCTGACCTATTCCGAACGGCTGCGCTGGAAGCAGCGGTTCCTCGGCCACGGGTTGCGGGTGCTGCCGGAGACCCGGCTGATCGGCGTCAGCAAGCCTGGCAACCGGCTGGAGGCCCGGCTGATCAACGAAGTGAGCCGCGAAATCACCACGATCACCGTCGATCAGGTGATCGTCGAGCAGGGCACGATCCCGGCCGGGGACCTGTTCGACACCTTGCGGGGCAGTGCCCGCAACGACGGCGTGACCGACCTGCACGCGCTGGCCGCAGCCCGGCCGCAGCCCCGCGCCGAAGGCCCGGGATTCGAGCTGCACCAGATCGGCGATGCGGTCTCGAGCCGCAATATCCACGCCGCGCTGCTGGATGCGCTGCGGCTCTGCACGCCGCTGTGACATGCAGGGGACCGGCCTAGAGGCCTGCGCGGTCCAGAAGCTGATACCAGCCCGCGACCACGCGTACGGCCGGGCCGCGCAATCCGTGGAACGGGATCGTCCGCAGGGGTCCCGGCCCGATCAGCCCGAGGTCGGGCCGCCCGCCCGCTACCATCCCGGCCAGCCGCTGCCCGATGAGCGAGGCCATGGCGACCCCGGCGCCGTTGTAGCCGATGGCGAAGCTGGTGGCGTCGTCGATCCGCCCAGCCTGCGGCAGGCTGTCGAGCGTCATGGCCACCAGCCCCGACCAGCGATGGGTGACGGGCACGCTTGCAAGCTGCGGGAACAGCCGCAGCATCGCGGCGTGCAGCGCGTCATAGGCGGCGGCAGAGTTGTCGCGCCCGAGGGCGCCGCGGCCGCCGAAGATCATCCGCCCCTCCATCGGCCGGAACCAGCGCATCATGCGCCGGGTCTCGCTGTAGCTGCGGCCCGAGGTCATCACCGCCGGGCACAGATCGGCGGGCAGGGGCGCGGTGGCAATCATCGCACTGCGGAACGGCACCACCGCCCGGCGCGAGCCGGGGGTGGCCCCGGTCAGGTCGCTGTAGCCGTTGGTGGCGAGGATCACCTGCGCCGCCGTCACGCTGCCGCCCGGGGCGATCAGGCGGCGGCCCTTTCCCGCCGTCTCGATCCGCAGCACCGGGGAGTTTTCGCAGATCGTGCCGCCCGCCCGCCGCACCGCCCGGGCGAGGCCGCGCACATAGTCGAGCGGCCGGATCAGCCCGGCGTGATGCGCCAGTACCCCAGCCGCGAAATCCGCCGATCCGGTCTCGGCCCGGACCTCATCCGCGCCCATCTCCTCGGTGCCGCTGTCGCCGAACACCTCGCGCATCACCGTCATCTCGGCGCGCAGTGCCTCCAGCGCGCGCCGCGTATGGGCGCAGCGCAGGTTGCCCGACAGGGTGAAACCCGCCTCGGGGATCGCATGGACCTCGACCAGCCGGGCGACCTGATCCACCGCCTCGTGCCCCAGCCGGTGCATGGTGCGGGCGGTGTCGGGGCCGTGGCGGCGCAGGATGTCGGAGAGGCTGGCGCGGAACTTGGCCGAGACCACGCCGCCGTTGCGGCCACTGGCCCCGAAGCCCACCGGCCCCGCGTCGAGCAGCACCACCGACCGGCCGGTCTCCAAAAGGTGCAGCGCGGCGCAAAGCCCGGTGTAGCCCGCGCCGACGATGGCCACATCGGCCCGCAGGTCGTCGGCCAGCGGCGTGGCCGGGCCGGGCGGGATCACCGCGACCTCGGACCAGAGCGAGGCGGCGGGCTCGGCCACGGGAACGGGGGATGCCATGGCGGGGCCTCCCGGTTACACAGGCCGCCGTTCGGCCTCGGCCGCATCGGCCAGCGCGGCGAGGGTGGGGAAGTGGAAGTCGGGCACGGTCATCGCCTTCGGGACGGGCGTGCCGCCGAAGCCCTCCTGATCCGCCCGCCGCTCGATCCAGCAGACGGTATAGCCCAGTTCCTTCGCCACGCCGATGTCATGGTGCTGGCTCTGCGCCACATGCAGGATCTCGTGCTGCCGGTAGCCGAAGGCCGACTGCCGCCCGAGGTTGTAGGCGAAATAGCGCGGGTCGGGCTTGGGATACTGCGCCTCGTCGACCGAGATCAGGTCGTGGAACGGGCTGCCGAGCCGGTGGGCGTAGCTGGCCAGCGCCACGCTGTCGGCATTGGTCATCGCCACCAGCCGGAAATGCCGCCGCAGCCGGGCCAGCGCCTCGACCGAATCGGCGAAGGGCGGCCAGCCCAGCACGGAGAACTGGAAGGCTTCGGCCGCCTCGGCCGTCGCGGGCAGGCCGAGCTTGCGGGCGGCGTGCAGGTAGACCGCGCCCATGACCTCGCTCGACCGGCCGTAATGCAGGTCGCGGCCCTCCAGATAGGGGCCGAAGATGTCGTCGTCGCTCAGGCCCGCGGCCGCCGCGCCGCCGATGCGGCGGAAGGCGTCGAGCAGCCCGGTCTCGAAGTCGATCAGCGTGCCGACCACGTCGAAGGTCAGCACCTGGAAGTTCTGGAAGGTCATCGCCCAGCTCCTGTCGGATGGCGGGCCGCCACCGGCGGCGGCCCTGTCCCTCGCAGGGAAGCGCAGCCGGGCGCGGGCCGCAACTCCACAAAGACTCAGCAGGGAGGTTACATTTTGTAATGTCCGGATTGCGCAGGCTGGTGCCGTCCCTGAACACGCTGTTCTCCTTCGAGGCGGCGGTGCGCTGCGGCAGTTTCGCCCGGGCGGCGGCGGAGCTGGGCGTCACCGCCCCCGCCGTCAGCCGCAACATCGCCCGGCTCGAGGATCACCTCGGGCTGGTGCTGTTCCACCGCACGGCGACGGGGGTGCGGCTGTCTGCGGCCGGGCAGCGGCTGCATCTCGCCCTGCACAAGGGCTTTGCCGAGATCGAGGCCGCGCTCGAGGAACTGCGCGGGAGCCCGGAGCAGGCCGGGCCGGTGGTGCTGTCGGTCTCCTCGGCCTATGCGACCCACTGGTTCATTCCCCGGCTGGCCCGGTTCCGCGCTGATTTCCCGGGGGTGGAGGTGCGCTTCCACCTGATCGCCGGGCCGATCGGTGGCGGGCTTGGCGACGCCGATATCGCCATGCGCTTCGACCCGGAGCCCTCGGATCGGCTGCATCTACAGCCGCTGTTGCCCGAACAGGTGATCCCGGTGGCGGCGCCGGGCTATCGCGGGCAGGCGCAGGCCGGGCCGCTGCTGGCCGGGGCGGCCCCGTTTATCGAACTGTGCGGTGCGGCGCCGGACTGGGCGGCGCTGCTGGGCAGACCCCCGGATGGCGGCGGGGCGGACCCGGGCATGGTGATCTCGGATTACTCCGTGGTGGTGCAGGCGGCACTGCTGTCGCAGGGACTGGCGCTCGGCTGGGTCAACGTCGTGTCGCGGCTCCTGTGCGAGGGGCAGTTGCAGCCGGTCGGCGACCGGCTGGTGCAGAGCGGGCGCACCTGCTGCCTCCTGCGGCGCAGGGTGCCGCGCAGCCCGGTGATCCCGGCGATCTGCGACTGGATCGCGGCACGCTATGCCGACGATTTCGCCATGCTGGTGCAGCTGTATCCGGCGCTGTTTGGCGATCCTGGTACCGTGCGGGCATCGGCATGAAACGCACGGCCACCCCTTGCGGCGGACGGGCAAAGGCGGAATCCTTGCCGTCGGCACACAGGCGTGGTGCCGGGGCGCCGCAGGAGCCGGTGCAGGGAGCGGGGACCGTGAGCCGCAATCTGAACAACGTTAACCTGCTGCATTTCGCCGCCTTCCGGGCGGTGATGCTGACCGGCAAGGTCTCGGGCGCGGCCGAGATCATCGGCAAGAGCCAGCCTGCCGTCAGCCGCCTGCTGGACCGGCTGGAACACGACCTCGCGGTGCGGCTGTTCGAGCGGCGCAAGGGGCTGGTGACGCCGACACCCGAAGCGCATCTGTTGCTTGAGGATGTGGAGCGTGCCTATCTGGCGCTGGAATCGTTGCGTTCCGCCGGGGCGCGGCTGTCGGGCGATCCCGAGCGAGCGGTGGAGTTGGCGGTGATGCCGACCATGGGCACCAACTTCATGCCTGAGGTCGTCGGCCGCTTCGCCGCCCTGCGCCCCGCGGTTCGGGTCACGCTCAACATCCGTATGTCCCCGGCGGTCGAGGAACAGGCCGCCGCCTCGCAGATCGACCTCGGGCTGGCCGAGCGGCCGTTGCGCCGCTCGGGCTACCGCTCGGAGGTGTTCAGCGACGCGCCCTACGTCGCCGTGGTTCCGCGCGGGCATGAGCTCGAGGACCGCGCCGTCCTGACGCCCGAGGACCTGCGCCACGGCCCCTTCATCTCCTGGACCCGCTCGGTGGCGGCGCGGACGCTGGTGGACCAGGCGCTTCAGGCGCACGGGTTGCGCAGCGAGCACCTGTATGAGACCAGCCTGTCGGTCGCGGCGCTGGAACTGGTGCAGCGCGGGCTGGGGATCGCGCTGATCGACCCGTTCTCGGCGGCCCGCCATGCCGACGGGCGGGTCCGGCTGATTCCCTTTGCGCCGAAGATTCCCTTCAACGTGGCCCTGCTGCTGCCCGAGCACCGGGGCAAGAACCGGGCCGCCGATACCATGCTCGAAGTCATGTGCGCGGCGCGTGACGATGTGCTGGCCCGGCTACCCTGATCCGGTTCTCCCGCCGCTGGGATGGCCGTGCCGGTCTCAGGACAGGTGGTCTTTGAACTTGCATGCGACCGGCCTGCTGACCCTGTATTATCTGCCGCGCGAGGAACGCTTGCAGACGCTGCGCCAGTTGCGCTGCCGCCTCCGCCACAACCGGACTCCGGTTGCGGCTGGATGAAAGTTCATTAGCAGATCACAATTCATCAAATGTCGAGACAGAATATCAGTCTTCTTGCATGACAAAATGTCCGTATCCCACTTCACGATAGCGTCGGGTGGGGGGGACGAAATCGGTTGCGTAGACCGGGCTACAAATTTCCGCAGTCGAGAGCGTCCGCTTGATCTGCCGCCGGGCAGGATCCGGGATTGGCACCGCGTCGATCAGCCGTCTGGTGTACGAGTGCTGCGGATTGCCGAAGATCGCCGTGCGAGGTCCGATTTCGACAATCTCGCCGAGATACATCACAGCAACCCGGTGGCTGACCCTTTCGACCACCGCCATGTCGTGGCTGATGAACAGGAACGAGATCCTGAGGCTTTCCTGCAGGTCCAGAAGCAGGTTTACCACCTGGGCCTTCACCGAAACATCGAGCGCAGAAACCGCCTCATCGGCGACGATCAGCTTCGGGTCGAGCATCAGGGCGCGCGCAACAGATATCCGCTGCCGTTGCCCGCCGGAGAATTCGTGGGGGAAGCGTCCGGCCATCTCCGGACGCAAACCCACCCGGGCCAGCAGGGTCTCCGCTTTCTCGCGCGCTGCACGGCGGTCCCCGAGGCGATGCGCTAGGAATGGCTCCATGAGCGCCTCGCCTACCGTCATGCGGGCATTGAGACTTGAAACCGGATCCTGAAAAATCATCTGCACGCGACGGCGCATCTGACGTAACCCGGAACGGCTGAGCCTGGCCATGTTGATGCCGTCCATGCTGATCTTTCCCGAAACCGGCTCAACCAGCCGCATGATCGAACGCCCGGTTGTCGATTTGCCGCAGCCGGACTCTCCGACCAGCGACAGGGTCTCACCTGCGCGAATATCGAAACTGACGTTTTCGACAGCATGCACCCGGGCCGTCAGCCCCCCGAGGGGGCCACCACGGATATCGAAGCGGGTCACGAGGTTCTCAACCTTCAGGATCGGTTCCTCGGAAGGATCGACCGTCCTGCCTGCCGGACGGGCGGGGGTCATCACGCCGGTGGCCAGATCGATATCGGGAAACCGCACTGGCAGGCTGGTGCCGCTCATCTCGCCAAGCCGGGGAACAGCGGCGAGAAGCTTGCGTGTATAGGCATGATCCGGCGCCGGAATGATGCGGGCCGTTGGCCCTTCCTCGACCTTGCGGCCATGATACATCACCACCGTGCGGTCGGAAATCTCGGCCACCACGCCCATATCGTGCGTGATGAACATGACCGACATGCCCTCCTCGGCCTGCAGTTCCTTGACGAGTTCGAGGATTTCCGCCTGGATCGTCACGTCCAGAGCCGTGGTCGGCTCATCCGCGATCAGCAGCTGCGGTCGGCAGGCCAACGCTATGGCGATCATGACACGCTGGCGCATCCCGCCCGAGAATTGATGGGCGTATTCGTCCATCCGCCGCGCGGCTGCCGGTATCCGAACCCGTTCCAGCAGCCGCAACGCCTCGGCCCGGGCTTCGGCCTCGGACATCCTGCGATGCCGACGCAAGGTTTCGATCATGTGGAAACCGATGGTGAAGACCGGATTCAGGCTGGTTTCCTGAAAGATCATCGCAATCCGATTGCCGCGAATACGGCGCATCTCCTCGTCCGGGAGGGTCAGCAGATCGCGGCCTTCGAAGATGACGCCGCCCTTGATGCGGCTGGATTTCGGCGGCAGCAGGCGCATGATGGACATGGCCATGACGCTCTTACCCGAGCCCGATTCACCGACCACCGCCACTGTCTCGCCGCGGGCGATCTCGAACGAGACGTCCTGCAGGACCGGGTTCCAGCGATGACGGTGGAGAAACGATGTATGCAGGTTGCGCACCGACAACAGAGCACCGTCCGCCGAGGTCGGCGTGGCGGGGCTCCGATCAAGCAGTTCAACGTCCGTCATACCTGCCCTTTCGGATTGAAGACGTCCCGCAGGCGATCGCCCACCAGATTGATGGCGACGATGGTCACCAGCAGTGCAATCCCGGGATAGAAGCTGAGCCAGTACTGGCCGGAGAACATGTATTGGTAGCCGTTCGAGATCAGCAGTCCCAGACTGGGTTCCGTCACCGGCACGCCGAGCCCCAAGAACGAAAGCGTCGCTTCGAGCGTGATGGCCCGTGCGATCTGCACGGTGCCGATGACGATCAGCGGCGTCATGCAGTTTGGCAGGAGGTGCCGGAAGATGATCCGGTGAAGCGGCACGCCGAGGCAGTTCGCCGCCTCGATGTATTCCCGCCGCGCCTCCACCAGCGCGGTGCCGCGGGCGGTGCGGGCATAGGTTGCCCATTCCACGATAATCAGTGCGAGGATCACGTTGCCGACCCCCTTCCCGAGGAAGGCGAGGATCATCAGCGCAACGAGAATCGTAGGGAACGACAGTTGCAGATCCACCAGACGCATGATCATGCTTTCGGTCCGTCCGCCGCGATAGGCGGCAAAGAGGCCGAGAGTTGCCCCGATCGCCACCGCACAGAGCGCCGAGACCACCCCGACCCAGAGCGAGATCCGCAGCCCGTGCAGGATCGCGGAAAGCATGTCCCGTCCCTGATCGTCGGTTCCCAGATAGTAGGTGTAGCCCGTGGTCTCGGCCACCGATCCAGGCGGCAGCAGCCCTTCCATGATATCGAGCTGCATCAGGTCGTAGGGATTCTGCGGCGAGATCCAGGGTGCTGACACGGCCAGCCCTATGATGGCCAGAAGCACCGCCAGCACGGCGACCGCCAGCGGTGACGCGCTGTAGTCGCGCCAGATCCGCCGCCACGGGGTCTCGCGCGGATCCGGCGCGGCGACATGAACGTCTTGAACGTCAAACGGATCGCTCATCAGCCTTTTCTCCCCGATGACAGGCGGACACGGGGGTCGAGCAGGGTATAGACCAGGTCCACGAGCAGATTGATGCAGACGAAGATCAGCACGATCATCATCAGGTAGGCGACCATCACCGGGCGATCGAGGACATTGATGCTGTCGATGATCAGCTTGCCCATGCCGGGCCAGGCGAAAATGGTTTCCGTCACCACCGAGAAGGCGATGACCGAGCCGAATTCGAGTCCGATGATCGTCACGACCGGAATCATGATGTTTTTGAGCACATGCACGTAGATCACGCGCCGCTCGCTCAGGCCGCGCGCGCGGGCATAGCGGATGTAGTCCTGCGGCAGGACCTCGCGCACCCCCGCCCGGGTCAGACGCATCACGAGCGCGATCTTGAAAAGCGACAGATTGAGGGCGGGCAACGCCAGATGCGCTAGTCCGTTCGCGGTGAAGAACGACCAGCGCATGCCGAGCATTTCAACGGTCTCGCCCCGTCCCGAGGCGGGCAGCCAGCCGAGATGGACCGAGAACAGCATGATCAGCATCAGGCCGATCCAGAAGGTCGGCAGCGAGAAGCCCAGAACCGAGCCCGCCATGAAGAACTTCGACAACAGGCTGTCCGGACGCAGCCCTGCATAGAGGCCGAGTGGAATTCCGATGATCACCGACAGAAGGATCGCCGCGAAGGCGAGTTCGAGCGTGGCGGGCATCCGTTGCAGGATGACCTGCAATGCCGGCTGGTTGTAGACGTAGCTGCGGCCCAGATCTCCCCGCAGGATGCCCCTGAGAAACTCGGCATACTGTTCCCAGAGCGGACGATCGAGCCCGAACGCCTGGATGACGCGTATCCGTTCCTCGGCGCTGGCATCGGGGGGGATGAGGATCGTCACCGGATCGCCAACCACGTTGACGCCGACGAACACGATCACTGTCATTACCAGCATGACCAGCAACGCCTGCAATATCCGACTGACAAGCCACAAAACCATTGCCGATCATCCTTCCTGAGGGGCAGTGCGGAATGACCCGGCCCTCTGATCGGGTCACCCCCGGTCAGAAAGACCACAAAGCGGCGCGCACGGCATTCCCGAAGAACCGGGGAAGGGAGCGTCCCTTCCCCGATACCAGCCGAATGCTTATTGCGCGGGGCGCACGTCCGTTGCCAATGTGCGCTCGTCGCGACGCGGCTCGATCACGACCGTGTTCCGCGTGGCCCAGTTGTTGGTCAACATGAACAGCGGGATGAAGGCGTGATCCTCGGCCACCTGCTCGACCGCCTCGATCAGCAGCCGCTCACGTTCGTCATCGTCCAGTGTCGACATCGCGGTGACGATCAGCCCGTCCAGATCCGGATTAGAGTAGCGGCCGTTGTTGAAGATTCCAAGCCCGATATCCGGATCGGGTGTGTGCAGGACATTGGTCAGCAGATAGCCCGCCTCTCCCGTGGGGCTGCCCCAGCCGAGCAGGGCCGTGGGAAATTCGGCCCGGTTGGTCAGGCCAGAGAAGGACGACCACGGCAAGGTTTCCACCGTCGTTCGGATCCCGATGCGGGTCCACATCTGCGCCAGCGCCTGAACGGTGGCGGCATCGTTCGGGTAACGGTCGTTCGGTCCGAAGAGGGTCATTGCGAAACCTTCGGGATAACCGGCTTCCGCCAGCAGGGCCCGGGCGACCTCGACATCGTAGGCGGGCACCTCGACGGACGGCGCATAGGAATACTGGCCTTCGGCCAGCCACTGGCCGGTTGCCACCGCAGCGCCCTGCATCACGCGCGACGCAAGTCCCTCCCGGTTGATCGCATGCGACAGGGCCGCGCGGACACGCCGGTCACGCAGGGGGCTCGTCTCCAGCGGCTGGCCGTCATTTCCCTGGATCGCCGGAGGGCTCTCGGTATTGTTCACCGCGACATACATCACGCGCATGCCCGACGTGCTGGCCACCGAAAGGCGGCTGTCGTTGCGCAAGCGCTCCAGATCGCCGGAAGGCGGTGTGTCGATGACGTCCACGTCGCCGGACAGCAGCGCCGCCACGCGCGCGCCCGGGTTGGGGATCATGCGGATAGTCACCGTCTCCCACGCCTGCTCGTCCCCCCACCAGTCGTCGTTGCGGGCATATTCGACGCGATCGCCGGGCGCATAGCTGACGAAGCGATAGGCGCCCGTGCCGATCACCGCCGTGCCTGCGTTGTAATCCTCGGTCGTGGCGGTCTCGCCGACATGCTTGGAGATGATGGGCACGAAGGCGAGGTTGCGCGGCAGGTTCGGGGCCGGGTTCGGGGTAACGATCTTCAGGGTCAGATCGTCGATCACTTCGACCGATGCGACTTCGCGCAGAAAGCCGCCGAAGCCGCCGGGACTGTTGGGCACGTTCCGCGCGCGGGTATAGGTGAAGGCGACGTCTTCGGCGGTGAAGGGCTCGCCATCGTGCCACGTTACCCCGGGGCGTAGCTTGATCAGCCATTCTATGTCCGACACGGCTTCCCAGCTCTCGGCCAGGGCGGGCCGGAGTGAAGTATCGGGGCTGCGGTCGATCAGCCTGTCGAAGACATGCATCGCGACGGTATGGTTGGGCGTCGCGTTGTAGAAATGCGGGTCCATCGATGTGAAGGCTCCGCCGATGGCGATGCGCAGCGGATCGGCGCCTGCTGCGGGAGAAAGTGCGAGCAGGCTGGTCGCGGCCGCAAGCATCAGCCGTGAAAGGCGGCGGGTGGTGGCTCTGGTCATGTCTGTTCCTCCTGTTGGGTCTTGCTGATTATTCGCGTTGATCATCCGCGCAGCCACATCCCGTCCCGCTGCGGGTCGGCGGCACCGCTCAACCTGCCATCGGGGGTGCGGTGCAGCGCATGCAGGGCGGCGAAGGCATAGCCCATGCTGGATCGTGCGACCGGATAGCCCATCGCCTCCAACTCGGCCTGGACATGGCGCGGGATGCGGTTCGAGATGTCGATGACGTCGCTGGTTACCGAGATCCGCGGCGCCGTCACGGCTTCGAGGATCGGCATGCCGAAGTCGATGACATTGCTGATCCCCTGCACCAGTGCCGACAGGATCGAGGTTCCGCCCGGTGCGCCGATGATAATTCTCGGAACCTCGCCGTCGAAGACCATGCTCGGGGTCTGCGAACTGGTGCGGCACTTGCCCGGTCCGAGCGAGCCGGGGCGCCTGGGGCGCGGATCGAAGGCGCTCATGATGCCGCTATACATGATCCCCAGGCTGTCGGTCATTGCACCGCTGGGAACGCCAAGCGTATGGGTCAGGGTGACGGCATTCCCGGCCCGGTCGATGACGCAGACCTGCGTGGTGTTCTGCGGCTCGACCCCCATACCCAGACGCTCGACATGCGCGACGCGGCCGCTCTGGATGTCGGCGGCATGTTCGGCGGCGCGGTCCTGCGACAGCAGCCAGTCGGCGGGCACGTCGTTGAACTGCGGATCGCCGATATGGGTGTCCTTGTCGGAGGTCACGCGCTTCAGCACTTCGGCCAGCAGCCGCAGATGCGCCGCCGAGCCGTGTTCCATCGCTGCCAGGTCGAAGCGGTCAAGGATCTGGAGCGCCTGGATCAGGCTGATACCGCCGCCCGGCGGTGGCTGCGAGGCCACCCGCAGCCCGCGATACTCTCCCCAGACCGGGGCATCGTATTCGACCGAGACCGAGGTCAGATCCTCCATCGAGAGCAGGCCGTCATTGGCCTGGAAGTCGGCGACAATCTCCTCGCCGATCTCGCCGCCGTAGAAGATCCCGGGACCGGCCCGCGTGATGCGTTCCAGCGTCCGCGCCAACCCGGGGTTAACGATGGTCTCGCCGGTGCGCCTGAGCGTGCCGTCGGGCCGGAAATAGAGCCGACGCCCGGTCGCGCTGAACGCCAGCAGATCGCGGGTCGAACTCCGGCCGAGGGCGCTGTCGTCCAGGTTCCAGAAATAGCTCATGTAGGGCCGGATCGTGAACCCGTCGCGGGCGAATGCAATGGCGGGCTGCACCGCCTGCGCGAGGTCCATCGTGCCATGGCGTTCCAGCGCCGAGGCAAAGCCCTTCAGGTTGGTCGGTGTGCCAACCGCCTGGTAGCCCATCTCGTTCACGCGGCCCTCGATGGTGAACGAGAAACCATCGCGCGCCTCGCCGATCAGCTTGTCCTCCCACATGTCCGGCCTGACGGCGAGGGGCGAACGGGCGAAAAAGTCCGAGACCTCGTGCACACCCTTGCCGGGCATGAATATCTGCATCGAGCCGTAGCCGGTGATGCCGGTCATCTGCGGATCGACCACGCATTGCACGAAGGCCGCAGTGATCGCGGCATCGACGGCATTTCCACCCCGACGCAAGACAAGCGCCCCCGCCTCGACCGCCTCGGGCTGGGCGGCGACGATGATCCCGGTCATGGTGCCACCCCTGATCTGATCGTGGCCGTGCGGAAGTCGGCCGGTGTGAATGCGGCCAGTTCCGCAAGCAGCGCCGGCCAGAGCTTCAGCCCGAGCGGGATCGATTCCATGTGGAAAAACTCGTTCGGTGCATGGACGTCCTCGTCCGGCAGGTTCATTCCGAACATCAGCGTGTCTAGGCCGAGTTTGCGTGAGAAGAGCGCGGTGATCGGCACGGTCGCGCCCAGTCGGACCAGCACCGGCTGCTGGCCGGTTTCCGCCAGCAGGACCTTGTGCGCCGCCTTGACTAGCGGATGGTCGGGGGCGATGTTCGATGCGGGCGATCCGGCGCCGCGGCTGTCGTCGAACCGGATCGTCACGCCCTCGGAACAGGCCGCTTCCAGATGGGCGCGCACCGCCTGCTGGGCCGCCCCGGGATCCATCCCAGGTGAGAGGCGGACGGTGATCTTGCCATGGGCCACCTCGGGTATGACGGTCTTGCTGCCCTCGCCGGTATAGCCGCCCCACATCCCGTTCACGTCGATCGAGGGGAAAAGCGTCAGCCTTTCGCGGATGGTAAGGCCCGGCTCGCCGGCACCGGCGGCCCCGACCTCGGCCAGGAACCCCGCCTCGTCGAAGGGCAGGGCGGCGGCGTTGGTGCGTTCGGCGTTGCTGACGGGGCGGGCTATCGCCCGCAAGGCGTCAACGGCGATGGAGCCGTCGGGGTTGTGCAGGCTGGCGACCACGCGTGCCATCTCGTGCAGCGCATTGCGGATCGCCCCGCCGTATCGCCCGGAATGGACCTCCTTGGCTGCGGTTCGGATCTCGAACTGGAAGCCCGTAAGGCCGCGTGCGCCGATGTTGATCGTGGGGGTCACCGGGCTTGCCCGTCCGCCATCGGCCGAGATCATCGCATCGGCCTTCAGCAGATCACCATATTTCGCGATGATCCGGCCGAGGCTCGGGCTGCCGCTTTCTTCCTCGCCCTCCAGAAACAGCTTCACGTTGACGGGCAGACCGCCATGGACCGCCAGATACTCCGCCAGGGTCTCGATCGCGATCACGGTTGAGCCCTTCACATCCGACGCCCCGCGCGCATAGAGGCGGTCGCCAACGATGGTGGGTTCGAACGGCGGGGTGCGCCACAGCTCCACCGGATTGGCCGGCTGGACATCGTAGTGGCCGTAGATGATCAGCGTCGGCGCGTCGGTGCCCACCTCCTCCCAGGCGGCATAGACCGCCGGATGACCGCCACCGTCGAGCAGTTGCACGTTCTTCATGCCGATCCCGGCAAGCCAGGCGCACAGGTAGTCCCGGGTCCGCTGCATCTCCGGGTTGAAGGCGCTGTCGGTGCTGACGCTCTCGAACCGCAGCAGGGTTTTGAGACGCTCGATCACGCTGTCTTGGCGTGCCAGCAAGGCGTCGATGACGGGTTGCGCTGTTGCCATGCAGGTCATGCGGTCAGATCCTCCTTGAGGGGTTCAGGGGTGCGGAGCACCGTCGGTGACTCTCGCGATCACCCGCGCGGCCTCTGGATCGAGTTCGAGTTCCAGTCCAAGCAGATGGAAGGACAGCGTTTTGCCGTGACCATCCAGACCCAGAGAAGCGTTCACACCGCCGTCGAGTAGGTCATCGAGCACGAAGTTGAACGCGCCCAGACGCGGCAGGTCGTAGCGCCGGACTGCGCTGGGATTCCGATGGGCGAAATGCAAGGCAACGATATCGGCGGTCAGCAGCCTGTCGAGCAGTGGATAGAATTCCGGCGCGCGGGCGATTACCGACAGGTTCGAACGGTTGCCCTTGTCGCCCGAGCGCGAATGCGCCAAGGCATAGAGCGCGATGGTGGTGGCCCGGCTCATCGTTTGGCTCCGATCAGGCTGACCCGCGCTTCGGCAAGGTCGCGAGGCAGCAGGCAGGACGTGCTCTTGAGCCGGGGCGTCAGTTGCCCGCGCATGCCGCCGCCTCCTGCTGGGCCGGCGACGTAGAGGGCCTCCACCTCTTCGATCATTAGTCTGCCCTCTTCGGCGGACCCGACCTCGGCGGCGAACATCACCCGCAGATCGGGATACGGATCGACAGCCCGCCGGGCTGCCAACGCACTGCCCGCGGTGTCGCCAAATACCGAGACAAGCCCGACGATATCGGCGCGGATGCGCAGATGCGGGGCATGGAACGCCATACGGGCACGAATCGTGTCGATCGCCAGCCGCGCGCGTGCCTCGGCATTGTATCCGGCATACGAGATACCGGCCTCGACCAGCAGCCCCCCATCGATGCAGACCGTGGCCTTCAACTGCTTGGGCCGAGGTTTGCCCCGGGCATGGACAACGCGAACCTCGTCGGCGCCGATCTGCGAGAGCTCGACCTCGGACAGATCCAGCACGACGTCCGGCGTCAGGTAGGCGGCGGGATCGTGGATCTCGTAGAGAATCTGTTCCTTGACGCAGCGCAGATCGACAAGCCCGCCGGTTTTGCCAGGCTTGGTGACCACGAAGCTGCCATCGGGGCTGACCCGTGCCAGCGGGTAGCCGATCGCATCCATACCGGGCACGTCCTTCACCCCGGGGTCGGCGAAATAACCGCCGGTCACCTGCGGACCGCATTCGAGCAGATGCCCGGCCAGAACCCCGGCGGCCAGCCGATCCCAGTCATCCTCGGCCCAGCCGAAGGCATGGCGCAACGGCCCGAGGGCCAAGGCTGGATCGGCGACGCGGCCCGTTATCACGATATCGGCGCCCATATCCAGGGCCCGGGTGATCGGCTCGGCGCCCAAGTAGACATTGATGGCAAGCACGTCCGGGCGGTCGGCCAGCACCGAATTTTCCATCTCTGAGGCAGCCAGCAAGTCGATGCCGACGCGCCCCAGCAGATCGTCCCCCTCGACACAGGCGATGCGCAGATCGGCAAGGCCCAGCTTGGCCGCCCAGTCAGCCACCAGCTGGGCGGCGGCATGCGGATTGGCGGCACCGAAGTTGCCGATCACCCTGATACCGGCTTCAGCGCAAGCTTTCAGATAGGGCCGCAGCATTTCCTCGAACGCGGCAATATAACCCCGGTCGCTGGAATGGTGCCGCTCTTTCTGGGCAAGCGCCAGCGTGCGCTCGGCCAGCATCTCGTAGATGAGGAAGCGCGGTCCGTCGTGCCGGGCAAGAGTAGCGATCAGGGGGCCAGCCGAATCCTTGCGGTCACGCGCGAAGCCGGCGGCACAGCCAATCATAACGTCCCTGTCAGCCATACCCTCTCCTTCGCATGGTGCCTGGCACCCATTACGCAGGATTGGCAGATATATTGTCAAATAATAGGGATGGATTTATACATAGGTTATGCTTATGCCAATTACTGGCTCCCCCCCTCGACCGGAACTCCGGCCCATGAACATCACGCTACGCCAGTTCGAGGTTCTCGTTCAGGTTGCAGATACCGGCAGCTTCACCCTTGCGGCCGAAGAACTCGGCATTTCCCAGCCCTCGGTCAGCGAAACCATACGTCGTATCGAGGCGGAGCTTGGCTTCCTGGTATTCCATCGCACGACCCGGCGCCTGACCCTGTCGCATGACGGCGCCCATGTCGTTGCCAGTGCGCGCGAACTCATCCGGAACATGCGCTTCACCTATCAAACCATTGTCACCCGCATGGGGGGCGAGCGAAGCCAGATCTCGCTTGCGGCGCTGCCTTCGATCATCAGCAGCCTTCTGGCCCCTGCGCTTCGCAACTTTCGCCAGCACCATCGCGGCGTGATGGTCGATGTGCATGATGCCAATCAGGAACGTGCGCTCAATCTTGTCTCTGAAGGTATTGCCGACATGGCGTTCGTCAGCCAGGGTGCTCTGCGCCACGATCTGACATTCGAGACGTTGACCGCCGACCGCTTCTTTCTGCTCTGTCCCCTTGGACACAGGCTTGCCGGACGGGTGCAGGTTGGCTGGGGCGAATTGAGCGAGGAACGGTTTATCGCGATGAGTTCCACTTCGTCGGTGCGCAAGGCAACGGATGCCGCCTTTCTGCAGGCAAACGCTCAATGCGTCCCGCATTATGAACTTGAACAGATCCCGTCGGTCGCGGCGCTGGTTCAGGCGAGACTCGGGGTTGCCGCGCTGCCGGAATATACGTTTGCGATGTTCCGCCATGATGATTTGATAGCCATCCCGTTGGTTCAACCCGACATGGTGCGTCGGATCGGGGTCGTGACCCGCCGAGCCAGGCCACTCTCACCGGCAACGCGGGCGTTTCTCGACTATTGTCGTCAGGCACTTGCCAAAGAGTGAATCACTCTGATTGGCCGCTCGGAGATGAGTGATGGGGTTTGTTGCACAAAGCGGTAAGAAGGATTCACTTCGCGAATCCAGTGCGTTAGATTGGTGCCATGCCGAAGCCCGCTCCCACCCGCCATCGCACGACGAGCTGGTCCGACTGGAACAAGATGAGAAGTGAGCCGCCTTGCCGCCGCTGTTTGCCGGGCGCCGACGGGGGATGCGTGATGCGCTAGAGCATCATCCATTTAATCTGGAACATATCCAGCATCCTTGAAGAAGTTTCGACATTCCTGCGGAGGGAAGAGCTCGCAGGTTTGCGCGACAGACTGGAACAACGTGCCGAAGGTTCGTGCCTCGCCGCGGTCGCTGTCAAGCTCGGCGAGTACCGCTGCGGCGCAGATCAAAATGTAGAGACGGCGCGCGATTGAAGCCCTACAATTAGATCCTTGGAAGGGTTTCGCCGGATCTCGACTGCGATCCTGCCCTAACTTGATCCCGATCTACAGGCGATCAGTGGGTCCAGACACCGCGGCGGTTGGTGGCGAAATTCTCGCCGTAGCCGCCGGGGCGGATGTTCGGCTGGCGCGGTTTCGGCTCCACCAGGTCGTAGGCGATGTTGCGGGCCTGCGCGTAATTCTCGGCCTCCGTGCGGCTTTCGAACCGCAGCCGCACCTGCCGCTGGGTATCGGCCGAAGAGGTCCAGCCCATCAGCGGGTCGATCTCCCGCGCCGCGGCGGGGGCGAACTCCAGAATCCACTGGTGGCTGCGGGCGGTGCCGGACTGCATGGCATTCCGGGCGGGCTGGTAGATGCGTGCGCGCATGGCGACTCCCCTCGGGTTCCGGCCGGTTATCGCCAAAGCCGCGCCCCTGCGCAAGAGGGCAGGCCCCCGCACGATGTCGCACCGGCGCCGGGCACGCCCCCGTTTCACCTTCGCCAAATACTCCCGCGCGGCGCGCACCTGCATGAAGCGCGCAGCGCGGAATGCACAAGGGCTTGCGCCGCAGGCGCTCCGCATGGGAACCGCCTGCCAGGAGCGCGCAGGTCCGGGGCGGCGCGCATCCGCCGCGGTCAGGTGACGGGCTGTGCCGTGTCGTCCTGCCCCGCGCCGCCGCGCCCGCCGACATAGCGGCGGCCGTAGCGCGGCCCCAGCGCGGTCAGCATCTCGTAACCGATGGTGCCCGCCACGGCGGCGAGGTCATCGACCCCCTGACGCGGGCCGATGATGTCGAGCGCGGGCGGGATTTCCTCGAGATGGGTGACATCGACGGTGATCAGGTCCATCGACACCCGCCCCACGGCAGGGCAGGGGGTGTCCCCGGCCCAGAGCCGTAGCCCGCCCCCCAGACGACGATGCAGCCCGTCGGCATAGCCCGCCGCCACCGTGGCGATGGTCGAGGGGATCTCGGCCTCCCAGGCGTTGCCATAGCCCACCGGCTCCCCGGCCGCGATCTCGCGGATCTGGATCACCGGCAGCGACAGCCGCACCGCGGGCCGCGCCTCGGCAAAGGGCTGGCCGCCGTAAAGCCCGATCCCGGGCCGGGTGAGGTCGAAGTGATACCCGGCCCCGAGCAGGATGCCCCCGGTCGCGGCCAGCGAACGCGGCACCCCGGTGCCGTCGGTAAGGTCGTGGAAGGCGCGCAACTGGATGCCGTTCATCGCGTGGCCGGGCTCGTCGGCGCAGGCGAGGTGGCTCATCAGCAGTTCCGGCCCGGCTTCCAGCACGATCCCGGCGACCGCGTGCCACTCGTCGGGTTCCATCCCCAACCGGTTCATGCCGCTGTCGAGCTGGATGCCGAAGGGCCGACCCGGCAGCGCCTCCAGATGCCGGGTGATCTGGTCGAGCGAGTTGAGCATGGGCGTCAGGTCGAGGTCGGCGATCATGTCGGTGTCGCCCGGCATGTGACCGGCGAAGATGTTGATCTGCGGCCCCGGCCCCAGCGCCGCGCGCAGGGCCGCGCCCTCTTCGGCCAGCGCGACGAAGAACCGCCGCGCGCCCGCCCGCGCCAGCGCCCGCGCCACCCTTGCCGCCCCCAGCCCGTAGCCGTCGGCCTTGACCACCGCGGCGGTCTGGGTGCCGGGGTCGGACATGCGGTCGAGCGCGCGCCAGTTGGCGCAGATCGCGTCGAGGTCGATATGGAGCGTTGCAACGGCCATGCAGCCGTTTTGACCGCCCGGTGCGGAAGGTCAAGCGGAAAGAGCCCGAAGTCGCCGCCCGTGGCTGTCCTGGCGTGTCTGGCCTGGTGCTTGCCGGTGTCCGTTCCGCTTTTCGCAGGCGGTTTCCATGCGGAGCGCCTGCGGCGCAAGCCCTTGTGCATTCCGCGCTGCGCGCTTCATGCGGATGCGCGCCGCGCGGGAGTATTTCGGGCAAGATGATGTGGAAGGGTGCGCCTACTGCCGCCCGTCATCATCCCGGCCGATCGCGGCGCCGAGACCGGCCATCAGCCCCTCGAAGGACGGAAAGCTGGTGGCGATCGGCCCGCCGTCATCGATGCGCACCGGCTGTTGCGTGGCCAGCCCCAGCACCAGAAAGCTCATGGCGATGCGGTGGTCGAGATGCACCGCGCAGGTGGCGCCCCCGGGCACCCCTCCCGGCCCCATGCCGTGGACGGTCAGCGTATCCTCGTCCTCCTCGATCCGCACGCCGCAGGATTCGAGCCCGCGCGCCATGGCGTCGATCCGGTCGCTTTCCTTGACCCGCAGCTCCTTCACCCCGCGCATCACCGTCCTGCCCTCGGCGCAGGCGGCGACGACCGACAGCACCGGGAATTCGTCGATCATGCTTGCCGCGCGTTCGGGCGGGGTTTCCACCCCGGTGAGCGTCGAGAACCGCACCCGCAGGTCGGCGACCGGCTCGCCGCCTTCCTCGCGCGGGTTCTCGAAGGCGATGTCGGCGCCCATTTCCAGCAGGGTTGCAAACAGCCCGTTCCGGGTTGGGTTCCGGCTGACGCCGGGCACGAGAATGTCCGACTCCGGCACGATCAGCGCGGCGCAGACCGGGAAAGCGGCGGAGGAGGGGTCGCGCGGCACCGCCACCTCTTGCGGGCGCAGTTCGGGCTGGCCGGTCAGGGTGATGACCCGGCCTTCCGGCCTGTCCTCGACCGTGATCGCCGCGCCGAAGCCTGCCAGCATCCGTTCGGTATGGTCGCGGGTGGGTTCGCGCTCGATCACCACGGTCTGGCCCGGTGCGTTGAGGCCCGCAAGCAGCACCGCCGATTTCACCTGCGCCGAGGGCATGGGCAGTGTGTAGCGCACCGGCATCGGGTCGGCGGCGCCGACCACCGTCATCGGCAGTCGCCCGCCCGCGCGGCCGTAGGCCCGTGTCCCGAACAGCGCCAGCGGTTCGGTCACCCGACCCATCGGCCGCTTGCGCAGGCTTGCGTCGCCGGTGAAGGTCGCGGTGACGGGCGCCGTCGCCATCGCCCCCATGATCAGCCGCACCCCGGTGCCCGAGTTGCCGCAGTCGAGCACGTCCCCGGGTTCGGCGAAGCCGCCCACGCCGACGCCGTGCACAGACCATGCGCCGGGGCCGTGGCGTGTGACTTCGGCCCCGAAGGCGCGCATCGCCGCGGCGGTGTCGAGCACGTCCTGCCCTTCGAGCAGCCCGGTCACCCTTGTCTCGCCCACCGCGAGCGCACCGAGGATCAGCGCGCGGTGGCTGATCGACTTGTCGCCCGGCACATCGGCGCGGCCCTTGAGCGGTGCGCCGCGGCGGGAGGACATGGGAAAGGGTGTCGAATGGGCGGACATGGGCAACCCCGGCTGGATGGTTCGGCCGCAGGCTTAGCGAATAGGGAGCGGCAGGTCCATGCCCCGGTTCGATTCCGGTTCCGGTGGCCTGTGTGGGAGACAGGGGGAAAGCCCCCGGCCTCAGTCCAGCGCATATGTCCGCAGCACCTCCAGCGGCACGATCTCCAGCGCCTTCTGGTGGGTGGCCGCCAGCCGCACCTGCGGCGCCACCCCCTCGGCATGGGCCTGAAGAAAGCGCGCGGCGCAGAGGCACCAGCGATCCCCGGGCTTCAGCCCCGCGAAGCCGTATTCCCGGCGCGGTGTGCTCAGGTCGTTGCCGAGGTATTTCGACATCGCCAGGAACTCAGCCGTCATCACCGCGCAGACGGTATGCGAGCCGCGATCCTCCGGCCCGGTATCGCAGCAGCCGGTGCGGTAAAAGCCGGTGAGCGGATCGGTGGAGCAGGGCTCCAGCCTGCCGCCGAGCACATTGACCGAAGGTTCCCTCATGGTGCGTCAAGCCCCTGTGCGATGGTGCGGAACAGTTCGATATTGCCTGAATGCACCCCGGCCCCGTCAAATCCGCGATCGGCGGCGGCGACCACGATCACCACGTTCCGCGCCCGGTCGATCCAGGCATACTGGCCGTAGATACCGCGGGCGAAGAACTCGCCTTCCGCCGCGTCCTCGGGCACCCACCACTGGTAGCCGTAGCCCGCCCCGCCCGGCGCGCTGGCGCGGGTGGATTCGTCGATCCACCCGGAAGGCACCACCTGCCGCCCCTGCCATGCACCCCCCTGGGCGATCATCTGTGCGAAGCGGGCATAGTCGCGCGCGGTCAGGTTGAGCCCGCCCAGCACGAAGGCGGTGCCATGGCCGTCGATGATGTAATAGGGGTCGGCCTCAAGCCCCAGCGGGCGGATCAGGCGTTCCTCCATCAGGTCGGGGATCGACCGGCCGGTGGCGGCGCGGATCACCATGCCCAGCACATGGGTGTCGATCGAGACATACTGCCAGTCGGCCCCCGGATCGCCGCGCCGGGTGTTCTGCCCTGCCGCGAACCCGTCCATCGAACTGCCGAGCGCCAGCACCCGGCCCATGCGGTTGATGTCGGAATTGAAGTCGAGATAGTCCTCGTTGAACGCCACGCCCGAGGCCATGTTCAGCACATGCCGGATCGTCGCGCCCTCATAGGCGGAGCCCACCAGTTCCGGCACGTATTCCGTGACCGGCGCGTCGAGCGAGGGGATCGCGCCCTCGGCGTGCAGGATGCCGAACAGCGCCGACAGCCAGCTTTTCGCCACCGACCAGGAAATGCGCCGGTCATCCGGCCCGGTGCCGTGGAAATACTCCTCGGCCACGATCCGCCCGTCCTTGAGCACGATCAGCGCCGTGACGGTGCGATCCCCGGCCCAGTGCGCCACCTCGGGCGGCAGGGTCGCGGGCGGCCCCGGCGGCAAGGGGCCGGGGGCCACCCCGCCGCGCGACATGGTGCGGGTCAGGAATATCCCGTCCATGTTGCTGAAATTGCCGACGATGCGCGATTCGTCGAACAGGCGGTTGACGGCCATCAGCCGCGCCACCTCCTCGTGCTTCCACACGAGCAGCGCGGCGACGATGACAAGCATCACCAGAACGGGGCGGAGGACAAGCTTGACGAGACGGGACAGGGGGCGGGACGGGGGGCGGGACTTGGAACGGGGCATCGGGGTCTCCGGAACTCGGCCCAGCAGAACATGCCGCGTCGGGACGGGCAACCCCCCGGCGGTTGCGGCGGTCGGATCGGTTCGAGTCCCGTACGGAACGCCGGAGGTGCCCCCTTGCCGGAATCGAGGCACGGCACGCGCCGCCGGGGGGCGTCGCCACCCGCGCGGCGGCGTCAGTCGTTCAGCAGGGTCCGCAGGTGCTGCCCGTAGGACGACTTGGCCAGCCGCCCGGCCTGTTCCTCCAGCGCGGCGCGGTCGATCCAGCCCTGCCGGAAGGCGATCTCCTCGGGGCAGCCGGTTTGCAGCCCCTGCCGTTCCTCCAGCGTGCGCACGAAGTTCCCGGCGTCCAGCAGGCTTGCATGGGTGCCGGTGTCGAGCCAGGCGAAACCCCGCCCCATCCGCTTGAGGTCCAGCAGCCCCTCGGCCAGATACATCTCCAGCAGCGAGGTGATCTCCAGCTCTCCCCGGGCCGAGGGCGTCACCTTCCGCGCCCGCTCGGGCGCGCTGCCGTCGAGGAAGTAAAGCCCGGTCACCGCGTAGTTCGAGGGCGGCACCGTCGGTTTCTCGACGATGCCGGTCACCCGGCCTTCGGCATCCAGCGCCGCCACGCCGTAGCGGCCGGGGTCCGAGACGTGATAGCCGAACACCGTTCCGCCCACGGGCTTGCGGTCGGCCTCGGCCAGAAGTTCCGGCAGGCCGTGGCCGAAAAAGATGTTGTCGCCCAGCACCATGCAGGAGGGGGCGCCGTCGAGGAACGCCTCGCCCAGCGTATAGGCCTGCGCCAGCCCTTCGGGTGCGGGCTGGGTCAGGTAGCTCAGCCGCACCCCCCATTGCCCGCCGTCGCCCAGCGCCCGGCGGAACTGGTCGCTGTCCTGCGGCGTGGTGATGACGGCGATGTCGCGGATACCGGCCAGCATCAGCACCGACAGCGGATAATAGACCATCGGCTTGTTGTAGATCGGCATGAGCTGTTTCGACACGCCGATGGTGATCGGATAAAGCCGCGTGCCGCTGCCCCCGGCCAGGATGATGCCCTTGCGCCCCGTCGCCGCAACCCGTGTCATGCCGCCTCCTTCAACTGCCGCAGCACCGCCGCCAGCCCTTCGCGCCAGTCGGGGCGGGTAATGCCGAACCCCGCGCCGATCGCCGTGCAGTCGAGCCGCGAATCGGCCGGGCGCCGGGCCGGGGTCGGCCAGTCGGTGGTGGCGATCCCCTCGACCTCGACCGCAAGCCCGGCCTGCACGAAGATCTCGCGTGCGAAACCGGCCCATGTGGTATCCGGCGCGCCTGCGAAATGGTAGGTTCCCGACAGGTCGGGCCGCGTGGTCAGCGCCCGCGCCACGGTCAGGCAGGCGGCGGCGATATCGGCGGCGGGGGTCGGCCCGCCGCGCTGGTCGGCCACCACCGTCAGCGGGTCGCGGCTTTCGCCGAGGCGCAGCATGGTTTTCACGAAATTCGCGCCATGGGCCGAGAACACCCAGCTTGTGCGCAGGATCGCATGGGTAGCGCCCGCCGCCCGCACCGTTTCCTCGCCCGCCAGCTTGGAGCGGCCATAGGCGTTGATCGGGGCCGTGGGGTCACCCTCGCGCCGGGGCGCGGCGGCGGCGCCGTCGAAGACGTAATCGGTCGAGACATGAACCAGCGGGATGCCCAGCGCCGCGCACTCCCGCGCCATGGCGCCGGGGGCCTCGGCGTTGATCGTATGCGCCAGCGCCTCCTCGGTCTCGGCCCGGTCCACGGCGGTATAGGCGGCGGCGTTGATCACCGCCGCCGGGCCATGGGCGCGGATCATGGCGGCGCAGGCTTCGGGGTCGGTCAGGTCCGCAGCATCGCGCGCCAGATACACCGCCTCCGGCGCCAGCCGGGCCAGTTCGCGGGCGACCTGCCCGGACTCGCCGAAGACCAGCAGCCTCATCCGCCGACCCCCAGCCGCTCGCCCACGCCCTTGCGGTCCAGCAGCGGGCGCCACCAGCCCTCGTTGGCCAGATACCAGCCCACGGTGCGCTCCAGCCCCTCGTCCAGCGTGACCGAGGGCCGCCAGCCCAGTTCGTCGCGGATCCGGGCCGCGTCGATGGCATAGCGCAGATCGTGGCCCGGGCGGTCGGCGACGAAGGTTATCAGCCGGTCGTGCGGTGCGGCGCCGGGGCGGCGGGTATCGAGGATCGCGCAGAGTGTCCGCACAAGGTCGATGTTGCGCGCCTCGCTGTCGCCGCCGATGTTGTAGCTGCGGCCCACCCGGCCCCGTTCCAGCACCAGCAGCAGCGCTTCGGCGTGGTCCTCGACGTGAAGCCAGTCGCGCACGTTCGCGCCCGCGCCGTAGACCGGGATCGCCTCGCCCGCCAGCGCCTTCAGGATCACCACCGGGATCAGCTTTTCCGGGAAATGATACGGCCCGTAATTGTTCGAACAATTCGTCAGTACTACCGGCAGGCCGTAGGTCTCGTGCCAGGCGCGCACCAGATGGTCGGACGCCGCCTTCGACGCCGAATAGGGCGAGCGCGGATCGTAGGGCGTGTCCTCGGTGAACCGCACCGCCGGATCGGCGGGGAGCGAGCCGAACACCTCGTCGGTGCTGATATGGTGGAAGCGGAAACCTTCAGGTTTTCCAGCCTGTTGCCAGTAAGCGCGGGCGGCCTCCAGCAGGTTGAAGGTGCCGGTGACGTTGGTCTCGATGAAATCCGCCGGCCCGTCGATGGAACGGTCCACATGCGATTCCGCCGCGAGATGCATCACCGCATCCGGCCGGTGTGCGGCGAAGATGCGGTCGAGCGCGGCGCGGTCGCGGATATCGGCATGCTCGAAGGCATAGCGCGGGTTTTCCGCCACCGAGGCCACATTGGCGAGACAGGCGGCATAGGTCAGCGCGTCGAGGTTCACCACCTCATGCCCCCGCGCCATGGCAAGCCGCACCACCGCCGAGCCGATGAACCCCGCGCCGCCGGTGACCAGAAGCCGCATCACGCGCCCTCCCGGGTGAAGGGGCTGTTCCAGTCCGCAAAGGTGGGCGCGGCGGCGTCCCTGGGCGAAAGCTTTGGCGGCCCGGCCAGCCCCCAGTCGATCCCCAGAGAATCCCAGCGCACCGCCCCGTCGCAGTCGGGCGCGTAGTGATCGGTGCATTTGTAGATGATTTCGGTGTCACGTTCCCGCGTGACGAAACCGTGCAGGAACCCGGCCGGGATCCAGAGCTGGCGGCCGTTTGCAAAGCTCAGTTCCTCGGCCACCCACCGGCCGTATGTGGGCGAGCCACGCCGCGCATCCACCGCCACATCCCAAAGCCGCCCCCGGCCGCAGCGCACCAGCTTGCCCTGGGCATGGGGCGGCGACTGGTAATGCAGGCCGCGCAGCGTGCCCGGTTCATGCGACATGGAATGGTTGTCCTGCACGAACTCCGGCAGGTCCAGCCCGGCCTCGTGCAGGGTGCGGCGGTTCCAGCTTTCGCTGAAAAAGCCGCGTTCATCCCCGTGCCGCGCCGGAATGATGACGAACACGCCGGGCAACGCGGTCTCTTCGATCTGCATCCGTTCCGCCACTCATGAAATCCGACAGCCACTCTATAACCCCGCCGGGCCGGGCTGTCACGTGGGGTGACCATTGCGCCGCCCGAAAGGCAATCCGTCTGAGGCCGGAGCGGAATTCATGCGATAAGGGCTACGACCTCCGCATCCGTAAGAACGCGGTGCAGCCGGATGGACTCGGCTTTGGCCCGATCCAGAAGCTGGCGTTTCTCCTCATCCGCAAGCCGGTGATTGGTCTTTTCCAGGATGGCGTCGATATTCGCCAGGCCGCTGCCCTTGCCCGTGACCAGTTCGACCTTGCCCCTGCCGATCATCTGCGGATCGAACGGGAAGAGCCACTGGACATCCTCGCCCGCCTTCGACAAACGCGAATATTCTGTGGCGACCGTGCCGGATTCGATCTGGTTGTAACTTGAGCCGATGATCGGCTTGTTCGCCGAAACCGGCATGCGCGAGTGGCGCTGGACCAGTTCCGCGGCGGCGGCGAGACGCGGCAGATCGAGCCGATGCCTGTAGCCGTAGAGCAAGGGAGCGGCGACCGCCAGTTCTTCGAGCGGTGTATTGCCGACCCGTTCGCCAAGGCCGAGCATGGACGTGTGGATGACGCCTGCCCCGGCGTGCAACCCGCTGATGGCGTTGATCGTGCCGAAACCGAAATCGTTGTGCGGATGCAGTTCCACGGTCAGGCTCGTCATCGAGCGGACCATCTCGACCAGGTGAAATGTGCCCTCGGGGTTCAGTGCGCCAAACGTATCCATGAGTGCCACCGCGTCGTAAAGGCCACTTTCCGTTGCAGCCGTCACGATCTGCCGCAGCAGTTCAGCGCTCATGCGGGAACTGTCGGCAATCAGGAGAGTCGTCTTCAGTCCCCCCTGTCTGGCCCGCTCTGCCGACCGGATGGCCAGTTCGATGGCCTGTTCGGGAGTCCATCGGAAGACCCTGCAATATTGTTCGTTGGCAAGAATGATGATGCCGGTCCCCGCTACGCCGGAAGCGACTGCCTGATCCATGTCCGCAATCGTGGATCGGCCGATTGTCCATATCTCGCTCGGCAGGCCGAGATCGACGATCTTGCGAATCGTCAGCCTGTCCTCCTCCGACACCGCGACCATGCCGGCCTCGATGCGATCTACGCCCAACCCGGCGAGGGCCTTGGCGATTTCGACCTTCTCATCCATCGAGAACAGGATGCCCGCCTGTTGCTCGCCATCGCGCAGGGTCACGTCATGTATGATGAACGGCTTTGATTGTGGGGGCTGCATTGCTTCGAAATTGTGCCAGCTTACAAACCAGTTCTCGCCATATGCCTTCATTGCGGCCCTCCATCCTCACCCGATTCTCGATTCAGACGCTGCCCGCCGCATCAACCGTATGCTGCGATCGGCGGAATTCCCGGTCCGCGCAGCGAGGCAACTACCTGTGCGGTCGGGGTCTTTCCTGAAATGTCATGGACGCGATCCCAGGCACCCTCCGCGTCCGGCAGTATGTCGCTGACGCAATCGAGGAACTTCGCCTTCCGTTCGTTCTCGTTCATCGGGTTGCGCGGATCGCCCGAAGGCACCTGAACCACCCGCGATGCACGCCGACCATCGCGGAGGCGGATTTCCACTTCCGCCGGAACCGCATCCTGGAACCCCATGCCCAGATCGGTACGGTCTTCCACGATCACACGTGACACTAGATCGACGATCACTGGATCCGCCGCCCACCTGTCGGTGAAATGCGACAGACGGGGATGACCCTCCAGGACCGCCAGGGCCAGGCAGAACTGCATGCTGAACTTGCCCTCCAGACCTGTCTTCGGACGATGATACTGGAGAACTTTCAGCGCGAACGGATCGGAACCGCAGCGCACCTCGGCCACTTCCCCGGGAGAAAAACCAAGCTCGCTTCGTATCGCCAGCGCCGCGTCCAGCGCGCAATGCGTGGCGCCGCAGGAAGGATAGCGTTTCAGGACGATGCCTGGCGACAGGCAATCCCAAGGCTGTCCGAGTTCGGACGCGGCCTGCTCTGGTGTCGGTTGTCTTTCCGTCGTCAGCACGTTGAAATAGCCGAAGCGTCCGTCGAGCGCATTGCTGCTTGCCGTGAAGCCGGCACGGGCAAGCGATGCCGCCAGTACGCCGGCCTCTGCTGCGCGGCCGGCATGCAGCGGCTTCACCATGGTGCCGAAATTCTCCCGGATACCGGCGGCCATGGACGCGGAGACGCCGATTGCCCGGACCGTCTCTGCGACAGACAGCTTCATCAGCCGCGCCGCGCCGGCCGCCGCCCCGATGACGCCGACTGCCGAGGTCGCATGCCAGCCGCGCAGGTAGAGGGCGGGATTGGTCCAGCGTCCGAGCTTGCCCGCCACCTCGACACCGATTGCATAAGCGTCGAGAAGCTCGTCGAAGGAGGGGTTCTCGACTTCGGCGATTGCCAGAAGGGCCGGAAGGATGACGACTGACGGATGGCCGTACAGGCTCCAGCTGACGTCGTCATAGTCGAGCGCATGCGCGGCGGTGCCGTTGACCAGGGCCGCCTCACGCACCGAGGCGTTGCGGCCCAGTCCCAGCAGGGTTGCAGGGCCGCCGGTATCGCCAAGCGCCTTGACCAGCCCTTGCGTGGTCGATGTCGCCGCCCCGGCCAGAATGCAACCGATACAGTCGACGACGGCTATATGTGCCGCGGCGCGAACCCCGTCCGGCACGTCCGCTCCCTGAATGAATTCTGCGAAGGACTGCGCAAGGGTCATTTCTGCCTCCTGTCATGATGGCGGCCTGCCAAGGATGTGGTCTGCCCCCGCCCGGCCACCACCTTCGATAGGCTTATCACCAGTATGGCAAGCAGAGTCAATGAATCGTTTCACTAATTCTGCCTTCCGACCTTACTCTCTTATCCTGGCCTTGATATACACGGTTTGACCGAATGAAATTGGCGCCCAGAAAGGCGGGGAGCACGGCGTTTCCATATGCCTTGACAGGGTTTTCATCCGCTTCTATGAATCGTTTCAACAGAGGGCAGGTCATCTGCCAGACGGCGAACACGGCAATCGGGGCCCGGCCCTTCAGGGCGTTGGCGTGGTGGTCGCTGGCTGTAGGGAGAGTCTGATGTACTTTGCGTTTACACCCGAAGAGCTGGCGCTCAAGCGTGCCGTGCAGGATTTCATCGCGCAGAACCTGAATGACGATATCCGTGGCGAACTGGCGACGGCGGAACTGGGTTTCCCCAATGGTCCACACTCCCGGGCTTTCTTCGCCAGGGTCGTCGACAAGGGCTGGGCGGGCATTGCCTATCCTCGTGAGTATGGCGGACAGGGCGGCACGCTCGCGGCGCAGTATATCGTCGAGGAGGAGTTCCTGCGTATCGGCATGCGCATTATCGGTGGCGGCACCGGTGAGCCGGCGATCCTGGCTTCCGGCAGCGAAGAGCAGAAGCGCACCTATCTTCCGGCCGCGATCCGTGGCGACATCTTCTTTGCCCTTGGCTTCACTGAACCGCAGTCGGGCGCGGATCTGGCGGGCATACGGTGCCGGGCTGTCCGCGAAGGCGATCATTTCGTGGTGAACGGCCAGAAGATCTTCACGACCGCCGCCCATTTCGCGACCCATATCTTCTTGATGGTGCGTACGGACCCCGCCTCGAAACGGCAGGCGGGCCTGTCGATCCTTCTCGTCCCGATCGACCTGCCGGGAATTGTCGTCAGACCCTTGATGACCATCCAGAACAATCCGGTGGCGCCGCCCGGTACGACCTATGGGGATCCGAAGACAAACGAAGTGTTCTTCGATGATGTGAAAGTGCCGGTTTCCTGTCTGCTCGGCGGGGAGGGCGATGGGTGGGGCGTGGCGCAACGGGGCCTCAATCTCGATCGCATCGGCGCCATGCGCTATCTGATGTCGACTGCCCGGGACGAAGATCTCGTCAACTGGCTGAAGGGCGAATCCGGGATCGCCGCGTCTCTGCGGAGCGATGAGCGGATAAGGGACAAGGTGGCCGAAATCTGGACAGAAGGCCAAGTGTGTCGGTTGATGACGATGCGCAGCCTGTCCATCGCCGCCGAGGGCGGCAATTTTGTCTATGAGGGTTCCGCCGAAAAGGTCTGGGGGCCGGAGCACGGTGTTCGCGCGACAGAAGCAATCGGCCAGATCCTCGGCCCCTTCGGGCAACTGCTCAACGGATCCGGGCATGCGGTCGAGTCGGGCGTCTTTGCCCACAATCTGCTGGGCGCTTTCCAATCATGCGTCAATCACGGAAGCGTGCAGATCATGCGCGATCAGGTCGCGCGTCGTGGCCTGGGCATGCCGCGACGGCCCTCCGTGGCCGAGGCGGCGGCAAAGGGACTGGTCTGATGAACACGTTGCTGGACGAAGACGAAGTGATGCTCAAGGAGAGTGCGGCGACACTCCTTGGCGCGGAATCTCCTGCAAGCCTCGTGCGTTCGGCCGAGGCGTCGGACCTGAAGTACTCGCCGGAACTGTGGAGGCGGGTTGCCGACCTCGGCTGGTGCGGACTTTGTCTGCCCGAAGAATATGACGGGCAGGGCGCTCCTCTTGCTTGGCTCGGGCTTCTTCTCGAAGAGGTGGGGCGCCATATCGCACCGATCCCGCTCGCGACGAGTTCGGCCGTGGCGCTGACGATTGCCAGATTTGGCATCGGCAGCCAGCGCGAAATCCTGAGATCAGTCGCCTCCGGCGAGAGTATCCTTTCCTGGGCGGTGCAGGAATCCGGGGGCGCGTGGAACATCGATGCCGTTTCGATGCCGGGTCGCGTTGACGGGGATGATGTTGTGCTGGACGGCACCAAGCTTTTCGTCGATGGGGCGGATGCGGCGACGCATTTTCTGGTCGCGATCCGGCGCCAGCCGGATGACGCAATCGGAATTGCGCTGGTGGATGCCCGGGCCGCCGGAATCGCGTCGAAACGGCTTGTGAACATGGCGAAGGGGGACCAGGCCACCGTGTCCTTCCGAAATGTGCGCATTCCCCGGTCGCAGGTAATCGGCGGGTGGAGCCGCGGACGCGATGCCCTGACCTTTCTGATGCAGCTTGCCGCGGTGTTCTCCGCTTCGCTGATGGCCGGCGCCGCGCGGCGGGTTACCGAGATGTCGGCGGAATACTCAAACATCCGCTTCGCCTTCGGGCAGCCGATCGGCTCGTTCCAGTCGTTGCAGCACATGGTTGCCGACATGCTGATTACGGTCGATGCGGTGGAACTCCTTTCGCGCGAGGCCCTGTGGCGCATCGATAGCGGACTTCCTGCCGAGATCGAAGTCGCTCAGGCAAAGTCCTTCGGCAGCCAGCACTGCATTACCGTCTGTCGCAGTGCGCAGCAGTTGCATGGCGGCATGGGGTTCATGATCGAGTTCGATCTGAACCTCTGGTATCGCCGCGTCGTCAGCTGGAGCCTCTGTGCAGGCACCGCCTATGAACATCGCCGCATCATTGCCAGCCATCTTCTCGACCGGCCGGGGCACATGCGGCTGGACGACTGCCACCCTGAGGCGGGCGACGAACAAGGGCGGCTCGAAGGCCACAATGAAACGGAGTTGGAGGTGGTAAAATGACCCTTCTTACCGATGAAATCCTTTCCTATGTCGGCAAGACATCGGTCAAGGAATATGCACCCGATCCGGTCGAGACAGGCGCCGTGCGGCGCTACTCGCAGGCGATCATGGATGACGACCCGATCTACTGGGACGCAGAGGCGGCCGACGGTCGCTACGATGGCCCGGTCGCGCCGCCGATCTTTCCGATCGACATGTTCCGGCGGCCATTCAACACAACCGACCCCGTGCAGATGTATGCAATGGATCCGGACTTCGACGGCGTCGGCGCACCTGCCGCGCAGGGGCTGCCCCCGATCGAACCGTTGCGCAATTTCGCGGTTCTTTACGGCGGGTCCGAGATCGAGTTCTACAAGTATGCCCGCCGTGGCGACCGTGTTTCGGTGGTTCAGAAATACGGCAGCATCACCGAGAAGCAGAGCAGCAAGGGGCCGATGCTGCTGGTCAATATCGACTCCGAATATCGCGACCAGAACGACGAACTTCTGGTGCGCCTGAGCATGACCACAATCTGGAGGCAACCGACATGAGCCCCGACCGGCGAAATTTCGAGGATGTGTCCATCGGCGACGATCTGCCGATCCTGACCAAGGGCCCGTTGATCACGACCCATATCATGCGGTGGTCGGCCGCGATCGAGAACTGGCACCGGATTCATTACGATCAGAAGTTTGCCGTCGAGCACGACAAGCTGCCCGGGGTGCTCATCAATGGAACCTTCAAGCGCAATTTCCTTGCGCAGATGCTCAAGGATTGGGCCGGTCCGGCGGGCTGGGCCTGGAAGATGAGCTTTCAGATGCGCAAGATGAACGTGGTCGGCGAGACCCTGGACGTCTGGGGCAAGGTTACCGGCAAGCGCGAGGCGGAGAATTACGGACTGATCGACCTGGAGATCGGTATCCGCAACGAGAACGATCTCGAGTCCACGCCGGGCACCGCCGTGGTTGCGCTGCCTTACCGGAATGGAGCACCCGTTCCATATCCTTTCGTACTGCCGGAATAGCAGCAGTCACAGAGGAGGTGATGATGTCCGACCTGCCCAAAAAGATCCAGATCGTCGAGGAAGGTGCCCGGGAAGGGTTTCAGATCGAGAAGGCGATCATACCCACGGAACGCAAGATCGAACTGATCAACGCGCTGGCCAAAACAGGTTTGCGCGATATCGTTGCCGTGTCCTTCGTCAATCCCAAGGCCGTGCCCGGCATGGCGGACGCGGACGAGGTTGTTGCGGGCATGAACAAGGAGCCCGGCGTTCGCTATAATGCGATCTGCCTGAATGCAAAGGGTCTGGAGAGGGCGCTGGCAACAGGCAGGCTGGACATCACCGGCAATCTGATCGCCGGTGCATCCGAACCGTTTCTGCAGCGCAATCAGAACCGCACCTTCCCGCAAATGTTCGAAGAAATCGACAAGATGGCGAAAATATACCGGCAGCACGGCATTCCTGTTGAATCGGTGGCCGTCGGGGCAGTCTTCGGCTGCAATTTTGCTGGCGACATAGCTTCATCGACGGTGATCGACGTGATCCGCCGTACGATCGAGGTGGTGGAGGCCAATGATGAAAAGCTGAAGCTGATCAACCTCGCCGACACGATGGCTTGGGCCACCCCGCTTTCGATCAAGAAGATGCTTGAGGTGGTCTACAGGGAACTCCCCGGATATCGGATCGGTCTGCACCTGCATGACACGCGTGGCATGGCAATCGCCAATGCCTTTGCCGGCCTGGAGATGGGTGTGGACTATTTCGACGCGTCGGTCGCGGGGCTTGGCGGTTGTCCCTTCGCTGGCCACCGCGGCGCGGCAGGCAATGTCTGCACCGAGGATCTGGTCCTCATGTGCGACGAGATGGGGATCGAGACAGGAGTCGATCTGGACCGGATTATTGAATGTGCCCTGCTTGCCGAAGAGATCGTCGGTCGACCGTTGCCCGGTTCGGTGATGCGGGGTGGAAGCCTGCGTCGTCTGCGCGAACGCATCGGCGAAGCGGCCTGATTTCGATCCATCCGCCGGTGGGCCTATCGATCAGTCTTCTAACAGAGGTGGCAGTTAGTGGGAAGTCGCATGCAGGGGCCCTTGGCCGGAGTCAAGGTCGTGGAAGCGGGAATGGTCGTGGCGGGAGCGATGGTCACGGCCAGCCTTGCCGATCTCGGTGCCGAGGTGATCAAGATCGAGCCCGTCAAGGGTGACGAGATCAGGAGGGTCGGCAAGAAGAAGGATGGCGAACCGCTCCTGTGGCGCGTTATTGCCCGCAACAAGCAGGTGATCGCGGTAGACCTGAATAACCCGAAGGGAGCGGAGGTCGTTCGCAAGATCATCTCGACCGCCGACGCCTTTGTCGAGAATTTCAGGCCGGGCCGCGTGGCGGAGTTCGGACTCGACTACAAGACGCTCAGCGCGATCAATCCGAAACTGGTCATGGTGCATCTGAGCGGCTACGGCCAGACGGGCCCCTACAGTCGGCGGCCCGGGCTTGGTACGCTTGCCGAGGCGTTCAGCGGCTGGTCGCATGTCACCGGGGAAGCCAACGGCCCGCCCACCCTGCCTTATTATCCGATGGCGGATGCCTTTGCGGCGCTGACCGCAACCTATGCGATCCTTGCCGGCATCATCGGGCGCGAGGTGCGCGGCGGCCGGGGCGACGAGATCGACATCAGCCTCTACGAGCCGATCCTGAATTTCCAGGGGTCGATGGCGATCGACTACGATCAGCTCGACTTCGTGTCGCGCCGTCGCGGCAATCGCATTCTGGAATGGACGCCCCGCAATACCTATCGGACATCCGATGACCGGTGGTTTGTCGTTTCCAGTTTCGGTTCCGCCACGTTGCGTCTTTTCAATGCGATAGGCCGCGAGGATCTCGCTTCGGACATGTCGCTGCTGGTCTATGCGAACCGGGTCGAGCGCACCGATGAAATCGACGGCGCCATCGCCGAGTGGGGGCTGGCGCACACACTCGACGAAGTTCTGGCGGCGTTCCAAGCGCATGATGTCATTGGCGGACCGGTCAACGACATCTCGCAACTGATGGCGGACGAGCATGTGAGGAACCGCGGGACATTCGTGAATGTCGATGATGACAGGCTCGGACAGGTCCGGCTGCAATCCGTCGTGCCGCGCTTCTCCGGGAATCCGGGGGCCATCCGCTGGCCGGGCAGGTCCGTGATCGGGGCGGATACGCGGGATGTGCTGCTCGGGGCCGGCTTTTCCGACGAGGACATCCGCAATCTTCATCGCGACAGCGCAATTCACGCGGCGGGCATACAGGATGCCCCTTCAACAACGGCAGACGCATAGGAAAGCAGGAAAACATGAGCGATTGGACAACGCTGACTTCAGCCGACGGTACGCAACTATCCGCCTATGTTGCGGGCAATCCGGATAGCGGACGCGGACTCGTGATCATTCAGGAAGTGTTCGGTGTGAACCATCATATCCGCAATGTGTGCGAGCGCTATGCCAACGAAGGGTATCTGGCGATTGCGCCGGCACTGTTTGATCGCATCGAGACGGGCGTCGAACTGAACTACGATGAGGTCGGCGTCGCCAAGGGTGTCGAGATCGTCGGAAAACTGTCCACCGAAAATGCGCTGAAAGATATCGAGGCAGCCCTCGAATATCTCGGGCACCGCCGCAAGGCGATCATCGGGTTTTGCTGGGGTGGAACGCTTGCCTGGATTGCCGCTTCAAAGTCCGACAATCTGGATGCGGCGGTCGGCTTTTACGGCGGCGGGATTGCGGTAAGCAAGGACATCGAGATCAAGCGCCCGGTACAACTCCATTTCGGAATGGAAGACCCGCATATTCCGCAAAGTGACGTGCTGGCCATTGCGGCCGCGCATCCCGTGATCGACGTATTCAGCTATCCGGGGGCAGGACACGGATTCTGCTGTGACGAGCGCGACAGCTTTCACCAGGCAAGTGCGGATCTGGCGAAAGAGCGCGCACTGAACTTCCTGTCGATTAATTTGGGCGGGTGAGGGTTCACGTTCAGGCCGGGACCGTCCGCAGCGCAGCGCCGGGGGTCATGGCTTCGACGGCCCGCACGATGGCTTGGGTGTCGATACCGAAATGGCGGTAGAGATCCCCGATGGTGCCCGTCTGCCCGAACTGCTCCACTCCCAGCGCGATGGCCTGATGTCCGGCAACCGAGCCGAGCCATGAAAGCGTTGCCGGATGGCCATCAAGCACCGTCACCAGCTTGCAGTAGCGCGGCAGCGGCGCCAGCAGGGACTCGATATGCGACACTGCCGCCCGACCCGCGCGGCGGGCGCGCTGCGCCGCAGTCCATCCGGCGTGGATCCGGTCGGCCGAGGTCACCGCCAGCACCGCTGGGTCGCGCCGACCTTGGGCGATATAACCCGCCGCCGCGATGGCCTCGGGTGCGACGGCACCCTGATAGGCGATCACCACCTCGCAGTTCGGTCCCGGCGGGCGCAGCCAGTAGGCGCCGTCCACCGCGCCCTGCCGGAAGCCCTGCGGCAGCGCCGCCTGCCCGATCGGCCGGGTGGTCAGGCGCATATAGACCGCGCCGCCCCTGCCGTCAGGCAGCCATGTGCGCGGGTCCGGCGTCGCGTCACCCTCGCGCTGCATGTAGTCGAATGCCCATTCCATGATCGCCGAAAGCTCTCCGGCAAAAGCCGGTTCGAAACTGGCCAGCCCGTCCTGCGTCATGCCGATCAGCGGGGTCGCGACCGACTGGTGTGCACCACCTTCCGGCGCCAGCGTCACGCCCGAGGGCGTGCCCGCGATCAGAAAGCGTGCGTCCTGGTAACAGGCGTAGTTCAGCGCATCCAGTCCCCGAGAGACAAAGGGATCGTAGACCGTACCCACAGGTAATAGCCGCTTGCCGAACAACGAATGCGATAGGCCGGCAGCCGCCAGTTGCAGGAACAGGTTCATCTCGGCGATACCGAGTTCGATATGCTGGCCCTCCGGCGCGAAGTCCCATTTCGCAGTCGAGGGGATGTTCTGTTCGCGAAACAGATCCCGCCGCGCCTCGCGTGCCCAGAGCTTGCGCCGGTTGACCCAGGGCCCGAGCCCGGTGGTCCCCGTTACGTCAGGCGACATGGTGACGATGCGTTCCGCCAGCCTGCTGTCGGTGCGGGCGATGTCGTCGAGGATCTTGCCGAACATCATCTGGGTTGAAACCTCGCGCTCCGTCGCCACCGGTATGGCGGGGACGACGATGCGGTCGTCGTTATGGCGGCGTGGACCGGCGGCGAAGAATGGCACCCGGCGCAGGAAGGCGCGCAGCTCCGCAGGATCGGCGATACCGGCCAGCGGTTCCCATTCCTGGCCCGCGGGCACACCCATATGCGTTTGCCATGCCGCCATCTGCGCCTTGGTCATCAGCCCGCCGTGATTGTCCTTGTGCCCGGCGATCGGGGTGCCCCAACCCTTGATGGTATAGGCCAGGAAACAAACGGGGCGGTCGTGATCGATACCGGCGAAGGTCTCGGCCATGGTGTCGACGCAATTGCCGCCGAGGTTTTCCATCAGCGCGGCCAGTTCCGCATCCGACCTTCGCCCTATCAGCGCCGAGACCTCGCCCTGGTCGCCCAGATCGTCCATCAGCCGCTGGCGCCAGACCGCGCCGCCCGAGAAGGTCAGTGCCGAATAAAGCTCGTTCGGGCAAGCGTCGATCCATTGCCGCAGCCGCTCGCCACCCGGTTCGGCGAAGGCCGCCCGTTGCAGGATGCCGTATTTCACCCGCACCACATCCCAGCCGAAAGCCTCGAAGATCCGCTCGATCCGTAACCACAAGCCCTCGTGCACCACCCCATCCAGCGACTGACGGTTGTAGTCGATCACCCACCAGACGTTGCGCAGGTCGTGCTTCCAGCCCTCTTGCAGGCATTCGTGGATATTGCCCTCGTCGATCTCGGCATCGCCCATCAGCGCGATCATCCGGCTGGGGGTCACCTCGCGCCCCCAGCTTTTCGAGGCGATGTAATCTTGTACGATAGAGGCGAAAGCCGTCACCGCCACTCCCAGCCCGACCGAGCCGGTCGAGAAATCCACGTCATCGGTATCTTTGGTGCGGCTCGGGTAGCTCTGGACCCCGCCATAGCCGCGGAAGTTCTCCATCTTCTCGCGCGGAAGGTTGCCCATCAGGTAGTGCATGGCATGAAAGACTGGTCCGGCATGCGGCTTGACCGCCACCCGGTCCCCCGGCCGCAACGCCGAGAAGTATAGCGCCGTCAGGATCGACACCATGGAAGCCGAGGACGCTTGATGCCCGCCCACCTTGATGCCGTCTGTATTGGGCCGCAGGTGGTTGGCGTTGTGGATCATCCAGTGCGACAGCCACAGCAGCCGCTGCTCTACCGTTTTCAGATGCCGGTCGGTCACGTTCGTCCTCCTCCGCTTTGGCGTGATTATGCGCGCCAAGGGCTGAGCGTGTCCTTGCGATCTTAACCTGAAATCAGTATGAGTGTGGTGAAATATCATAGATATTCTTTATATCATGGCGGATACCACCAAGCTTGATGCATTCGACGTTCGAATCCTTCGCGTCATCCGTGGCGATGGCCGTATCTCGATCCATGAGCTGAGCGAGAGGGTCGGGCTCAGCCCCACCCCGGTCGCCCGGCGGGTGCGCAACCTGGAGGCGGCGGGAATCATCACCGGCTACGGCGCCGTTATCGACGAAGCTGCATTGGGCTATCAGGTGTCGGTCTTTGTCTCGGTTAAACTCGACCGGCAGGTGGACCAGGCGTTGGCCGAATTCGAGTCGGCGGTGCAGAGCTTCCCCGAGGTGGTGGATTGCTGGCTGATGACCGGGAACCGTGACTATCTATTGCGGGTGGCGACCGAAAGCCTTGCCGAATTCGAAAGCTTCCTTACAGGCAAGCTTACCCGCCTGCGCTGTGTATCAAGCATCGAAAGCTCGATCCCGCTGCGTCGAATCAAGGCCGGCATCAGCCGCGAACCGTAACCGGGAAACCGCTGCCTCCTCTTCCAGCCTGATCCGATCGAGACATGCGCGAAACTGGTAATGCCCGATCGGGCGTCACCAGTTTCGCGCATGTCTCGGGGTTTGTGCGGCCAGATCAGAGATTTTTCAAATCTGATGAAACGATTCATTGACACAAATTGCGATCCCGGCGATAAATCCGCCGAGGTCGTTGCCGGACGGAGGCGGAGAACACCTTCGGCAGACCTGATTGCGATCATGGGGAGGGAATTGCCGTGGGCTTCAAGGGCTGGGTACGCAAGGTCGTACACCAATGATTCGCGCACTCGTAAAATGGCCGGTGGTCTCCGCCGGCGTCCTCGCGGGGTTCTGCATTGGCGCAGTGATGGTGGTCATGGGGGTGGAGGTCTTCTCTCGCTATGTGATGCGCCAGCCTACCTACTGGGCGCTTGAGGTATCGACATACCTTCTTGTGATGGCGGTCTGCCTCGGCAGCGCATACACCCTGCGGGTGAACGGGCATGTCGCCGTAGAACTGGTTTACGAAAAGCTCCCGTCGCACTTCAAACGTTTTGCCTATTACATCGGGATGCTCTCGGCCCTGGGGGTGGCGCTCGTTCTCCTTTGGTATGGGATCGGCGAGGTTCGCGTCGCGATCAGGTTCAACGACCGGTCACTCACTCCACTCGCGATGCCGATGGCCTACCCGATGAGCATGATCCCAATCGGCGGGTTCTTGCTGGCGTTGCAGGCGATCGAGCTTCTGATCAAGCCGCGCGATGACACGCATGCCACAGCCGCAACGGCACAAGATACCAATTCGGGGGACTGAACGAGATGATTACCGCCTTGGTTATCGGGGTGCTGGGGGTATTGCTCGTCCTTGGGGTTCCCGTCGCTTTCGCCATGGGTATCGCCGGGATCACGGGCATATTTCTGATTGGCGACAATATCGCCATCACGCCCAAGATCTTTTACCAGACCTTCATCATCTACGAACTTCTGGCCGTCCCGCTTTTCGTGCTGATGAGCCAGATCCTGCTGGTCGGCAAAGTGGGCGACCACCTGTTCAGCGTCATCAACCGCTGGGTGCAGCACTGGCCGGGCGGGCTTGGCGTTTCCTCGGTTCTGGCCTGCGGGTTCTTTTCCGCGGTCTGCGGCTCCAGCACCGCTACCGCAGCAACTGTCGGAACGACAGCGATCCCGGCGATGCTCAAGCGGGACTACCCGAAGCCCTATGCCTTCGGGATGGTCGCGGGCGGCGGCACCCTTGGGATCCTGATCCCGCCCAGCATCCCGATGATCCTCTATGCGGCGATCACCAGCGAATCGGTGGGCAAGCTGTTCATGGCCGGGGTCGTGCCGGGTCTTATGCTGATTGCGATGTTCGTCGTCTACACGATTATACTATCCTATGTGCGCGGAAACATGCCGCGGGTACCCAAGGCACCGCTGTCCGAACGTGCGGCGCTCACCTTGCAGCACAGCGGGGCAATCATCCTGCCTGTTGTTGTGCTCGGGGGAATCTATGCGGGCATATTCACACCGACAGAGGCCGCTGCGATCGGTTCGATCTACAGTTTGCTGCTGTGCGGTATCGTTTACCGCTCCTTGCGGATCAGCGACATTGTTCCGATCCTGCTGACGACGCTGCGCATCACCTGCATGCTGATGCTGATCATCGGCGCCGCGATGCTCATGGCGCGGGTGTTCACCACGCTTCAGATCGCGTCCTCGATCATGAGCTTTATCGAGGCAAGGGAAATCGGGAAGTGGACCTTCCTGATCTCGGTCAACCTGGTCTGGCTGATCATGGGCATGTTCATGGAGGTGGCCTCGATCATGCTGATCACACTGCCGATCGTGTTCCCGGTCGCACTGGGGCTTGGAATTGACCCGATCTGGTTCGCCGTCATCATGGTTATCAACATGGAACTGGCGACGATCACACCGCCGGTGGGCCTCAACCTCTTCGTGCTGATGGGTGTCATGAACGAGAGGGATCTGGGCATGATCATCCGGGGTGTCATGCCTCCCTTCATCATCATCGTACTGGGGCTGGTCCTGGTCATGGTGTTCCCGTCGATCGCGACCTGGCTACCGGGTTTGCTATAGAGTTTCAGGAGGAGGAGAACGAAATGAACATCAAGGCGATAACCGCGGGTCTGAGCGCAGCAGCCATGACGTTTCTCATAGCAACCGGCGCACAGGCCGAGACGGTGATCCGGCTGAGCTACGAGCTTCCAGTAACCCACGAATTCCACCAGGGCGCCGAAATGCTGGCGGAACTGGTGCGGGAGCGGACGAACGGCTCGGTCAAGGTCGAGCTTTATCCCGCGGGCCAGTTGTCTACGGACGCCAACTTCCCGCGCGAGATCATGGCCGGCACCATCGACGCCGGGCTATCCCCGACACTCTACTGGACCCGCGTCCTGCCGGTTGCCGGTATCTTCGATGTGCCTTATCTGGTCCGCTCGCACGAGGAAGCGCGGCAAGTTCTCGCTGGCGAGGTCGGTCGGCACCTGCTCGACGGGTTGGAGGAATTCGACGCGGTCGGGCTCGGATATTTCAACTACGGCTTCGGGATCTTCGGCGCGACCGGCAAGCGCCTGCTCGAACCTGCCGACTTTGCCGGACTGGCGATGCGCACCAACAACGACATCGGTGCCCAACTCCTGCAGGCATTCGGCGCCAGCCCGACCTTCATGAGCGGTGGCGAAGTCTATCTCGGCCTGTCCCAGGGGACAATCGACGGCACCCATACCGGCCTGTCCTCCATGGTCTCGCGCAGCATGGACGAGGTGATGAAGAATGTCACCGTCGATAACCACAACATGATCCCCTACTACGTAATGGTTCGCAAACCGGTGTTCGACCGGCTGACGCCGGAGGAACAGGCGATCCTGCGAGAGGCGGTGACCGAGGCCGGAGCCTGGGTTGCAGGGATGATGGAACAGGCTGACAACGAGGCAATCGAGGTGTTGCGGGAGAGGGGCGTAACCGTCGATCTTCTGACGCCCGAACAGCTCTCCGAATGGGCCGATGCTTCCCGAAGCGTGGTCGATTACTGGCTGAACATCGTCGGGGACGAGGGCCGTGAACTGATCACGAGCGTGGAGCAGACGCTGGGGCGCTGAGGATGCTGACCCGTCGGCAGGAAACACCGTCATGACAATGCCACCCTGCTTGAGGGCATCGTACGCCCGACCTGATCCGGGCCGCTGGCGGGGCTTGACAGAACCATGCTGCCGGGGGACATGACGCGCGCTCAAGGTGGAGCCGATCATCGAGGTCGGCTCCGCCCGCAGCTTCTGTTCATGATCGACCTGGCCGCTGGTGTCATCAACTCACGATGATTCCCCACGGACCTTGCACAACCACGCATTTTTGCATCAGGATAATCAGACATATCCATTTGAAGTCAATAACATGAGGGAAGTTCTGAAAAACCTCCCTCCTCCAGCCCGATCTGATATGCTGGGGCAAGCTTACGAGGAGCCCCACGGATGCCGAAGCAGCCAGCCTTCCCCGGGCCGGGCGGTACGATGAAGACGAAGGTGACGCAGCGCAAACAGTTCCGGTCAGAGATGGGCGCGGAAGCACCTTGGGGACATGGTTCGGCGCCGATCGAATCCTGCCATCCCAAGATCGGACCGACAACTGAACATCCGCCGATACCGCTGGAGACGATGCCGGGGGTCTGGCTCCTCCATAGCCGGTATGGGCCGGGCGGCCTGATCGCTGCGCGGATCAACCGCATCATTGTGATGGCCCGCACCGGGTGCGATCACCTGTTTCGGATCATCAAGCACCGGTTCGGGCAGGTGAAGACCCGCTACCGCAACCTTGCCAGAAACCGCGCCCGGCTCTACAGCCTGTTTGCGCTCGGCAACCTGTGCCCAGCACGGCGGAGGCGGATGGCATGACGGCGAGGCTGCCCGGGAAACGCAAGACCGCCGCTCTGGTGGACCCGAAACCTCCAGGGCCGCCCCCGGAACCCGGTCTCCCACCCGAAAAGGCGATCAAGCCGACACCCGGCCCGGCCGGGCGCGATGATCAAACGTTCCTGTATATCGATGCGGACTATGATCACCGGCCTGCAACTGAAGGAGGGTTCGCCAAAATGCACATGACGCCTGATGTAGAGCCTCAGGGCAAGAGTGAATCCCGTCCCACCACGCGCGACGTTGCCCGTCTGGCCAATGTTTCACTGGGAACGGTTTCACGCGTCCTGAACGGAGCGTCGAATGTCAGCGAAGAACTGAAGCAGCGTGTCACGGACGCGATCGAACAGCTTGATTTTGTACCGCACGCGCTCGCCCAAGGGCTGCGGCGCAAGTCCACACGAACCATCGCCTGCATCGTGTCCAACATTAGTTTCCCGCTGTTCTCTCGCCATGTGGCCGGTGTGGAGAAGGTGCTGCGCAACCTGCGCTATTCGCTTCTGCTGATGAATACGCATGCCGACCGCGCGGCGGAGCTGGAGGCTTACGCCTTCGTCGACAAGCAGCGGATCGACGGCGTCATCACCGGGCTTACCAACGAAAAGGATTCGATCCTGCTCTCACGGCTTGCCGACACCAAGATCCCGTGCGTCCTGCTGGAGCGCGATGTCGAAGGTTTCGAACGGGTTCTGGCCGATCATTGCAGCGGAGTGGCAAAGGCCGCCAGCCATCTGATCGGCCTCGGGCACCGGAAGATTTCCCTCATCACGGTAACGACAAACAACTGGCCGGGGCGTGAACGGTATCGCGGTATTGAAGCGGCGTATGCGGCCGCCAATTTGCCATTTCCTGAAGAATTGATGCACACCTCGGGCTCGACCGCCGAGTATGGCTACTACGCAGCCAATCAGATGCTGATGGCACGCTCACGCCCGACCGCGCTGATCGTCGGCGCGAATCAGCTGATCGGTGTGATACGGGCCGTGAAATTTGCGGGCCTGCGCATCCCGGAAGATATATCGCTCGTATGCCTTGGAAATACGGAGTTTGGCGAGGTTTTTTCTCCCCCGATCACCGAGGTTTCCTGGAATGCGGAAATGCTGGGTGAGATGGCGGCTAATATCATACTCGCCAGGTTGTCGGAGGAAGCCAGCAGCGATCTTCGCCGCCTGGTACTCCCTACCGAACTGGTCCTGCGCGGTTCCTGCGCACCTTCACGCGAAGCCTGAAGGCTTTCATGAGCCGCCGATCCATTTTCCGCGACACGCTTTAGGCTATCATTTTGGCAGCGATTGCGCAGGGTGTTGGCTGGGCTGTCAGGAGCATAAATTTCGCCCGAAACACCCGGCCCGGAACAGCCGCTTCAGCGGTCCGGGCAGCGGTCGGCCGCTGCCCGCGGTTGCAATGACATTGGCCCCGGGCAGCTATCCCGAGCAACACGGTGTGCAGACATCCCCTCGTTGTTCCGCAGTTTCGAACTGAAGAGGCCTGCCAACCATTCTGAGATTGCTTTATTGCAGGATGTCCTTCAACTCGGCGGGGCGGCGGCGGCTTCGGCCAGATCAAGCGTGCCCTCGAGATGCTCCAGGTGGTGGTCCATCAGCGCGTGGGCGCGGCTGTGATACATCACCACGATCAGCGAGGTTCGCGACACCAGATGCCTGGGAGTGCTTGAGCTTGCCAGGGAGTAAGCATCAAAATCAATCTACATAAATGATTTATAATGATTTTTACCTGACCATGCCTGCCCATGCCAGACGCCCAATCACTCCCACTCAATTGTCCAAGCGCACCTTAATCCATTGATATTACACAAAATTATGACCTTCGGGCACTCAAAAACCGACTAGTGGCCAGTCAAAATGTTACGCTTTTGATTTTAAAGGGAAAAAGGTCGGAAAAAATTTGTGGGTTTCAAGGACAATCAGCGTCAATCGCCAGTCTCGACCTTGTGAAAGCCGTCCCACAGATCGACATAATCTGTATCAGAAAACACCGCTGACCACAATGAGCGGCCTGCCTCGGACAAGAGGTCAGTTTGCGTTTGTGCGGATTTGCCAACCACAGAGCAGCCAATCAGGGCATCTTCAAACTGGCGCATGGTTTGAAATTATGATAAAACACTCACCATGAGTGTGCAAACAACAGGAAAGTTAAAGCAGCTGGAGCACCTCCTGCCAGAGGGACTGCTCGTCGATGCCGCGTGGCTTTCCGCTCATGGCTACTCAACCTCGCTGCGCACCAAATATGTTGCCTCTGGCTGGCTCGAGCAGCCGGCTCGCCGAGTGTATCGGCGCCCTCGCGGACAGCTTGGCTGGCAGCAGGTGGTCGTCTCGCTGCAGACGCTTCTCGGCTATCGTCTCACCGTTGGCGGCCGGACAGCCCTCGAGCTGCAAGGCTATGCCCATTACCTCTCGCAGGATCGTTCTGAGATCCACCTTCACGGTCCGGCAAGGCCGCCCAGCTGGCTCACGACGCTGCCGCTGAAGGAGCGGTTCGTGTATCACAACAGCTCGCCCCTTTTCGCGGCCGACCTGGAGGATGTCAGCTTCCCTTCCCTCGTTTCGGACCGCGCGCCTGATGCGCGAGATGCGGGATCTTTTCAGGACGCCGGATTGCGCGCTCTGCCCTGGGGCCAATGGGATTGGCCGTTGACGGTATCGACGCCCGAACGGGCGGTTCTCGAACTTCTCGATGAACTCCCGCAGCATAAAAGCTTCGATCAGGTCGACGTGCTGATGGAAGGTCTGAGCGATCTTGCGCCGAGGCGGCTCCAGAAGCTGCTTGTCCGCTGCCGCAGTGTGAAGGTGAAGCGCCTGTTCTTCTTCTTTGCCGATCGGCATCGCCATGCATGGCTCAAGCATGTCGACCGGACCGCAATCGATCTGGGATCTGGCAAGCGCATGCTGGTCAAGGACGGCAGGTACGATTCTACCTACGAGATCACCGTTCCCAAAGAACTGGGCGAGGCGTATTGATGGCTTTTGCGGACACTTACCGAAATCAGGTCGCACTACTGATCCGCACGCTGCCCTCGGTGGCCGTGGAAGAGTGCTTTGCGATGAAGGGTGGCACGGCGATCAATCTGTTCGTGCGCGACCTGCCGCGTCTCTCGGTCGATATCGATCTTACCTACCTGCCAGTGCAGGACCGCGCGACCTCGCTTGCAACGATCGATGCGGTGATGGCACGCATCGCCGGGCCTTTCTCATCTATCTCATCAGCCATGATCGTCCCATGGCCGAGGTATTGGCAGTTCGGCGCAAGGACATCGCAGGCGAATTCGCGCGCGGCTTTGTTGGCATGACCCGGCAACCGGTCGAACTCGAAACCCTGCTGGCGGCGCGTGAAGCACTGATCGCGGACATCGTCGGCGCGATGCCCGATGCGCACCGCCAGTTCCTGTTGGCGTTCGAGCGCGGCGAACCCGACTGGCCAGCGCTCGACCTGGAGGCTGCTGCCGAACTGCCGGCCGTGCGATGGCGGCAACAGAACCTCGATGGTTTGAAGGCTGAGAAGCGCCAGGCACTGGTGCGGCAGCTTGAAGAGGTTTTGACCACACAACCATAAGAGCAGCAGGCGGGAACGCGCTGTGCGAAGCTGTTTGCTTCCTGCATCGCGCGTACGCTGACTGAGCAAATGGACGTGGCAGACTTCAGCAGGGCGATTTCAAAAGGACGGTCTCTTCAGCCATAGGCTACCTTTCCGACGCTCTGCGCGAGCCATGTCGGAAGCTGCGGCGCGGCCGCGACCAGTTCACCAAAAGCGGCGGACGGCATCTTGCGCTTCAAGGTCATGAGTGCGGTTTCGGCTTTCTCCGGGCCGAGCCAGGCCAAAGCCCGGACCGCCTCGCCTGCCGGCCGGTCGGCCAAGGCCAGTTGCCAGCGCGGGGCATGGCGCAGTTCCACGACCTGCTTGCCCAGTTTCATTTTCCGGCTGTGCCCGGAGGTCAGATAGACAGAGCGGACAGGCACCTGTGTCGTCAGGCCGAGAGCATTTGCAGCAGCGGCCCCGTTCGAGACGATGACCTCACCGCGCTGCTTTGCCAGGGCCTCGACCGCCTGTTCGACCGAAGGCGTGCGTTTCCCGAACCGGCTGGCGATAGGACGAAGATAGACACCGCGGCCGGCGCGAATGAGCTGCCCGCGCTCAGCAAGGCGCGACAGTGCCTGATCCACCGCTGCCCGATTTCCGAGGTGTAGCAAGCTCTTGGCAGCCACGGGCGCGCCTTCAGGCAATCCTGCTGCATGTGTCAAAATCTGTTCGGACAGGCGAGCCATGACCATTCTCCTGTCAGAAATTTATGCGGTTTTCTGACAGTCTTCAAGGAATGCCGCGTGAAGGCGTAGGCCGGGGCAAAAACGATACGCCTACCAAGCATGGGTGACATATTTTGACACCCTAATGTGCAAACCTGCCATCATTGAAGGACAGACGATTCGCAGGCGCCGGCCGCGCTCCCGAGCGATCTGCTCTTCAGCTGGGAACGCGGAATCGGGAGACCTCGATGAATTTCACGCACTACAATCTGGGGCATGTCGAACGGGGCAGTGTCGTCGTGGTGACGCTCAGCGGCAGTGCGGCCAACGTCCGCCTCATGGATGGCTCGAACTTCAACAGCTACAAAGCGGGCCGTCGCCATAGTTATGTCGGAGGCCTCGCGAAACGCTCTCCCGTGCGCCTACCGGTGCCGCGTTCCGGCGCTTGGCATGTTGCCATCGACATGCAGGGGCTTCGCGGATCGGTGCGGTCCGGAGTTCAGGTGGTCCCGGGTGCGGCGCTCAACCCTCTGCCCACAATCAACGAGGCACCGCTGCGCAGTGTCCCCACACTCGTCCGCGACGCCGATGATGATCTCGCGCCGCCGCCCGAGGCACCCGATGGCCGAGTGTTCGACGTTTTCATCTCCCATGCATCGGAGGACAAGGACGAGGTCGTGCGACCGCTGGCAAATGCACTGCGCGAAGCAGGATTGTCGGTCTGGTATGACGAATTCGAACTGCGGATCGGCGATAGCCTTCGCCGCAAAATCGACCGGGGCCTGGGAAGCAGCCGCTTCGGCGTGGTTGTGCTGTCGCAGGCGTTCTTTGGCAAAGGCTGGCCCGAATACGAGCTCGACGGGCTCGTGACCCGCGCCGTGTCGGGTGAGCAGATCCTGCTGCCGATCTGGCACAACGTCTCCAAACGCGAGGTGATTGGCTACTCAGCTTCGCTCGCCGATCGACTGGCGCGCAGCACCGCCACCCACACAGTCGAAGAGATTGCCGCGGAAATCGCCGACGTCGTGCGCTTGCCGAACGCAGCGTGACGCCAGAGGCGCCAGGAGGGATCAGATGAGAAAGCAGATTGAGGATGAATGGAACGGCTGGGACGGCGACACCATCGTCCGGCTGACCGACGGCTCAGTGTGGCGCCAGGAAGAATATCATTATGAGTATCGCTACGCCTACCGCCCTTCGCTGACCCTGTCCGGCAACGTCATGCATGTCGAGGGCATGAGCCGCAGCATCCGCGTCCGCCGGATCGACTAGGAGAACAACGCCGATGCAGACACGCATTGCAGGAGCCTGGACGGGCTGGAGCGGCGATACCATTGTCAAGCTCGCCAACGGAACGGTCTGGCGCCAGGATCAGTATTATTATCGCTATCAGTACAAGTACCGCCCACGCGTAGTGATCGACGGCCGGTATATGCATGTTGAAGGCATGCCCAAGGCGGTACGCGTGCGCCGTATCGATTAGCAGTCAGTGTCGCTTCCGCGGCGGCGCAGCCTCATCCGCCGGCCCGATGTTCGCGGACTTCCGTAGCACCGGTTGTTCGTCGATATCGCCTTTTCCGCCGCGATCCGACATAGCAGATGAGGTTCGCCATTTTCAGCGCGGCGATGTCGCGGCGCGCGGTTTTGAGGCTGACTTGCCACAAGGCCATGATCTCGCTGGCGCCGCAGCGATCGCCTTCGGCGACTCTGGCCAGAAACCAGTATTGGCGCTCATTGAGTTCTGCCCGATCAGGGTCATTTATAGGGTCGCGATCAGGGTCATCTTTAGGGTCATTTGGCTGGTGATCGGCAGGTCTCCTGCCCCCGGCAAACTCGCCGACGACATAGGCGGCCCTGGCCGCCGCCAGCACATAGCGATCGACGGATCCTGACAGTTTGGCGGCCACCGGTCCCTCGATAATGCCAAGAGCGAAAGCGCGAATGACTGGTGAGGACACCACAAGACGCAAGAAAAACACCGTATCGGGACCGTGTTGGCCCGACAGCCAGTGTTTGACGGTGCGCTCGCTGGCATGGGTCTGGCGCATGATCTGCTTGATCGCGCGGTGGCTGTCGCCGTGCTCCTTGCGCAGCAGTTCGGCCATGGTTTGCGCATAGATCTGGCGCGTGGCCAGGACGCCTTTCCATGGCGGTAATTTCCTGCCCTTTTTCTGCAACATCTTCCGGTCTCTCCGCAGTTAAACTGGTCGAGGTGCGGAAGCGGTGGCGAGGCCACGTGCTGAGGCGGTCGGTTGCCCGGACCGCCTCAGGTAAGCAGGAAAGGGCAAAGTTTGCCGAGATGGGATCTTAACGACGACGACCGATCCGAGCCGGCACCTCTGGTGCGCGCGGCCGAATATGTCCGCATGTCGACCGATCATCAGAAATATTCGACTGAAAACCAGTCCGACGCGATCCGGCAATATGCAGAAGCGCGCGGGATCGAGATCGTGCGCACCTATGCCGATGCTGGCAAGAGCGGGCTCAAGATCGAGGGCCGCGATGCGCTCAGGCAGTTGATCGAGGATGTTGAGGCCGGCACGACCGATTTCACATTGGTGCTGGTCTATGATGTCAGCCGCTGGGGCCGGTTCCAGGATGCCGACGAGAGCGCTTACCGGAGGCTGCCTGATGTCTGCTGTGCGTTCCAGCGGTGTCGAAATGATCCCGATTTCGCGGATCACGGTGCTCAACTCGCGGGCGCGCAACAAGCGCCAGCACCGCGAGATCGTCAACAACATCGAGGCCATCGGGCTCAAACGCCCGATCACGGTGGCGCGTCATAACGGTCCGGGCGGCGCGCGTTATGATCTGGTCTGCGGCGAGGGTCACGTCCGTATCTGCCGAGATAGACGGTCTCGCGGCGTCCATTCAGCCGATAATCTAGGCTGAAGGAGATAAGACCGGTCGGTGTGGCACGGACATACATGCCGTCCCTGTCTGACACCTTGTAGACTTTGTCTTTTGGTTTCAGCGCCTTAAGCGCAGCGTCCGTCAACATGTTCGCGCAGCCTCCGAAAAGTACCGTCACGATCCTCAGTTCTTGTGACGGTACTTTCTGAAACGGCCGTGATCAATATGAGCAAGCACCGTCAATCGTGACGGTACTTGTGATTGCTACCCACCGATAGGTCTCGATAGGCAGCAGATAAAAAAATATTTTTAATCAGAGTGTTAGTGGAAATTCTGGCGTATTGCCGGCGGCGTTTGGATGGGCCTGAATCACTCCCACTCGATCGTGCCCGGCGGTTTCGAGGTGATGTCGTAGGTCACCCGGTTGATGCCGCGCACTTCGTTGATGATCCGGGTTGCGGTCTCGGAA
>Ga0172382_10000904_pt1 | contig 54880 bp, 50 predicted proteins | sample Leawel138RmetaG_FD_122245 | JGI IMG/M metagenome (GOLD analysis project Ga0172382, IMG submission 122245) | Leachate microbial communities from a municipal landfill in Southern Ontario, Canada - Leachate well 138R metaG | ecosystem: Engineered > Solid waste > Landfill > Unclassified | place...
AAATTCACATTAATCACCGGGATACTGCCATCATCTCCCATTTACTTTGACGGTATACCTCATTTGGGGCAGTCAACAAACTGGAAAATACCTTCTGTTTCGGAGGCTTGCCTGATTCGGGATTAACGAAGTGTTGGTCTATGGAGCTTTCACGACCAACGAGGGATTACTCCGTCGCTTAGTTGGTTACAAGCGGGGGGATCTTTTTACTACCGAGGACTTGCAGTTGCTCCAGGCCAGGCTAAACCACAATGAAACCCAGCGGAGTATTACTGTTGTGCCCCGTCCAGCAGGGGATAAGACCGTTAATATCGTGGTATATGTAGATGAAGGTACTTGGTTTATGCAAAGCCCTTGGGAGTTGGGGTATCGTCTTGTCAACGATCTAGCGACCCAACGGGTGACCCTCCGTTATCTGAACGTAGGAGGCCGGATGGTAAACCTTAGCGGGGTTTGGGGCTTGGGACCTACTAAGGAAAGGTTACTCGGCGTGGAATTGCCGGTGACCAGTGGCCTTGAGGTAACACTTACGGCTGGTACTTACAATGTATCCCGACAGGTGACCTTAGGGCCCTACGCTGGCCAAAGCTGGGATGGGAAAAGGACCCAGACTAAGATAAACGCTACAGCGGTGGTACGTCCGGATCTATATCTAAGCTTAGCCAGTACTTATCTGTTAGATGGGGTGGAACCATATTTTGATAATAGTCTTACCTTACACTATGGGCTTGCGGGTCTAGTGCGTACTTCCTATGGCGGGCGGACATCGGTTTGTGTGGGGATATTAAAGGGAGAGTCAGATTACTATCCCTACGCCGCTTGTCACGTGGCAAAAGACAAACCATTAAGTGATGGTACTATCATTACCCTGCGGGGAAGTGCTGGTTACCGGGCAGCGGATACTCCCTTTGCCCATCTGTTTTTCCAAGGGGGAACGGGTAGTCTTGAAGCGTACAATCCCATCTTAGCCTGCAACCGTTATGTCACCATGGGCGCCCAGTTGCGTTTTTGTGGGTCCAATAATATTAGTCTGGTCTTGCTAGCCGATGGGGGTAGTGTATGGGATGCTTCCGAGCCCATAACCTTCGATCAGCTACGCAGTAGCGGTGGCATAGCCTTGCGATGGATCTCACCCGTTGGTTTTGTTTTGGAGGCCAAGTACGCCCGTAGTCTGACTGATCCTGGAGTTGAGCGATTTACCTTTGGTCTTTGCACCCAGTACTGATACTCCTGTTGGTGGAGACCGCACGGTTTTGGTTACCAGCCTAGACTTTAGGGTGGGTTGCATGTTGGGTGAGTAGGGAACCAACTAGATATGGTTGTGACCCGCAGGAGAGGATACCCGTAGCACGAACGCTATGGGGCCATTGCAGTTCGTGGAGAAGGACGGCGTTGCCAAGGCAACCGAAGGAGCTAGTGCAGGGAACGGAGTACTTGTATGTGCAGAGCCTATCCGGGACTGTACTGTGCTAGCTAGGGGATCTAGGTACACGCCTTCTCCCTTATCGTGTGATGGAAGGACCTTGGTGTTGCTAGGTATTCAACTGAATCCTTAGATCTTGCACATTAGCAGGAGTTTAGGGTTTCTTGGCGAAACTTAATTAAAAAGCTTGATAAATGTATGCACAGATCCCATTGAGCTGTGGTAACATGGAAATAGAAGGGTGATTCATCAGATGGCGATTAGAACGGGTAATGCCCGATTGATAAAAGAGATCAACACTTCCTTAATTATGGAGGAAATGCGCAAAAACGATCAGATTACGCGTAATGAGTTAGCACGACTTACCGGGCTTACACCCCCAACGGTCTTGCATATTGTGGCTGATCTGATTGACCTGGGTCTAGTCAGAGAGATGGAGCTTGGTGAATCATCGGGTGGACGAAGACCACGGATGTTGCAGCTTAATCCCGATGGCGGGTACGTTATTGGGGTGGAAATAGACGATGACTTTAACCGGTTGTGCCTGGCGGATTTGAGTGTGAGAATTAGAGCAAAAATGCGTATTCCCAACGAAAGCCTCGTTCCTGAGAAGGTGCTGGCGTCAGTGTCTAAAGGCATTGAGAGTCTGATCGAACAGGCTGGGGTCGAAAGAGCAAGGATTCTAGGTGTAGGGATGGCTGTGCCGGGCTTGGTAGATAGTTACCGGGGCATTTGTGTTAATAGTACCCGGCTAGGATGGCAGAATGTACACATAAAGGAGTGGATTGAACAACAGACCAACTTGCCTACAGAAGTCGATCATAGCGTGCGGGTTATTGCCCTTGCTGAAAGCAGATTCGGTGCAGCAGCAAATGCCAGCAATATGATCTTTATCCGGATTGGCCGAGGAATTGGTGCTGCCTTCGTCATTGATGATCTAGTGTATCAGGGGAGCAATGGCAGTTTAGGTGAACTAGGACATATGGTGGTGTGGCCCCACGGTCCAAAGTGTAGGTGTGGGTTGGAAGGATGCCTGGAGGCTATCGCATCGGAAGAAGCCTTGGTGACGAAGTACAGACAGGTTTGTGAGGGCAATTGTCCCTCTGAGCTAACTGGGCAAAAGGTAGTGGACCTTGCTGAGACCGACAAGTCTGCAGCTTTGGTCTGCAAAGAGGCAGGATATTACCTAGGGGTTGCATTGGCAAATTGTGTAAAGCTAATTAACCCAGAGCTGATTGTGATTACCGGGTATCTAAAAAGTGGCACGGTGATGTGGCAGCAGATGCGTCAGATCATAAATGAACAGGTATTTCCCTCGCAGTCATCTCCCTTGCGAATAGTGCCCGGTGAACTGGTTGAGAATGCTTGTGTTCTTGGCGGATGCGCTCTGGTCCTAGATGAAATCTATAGTAAACCAAGGGAGCTTAGGGCGCGAATAGGCTAACAAAAATAATCTTTCTGTATAAGAAGGAACTTCTGTGGGGTTGTAGAAATACATTATTAAGGACTTTAATGAACATATAGTGTAAACCAACATATAAGGTTGTGACAAAATGCCTAAGGTCAGCAGAATCGATCTCAATTTTGAAAGGGAAGCCATGTCCAGTCCCTTTGGGTTCAAAGGAAATGCCTTAACAGAGCTATGGCAAGTGGTGGCCCTTCTCGAGAGTGATGCGGGCACTTCGGGTATTGGACTAGGGGTGCAAAGTGTGCTATGGTCCGATGCACAGACCTTCGCCCGGTACCCGGAGTCGGTGGGTAATGGAATGATGTTTCTGATGACTGCCTATGCCCTCGAAGCAGCCAAGGCAACTACCTTTGAGACACCAATTGGGCTCCTTGAGCAGCTGTTGCCAAAGACCCATGCCTTTGGATGCCAGCTCACCGGAACCCCCCATCTGCCCATCACCTTTGCCTTAAATGCCCTAGTACCGGTGGATAACGCCGCGTGGTTATTGTATGCCCAGGAGGGGGGGATTACCCTTTTTACAGACCTAATCCCCAAGGACGTAAGGCCAGCGCTGGCGGAAAGGCACTCCTGTCTTGCCTGTATTCCTCTCATTACCTATGGTACGACCATTAAGGAAGTCTGTCAGCTGGTTCAAGGGGGCCACTTTTTCTTGAAGATTAAGGTTGGCTCTGACCCGGCAAAGGATGGGGATCGGAAGAAAATGCTAGAGTGGGACAAGAACCGGCTCTATGAGATTCACAATGCGGTGAAGGATCACCAGACCCCCTATACAGACTGTGGATATCCAGTGTACTATCTTGACGCCAATGGACGATATGACAATAAGGAACGTCTGTTACAGTTGCTTGACTATGCTGAGGAGATTGGGGCCCTCGAACGGATTGTGCTCTTTGAAGAGCCCTTTCCAGAGGAGTACAAGGTTGATGTAGCAGATGTGCCAGTCCGGTTAGCGGCTGATGAAAGCGCCCATTCAGATCAGGACGTGGAAGAAAGGATTCAACTAGGTTACCGGGCCATTGCCCTAAAACCCATTGCGAAGACCTTAAGTATGAGTTTGAAGATGACCGAAATAGCCCACAGACATGGTGTACCCTGCTTTTGCGCTGACCTGACGGTGAATCCTCTGATGGTTGACTGGAACAAAAACGTAGCCGCACGGTTGGCTCCTTTGCCCGGTGTAAAGATCGGGGTGTTGGAGTCAAACGGCCCCTGGAATTACCGTGATTGGGACAAACTCAAGAGTTACCATCCCTGTTTTGGTTCCTCTTGGATAGATAATATGCAGGGACTGTTCATGCTAGATGATGACTTCTATCAACAAAGCGGCGGCATTTTTCTGTCCAGTGCCCACTATCGCGGTCTGGTAGGCTTGTAAGAAAGGGCTTACAAGTTATAGTTCTGTACTACATATGGGGATTTCCCCAAAACCGGAGATAAGGTTGACGTGATCAAGATGCCCGATGGGCTTTGGGAAAGTCTTCATTTTGGTGGAAGTAGAGTCTCTATAACAAGTTTAGACATGGGAGGAAGCGTTCAAATGTTGAAAGTAGGATTGATTGGCTGTGGTTCATTTGCGATGGGTATGCACGTACCAAATCTAATGAAAAATTCCAAGTACAAGATTTATGCCACCATGGATATCAATGAGCAAGTTGCCCAAAGTGCCCAAGGAAAAACTGGGGCGGCTTACTCCACCACTGATGTGCATCGTTTACTAGACGATCCCGAGATCGATGTTGTCTTCATTACAACTCGGCATGATTCCCATGCTAGTCTATCAGTTCAAGCGGCCAATGCAGGAAAACATATTCTTTGCGAAAAGCCGATGGGACTAAACCGGGAAGAATGCCGGAAGGTGGCCGAGGCTGTTAAGAAAATCAATGTAAAGTATACGGTTGGGTACAATCGGGGGATGGCTCCCCTAGTCACCCAGGCCCGGGATCTACTCCAGGAAATAGAAGGGAAGAAGATGATCTATCATCGCATTCAGGCTCCCTTTCCGGCAGACCATTGGACCCATGATCCCAAGGTGGGTGGTGGACGTTTCATCGGTGAAGGCTGTCACATCTTTGACCTGCTTTGTGAGTTAGTACAAGCACCACCAATCTCGGTATACGCATCAGGTGGTACCTTTCTCGATCCGCATAAGGTCCACATCCCGGATAGTGGCATTGTCACCATTACTTTTGCAGATGGCTCTGTGGGAACCACGTTGATTTCCAGTGCTGGTTGTCCGGACTTCCCTAAGGAAGCAACGGAGATTTACTGTGATCACCGGGCGATCTACATTTTGGATTTCTACCGGATGGAGTACTACGGCTTCCAAGGACACAAAAAGATCAGTGTGGAGTTTGGTACCGTGGACAAAGGGCAGGCTATTGAAATCGATTTGCTCGCTGATGCGATCGTTAAAGATACCACACCGCCCAATGACATCACAAAGGCAGCCCGTGCCGCGGTAATTAGCTTTATGGTTAATGAGTCCATGGAGAAGGGTGTTTCAATACAAATAGAAGAAAAGGACTATTGTTTCTGAGAGGAGATCTTTGAGCAATGATTAGAATTGGCTGTATCAATATTGATGTATCCCACCCCTTGGCATTCTCTGAATATCTACGGAAAGGCAATCGAGCCCGTTATGTTGCGGTGTATAACGATGGATTTCGCGGTGATGATGAAGTAGCAGCCTTCATTAGAAACCATGGCCTGGAGAAACGTTGTGCCACAGTGGATGAGCTGGCCGAATGTGTGGATATTGGCTTTATTCAAGGGTGTAACTGGGATAAGCACCTGCAATATGTAAAGCCCTTTATTAACCGGGGTAAGCCGGTGTTTATCGATAAGCCGATCGTCGGAAAAATGAAAGACCTAGTGACCTTAGATGAATGGATCAAGCAGGGCGCTGTTATCCTAGGGAGCTCCTCGGTGCGCTATGCTGAGGAGATTGTCGGATTTGCCCAAACACCGGAAACGGAAAGGGGCAAGATTCTCAATGTTTTCGGTACATCGGGAACCGATGAGTTCAACTATGGTGTTCATATTGTTGAAGGTATTGGTGGTCTGATGGGCACCGGGGCGGTAAGTACCCAGTATGTCGGTAGTGGTCAGCTTAATGATCAGGTGTGCGAGACGTACTATATTCGATTCAAGGACGGGACCACAGCAATCTATAACCTGTGGCGTGGGATCTGGCAACCCTTTGCCATTGTAGTCATGACCACAAAGACTACTTACCATTTTCATGTGGACACGAGCAAGATCTACGGTGCGCTTCTTGACCGCATCTGTGATTTTCTTGAAACAGGCAAAAACACCCTAGCCCCGTGGGAAGCCATCAAAGAATCAATCATGATCATGTTAGCTGGCCGGATTTCCAAAGAACAAGGGGGCAAGCTGGTACCGCTAGATAGTATTCCCCTTGACGACCCAGGTTATGACGGTTATGCCTTTGCAGAGAACTACGCGGCCAATGCTAAGAAAATGTATCTATAGCAAGAACCGCGAGGACGAAGGAGACGTCCATGGGACCCAATTTCCAGTAAGGAATGATGAGGTGCAATCATGTGAAAACGTTAGGCTTTGGCATTGTCGGTTGTGGCGTTGCGGCTAAATGGCACCAGGCTGCTCTAGCAAGGATACCTGAAGCACAGCTAATTGCTGTTTGCGATCAGCAAAGGGATCGGGCCGAATCTATGGGTAGGGCAGCAGATGTAGCATGGACAGTGGATCTTGAAGAGTTCCTAAACCACCCAGGGCTCGATGTGGTGTGTATCTGTACGCCCAGTGGCACCCATTACTCTGTGGGACTTCTGGCCTTGGAGTCAGGGGCCCATGTGGTTGTGGAAAAGCCTCTGGCCTTGACGGTGCAGGATGCTGACCACCTCATTGCCGTTGCCGAGAAGCAAGGAAGGATTATTTCAACGATCAGTCAACTGAGATTTTCGGATGCTGCCCAAGCCGCAAGGAAAATACTGGGCGAGGGTAGTCTGGGCCGAATCTTGATGGCGGATCTGTACATGAAATTCTACCGCAGCCCGGAATACTACCGAACCGGGGGTTGGCGAGGTACCTGGCAGTTTGATGGGGGCGGAGCCTTGATGAATCAAGGTATCCATGGAGTGGATTTGCTTCTTTGGTTGGTGGGGTCAGTAGCCCAAGTGGTTGGAAAGACCTATACTCTCTACCATGAGATTGAGGTTGAGGATGTGGCCTACGGCCTCCTTGAGTACACAAACGGTGCAGTTGGCGTTCTGCAAGCATCCACCTGTTGTAACCCAGGAGTACCGCGAACAATTGAGATTCATGGTGAGGGGGGTACCCTAGTTCTCCGGGATGACCGACTAGAGTTGATCGATCCAAAGGGCACGGTATCTGTAGTCCCGGATACGGACAAGGCAAGCGGCGTAGCTAGTGACCCCACTGCCCTTAAGGCCGACGGACATCTCCTACAGTTGACCGATGTTGTTTCCGCGATCCAAAGGGGAACACAACCCCTTATTGATGGACGGCAAGGTCGCAACGCTGTTGAACTAGTTACTGCGGTTTACCGGTCTGCCCAAGAGGGTAAACCAGTGGTGTTTAGCAAGTGAGTAGAGAAAAAGACTTGGTTAAGGATGAATGAATGTGCAAGAGATTCTTGGACGACACTATCGAACGAAGAAAGCGATATGTGTCAAGACGGCAAATGGTCTGATTGAATCCGTAATGGAGATCCAAGATCAGACTGCCGATCTACCATTTATCGCTCCGGGATTAGTGGACATCCAGATCAATGGGTGTTTTGGATGGGACTTCAGCTCCGACGTTTTAACGGTAGAGCAATGGGAAGAAGTGGTTAATAAATTACTTCTGCATGGAGTGACCAACTTTTGTGCCACCCTTGTGACCAGCGATCCACGATTCATTGGTGACATTCTAAGCTCCATCGCCGTTGCACGAAGAAGCTCGCGTATTGTAGCCGAGACACTAATCGGCGTCCACCTGGAAGGTCCGTATATTTCGCCGGATGATGGTCCCCGGGGGGCACATCCCCGTGAGTTCGTGTGCTGCCCCAATTGGGAGGAATTCTGTCAACTACAGGAACTAGCCCAGGGCGCCATCAGAATTGTCACCTTGGCTCCGGAAAGACCTCACGCCTTAGAGTTTATCCAGAAAGCGGTGGCAAGTGGCGTTGTAGTAGGCATCGGACATACTAATGCAACAGCCAAGCAAATTGCGGCTGCGGTAGCTTGTGGTGCCAGTCTTTCCACCCACTTAGGTAATGGGTGTCATGCAGTATTACCCCGACACGCCAATTATATCTACGAGCAATTGGGAAACGATAGTCTAACCGCTAGTCTAATTGCCGATGGTCATCATTTGCCAGCTAATGTACTTAAATCTTTCATTCGTGCTAAGGGTGTAAAACGCTCGATCTTGATTAGCGATGCCGTTTCCCTCACCGGCATGCCCGATGGTGAATATACATTATGGGGGCAGCGGGTGGAAGTGAAGGGAAACAAAGTCGTTCTGGCGGGCACGAAATACCTCGCTGGTGCAGCAAGCTTGCTGCCTGTGGGTGTTTTCAACGCGGTGAATCTGGCGGGTTGCCGATTGGAGGATGCCATAGACATGGCCTCTGTAACCCCCCTAAGATTACTAGGGGGGAAGAGGCAAGGACTCCAGGTAGGCGCTACAGCGAACATTATTGTTTTTGAGATGGGTGATCAGGGTTTGGATATCGAGAAAGTGTATCGCCATGGGGTATGGGTGGACGGTTCGGTTCAGATAGGTGCGTAGAGGTGGGTGTAGGATGCAAAGGGAGAACATAGGTTGGGGGACCCTAGGACGGGGACTTCGGAATGGTCTGGAGACCATATGGGAGCTAAGCAAAGTAGTCCTACCGGTTTATGTGGTGCTTACGGTTTTGGAGGCGAGTCTGGTTCTTGGGTGGATTGGAGAACGCTGTGAACCGTTGATGGGATTATTTAGTCTATCTGGTTCCTGCGCAATGGTATTGCTTTTGGGCTATGTTTTAGACTACTATGCAGCAATTGGTGCCATTGCCTCATTAGGGTTGTCCATTAGGGAGATCACGATTCTTGCGGTAATGCTTAGTATTGGTCATTCACTGATTTTGGAGACGGCAGTGGCCAAGAAAATGGGTATATCGGCGACCAGGGCCTGTTTGATACGTCTGGGGGCTTCTCTTTTTGCTGGGTTTTTGGTTAGTAGATTGATCTGAAAGGACAGAGGTTAATGGCTTTGATCCTGAAAGGGTTAACCGGTGGGTTAATGCTAATTGGGCACATCTCCCTAGTTATTTTGCCGATCTTTATCGTCCTCCAGTTTGCTTCAGAAAGCCATTTGCTGGATCAGGCAAGTAAATGGTTACGTCCTCTAGCCCGATTCCTACGAATCTCAGAGCGTAGCACCGTGCCACTTTTGGTGGGACTTGTCTTTGGCTTGTTCTATGGTTCGGGAGTGATTATCCATGAGGCTAAGTCAGGGGAAATAACGAAAGCGGATATGCACATTACCGTCTTGTTTCTTTTACTATGTCATTCCATGTTTGAAGATACCTTGGTATTTGTGGCCGTAGGGGCCAACGGATTTTTGATTCTCGGTATTAGGTTTGCCATGGCTTTGATTGCGACTTGGGTTGTTAGTCGTTTCGTGATCAAGACGCGTCAAGATGAATACATGTCGCAGAGTCTGACCGAAAATGGTGCTAACAGCACAATCAGTGGAGGTGGTTCAGTTGAACTATAATATTGATCGGCTGAAGGTAGAGATATATCCAACCAGGAGACTAATGGGGGCTGCTGCCGCCAAAGAAGCGGCTGGGTACATTCAGCAGGTATCCCGGCGCAAGCAAGAAGTGAACATCCTATTTGCCGCGGCTCCATCACAAGATGAGTTTTTGGCTGCTTTGACCTCGATTCCCGGTGTGCCTTGGCATAGCGTCAACGCGTTTCAGCTAGATGAGTATATCGGTTTGCCAAGGGAGGCTTCTCAGCTATTTGCCAGGTATTTGGACACGCATGTAGCAAGCCGCGTTACCCTTAAGAGAAGCTACTGCATTAACCCAGCCAATGACCCGGACGCAGAATGTCAGCGGTATGCCGCACTGCTTCGGGACTTTCCACCGGATCTCGCGTGTATTGGGATTGGTGAGAACGGACACATCGCCTTTAACGATCCCCCCGTAGCAGATTTCCATGATCCAAAACTAGTAAAGGTTGTGGAGCTAGACCGGGCTTGTCGGATGCAGCAGGTGCATGATGGATGTTTTCCCTCCTTGGATGACACCCCTACCCATGCTATTACCTTAACGATTCCTGCCATCATGCAGGCGCAGAAGGTTGTCTGTGTTGTGCCCGGTAAGACTAAGCAGGAGGCCGTTCAAAGGACATTACTAGGGCCAATCGATGAGGTATGTCCAGCATCGGTCATCCGAAAACACGAAACAGCGACATTGTATTTAGACAGCGATGCAGCGCTGAAATTTTTGGCCAAACATTGAAGGAGGCAGGTGGCATGCTTGGTGTAGTTGGTCTTGGCTTTACCAGTGTAGACTTTCCGCTTTTTCTAAAGATAGCCCAGGAATTAGGTTGTGATGGTTTTGAACTGTGTACGATCCCCGGGGCCCATAGGGGAACCCTTGATTTGACCAACACAACTAAACGTACTGAGGTAAAACGGCAAATAGAGGATGCGGGACTTAAGGTTCTATCGGTGGCAGGCTACAACGATTTTTCTTCATCCCTACCAGCGAAACGGAAAACAGAGGTAGCACAGTTGACCTATTATCTAGAGTTGGCGCGGGAATTCGACTGCCAGTTGGTGCGTGTATTCGCCGGTGACACAGCTGACCCTGCTTTGTTTGACTACGTGAAGGATGGTTTCCAACAGGCCATTGAGGCGGCCGAAGAGTATGATGTGGTGTTAGCCCTGGAGAACCATGGCCATCCTTTCAATAATGGTGAGTTAATCCTCAGGCTGCTTGAAGAGGTTAACTCCCCTTATTTGCGAGTCACTCTGGATACGGGCAATTTCTTTTGGGCCGGGCATTCCTTAGAAGAAGGACATCGGTTCGCTAAGATGCTTTGCCCTTATGCTGCCAATGTCCACTTAAAGGATTTTGTCTATAAGCCCGACGGATCCGTGCAATTTGTCTCCCTCGGGGAGGGCCTTGTGGATCTACTTGGGATCGTTGGAGAACTCAAGGTTGCAGGCTACCAAGGACCTTTCTTGAGTGAGTATGAGGGTTTGGGGGATCCACGACAGGTTACAGGCAGTGAGGACCTCCTAAAGGAAAGAACTGCAAGGTGCGTGGCTTATTTGCAGGAGATTGTGTAGGGTATTCCTTCCGCGCTAAAGCACAGATGGATTTCATTCCTGGTGATGTATCTGAAGCCGAATGGGAAGCGGCACTGGAGCATTGCTCTCAATTGAGCTACCTGGTAAGAATGAGCTAACACCTAGTCTATACGAGAGACTTCCTGGTAATTATCTTAGTAAAACTGTGAGGGATGTGTTATGGAGACTAATGTGCCTCTACCCGGAACCGATTGCCTTAAGGATCCCCTGGATCATACTGAACTACTACTAGACGGATTAAACAGGTTCCTCGACCAGGCTCTTACCACCAAGAAAAAGTATAGGAATGAGGTTCTGCTCAAACCACCTAATAAAGACCAGCTGGTTGATGCTCTGCAGCAAAAACGTAGGGAACTGGCCCGCTATCTTGGGGTGGTCGATTCCCGTCTTCCGGTGGAAAGCCTTGAATTTGTGTGTTCTACCAAACAACCGGCCAAGATTGCCCAAGGCACAGATTATGATGTGTACAATGTCAGGTGGCCGGTTCTAGAAGGTGTCTTTGGGGAGGGACTATACCTCAAACCCCAAGAGACACCCATAGCTTTTGCGATTGCCCTTGGGGATGCGGACTGGATCCCCCATGATTTGGTCGGCCTGGAATCTGATCTGTCCGCTAACGCTCAGTTTGCCCGTCACTTAGTACAGATGGGCTGTGAGGTGGTAGTACCGGTTCTGATTGATCGAGATTGCACTTGGTCTGGAAACCCGGCTGTGCGCATGACAAACCAACCCCACCGGGAGTTCGTTTATCGGATGGCCTACCAAATGGGGCGGCATATCATTGGTTATGAGGTGCAGAAGATCCTGGCCCTAGTTGATTGGTTTTCTCAGAATCCAGGGGGTAAACCAGTGATTGTGTTTGGCTATGGAGAAGGTGGTCTGTTGGCATTAAACAGTGCTGCCTTAGATGAGCGGATTACCGGGGTTGGTGTTAGTGGGTACTTTGGAAATCGGTTCCGGGTTTGGCAGGAGCCAATCTATCGCAATGTCTGGCGGCTTCTCTGTGGGTTTAGTGATGCAGAATTGGCGACCATGGTTGCTCCTAGGGCACTAGTCATTGAGACAAGTTGTGCCCCGTGCATCCCTGGGCCGCCCGCACCTTCAAAGACACGTCAAGGAGCTGCTCCAGGCACAATAACAACCCCCAGTATGGATGAGGTTCAGGAAGAATTGGCCCTGGCAAGTCACACCTATGCTGTATATGATGCGGTAGATAAGCTTACCTTAGTTGTTCCGATGGAGGGAGATCGGGGCCCAGGTACCGATGAGGCCTTAGTTCAGCTTCTGCAAAGCAGTGGTCTGAATCCTTCTAGTAGACAAGATGCACCAGCCACTGTGACCCATAGCTTGGGGGCAGTCTATCATAGGGAGCAAAGGAAGCGTCAGTTTGGGCAGTTGTGTGAGTACACCCAATTGCTCTGGAGACGCTCGGCAAAGGTACGGGAGCGTTTCTGGGATCGGGCCGATGCAACATCGGTTGAAACTTGGGAAGATACCACCAAAGGGTATCGGGACTATTTCTGGGAGGAAGTGATCGGTAAGTGTCCGCCTCCTACGGACTCTCTTGTTCCTAGAAGCCGAAGAATCGAGGAAAACCCAACCTACGATGTTTACGAAGTGTTTGTTAATGTATGGGATGGTGTACCGGCATTTGCCTATCTTCTGGTGCCAAAGGGTATAAAGACCGGTGAAAAAAGACCAGTAGTTGTCTGTCAGCACGGCCTAGGCGGTCATCCCCGGGCACTGTTACAGGAAAGTGGGTATAAGGCATTGGCACGCACCTTGGCAGAGCAGGGTTATGTGACTTTATCCCCCCAGAATCCGTCCATTGGCCCGGCGGGTGATCGTTTTCGAGTGTTGGAACGGAAGGCCAACCCCTTAGGCTGGTCCCTCTTTTCCTTTATAGTGGCGATCCACCAACAATGGTTGAGGTTCCTAGGTCACCTGCCCTTTGTGGATGATCAGAGAATAGCCTTCTATGGGCTATCCTATGGTGGCAAAACGGCGATGCGCGTCCCCGCGCTATTGCCCGGCTACGCCCTTTCGATCTGTTCCGGGGATTTCAATGAATGGATCATGAAAACCGTCTCCACAGAATTCTTCTCCAGTTATATGTTTACCGGGGAGTATGAAGTGTTTGAGTTTGACTTAGGGCATACCTTCAACCACGCGGAGATGGCCTATCTGATTGCGCCGCGCCCCTTCATGGTGGAGCGGGGTACCGATGATGCTTGCGGTACCGATGACTGGGTCTCCTTTGAGTATGCCAAGGCCCGTCGTTTATACCTGAAACTAGGTATTTCCGAACGTACCCATATGGAAGTGTTCGCTGGTGGACACGAGATTTACTTCCAAGATGCTGCACATTTTCTCAATAACTTCCTCCGGAAATAGGCCAGTCCCGCCCGTATATGGGCGGGACACCACAGTCAATACCGAAATTCCACCAATTCTTTCGCTTCCGAACATAATTTTGACAAAAACACCAATTCGAGGCAGGAATTATGCAGACGGTCTCGAATTTATACTGCGTAAGGGATAAACGTATATACTAAATTGAGTTTGCTATGGTGTAGAAGCACGTACCGTGAGTTTAGGGGAATTTTTCCACAGGGGGGGAAGGGTTGTGCGAGAATTAATAGTGATTCTTTGTCTTATGCTAATCATCCTTAGTCCTATTGGGGCAACAACGAGTGCCGATCCAATTGAGGCACTTAGAGGGTATCTAGACATGGATGCCACCAAGCGACCTCCATTATCTGAACAGTCTTTTGCAAAGCAGCCTTTAAACAGAGAGGAAGCCGAGTCGGCAGCTGCTTTGCTATGGGCTTCCTACAGAAAGCAGATCAGTGTTGAGCGGAAGGATATGATGGAGAAACAGGTCGTCTACGTAGGGACAGGGAAAGTCCGTCTTGAGATGCCCTTCTTCTATGAAGTGTTTGGCGAACCAGTGAATGGAATGCGCAGTCTCTACATTTCATTACATGGTGGTGGATCGACAAGTGTTGCAGCCAACGACCAACAGTGGGAGAACCAGAAGAAGCTTTATCAACTGGAAGAGGGCATCTATCTCGCTCCTCGCGCTCCCGCCAATAGCTGGGACATGTGGCACCGACCGCACGTCGATGTGTTGTTAGATCGGTTGATCGAGAATATGATTGTGTTCGAGAAAGTAGATCCCAACCGTGTATATCTAATGGGCTATTCTGCGGGAGGAGATGGGGTTTACCAGTTGGCTCCCCGTATGGCCGACCGTTTTGCCGCGGCGGCGATGATGGCTGGCCATCCTAATGATGCTGAACCCTATGGATTGCGGAACATTGGTTTTACGATTCAGATGGGTGGTCAAGATTCGGCATACAATCGCAATAGAGTTGCGGCGGAATGGAGTGAATGGCTTGATCAATTACAAACGGCAGATCCCGATGGGTATAAGCATTGGGTACAGATTTACCCCGAGTATGGTCATTGGATGAGTGGTGCCGACAGAATCGCCTTACGCTGGATGGCTCAGTTTACTCGGGATCCTTATCCGTCTCGGGTGGTCTGGAAACAGGATGATGTGACCCATACGCGGTTTTACTGGCTAGGTACCAGCCAGGGGGAATGTCGCCAGGGTAGAACGGTGATTGCGCATTATGAAGGTCAAGAGATTCATCTCGAACGCTGCGCTGTAAGACTGCTGCGACTAAGGCTCCATGATCGAATGATGGATCTAGATCAACCAATCCGGGTTACCTGGGGTGATGAGGTGATCTTTGAGGGTACCATACCCCGTACGATTGAAGCCATCGCCGCATCTTTAGAGGAACGAGGTGATCCGGAGTCCCTATGCTTTGCTGAGATCTGGCTTGCGATTTAGTCCATGGTTGAACTTAGATGTGTCTGGGGGTTAACAGATGTCTGTGTCATTGAAAGACGTCGCACAGGAGGCTGGTGTATCAGTTTGTACGGTTTCACGGGTGATTAACAACACCTATCGGCATAAAGTCAGCGACGCCACGCGGAAAAAGGTATATGCGGCGATGAGAAAGCTCAACTATGAGCCGAACTTAAATGCGCGGGCTTTAGTTAAGAAGCGTACATTCCTCATCGGGTTACTAGTATCAAGGCTGGTAGTGTCCTTCGTTTCGGATATTGTGCAAGGTATCCAAGATGAAGCAGATAAGCATAACTGCAGTATTCTGTTCTATAGTACGTATAACGATGTTGTTAAGGAAAAGGCATGTTTTGAGGCCTTGCAGCGGAAACGAGTTGACGGGATTATCTATATGCCAGGGGCCGCTGATTTTTGTACCAGCAACGAAGGGAAACGATACTTGCAGACCGTTATATCTGAAGGGGCTAGGATTGTTCAAATGTGCTCCAACTATCCCCAGATCGATACTCCCTATGTCGTAGTAGATAATGAAGCTGGCGGATATGTTGCCACTAGGCACTTAGCTTCCCTAGGCCATACTCGGATTGCCCATTTCCATGAGAGTGCCACTCGAGACGGGCAGGAACGATATCATGGTTATGTACTGGCTCTCGAGGGGGCTGGAATACCCTGTGATACCGAGTTAGTTAGACCTTGCCGCTATGATTGGCGTAGTGGATATGAAGCGATGCAGCAATTACTGGCCCTATCTAATCCACCAACAGCCGTTGTGGCGTGTGATGATATGTCGGCGTGGGGTGCCATGCAAGCGACACTTGATTACGGTCTTAAGGTGCCAGATGATGTAGCCATTGTTGGCTACGATGATGTGACCGTTGCTGAACTGCTTCCTGCTGCTTTAACAACGATACACCATCCCAAGGAGGACCTTGGTGCTCTAACCTTTAAGATGTTACTCAGACATATTGATGGAAAGCCACCACTGAACTATGTTCTTAAGCCGGAGCTAATCGTACGTCAATCGTGCGGGGCTAAGTTGTTGCCACGTTTCGAATCGTTCATACAAAAATAGCAAATTTTTTGTGGTGCAAGAGAAAGGAATTAAGTTGGTCTTGTCGAAATACTAGGTAGAGGGATAAACGTATATACCCAAACTGAGTTGGGTATCGAGTAATGCGGCTAGGGTTTCTCAAGACAAGATGCCTGGAGTGAAAAAGCAGGAGAAGCTTGCTATCATCGTGTTCTGGTGTTTTGCCAGTTTTAGGAACTGTGAGTTTCTTAGAAGCTAGCGACTTGGCATGCAGGACAAGAGAGGGACTTTCAATGCGTGAAGCCCGAATAGAGTATGCGGGTTACCTTGCATTTTGAAGATTTGGCGAAGTTGTGGATTGATGTGTCAATGGACTTGGGGTTGACAAGGTAACTTAACTTTGTGGTTTGTTGGGAGTTATAGCAGAATGAAGCATTGTTTCTGTGGAAAGCCATGGGTATCTTTGCAGGAGCTAGCGAGTGGATTGGGCAGATCTCAGATGAAGCTAGTTGTTAGCTTACTTCTGATGTAAATGGTACCTGGAAAGCTCCAAAATGTCCCGGGGATCGGTTACTGGAGCTTGTTGCAGACATTCATCGACTGATGACGGTGATGTGGACCCAGTTGGGGCTGCGATAGAAGTACGGTTAGGACAGGTAATCAGGGTTGTTTTGGGCACCCAATACATAGCGTAGTGGTCCCGTTCTGTGACCTAGACCACACATTATTGCTCGGAAGGACCACTACGCCCTATCCGAACCTGTGAATTGTTGTGGGTATATAGTAATTTGCTGGGAATCCAAACAAGTGCATAGATACTAGTAGATTCCGAAGACTTATAGTATACCCATGAAATCAGTATGTAGGCGGAAGGGTTTGGGAACGCAATCCAAATAGTTGCTGGGAAAGCTCCTTAAGTGTTGGGTGGACACAGAGTTACTGCGATAGACCAGCATCGGGTCGAGGTTAATGGGGGAATGCGATAGGACTTTTGGTATCTACACTTATCGGGACGGGGAGTGATGCCGTGGGCGAGGATGATTGGATATTGTCTTTGGTTGGAAGCTAGTAGGGGCTGTAGTTCAAGTGAGTAAGTCAATTAAGAAAGGAGACTACTAATGAAAGTAAGAAATTCAATGACCCTGAGGATCCTACTCGTGTGTATGGTGCTTCTCTTTGCATGGACGAGCAACTGCTTGGCAAAGGAAAGGCTCACAATTCACCTTGTCTCGTTGCATCCAAATGCGATCAAGTACATCAATGAGAACGTGATTCCCGAGTTTGAAAGCAAGTATAATGTCGAAGTCTCACTTGTAAAAGTGGACTGGAATACACGTAATGATGAACTGATTATATCGACCGCTGGGGGTATTCCCCCTGACATCTATATGAGCGGGGCAGAGCACATTAAGGAACTGGTTGATCTCGGTCTCATCTACCCGATCGACAAAGAGTGGGAGGCGTGGGAGGATAAGGACGACTTTTTTCCGGCGACCCTGGGAAGCTCTACTTTCGACGGACAACGGTACGGTGTACCTATTTATACTGCTCCCCGGCTTTGGTGGTACCGTAAGAATGTCTTCGATGAAAGTGGACTCGATAGTTCGCGTCCTCCGACGAATTGGACTGAGCTACTGAACACTGTAAAGCGACTTACTGAGACTGATGGGGCAGATAGAGTTCTAAGACAAGGATATGACCTGTCGAGAATGTATCCGGGCGATATGCATTCGGCCATTCAGGATTATATCGTGTATTTGTGGCAGGCTGGTGGCAAGCTAGTTGATGAGACGACGCGCCAACCCTTGTTTAATACAAACGCAGGTCGCGAGGCACTTCAGTTTATGGTCGATCTAAAGGAAACGGTCTTACCACCAGGAATGACGTTGGCTGCGGTTAGAGGAGCAGGGGGGGCATTTGTGCAAAGTAAATCAGCGATTTACCTTGCCGGACCATGGGTGCCAGCGGAAGTGAGGGATGTATTCCCTGATCAACTAGACGATGTCGGTGGGTTCTACAAGCTGGAAGGAAAAGGCGGCGCGTACAGTGTAGTATTCAGCGATTGGCTGGGCATCCACTCTGCGAGCCCGAACAAGGAGCTAGCCTGGCGGTTCATTCAGGCTCTGACTTCTGCGGAGACTCTTGTCGGTATGCATTTGTATACCGGACTCCTTGCTCCAAGACGGTCAGTGGTTGAAGACTTCGTGCAAGTGATGCCGGCTAGTCGGTACATCTACGAATCAATGGACTACATGCGCGCATTTCCGATAGCTGCTGACTCCATGGAGATGAGAGAGGCGTGGTTTGAGCAGTATACAGAGGTTATGGCAGGCAGAAAGGACGTAGATAACGGATTGGCAGAAGCGGCACGCGTATGGAGTGTTCTTGCTAAGTAGACCACTAGGATATTGATTGCCGGAAGTAATTGGTTGGACGGGTGTAAGACCCGTCCAACTGCACTGTTACGTTACGTATGACGCGTAACTAGCTACTGAGAGCTTCTTCAAGGGGCTGGCGATTGCAGACCACTAAGCAAGTGCACGAATATTCAATAACGTGGGACCTGCTGACCCAGTGTTCAGATGAACGAGTCCTACTGGGCTTTAGTAGACTGGGCAGACACGAGTGGTTTCGGGAGGAGACGCTTAAGATCTTGGGGGAGGTAGCACTAAGGAGCAGCGCATCAATACAAACGCCCTCAAAACAGCACTCGACACGTCAATAGCTACTGTTTTGGAGGGCGTTATGCTATTATCAAGAGCAAAAAGCTAAAGAAGTACCTATGCAGGAGCCGAATTAGTTCTGCTAGTTGGCTCGAAAACACAGGTATATTGGCGGTGAAGATTGTTTTTTGTGACAAGTGCCCCTAATCGGTATGCTGGATTAGCGGGCAATCTCGAAAAGATGCGAGGACTTCTTTTATGGCGATAAGATTCCCACTTTGAAGACCGACAATGGACCTTGGGCCATGGTTAAGGCTATCTACCAAACACGCCCAACTTACGCCATTCAGGTTCATCTATGCTGCTTTGTCAGAAAAGCGTTACATGCGGCGAAGACACGGTTACTAAAATTACCAAACCTCTAGACACCTCTACCAACGATTCATGAACAACGCTATAGGCTGACCCGAGATTGGTGACAGAAGGTCCGGCATGATCCACATTCCGGATTATTAATCCAAATTTAACTGGTTTCTGCCGCGAAAGGAAAGGAATTGCGATGTGTGTGTCGAAGTAATTACTCATGAAGCCAAGCGTATATCCTAAGTTTTTGGGATTGGTTGAATAAGGGTTTACAGAAGTAGGGTGCCAATTCGGACACTGGTATCGATACATATCGTGGTTATTGCATAGAAAGGGGCTTTGGGCGAATGAAGCTCGGATTAAGCATGTGGAGTGTTGTCAGTCTACACCGTCAAGGGTTTACTGTGGAGGACTTCGTAAGGCTTGCCTCAGAGTTAGGCGTCGATGGGGTGGAACTGCTTGACTATTTTTGGGCGGATAAGACAACTCAGCCCCAACAGATAGTTCAACTAGCTAAAGAGTGCAGTCTGGATATTCTAAGCTATGCGATTGATAATGATTTTGTTAACGCTGATTCCGCCATTAGACATAAGATGCAAGATCATGTTCGAAGAGAGATAGACTTGGCTGCGGATGTTGGTGCGCCAGTTGTCAGGGTGTTTTCCGGTAACGCCAAGCAAAACATAGATTTTGAAACTGGGTTTACTTGGATCGTAGAGGGTTTAAGCGAGGCCGCAGAATATGCAGAGACCAAAGAGATCATGCTTTGCTTAGAGAACCATGGTACCTTTGCTGGGACTAGTGCACAGATCGAACGAATCCTAGATGAGGTCGGTTCACCAGCTTTGACCGCTACCTTTGATACAGGTAATTTCATGCTTTGTATGGAGAACCCCAAAGAGGCCATTAATCGATTGGCAAAACGGGTCGGGCATGTCCATTTTAAAGACTTCAGGTATGTAGATAGCGACGAAACAAAGGGCGTATATACAGGCCTTGGCGGTACAAGGGTGAAGGGAACAGCAATTGGTGAAGGTGATGTAGACCTACCGTATATTGTAAAGGCTCTGCAGGAAGTAGGGTATCAAGGTTCCCTGGTGATTGAGTATGAGGGAACTGATGATGTGAAAGAAGACCTTAGAAATTCAGTTGCCTATGTCAAGGGTTTAATCTGCGTTTAAGGTGTGAAATCTGTGGTAGTGCAGTCTAAGATGCCCCATCGACACCAAAAAAGGTCTTTGGGTTTTGCGCTATTGCAGTACTGATTTGGGGCTGGGAAGGACGAGGAGCCCCGCAGCGCAAAAAAGTTAAATTACAGGAAGATAATGCTTGCATCCAGAATCTGCGGATTTGTGGAAAGAAAGTATCATTATTCCGTGGAACGACGCGTTACATTATGCCATCTTTGAGTTGCGTAAAAGGTGAAAGGGAGTGATGCCGGTCTAGGGTATTCTGGTATTGACGTCAATATGACGAATCAGTTTTATGTTTTGGTGCAGAGAGATGGGATGTGGAGCCAGTTATTTACGCGACCATTTGATAGTTGAGGAAGATTTGTAAAATAAAATACTCATTAGAAAATTAGGTATAATGCGAAGGGGGTATGTATTGTGAAACGACATGTTCTCCAAAGAGTTGTAGTTTTGTCTTTTGTGATACTGGGGCTTTTGCTCCCGCTTGTAGCTGATGCCGCCGATGAAGTTGAGATGATTATCTGGGTGAATAACTGGCAACAGAAGGTCATTAGTGGAATAAGGGACGTTGCCAACCTATTTGCAGAACGACATCCTGAGGTAAAAAGCGTTACTGTAGTTGAAGGAGATCAAAACAGCCTCGCTGAGCGTTTGACCTTGGGAGTTATTTCGAATACTCCACCGGACCTGATTGCCATGCCAGCACCTGCCGTACAGTATGCTTTGGCAGGGCTTCTGCAACCAATAGATGAGTTCTTAGCAGCTAGTGCATTGGTATCCCCCACCGACTATCCTCCACTTGTAGTTGAATCCTTTACAGCCAATGGCAGCTTATATGCATTACCCTCCTTAGAAGTGGGTCCCGGCCTGTGTCTTATTTACTCCAAGGATCTATTTGCGGAAGCTGGACTGGCGGATCGGGGGCCCGAGACGCTGGAGGAACTCTATCAAATTCACAAGAAAATGACCATTCTAAGTGCCGAGGGCAATGTAACCCAAGTGGGACTTCAACCCCTTGATGCCATGGGCACCGCGTACTTTCCCAGCATTTGGAGTACAGTCTTTGATTTAGATTGGTACGACACCACTACTAACAAAGTTGATATGATGTGTTTCGAACCAGCCGTAGAGTACATCAAACGTATCTATGATACCCCGGGCTATGAGCTAATCATAGGGGCTGGTACCGGAGGATGGGCTGGTGCAGCAGCAAGCAGACGTTTAGCTATGCAAATAAACGGTTACTGGCTGCCGGGTGAGCTTAGGGGACTTGGTGTAGATCCTTCAGCGTACGGATATACTTGGATGCCAAACGTTACAGGCGATAAAGCTACAGCCATCGCGCCATGGGGTTATGGTATTCCTAGTGGAGCACAACGTCCTGATTTATCCTTTGCCCTTATGGAGTTCTTTGCCTCGGCAGAAGCTTCTCAGATGATGTTTAATGCTTGTGGCTATCTCAATGGGAATATGACGGCAATCAGAGAACTAGATATTAGTGGGCTGCCGGTTGTAGCTCCAATCGTGGCAATGTTTGACGAAGCTGACCGGATTAACGCTCCTCCTCCGGTGCCCATGTTAGAACAGATCCGTGCACGTGTTCGCAACGAACTTGGCGCGGTGTGGCGTACGGAACAACCGCCAAGGATCGTCTTAGATAATTTGCAGAAGCTTATACAACAGGATATTGATGAAGCTTTAGCTCCCAAAGTAAAAGCTGAGCAATAGGTTTTTCAAGCTAACCCCCGGAGCCGGTGTAGTTGGCCGGCTCCGGAAACGATTTCGGGGTGATCGCTTCGCATGATGCTCAGAAGGGGCTAGAGAAACTCGAACATGCTGAAATCCAAATCACCATTTTTCTTGATTAGATGTGGATCTGCATGAACATACTCCACTTTACCCACAAACATTTCGTGGGATCCGGTTACGATAGAGTTGACGACGCGGCATTCAATATTGACTGGGCAATCCACAAGTATTGGTGCATTGACTCTGATACCATCGCCTAATCTTGCGTTGATGGCCTCTAGTTTGTCTCCATCTCTGCCACTGTGAGAGCCAAGGTAGTCAAACAGTGCCTTGTTGTGGGTGCTAACGAGATTAACAACGAAACAACCGGAATCCTTGATCAAACGGTAGGAATAACGGGAAGGGACTATTCCCACCATTACCATAGGAGGGTCATAGCTGCAATTGCAGCAGTACGCAACGGCTAAGGCATTGTTCTCTCCATTGACTCCCTTGCACGAAACCAGTATGTTAGGCCGTGGTTGTAGGCATGATTTAAAGTTGGCAGGCATCTTATTCACATTAGTCTACGTCCTTTCATGGGTCTTAATTATTTCCCCTGGTACATGAATATCTCTGAGTCTGGTACTCTGACTTCTCTTTGAAGGCATCATCACCTTTTAGGCGCTGCCCTGGATTGGTTTTGCTAGAGAATCTAAAGTTCTAGCACATCCCCTGTTGTTAGGATCAGGCAACGTTCTTCTAAAGCTCGTTTCATCTCACTAATGGCCACTATTCCAGTACAGTGCAGGGGTACGATCTTGCTTATGTTCGAGTTTAGCATATACTGGATTATGAGCTGCACCCTGAGGGAAGTTGCTTTTTCCATATGCATACCAGCAAATAGGGCATAGATGGATTGGTCGGGGAACATTTCTTGAATGTAATCAAGGCAACTAATAATACCAGGATGACTGCATCCAAGAAAGACAACAAGTCCCTTGGATGTCTCAATAATGAGGGCTTGTTCGTCAATGAAATTGTCTACTACTATCTGTCCGGAGCTTTCCTTGGAAAAACTTTGGGGCGTGTCTTCAAGGTCTGTTGAGATCGGTATTTCGGTAAGCAAATGCACTCCCGGATAGGGACTCAACTCCTTCTGATTGTAGAACAGTCTATTTCTAATAATGGGGTAATCATCTATGTTCCACGAAATGCCGATTGATTTTCCTGAACCAGCGTTAAAACGCTTTTCAAAGGCCGCTGGGTGTACATACACCATAGGGAATGTGTCCATGTGAGGGAGGTGGATCAGTCCGTCGCAGTGATCGTAGTGGCCATGGCTAAGGATAATGCAGTCTGTTTGTGCGAGATCGATCCCCATCAAACCGGCGTTATGACAGTATACTGAAGACTGACCGGTATCAAACAGTATCTTTAACTCTTGGTGCTCAACAAAAATGGACAATCCATGTTCGGCAACCAGACCTCGCTTGTTTACAATGTTGTCAGCTAATATGTAGACCTTCACACATACCACCTAGATCCTTCGATTGAATTTGGAATCAGTATGGCCCACAAGTATTATCGTAATACCACTAGGACGTTTCCCCCATTGTGGTAGCAAGGTTTGCTTGTAAGGGTTATACTAACGAGTCTCACTTTGTTTTGAGGTCTTCCTTCCAGCTTATCCTTAGTTTGTGGGTTTGCCGTTTCCTGCACAGGCTTTTCCATCATGGTACATGAAAACATAATCGTTCAGGCAAACTTGAAACAGTCCAGATAGGACAAATATTAAGGTGTGCGCTTTCCCTATCTACTCGTGGAATTTGCTCCCTTTGCTGTAATCCCGCATCTTCATAGAACCCGCGCGCCGTGGTATGGATTTGTGGACGGCCAATTATCCATACTACGACACCGAGGGAGACAATCCCTATTGGTGGATCGCGATCTACGCCCGGGCCTAGCAACACTGTAGTGAGACTTAATGTCTTTGGTTACATACATTCTTAAGATACTCTTCGAGCTTTCTTGCCGTCTCTGCGCTGATCGTATGCTCCATATGGCAGGCTTCGTTGATTGCTATAGTCTCCTCAACGCCCAGTACATCAACCAAAAAGGCCTTAATAATCCTATTGTGTTTTTTCACCTCTTTGGCAGCCTGTTTACCATCGTCCGTGAGAGAGATTGCGCCGTATCGTTTTTTGGAGATATAAGCCATATCCTTGAGTACATTCATCGCTCGGTTGACACTGGCCCGTGACACATTGAGCTTACGTGCAACGTCTACGGAGCGGACGGGTTCACCGCCTTTTGACAGCTCCAGCAAAGCTTTGAGGTAATCTTGAATGGAAGGCGTTACCTTTCGCATATGCACACCGCCGACAATCATTTGCCTCTGATCATTTTAGTGCCACACTCTGGGCAACTAGTCGAAGTACAAGGTGTCCCTTGTTGATGTGGAATCTGTGCTCCACATCTTGGACACACGCAGAATCCACCCGGTCCTGCGGTCCCACCACGGACACCGCCTCTCCTACGTCCGGTGAGACCTTTGCTTACTGGACCTGTTCCGTCTCCTCTGGGCAAGATCATCATCTCCCTTGGGACTTACCCCTTCCCGAATTCTTCATCCAGTTACTGGTGTGCGTTTACGACAGTCTCATGTGTTAGAGCCACGTTATTGACATATGCCCATAACTTATTCTACTTCCATTATGAGCGTATGTCAACAACTCTATTCTCGGAGTTCTGTGCCAAGGATGGCAATAGAGTCTAGAGAATTGTCCGGGTTGTTCTGGTCATACTAAGAGTAAAACCCAATGAGAATGACTCGGAGCAAGTACTATGATTAAGCGTCTTATTTTACGACTATTTTCCAGGAAATGCGAACCAATTGTCCGCAACTCAAGAATCGGGGTAAGGATCTCTCCGGTTCTTGCCAAAAACCTACACACGATCAAAACGCTTTTCGAGGATGCTGACGATGTCACCGTACGGGAGTTCAAAGTCGGGGGAAAGGGTACTTCCGCTGCTGTAGTCTATATTAGTGGTATGTTGGATAATGAGGTCATAAACGCTCAACTGCTTAAGACTTTGATGTTAGATGCCCGTCAAATCAAGCAATGGGATGAACCGGACCTATTGGATAGGATTAAGGGCATGATTACCATCGGTGATCTAAAGGAGATTGAATCCTTCGACGATGCAGTGTATTATCTTCTGGCTGGTAAGGCAGTCTTATTCGTTGATACTGTCTTTAAGGCGTTGGCTATCGGGGCCCAAGGCTGGGAACAGCGAGGCGTGGAACAACCGGTGGCCGAAGCGGTCATCCGGGGTCCAAGGGATAGCTTTTGTGAGTGTGTAACCACGAACATAACGCTGGTTAGACAAAGACTAAAGGACCCAAGCCTTAAGATAAAAATGTACCTATTAGGTCGTAGAAGTCGGACCGCTGTTGCTTTAGTCTACATCGCCGATATCATAGATCCTGGGATCTTAGAGGAGGCTCAAAACCGGCTAGACAAAGTGGATATCGATTCGCTTACGGATAGTGGATACCTAGAACAGCTAATCTCGGATAGTTGGTGGTCGCCCTTTGATACAGTTCAGGCAACTGAACGTCCTGATGAGGTGGTAGGTGGGCTTCTAGAAGGTCGATTTGCACTCATCTGCGATAACTCTCCCTTCGTCATCCTCGCGCCCACAACGATCAATACACTCATGCACTCACCGGAGGACTACTACATATCTTGGTCCGCTAGCACCATCATTCGCATGGTTCGATTCGTTGGTTCTTTTCTGGCCTTGACCTTACCAGCTGTCTACATCGCGTTAGTATCCTATAACCCGGAGATGATTCCCACTACCCTAGCTTTGACCATTGCCGCAGCCAGAGACGGCATCCCCTTTCCTGCAGTGACTGAAGCCTTTGTGATGGAGTTGATGTTGGAGCTACTAAGGGAGGCGGGTATCCGTCTTCCTGGACCAATTGGTCAAACCATTGGTATTGTGGGCGGTATCATCATTGGCGATGCCGCTGTGCGGGCGGGATTGGTAAGTCCTGTAATGGTTATCATTGTGGCAAGCACTGCCATAGCAAGCTTTTTGATTCCCACCTATAGTCTCACCATTACAGTGAGGAATCTACGCTTTTTCCTGATGACCATGGCCGCGGTTTTGGGCTTATTCGGCGTATCTATGGGCATGCTGGTGATCCTAGTCCACTTGGCTACGTTAAAGAGCTTTGGAGTCAGTATGCTTTCCCCATGGAGTCCCTTGCGGATCAGAGCCTTTCAAGACACTGTGATTCGTTTTCCGTGGTTGGCCATGAAAGCTAGGCCCAGGTATCTTCATCCCCAGGATCCTGATCGACTCTCTGATAGAAGGACTGACCAGTTTGGTGATCACCCATGAGCAACCTCAGATTACATCTCCTGTTCCTCTTTTGTGCAGTGCTTCTTTGTGGCTGCTGGGATATGCGAGATATTGAAAAACGAGCAAATATTATTGCTATTGGTATCGATTTTGCGGAGCCAGAAGCAATGGAATCGGAGACGGAAAAACTTCTTCAAGGTCCAGCAATTATGTATCGGATGACCCTAGAGATCCCGAAGCTGCGGAAACTAGGCAAAGAAGGCGGGGGTGGAGGAGACGATGGATTTACGTGGGTCCTATCGTCCACTGGTACTAGTTTGGGCCAGATTAGCTCATTGTTGGATCACCGGATCTGGAGATCGCCATTCTATGGTCATACGAAGGCTGTGATAATCGGTGAGGAACTGGCAAGAGAAGGTATCAAAGATGTGATTGATTACCTGCATCGACATCGGGATATCTCTCGGCGAATGAAACTTCTGATCTCCAACGGAAAGGCAAAGGATGTTCTTGAGGTCAAACCCGCGATAGAACCTTTGCTAGGAGTATATCTAGACAATCTAATCGAGTTTGTAACCTTATCAGGGAGGGTTCAGACAAAGAGCTTTGGTGAGGTAGTGCAGGAATTGGTTGAGACTGGAAATGCTCTTCTCCCGCGGGTTCGGCCAGCGGAGGATGAAGCAGTAGTTGGTGGCTCCGCGGTGATCAAGAATTGGCAGCTTGTAGGATGGCTCGGCGAGGTTGAGACGGCGGCCACTGTACTGGTTCAGAACCGTATTAAGGGCGGAACCGTTATTGTTGGTAATCGCGCCGAAGCGACAGGGGAGGTTTCCTATTTCCTACGGACTGCCAAGACAAGCATTAAAGCCTCACAGGGAAATGGGCAAGCGATATTCAGACTAGATATCCAAGTGGAGGGGGACATCATTGAGCAGATCGGTGGTGGTAGCTTAATGGATCAACAGCTGCTTAGCTCCATCGAGAAAATGGTTAACGAGAGGCTTCGGGGGCTTGTGCTAGATGTGATTAGGAAGCTGCAATCTGAGTTTCGAGTGGATGTACTAGGTTTTGGGAGGGCACTAAGCAAGCAATTACCTGAGTTCTACTTACAGGTAAAGGACCAGTGGGACGATGTCTATTTTCCAGAGGCTAGTTTTCAAGTTACAGTTGAAGCCAAGATTCGCCGCATCGGTGTGGTCGACTAAAGGAATAGGAGTTCTATATGCTAGAAGACAATGATCGGATTTCCACTTGGCAAGTCGCCCTGATGCTGTTTTTGGGAGCCAATGCCACTGAAGTACTTAAGCTACCGAGGACTCTCATGCAGGAGGTAGGTCCGGCCGGTTGGCTAAGCCTAATCGTCAGTCACTTTGCTGTCTTCGTGCCGATTCTAATTATGATCAAATTGGGTCAACGTTTTGAAGGGCAGACGTTTATGGAGTACAATGGGCGTATCGTAGGCAAAGGGATCGGCGTTTGTCTAAGCCTGTTACTCATTCTGCTTTGGTTGGTTACATCAGCCCGGGTTGTCCGTTCCTTTGCCGACGTACTCAAGTTATTTGTCTTACCCAATACCCCTATTGAGGTAATCATTCTTACTATGCTCTTGGTTAGTGCCTATGCAGTAAACACGGTATCGAACCAGTTGCCCGGATACTGGAGATCATTTTTTCATTGACGTTCTTGCTTGTTACCGCTGTATTTTTATTCTCCCTTAAGGAGATCGATTGGACAAACTTCCTGCCTCTATTAGGCACAAAAGTAGGCGATGTAGTCTGGACGGGAGTGAAGCTCGGTATTAGTGACTATGAAGGGTATGAGGTATTTCTAATAATATTGCCCTTCATGCTGATCCCTGGGCGAGCACCTAAGGCCGCTGTCTTAGGATTAGGCTTGAACCTGGTATTTCGCCTAATGATTCTAGTTGCCACTGTCGGGGTATTTGGGATGCACACCGTGGATTTCCTTTGGCCTGTGGGTATGTTAGCCAAGTTTGTGGAGGTGCCCGGCGGGATCTTCGACCGATTGGAGGTAGCATTCATGATCATCTGGGTTTCTGTGGCGTTCAGCAGCACTATGCTCTACAATTACTTTGCATCCCTAGGTCTATCCAGACTGATGCAGTTTAAAGAACAATCCTTGTTTACCTTTGCTTTGGTGCCCCTTTTGTACATCATCTCTTTGATTCCGGCCAATGAGATAGCTACGGAAATGCTAACCCGACTAGAACAGGTTCTTGCGGTCTCGATTTGTTTTGCTACTCCCTTGTTGTTGCTTGGGTTCTCTTGGGTATTTGGCATCAAGGATGAAACTTAGGGGGATTAACATGCTCAATCGGTTGGCCCAAGCATATGGTTTTAGGACCATGTTCATTGCGGTGTTCTCTGGAGCCTTGGTGTATTTTGTCGATAGCCGTCAAATGCGTGCCAAGAGACTAGAACGGGAAACTAGGTTCGCCAGGATAGTAGGCTTAGGCTATATGATCGGTGGGCCCATGCTTTGGTTAGGGATCCACTTGGTATTGCGATGGATGGGTTGAATAGCAGATCTGAGTCACTCCAAAATATGCAGTGGCGGCCAGTACTCCCGAGACGAGACAATGAGTTACCGAGCATAGGAGTCTAGCTTGGCCTTCAGACTTGAGCGGTACGTAGTAGGAGACATGCTAGTGTGTTTTTTGAAGCAGCGGGAGAAGTAGTGTACGGAGCTAAACCCCAGCAATTGGGATATGGCGGTCATGGTATGCTTTTCCTCCCGGATCAACCGTTTTGCCTCTTTGATTTTGAGTTCATTGTGATACTGTATGACAGGTTTTCCTGTGTAATCTCGAAATGTCTGCTTGAGGGTGCTCTCTGACATCTGGAAGATCTCACTTAGCTGGGCGATGGTTACGGATTCCTGTAGGTTATCCTCGAGAAAACGAGCAACCTCAGGCATAGTCCCGTGGGCCACACTTTGTGCAGATGACTTGAGTACCCGTTCGGATTTTGCCGTACAGAGATTCTGACGGATTAGATCAATTAAGAACAGCTCGAGCAGATTTTTGTACCTTTGCTCTGCCCCCAAGGGTGCTTTTCTGTTTTTGTACATCTTCGATTTAAAGGGCACATCAAAGGGTCCCTTGAAAGCCTGCATGCCCTCGACCATCAGCTCGGATAATGCAAGTTTCTGTTCTGGGGATATCTGCAGGATGCGGTTCTCGAAAAACCTCATCTGTGGGCTGGAGGTATCAAAGGATGTGATGAAGACATTAGGCGCGATGACCCCGTTACAGACAATATTATGGTACTCATCGGGTTTATGGAATATCATTTCATCTTTCTTGAGCAACAGGATCTGCTGGCCAGCGGTTACCTCGATTTCGCCCTTATCGATATAAACAAGCTCCCAAAAGGGATGGGACTCACCTTCGTAGTGAAAGTCCTTTGTGAACTCAAAGTAATGTATGGTCACAACGGCTTCAATAGATATGACCTGTCTTAGTCGCTGCTTGAAATACCTAGTAGCCACGTAGATAACCCCCTTTTGTCCAATCGGACATTGTCTGTCTTCATTATAGTGTCTTTTTGTGCAAAACAAAAGTACTTGTGTCTAAATACGCTACTAGGAATATGCCCTATGATACTCACAAGGAGGTGTTGAACGTATGCGTGTACTAGCTATTAGCTGTCATCCCGATGACGTAGAATTAACGTGTGCAGGGACCTTGGCTCGGTACAAAGAGCAGGGTCACGATGTGTTCGTGTGTCATGTGGCAAATGGCAATTTAGGGCATGCGGTTATCCCACCGGATGAGCTAAGAAGTATTAGAAGTAAAGAGGCTAAAGTATCCGCTTCGATGATTGGTGCGGAGGTCATCACCTGTGATATTGGTGATCTACTGGTATATGAAGGGCAAAGGGAACAACGGGACAAAGTAGTCGATGTCATAAGAAATATTCAGCCCGACGTGATTATTACCCATAGTCCCACCGATTACATGCCTGATCATCTAGCTGTTAGTAGGTTAGTGTTTGACGCCACCTTTGCGGCAAGCGTTTCCCATTACCAGACGAAGGTCAAGTCCAGTGCCGCCCTAACCCCAATTTACTACATGGATACATTGGCAGGGGTGAACTTCAATCCCACGGAATACGTGGATATCACCAGTACAATCGAGCTGAAACTACAGATGTTGGCCGTCCACGAAAGTCAGATAAAATGGATGCAGGTCCACGACAACATTGATTTCCTTGAATTTGTGCGCACATGTGCTAGATTCCGGGGTCTGCAATGCGGAGTGGGGTATGCCGAGGCTTTCACCCAGTGCCATGCTTGGCCGCGCTTAACAACAAAAAGACTGCTTCCCTAGGGGTAAGTGGTTAAGTGACAATACTTCGTAGGTCCGGTGAGAATATTCAAAATTAGCAGTGTCAAGAGGAGGGATGTTTAGAATGGATTTTATGCGTACAGTCGAGAATTCTATGTTGGATGGGTTTTACCCAAAGGGTTGGGATATGGCCAAGATCGATCGTTGTTGTGCCAATGATCCAGAGCGCATTTTCGAAAGACAGTCCTTCTGGCATGAAGGATTTAGCCCTTTGGCGTGTGAGAACGTAGCTGACTTCAATGTCTACATGGGTCACGAGATTGCTTCGCAGATCAGAAAAGCAAGGGAGGAGGGCAGGAAGCTTGTGCTTATACTCCCAGTAGGACCTATGGGGATGTATCGATGGGCTACCTTTTTCCTTAGGGAATGGGATGTGAAGTGCGATCACGTCTATGGATTTAACATGGATGAGTGGAGCGATGCCCAGGGGAATACCTTACCTTCGGATAACCCAGGGGCGTTCCAAAACGCAATGAACAAGGCCTTCTATGGTCCCTTAGGCGCCCTTACAGTTCCAAATAGTCAACGGAACTTTGCCACGCAAGAGGGTCTGCCCCAGTATGGGGAGAAGATAGCGCGCCTGAGGGAAGAACAAGCCAAAGTCGTACTGATCTTCGGGATTGGTCGCATGTGCCACATTGCTTTCTGGGAGCCCCATTTTGCTGAGGACTTTGTCAGTATGCAGCAATGGAAAGAGCAAACCTACCGTTTGGGGGCGAAGCTTCATCCCCTCACCATTGAACAGAACGCGATTACCAGTTTCAAAAGCCGAACGACCCTTGTTCCCTGCAGAGCTAACACCATTGGACCGGGCATTTTCCTACAGGCCGATTATATTATTGGTGGTTGTGACGGTGCATTGTCTAGGGGGATGCAGTGGCAAGGGATGAGTCTGTGGACGACCTTACGGTATGGCCCGGATATGTGGATACCTTCCACATTTATGCCCACTCTGCCGGGAAAGCTGTTTTTCTTAAGGGAGTTGGCTGGTCCCCTTACCGCGGACTGCAACTAGTAAACGCGGGGCGCCAATTATCAATAAAGGCTCAACAAAGCAATGGATGGGAGCCTTGAAGAAGCAAGTCTTAAGACGAACCGGGTGGCCGTATTTCCCCGGTTCTTAGTTCTATATGCTATCCCACCGAGTCCACACCTATCAAAGACATGTTATTTTAAACTGAATAACGAAGGGATTGCCCTATCTAGCGGAGAAGACATCCTGTGGCTATCTGTGATCGGCTAACGTAAGGAAAGAGGGCATACCATGAAAAGTAAGATATTTGCAGCCGCTTTGATTATTCTCTTGTTGTCCACATTTGCTGTCCATGGTCAAGGGGTAACAGTCAAGACAGAATGTATTGAGGAGGAGTTACCAACCATTGAAATCAGCTTGAAGATTCCGGTTTTGGTGGGTGATTTCCCCTGGATCGATGCGATGAACCGGCTGTTTGCCCGGTCCCGGGAGTATGTAGTAACCCTCAAAGATGAAGCAGAGAAATGGCATGAAGAAGCATCCCAGGCGGATTTGCCCTGTTGGCCCTACGAGGCGGTGGCCGACTATGAAGTGATGCACAACCAAGAGGGATTTCTCAGTCTGGTTCTTACGTTCTATGAGTATACCGGGGGAGCCCATGGGATGACTTACCGACAGGCATATAACATTGAGTTGGTTACAGGTAGAATACTAGTCTTAGAAGACCTGTTCATGACAGATGAGTTTAAGGAGTCCATCGCACAGCGCATTACTCAGGAGCTGACCGAGCATCCCGATGGATATTTCATCACGGAGTTTAAGGCGAAGGATCTCGATAGAACCCAGCCTTTCTACCTGAAAGAAGGAAACTTGGTGGTGTTTTTTGGTCTGTATGAGATTGCTCCCTATGCCGCGGGGATGCCAAGTTTCTCGATTCCCTTAAGAGAACAAGAGTCTAGCCTTCGATACCCGGTGCTCATGGGAGTAGACTAAATATCCGAAATCCACCAAGCAGGAATCTGCCACAGATGTGACGAAACTATTAAGGGACCATTAAAGGACATAGATGTTTTTAGGAGGTTTGTGGGGTGACTGAACAAAGGAATAAGATAGGATACATGATCAGTAATCACATTATACCTGCGGTGCCTGTGCCTTTTACTTCCCAAGGGGACATTCACGAGGCGGGGCAGCAGTCCTACGTAAGGTGGATGAGTAAGCAGGATATTGGTGGTGTGGCCCTCTGGGTACACACAGGGAGAGGCTTGTTGCTTTCCAAGGAGCAACGGGAGAAAGTGTTTGCAGCTTGGAAGGATGCCCTTCCCAATAGACTCATCATCTGTGGAGCCGGTGCTTCACCAGGCTCCGGGTCCTTTACCACTAAGGTAGCAGAGGCCCGGGCCATGGCCGCGCATGCTAAAAAGCTTGGAGCAGATGCCCTATTGGTGTTTCCACCTAATTTTGCTACGACAAAGGAAGAGATCATTGACTATCACAGGGAAATTGCCGATGTGGGATTACCTTTGGTTCTGTTTTACTTGTATCAGACGGCCGGTGGAGTCTCCTACAGTCTTGCTCTGCTAGATGAGCTTATGGCCGACCGGAGGATAATTGGGATTAAGATGGCCACCCTAGACTCGGTGGTTACCTATCAGAATGTGGTGTTTCATCTGCACCGAAGACACCCTGACAAGTTAGTCATAACTGGAGAAGACCGGTTCTTGGGATATTCTATCATGCTTGGTGCAACGGCTGCCCTTATTGGTCTTGGCGCAGTCTGTACAGGGATTCAGGTGGATATGCTCAAGGATCATATCTCTGGCGACTTTGATCGGTTTATGCGTAATTCTGATGCTATCGATCATTTTGCACAGGTTGTTTTTGGAGACCCAGTGGAAAAATATATCATTCGATTGCTCCATATTTTATCACTCGAAGGGATTATTCCAGCGGAGAGCGTCTATGATCCAGCGGGCTATCAGCTAGATGATGCCGAGAAAGCATTGTTAAATAAAACCTTGCAGGATTTGATGAATGTATTGTGACCTGGAGGATTAGGCAGGGAATGAGTCTGTCTTTGTCGAATTAAACCCATATTACGGTCAAATGTTTGAGGTGAACTTGGTCTATGCCGGGAAAGTTAGCCATTATTGGTCCCTTTGATCTTGTAGAAAAAGTGCAAAAGGTTTGTTTAGATAGTAGATGGTCCTTTAGCGTGCTTCCGTTGCCCTATTCCCGTGAGGTTGAGGCAGTGGATATTGTACGCAAGAACCATCAACAGGCCGATATCTTGCTTTTTACCGGACCTATTCCCTACCAGCTGTGTCTTGGCTTAAGCACCAAACCGTCGGTGTACATTAATTACGATGGAACGGGACTGATGCGCTGTTTAATCCAGATCCTCTACTATGGAAAAGGGGACATCACCAAGATTAGCTTGGACACCTTAGCCTTTGACAAGGTAAAAACTCTGTACGCGGAGTTAGGTTTATCCTTCGATTCAGTGTACTGCCATGCCAGCCAAGATGGTGCTACCATGGAGGAGTTGCTCGAGTTTCACAGCTCCTTGCATAGGGAAGGCAAGACTTCTGTGGCGATCACCTGTTTAAGTTCTGCCTATGAGCATCTAAAAAGGGCAGGCCTTAATGTATACCGGATTACGCCAACCTATAACTCCATCGTTCAAGCCCTGCAAACGGCGGAGATTCTCTTCGAAACCAAACGGAGCAAGGCTGCCCAAATTGCTACTGGGATCTTTAAAATTGTGGATTGGCAAAGTACTGACGATGTAGCTGACTACTTAAATAAGCGAAAGAGTCTGCAGTTGCACGGTGCCTTGTTGCAACATGCTGAGTACATGCAAGGTTCTGTAGCCTTTGATGGTGCAGGGGAGTATACCCTTTATGTAACCAGGGGAGCACTAGGGGATGAACACTTCGATCGGGCTGTCTCCATGATTAAGGATGTTCGCAGTAAAGTGGATGTAGTGTTAGCTGTGGGGCTAGGCACAGGCATGACCATTTTGGATGCCGAGACAAACGCCAAGGCGGCCTTGGCTAAGTCCTTGCATGAAGATTATGGCACAGTCTATGTGATGCTAGAGGATGGTTCAACCATCGGTCCCTTAGCTGATGCCAGTGCCCTGAGATACTCTAACCGTACCGAAGATCCACTGGTTATTGCCGCCGCAGATCAGGCGGGTTTAAGTGTGGCGACGATAAGTAAGCTTATGGCTTTGCAGGATATGTTGGGAAAGGATACGCTAACGGCCAATGAGGTTAGTACAGGCTTGCGGCTTACGATCCGTTCAGCTCGCAGGATCTTGGCAGCTTTGGAAGAGGCCAAACTGGCAGTGGTGGTAGGGGAAGAGCAACCAGCGGGGAGAGGTAGGCCCCGTAGGGTTTACAAGCTGATGCTCGGGTAGCGAGTTTTTATTTTTGTTTTATAAGGACAATATACGGAATTGCGATGTAGGTGATTGAGATGGCTAACCTGGAAGTGAGCTTTTTAGGTAAGAGACTATCATCCTTCATAATCGTGGGTTCTGCAGGGATTACTGACACAGTAGATAAAATGATGCGGGCTGAAGACCATGGCGCAGGTGCCGTGATCGCCAAAGGATTAAGTGATCTAGCCCTTATGCGCAAATCTCCCTCACCTCGGTTTTCTCTACTGCAGAGGAATCTGGCGAACATGAAAAGTACCACTTTGTATTCCTATGAACAGGCAGCGGGCTTGGGACCGGAGGAATATGCCAAAGAGCTAGCTAGGGCGAAGGAACGCCTAAGCATCCCGGTGTTTGCTAACGTCGATTGTTTGGATCAGGAAAACTGGACCGATTATATTCGGTGTGTGCAGGATGCGGGAATTGATGGCATTGAGGTAAATGTATCTTGTCCCCATGGTTCATTAAGTTTCCTAGGAGGGTCGGTGGAGACGGAGCTGGTGGAAGTGGTTTGTGCTATCCAGGATGTAGCCACAGTACCGTTGATCGTGAAACTAAGTCCCCAGTTGACATCACCTCTCCAGGTGGTCCAAAGCCTACATGATGTGGGTGCTAGAGCCGTGACCCTTTTCAACCGATTTACCGGGCTAGAGATAGACATCAACAGCAAAGCTTCCATTATGCACGGAGGATATGCTGGCTTTGGCGGCATGTGGTCTCTTCACTATGGCTTACGCTGGATTAGCTTGATCTCACCACAGATTCCAGTGGAGATCAGTGCTAGCGGTGGGGTCAGCGGATTTGAGGATGTAGTGAAATACATTCTTGCTGGTGCAGGGACGGTGCAGGTTTGCAGTGCCATTTACCTGCAGGGGTATTCGATCATTAGCAAAATCACCGCTGATCTAAAGCGGTACATGGAAAAAGAGAAGATTGGCAATCTCGAAGAGATCCGGGGAATGGTATGTGATCGGATTAAGGGCATGGATCAAGTGGACCGCACTACGTGCTACGAACCATACATAGACCAGGATCGATGTACCGGTTGTGGAATCTGTATCTCCCGTTGCATCCATCGGGGGCTGGATGGATCTGGGGGATCCGTTGCTCCCAACGATCACTGTGTTAATTGTGGGCTATGTGTTGCCCTTTGTCCCCATGGCGCCATTACCATGAGAAAGTCCCTATAGTAAGGGATATCGTCCTTGGATACACATAGCCAATTTCGGACTATAAACGGAAAAGAGGAAAGAGATGTGCGAATAGACTCTGTCGAGTTATATCACGTAAAGATTGGGATGCAGGAACCCTTCGTTATTAGTTCAGGAAGCCTTTCGGCGCGGGAGTCTGTTGTTGTAAAGGTCACTTCAGGACAGTGGGTTGGTTACGGAGAGAGTGCTCCCATGCCAGGACCATTCTATAATCCTGAGACCCTGGAGACTGTCACCCATATGTTAAAGGATTTCATTATTCCCGCAGCCCTAAAATGGGACCTAGAAGATCCCCGGCAAGTGGATAAGCATCTTACAGGAATCCGGGGTAACAACTTTGCCAAGGCTGGAATAGAAACTGCTATTTGGGATCTTTGGGCAAAGATGAGAGGACAGTCACTCTCTCAAGTGATGGGCGGAGTCCGCAAGAGGATCCCCTCTGGTGTAGCCCTGGGCATATTCTCAGATCCCGAGAAACTAGGTGATCGGGTGGAGCAATGTCTACAGGCAGGATACAGCCGGGTGAAGATCAAAATCCAACCCGGTTGGGATGTGGAACCTGTCAGGTATCTACGACAGAGATTTGGAGATTTCCCCCTTCAGGTTGATGCCAATGCCGCTTATACCCTAGAGGATGTGTCCGTGTTTCAAGCACTGGATCAGTATGAACTGACCATGATCGAACAGCCCTTAGGATGGCAAGACTTGATCGATCATGCCAACCTACAGAGCAAAATTAATACTGCTCTATGTCTAGATGAATCGATTACGTCTTTAGACGCTGCTCGGCAAGCCATAGCTATCGGAGCCTGCCGCATTGTCAACATCAAGATTCAGCGGGTAGGTGGTTTGGGACCTGCCTTGGCTATTCATGATTACTGTAAAGGAAAAGGCATTCCCCTGTGGTGCGGGACCATGCCAGAATCGGGTCTAGGACAAAGTTTCGGATTGGCCTTAGCCTCATTACCCGGTTTTGTCTATCCGGCGGATGTGGAGCCGACAGATCGTTTCTATGTTGAGGACTTGGTTAGACCTGCGCTAAAGCTCAAGAATGGTGCCATCGATGTGCCTATGGGACCGGGGGTTGGAGTGGCAGTCAAAGAAGAGTTCTTGAGTAATTGCGTTTTTCGTAAGGAAAGGCGGATTGCTGGATAGGCAATGCCGGGCTATGGAACCCGTTCGGGGGCTTATGATCAGCTCCCCTACCCGGGTCCTTATTCCTACAGGGTCGACACAGCCGCGGTTGTTTCGGCTTGGCGACGCTTATAGTACCACATGAAGTATAGGAAGGTTCCAAACAAAGGCACTAATAAAGAGACAATTCTTGTACCGAGGGGGGCACCTTGGCCAACTAGCAAGGCCGGACAGTGGGTGCATCTTACCTGGTTGGGTTTAGTCGGACTAGTACAATTCTGACAGTAATTGCTGCTGTTTAGGGGGTGGACCCCGCATTCATTGCAGGCTTTCTTACTTGATGCCAGTTCACTACCGCATCCTCTGCAGTACATCTTCATTTCCTCCTCAAAGCTAATGTTCTAGATCCGAGCGGCTCTCAATCAAGATTGTCTAAAATCGTCCATGAATTGATTGGTTTCCCTTTCTTAAAGCTATATGAGACCGGGTGCTGGATAGGTACGTACCCTTCATGGTTAACCCCGCCCGTTTGTGGATAGTGGCGCATTGCTTTTTCACGCACTCGAGGCAGGAGTTGTGCAAATGACCTCGAAACTATACTATGTAAGGATAAGCGTATATACCTCTGCAAATAAAGGGGGTACAAGATGTGCGGATGTCAGTCATGCTTCTTTGTTTCGCATTCATCATGGCAGGTTCTGTGCAGGCTGCAATAAAGGACAGTAGTCCAATTGAGGCACTTAGGGAACACCTAAACAAAGATGCCACACAGCGACCTGCACTAGCCGAACAGCCCTTTGCACAGCAGCCCTTGAGCAAAGAGGAAGCTCAGTCCGCCGCGGCTTTGCTATGGGACGCCTGGACAAAGCAGATCGTTTCCGAACGAAAGGATATGATGGATGAGCGGGTCGTCTACATTGGAACGGGAAAGCTTCGCATTGATATGCCCTTCTACTATAGGGTTTTTGGTGAACCGGTGAATGGGATGCGTAGTCTTTACATTTCCTTACACGGTGGTGGGTCTACTAGTGTTGAATCTAATGATCAGCAATGGGAGAATCAAAAGAGACTCTATCAGTTGGAAGAGGGGATCTATTTAGCGCCGCGTGCTCCTAGCAATTGCTGGAACATGTGGCACAGACTACACGTTGATCCCTTGCTGGATCTTCTCATTGAGAATATGATTGTATTCGAGAAGGTGGACCCCAATCGCGTGTACCTTACGGGTTACTCGGCTGGAGGGGATGGGGTATACCAACTTGCTCCTCGCATGGCCGATCGCTTCGCGGCTGCAGCGATGATGGCAGGACACCCTAACGATGCCAAGCCCCATGGGTTGCGAAACATCGGTTTTACAATCCAGATGGGTGGTCAAGACTCAGCCTATAACCGGAACATGGTGGCCGCCCAGTGGGGCGAGTGGCTGGACGAACTGAAGGCGGCTGATCCCGAAGGGTATGAACACTGGGTACAGATTTATCCTGAGTATGGTCACTGGATGAATGGGGCGGACCGGATCGCCCTACGCTGGATGGCCCAGTTCACCCGGGATCCCTATCCGACACGGGTGGTCTGGAAACAGGATGACGTGATCCATACGCGGTTTTACTGGCTAGGGGCGAAAGAAGCGGAATGCTTTCCCGGTGGTACAGTGGTGGCTTCCTACGCAGGTCAAGAGATTCGGATTGAGCGTTGTGCGGTAAGACGGCTACGGATCCGGCTACATGATCAGATGATGGACCTTGATCGGCCAATTCGGATTACGCGGGGCGATGATGTGATCTTTGAAGGTATTGTGCCGCGTACTATCGAAGCCATAGCCACGTCTTTGGCCGAACGAGGTGATCCTCGGTCCCTGTGTTTTGCAGAGGTTTGGGTTCCCTCTAATCCTGGCGTAACGAAGTTGAACTTAGATGTGTCTGGAGGTTAATCGATGTCTGTATCATTGAAAGACGTTGCACAGGAAGCTGGTGTATCAGTTTGTACAGTCTCACGGGTGATTAACGATACCTATCGGCACAAAGTAAGCGACGCCACACGAAAAAAGGTATACGCGGCGATGAAGAAGCTCAACTATGAACCGAACCTAAATGCCCGGGCCTTGGTCAAGAAGCGCACATTTCTAATCGGGCTGCTGGTTTCCAGATTGGTTGTGTCCTTTGTTTCGGATATAGTACAAGGTATTCAAGATGAAGCGGATAAACACAACTATAGTATCCTGTTTTATAGCACCTACAACGATGTTGCTAAGGAGAAGGCGTGTTTTGAGGCACTTAGGCGGAAGCGGGTTGACGGTATTATCTATATGCCGGGGGCCGCGGATTTTTGTACTAGTAACGAAGGGAAGAGGTACCTACGGGGGATTATTGCGCAGGGAGCCAAGATAGTGCAAATGTGTTCCAATTACCCCCAGATCGATACTCCTTACGTCATCATAGATAATGAAGCCGGCGGATATGTTGCCACTAGGCATCTGGCCTCCCTAGGACATACTCGGATTGCCCATTTTCATGAGAGCACCACTAGGGACGGCGAAGAGCGATATGCTGGGTATATGCTGGCCCTTAAGGGGGCAGGAATAGCCTATGATGCAGAACTGGTGAAACCGTGCCGCTATGACTGGCGCAGCGGCTATGAAGCCATGGAACAGTTACTAGCCCTGCCCAACCCGCCGACGGCAGTGGTGGCGTGTGACGATATGTCCGCTTGGGGCGCGATGCAAGCCACAATGGACCATGGCCTACGGGTACCTGATGATGTGGCTATCACCGGCTATGATGATGTGGCCATCGCCGAACTACTGCCCACTGCGCTGACAACCATACACCATCCTAAGGCGGACCTTGGTGGCTTAACGGTCAAGATGCTGCTCGAACATATCGACGGAAAGCTGCCGCTGAACTATGTCCTTACACCGCAGCTAGTGGTGCGCCAATCATGTGGGGCTAAGGCGTTATCACGTTTTGAGACGTATATGCCGAAATAGTGATCATCTATGCTCTAACAGAAAGGAACCAGGATCCAGGAAAATCCACTGAGCAAGGTGCTTTCGCGGCGTAGGCCAAAAGCCTAAAATTGGTGCTGACTGTGGTGATAGACCGCATGCTGACATATCCGCCGGTATTTGCAGGTCATCTGGGGTAAGAGCAGAACCACAAACCGGTCCTAAAGAAGAACACGGAAAGCTATCCGACCTGCCTGGCGGGAAGGGGCGCCATAAGGATGTTGAAACCAATCACCCCTGATCGCTAAGAGTCGTCGATTCTGTCCGTCAACGGGTCATGGAGTGCCGGGGGAATGTCGGTCAAACAGAAGAGAACTGCTACGCCTACTGGGAAAGCGGCGAGTATGTGAGAACTGCATCTCCATTCGTGTCTGTCGTGAGGACAAAAGTTGCATGAAACTGGAACAAAGCTCCGATGCGATTATTATGTGGCCGCACTGCCCATTCACAGGGCAGCGCAACATGATTCGTTGTTAGCCGGTAGGTATCGTAGCGCAAAAATAGCTAAAAATCTCGGCAATCATGACAATCTCCCATGAATGAACAACTGCTCGGTAAAGCTTACAGTCTATCTTGTCTTGCATCCAACGGGGTGACATACATTACGTCATCCCTGACCTTGTCGATGTCGGGTCTTAATTGTGCATGCTGACTAGAGCAAGCGGATGGATGAATCAGTCGTAGCTACTGCTCGTGGGACTATGCCCGATGTCTGGGTGGAATATCAAAGGGTTGATTAACATCGATCGGAACCCATATTCAAGCAGATCAGCCTAAGTCAATTAGATGTCCAAAGACAAAAAACCCAGGGTTGTAGGATTGCTGGAACCGGATGAGTGCTACAAACAACGCCAACGAGCTCCTTGGTGTAAGACAATGGCGGAGCGAGCTGAAAGAGGCGGTGCAGACTATGTTGTTTCTCTCCAGGACAACGGTATTTTCCTTTTCCCGTAGGGGTGAGTATCAAAACCCGAGAGAATCCATAGGGCACGGAAGGAAATTCTTGTGTCGATGTATAATTATTAACAATGGCCGGTGGCATGGTGTATACGCATACAGCTGATCGGAATTGCACTTTGGCCGCAGGTAACATGCATCAGGGGGTGTTCGCGAAGAAGGAAAGAAAGGTGTCAACTAGGCATCGCCTTTTCTTAGCAGGATGAAATAGAAACAATTAGAATCGTATATGCAGTGTAAGCGTGGTTCTGGGAATACTGGATAGTACAAAGTGGGGTTTTCCAAAGACTCAGTTGTGGAGCAGATCCCGTTCTAAGGTCCTTCATTTTGAATCTGGATGATGAAAGGTAGGATAAGGACATGTTTTCTGAGATTGACGTGAAGAAGGTTGAAAAACGGTGCCGGTGGTTACGCTACGGGTTCTACGAGCCAGTGGCTGAATTGGATGTAACAATAGCGACAACGATGGAACATATTAGACACCAACAGGTTGATGACCTGCAATTTTCGCCCATTAGCCCGGGCTCCTCTTGGGGGAAAGAATGGGGATCCGCTTGGTTTAGGACGGATTATGAGATTACCGATGCAAATAGTGGTAAGCTATTTCTGCAGGTGGAGACCGGTGGGGAATCCATGGTATATATCGATGGTAAAGCAACGGCAGCCATTGATCGGGAGCACCATGAGATCCCCTTGTCTGCTGCTGAGCTTTCGTTAGGAAAGCATAGTGTTCTTATTGAGTCCTATGCAGGACATCTAGTACCAAGTATGGACTCCCTACCGCAGGAGGCTCCCAGAGGCCAGTGGCATCCTCCGGTATATCGGCATTGCCGCTTAGTTAGAAGAAATGAGGATGCTTGGCATCTACATTTTGACATGATGACCCTGTTCGAAACCGCGATGGAGCTACCTAAGGATAGTCTTCGGCGGGCCCGGATTCTAGATACCCTTTCTGCAGTCGTCGATGGGATCACATGGGATACCAGTGATGTAAAAACGAGAAATGCGCAGTTTGCCGCGGCACGAAAGAAACTAGAACCATTGCTTAGCTGCAAGAACGCTCCAACTACACCAACGTTGAACATGATTGGCCATGCCCACATCGATATTGCCTGGTTATGGCCCCTGGCAGAGACCATGCGTAAGTGCGGGCGCACCTTCTCCACCCAGTTGCGGATGATGGAGGAGTACCCTAACTATATATTTCTTCAGAGTCAGCCCCAAGCCTATGAGTATGCCGAGAAGTATTATCCTGAGGTCTTTGACAGGATCAAGGAAGCAATGGCAAAGGGTAAATGGGAAGCCAATGGGGGTATGTGGGTAGAGGCTGATACGAATATGCCCAGTACCGAGTCTTTGATCCGTCAGTTTTTGGTGGGCGGGCAGTATTTCAAAGAAAAGCTAAATGCCACCCCCGATACCCTCTGGTTGCCCGATGTTTTTGGTTATAATGGTAACCTGCCGCAGATCATTAGAGGATGTGGAATCGATTATTTCATCACCTCCAAGATCGGTTGGAACCAGGTCAACCGCTTCCCCTATGATCTTTTCAGGTGGGAAGGTATCGATGGCACCGCGGTCCTATCACATTACATTAAGCTAACATATAATGGTATGATTAATCCCAAATCCTTATGGGCCCATTGGCGTGAATTTCAGCCAAAGGAGCTCACCGACACAGTGGTGCACGCTGTAGGCTTTGGCGACGGTGGTGGCGGTATGACCATGGAGAACTTGGAGTTTGCTAATCGCGTCACCGATCTGGAAGGGTGTCCGAAGGCTGAATTTGGGAAGATCAGTGACCTAATGAGTAAGCTCGAGGAAAACGAGGAGAATTATCCCGTGTGGTGTGGTGAACTATATCTTGAACTGCATCGGGGGACACTAACCAGCCAAGCCTGGACCAAACGCAACAACCGCAAGATCGAATTCCTACTAAGAGAGACGGAGATGTTGGCAACTGTCGCCTATTTGCTCACCGGTAAGTATCCGGCCCAAGAGCTCACCGAGCTTTGGAAGCCCGTACTTACGAACCAGTTCCATGATATCTTACCCGGCTCTTCAATTGAGCGGGTCTATGATGATTGTCATCGAATCTATGGTGAGGTCGCAGGTAAAGCCCTAGAACTCAAGGAGCAGGCAAAGGAGTCGATCTATCGGCATTTTGGAACAAAGCCCGCTAAGGATAAACAAATGGTATTGGTTAACACTCTTAACTGGACCCGGCAGGATCCGGTGACGATTCCCGTAGAGGAGATTGATCCAGATCTCAACCGAATTGGAAGTTGTGTAGTAAACGACGTTGTGCTCCCGAAGGATGAACCGGTGTATGTTACCGACGAAAACGGCAAGCCAGTACCAAGCCAATGGAGTCAGGAACGGTTAGTCTTTGCCCCGGTTGTTTCAGGGATGAGTCTGCGCAGTTATCATATCAAGCAAGGTCGCTCTCCAGTTCAACCGGAGGATCCGGTCTCCGTTAAGATGCATGGGACAAAAGCACTCTTAGAAAACCAGTTGATTAAGGTAGAGGTGGATCGCAGTGGCCAGTTACTGTCGGTATATGATAAGCAAGCAAACCGTGAGGTGCTACCTAAGGGCCGAAGGGGTAATGTTGTCCTGCTCGCGGAAGACCTGCCGATGTTCTGGGACGCCTGGGATATTGATCTGTACTACCGGGAAGCCGTTAAGGAAGTGACAGGTGGCACCCTCGAGCTAATTGAAGAGGGACCCCTGCAAGCCCGTGTTCGGGTATCTCGCACCTTTGGCAGTGGCTCAAACTGGGTACAGGACATTGTGCTTCATGCAGGAAGCAAGCGGATTGACTTTGAGACGAAGGTTGACTGGCATGAGACCCACAGACTGCTGAAGGTAGCTTTCCCGGTGGATGTCTTCAGCCGCGAAGTCAACTACGAAATCCAAAATGGGTATATCACCCGTCCAAGCCACGGGAACACATCGTGGGATCAGGCTCGATTCGAGGTATGTGGTCACAAGTGGTGTGATATCGCCGAACAGGGTTACGGGGCGGCTTTGATGAATGACTGTAAGTACGGCTATGAGACCATTGAAAACGAGCTGCGACTAACACTGCTTAAATCAGCTATTGGGCCGGATTTGCATGCTGATCAAGGGGTGCAGGTCTTTACCTATGCTTTCTTACCCCATGTAGGAAGCCTACAGGAGGCGGAGGTTGTACGTCACGCCCATGAGCTTAATGTTCCCTATACACTCGAGCATAATGATGACGAAGAGGTAAATGTCTCCCTGTACCAAATGCTAAAGCTCGAAGGGGGTCAGGTTTTCCTACATGCGGTGAAAAAAGCGGAGAACTCCCCTGGAGTCATCGTGCGTTTCGGTGAGCTGGTAGGAAAACGTAGTCAAATATCACTGACACTACCTGCTAAGGCGAAGAAAGTCTATACCACAAATCATGTAGAGGAAAACCCAGTGGCCATAGCAAGCAATGTGCAGAGGGTGGAAGTAGAAGTGAAACCCTTTGAGATCAAGACGTTGTTGGTGGAGTTTTAGTTCAAGGAGGGATAGTCTTGCTGCGCCAATGTGCACCTATGGAGTATGTAGATTACACGGTAAAAAGACTGGAAAAGGGTGTTTTGCTGGTATCTAACCAGGAGGGCAAAAACCCCAATGTTATGACCATATCCTGGGGATTTATTGGATTCCAATGGTCTAAACCGGTGTTTATTGTACCGGTTCGCACTGAACGGTTTAGTCATCCTTTGATCACAAAGACCGGGGAATTTGTAGTATCGATCCAGCCTCCCACTATGGATGACGATGCCAACTACTGCGGTACCCGTTCGGGAAGGGACACGGATAAGTGGGTCGAGCGGGGGTTTGTGCCGGTGCAGTTGCCGGGAATTGCCACTCCGGGCATTGAACAGGCGAATCTTCATTATGCCTGTCGGGTGATTCATACCGCTTCGGCGGAGCCCCTTACCTCTCATACCTTCTTTTTCGGGGAGATTGTGGGTGCCTACGTTGATGCAGCCAAGAATTTGAGTCTATAGACTAAGAACCGCCTTTCTTTGGACAAAGAAAGGCGGTTCTTCTTGATCACCCTATAAGTCAAGTTCTAGGGAAGTAAGCTGCAGCCATTGGTCGGTAACATACTGCTTTTTGCCAATGACCTCGGTAAGAGGTACGTCAACAATGGCACCCTGTCGTAGGGCTGTCATTGTCCCGGTGTTTCCCTGGACTAGTGAAGAGACTGCCCGGGCGGCAAACCGCGTGGCCAGTAGCAAATCCGTTGGAGTAGGATTTCCCCCCCGCTGCAGGTAACCCATTACCAGCACCCGGGGTTTTTTACGGGTTCGCTGACCCACAAGTTGGGCAATGGAGTAAGCAATACCCTCCAGTTCGAAATTGCCAAAATCATCGGCGATCTCCATGTTACTCCGGGAGGAGATGTCAAATCCCTCGGCTACAACAGCAACACAGCTGTGACATCCTTGGCTGCTGCGCTGCCGGAATCTCTCGATCAGTCCATCAATCGATGTGTTTAGCTCAGGACATAGTACATAGTCCGCACCGATCAGCAGTGCAGACAAAATGGCTAACCAGCCGGTTTCCCGGCCCATGACTTCCACTAACATATCACGTTCATGGGCATTGTTTGAGTTGCGAACAGAGTTGACGCTTTGGGCAATAGCGTGTAAAGCTGTATCAAATCCTAGACAACGCTCTGTTCCGTAGACATCATTGTCAATGGTCTGGGGGATACCCACAATGGGAACACCTAAAGATGAGAGCCTTTGGGCCACCGAGAGGGTGTCATCACCGCCAATGGCAATTAAACCATCAAGCTGTGCCCGATCAAGATTGGTTAATAGTTGTTGCTCTTGTCCGCTGGCAAAGGGGTTGGTCCTGGCTGTGCCCAGCAAGGTTCCCGGTTGATACTCCCACTGCCTACAGGATTCTAGCTCTAGCGTGTCCCATTTTTCGTCTAGGAGTCCCTGCCAACCATTTTGGATGCCAACGGCCTCAATATCCGCGTTGACCAGCATACCTACTGTAGTTACGATGGCCTTATTGATTCCCGAGGAGTCTCCTCCTCCGGTTAAGATACCGACTCGTTTCACAAGTAACCCTCCCCAATTACTTTTTAACCTTTCCTAGTATACCATGAAGAATGAATTTGTGGAGTCAAGGGCCAACCGTTCAGGTCACATCATTCCTTTAAGTATATGAAGGGATTTCCTAGTTTAGGCTAACAACCTTGCGGGGCCGTGACCCCCATTTCGATGTTTACTAATATTTTGGGTGGAAAAGTCAATATTAAGATGGATACATTCTGCCTACGATAGCCTTTTTTTGCTATTTATGCAGGGTATCACGGTTCGTTAGGGAATATATCAGTATGGTAACAGAAACAATCAGAATGGTAGGGTGGGAAGAGATGGATGTAAAAGAGTTCTTGATAGAGCTGTCAAATGCAACGGGGGTCTCGGGATATGAAGATGCTGTAGCAGAGGTGGTGAAAAAAGCCTTTGCGCCCCATGTGGATGAGATTAGGCAAGATGCCCTAGGCAATGTGATCATGCTGAAAAGGGGTACAGGGGATTCCCCACCGAAGGTCATGTTAGCCGCCCACATGGATGAGATTGGCCTTGTGGTCACCAAGGTCGAGGATGATGGCTTCCTGCGGGTTTCTAGTATGGGTGGAGTGGATCAGCGCATTCTTCCTGCAGCCGAGGTGATTGTACATGGAAAGCAGAAGCTATTAGGTGTCGTCGGTGCCAAACCACCTCATGTTCAACAGCCTGATGAGCGAAACAAAGCGGTTAAAATGCAGGACCTATTTATCGACATAGGTCTAAGTGGAGATGAGGCCAAGGAAGTCGTCTCCGTAGGTGATATGATCACCATTAGACAGGAGCCCACAGAGATGAACGGCAAATTGGCCGGGAAGGTCATGGATGACCGGGCGGGAGTGGCTGCCCTTTTTGCCTGTTGCCTGGCCCTGAAGAAGATCCAGCATCGTGCCGATGTCTATTTTGTGGCCACTGTTCAGGAAGAGGTAGGTGTCCGGGGTGCCACAGTTAGTACCTTTGGTATATTACCGGAAATTGGCATTGCCGTTGATGTTGGCCATGGAGACATGGCTGGCGTATCCGGGACGCTAAAACTAGGTGGTGGCCCAGGGGTGGGTATTGGACCCCATGTGCACCCCAAACTGTTTGCCAAGCTACAGGCTGTGGCAGACGATTGGAAAATCGATTATGCTGTTGATCCTTCGCCGTATCCAGGGGGTACTGATGCCTATGCCATCCAAGTGACAGCAGCGGGAATTCCGACGGCTTTGATCTCGATCCCCTTACGATACATGCACACTCCGGTTGAAACATTGGACCTGGCAGATATTGATAAGGCTGGCAGGTTGATGGCTCTGTTTATTAGTGAAGTGGATGCTGAATTTGTGGAGGGATTGCGGTGCTACTGAAAAGACTTACTGAGGCCATAGGCGTATCCAGCCGGGAGGATGAAGTGCGGGATATTCTACGGGAGGAAGTTGGCCAATACGCTTCAATACGCACTGATGCTTTAGGTGATTTAATCGCCTACAAAGAAGGAACGGGGCCAAAGGTCATGTTATCAGCCCACATGGATGAGGTGGGGCTGATGATTACCGGTATTGAAAGTAATGGCATGTTAAAATTCCGCTCGGTTGGCAGCATTGATCCCCGGGTGTTGGTCGCAAAAAAAGTGCTGGTGGGCAAGGATAAGATACCAGGGGTAATCGGTTCCAAACCGATTCATCTGCAAAAGCCCGATGAAAGAACCCATCCGATAAAAATCGAAGATATGTGTATTGATATTGGGGCAAAGGATGAAGCCGCTGCTAAGGAGAAGGTAAAGCTCGGGGATTGTGCGGGATTTGCCACAAAGTATGAAGCCTTCCAAGGAGGTCTGATCAAGGGCAAGGCCTTTGATAACCGGGTAGGCTGTGCGGTGATCGCCGAGGTGCTCCGGCATGATTTCACCCTCCCTGTATACGGCGCGTTTACGGTACAAGAAGAGGTCGGTGGTAGGGGGGCGGGGGTTGTAGCCTATGATGTGGTCCCTGATGTTACCATTGTTCTGGAGGGTACCACTGCCTCCGATGTGGCTGGGATCGATCCCCATTTGCATGCCACCACCGTTGGTCAGGGCCCGGCGATTACCTTTATGGACGGTTCTGTTATTTCCTCCCGTCCTGTTGTTGACAGGTTAATCGAAGTGGCAAAGAAACTGGACATACCTTATCAGATGAGGCGGAGTACTGCTAGTGGTACCGATGCTGGGAAGATTAGGTTGACACGAACGGGGATGTCCGTGGCAGTTGTTTCTGTGCCCTGCCGCTATATCCATTCCCCTGTTTCAATTGCGAGTCTGGAAGACTTTAGTCGGACTGTTGCCCTTGTACGTGGTTTCATTGAAAGTTTGCAGGAAGGTGGTCTTGAACTGTGAAAGAGCTTATAGAAAAGTTAGTGAATGCCTTTGGACCGTCGGGGTATGAAGATGATATTGCGTCTGTTTTGAAGGAATTGATCGCTCCCTATGTAGATGAAGTCCATCACGACAATCTAGGTAACCTAATTGGGATCAAACGGGGCAATGGGGGCAAAAAGATTATGCTTGCTGCCCACATGGATGAGATCGGCGTTATTGTAACCCATATCGATGAGAATGGTTTCCTTCGGTTCTCCAATATTGGTGGGTTAAACCCCTTTGGCCTCATTGCGCGGCGAGTGCGGTTTGCAGACGGGACCGTCGGGGTGATTCATCATGAGAAACTAGATAACATCAGGGATCTTAATCTGAGAAAGATGTATATAGACATTGGATGTTCGACCAAGGAAGAGGCGGAGGCAAAGGTTTCTATTGGTGCTACGGCGGTCATTCATGAGGGAGTAGACCTTCTAGGTAGTCGTCTTACCTCTAAGGTGTTGGATAACCGTGCAGGCTGTGCGGTGTTAGTCGCTGCCGCCCAAAAAGCACCAAAGACCAATAATGAGATTTACTACGTATTTACAACCCAGGAGGAAGTAGGTACCCGGGGTGCCAAAACAGCTGCCTTTGGAATTGATCCCGATCTTGGTATTGCCATTGATGTTACTCCCACAGGAGATACGCCTGAGGCCCATCGTATGAGTGTGAGTTTGGGTAAGGGTGCCGCTATTAAGGTTAAGGATTCCACCATTGTAACGCACCCGAAAGTAAAAGCGTTTCTAACAGAGATTGCCTCGGCTAATGACATTCCCTATCAGTTTGAGATTCTAGACGGTGGAGGCACCGATGCGGGCCCGATTCACCTAACGCGGGAGGGTGTACCCACCGGAGCCATCTCCGTTCCCTGTCGTTATGTACACTCGGCTTCGGAGATGATTGATCTAAATGACTTTGATGCCTGTGTCCAACTACTGGTGGGGGCAATCACGGCGGATCTTAGTGCACGGTTCTAGTGGTCAACTAGTCATCAGGGGGTGTGTGTATACCCCCTGATTTTCCGCTAATGCTCTGTGCTAAAAGGAGCAAGAGCGCCTCCCGCCCCTCTTCGTAATGACGCCACCCGGCTGCAGAAAGGTGTTTTGAGACTGCGGCATCTGAAATACCAAGGATCTGTGCCACTTCACTTTGGGTGCTATAGTCTTCTTGCAGATTGACAACCCGGCGTTGTTGAGCGGTCCAACCTGTCCGTAATCGGCAAAGTAAGTTGCCCAATGCTGTGGCTATCTCATCCCAGGGCTTGCCAAACCCTATTAGCTCAATGGTGTTGCGTTTTTTCTTGGCATTCACCATTGCCCGTTGCGCGTTGTACCAGACTGGGCCGTCCATACCGATGGCTTGTTCTTGAAGCTTGGTACTTAAAGCGCCATAGCCAATACCGAATCTGACATCAATGGGCAAAAGAAAATCTATAAAGTACTCCACGATGGCAAAAGAAGCTTTGTAGGCAGTGGGGAACAGAAGTCCTTGAATTTCATCCCCGTGGGTGACGATGAACTCTGCCGCTATGGATGAAGTAAACATCCGGTTAACTTGGGCCACTCCGGCGATGAGCTTTTCCTGGGTTTGACCTCTGTTGGGCAATCGGCGGGACCCCACTAAGTCTAGTTTAATGGCAATAAAGCAAGTCAATGTATTCACCCTCCAAGAAGACCTGATACTAGGATACCGGCAACAAGGGCGATGAGAGTGCTGTATAGTGTTCCTAGCAGGAAATACTCCGCAAAGGTGGCATCATCCTGGATCTGTTTGAACCGGGCTACGGACTTGGCAGTTAAGACAAGCCCGATGAGACTGTACTGGGAGATGACGACCAAGGTGAAAATAATCCAGCGCTCCAAAATACCAATGACCCTTCCGGCCTGTAATGTGCTAATCCCCGCAGGTTCAGAGGCAGCGGCCATTTCCCTTTGTCCTACTTGCCAGTCCAAAGGTCTATGGATCATCTCGGATAACAACAGGTCATCGTCCTTATCCACAAGCCAGCGAATCACAAAATTCGTAGGTTGGGATAGCAGAATATATGTACATAGATAGATCATGGGGGCAGATCCCGGCCAAGCATGGAGTTGCTCCATGGTGGGAGACAGGCGAAGTTGCGCCACCTGTGCCATGCTTAATGCCAGGAGGACAATCCAGATCATCGGCAGCAGATACAACCAGCGACAGCGAATACCATATTGGCTCTGGAACAGCTGTTGCACAGGACTTATTACTAGTTCTATGCTGCCGAGTGCAAAGGCGAGAAGAATTATCGGGAGGAACCACAAACTTGGCTGATACACAAAGAACAACAGCATGGCGAGCACCGCAGCATGGGCCATACGATAGCAGACATAGTGAGCGTATCCTACGGTTCTAGAGGCGAATACTGGCTCAAACCATTGCTTGAGGCCGTATTCAGTCCACACACAAAGGGTAATCAGAAGCAATGTCGGCATTACCTGTGAAGGCACGATGGGTTCTCCTCTCTTGTCGGTTAACCGTATTAGGTTGAGAATATAAGTTTAACATTATGACGTTAACTTCGCCCTTTCACCGGGTATTTCCTGCTAGGTACCCTCCCGGAGCAGTTAACGCAATGAGGTTAATATATGATTTATAACCGGAACAGGTTATTTGGAACAAGCTTGTTCGATGCCGACCGAACGGTTGACAAAATGCGCAGTAAGGTGTAAGGTGGGAATTGGAAGGGGATCGATACTTTTGATGTCCTAGGCGGGCACCCGGGGCCGGTGTTTCCAGGAAGGGGACATTTAGGAAAGGAGGTGCCAGAATGGGAGTTGCAGGACTTCTTTTAGGCTTGGTTGGTTCTATTTGGGGTATGTTTGTGCAGGTTGAGACACTGAGATGGCTGCTTGTTCTTATTTCCATAGCAGGCTTTGTAGGCGCATGTCTTGCTATGTCTTCTCCGAAGTGGTCTGGTATTATAATGCTTATTGCAGCTATTATCGGTTGGATTATTGCAAAAGGTTCCTTCCTGTGGCCAGGTATCTTATTAGCTGTGGGCGGAGTCTTTGCGTTAATTAGTCTATCGAGTGCAAAGGCAGATAACTGAAATTAGTGAAGGTCAGTGAGACTATACAGACAGGACGAAGTAAAGGTGGTGGCCCCGTTTCCATCATTGCTTCGTCCTGTCTGTGTTTTTTGACCTTTGTTTCCCAGAATCTCTTTGCATCGTCCCCCCATAGGCATGCCTAATATATTCGCTTGGGGAGGAACCCACCATTTGGCGGAAGACCCGCGAAAAGTACGATGGATCGTTGTACCCTAGGATCTCCGAGATTTGTGCTATGGTTTGACCTTCTTTCAGCTCCAGAAGGAGAATGCGGGCCTCTTCGATCCGTAGGTAGTTAGTGTACTCTACAATCGTCATTTCCATGGCCTGACGGAAGGTCCGACAGGCGTATTCATAGCTTAGATTGACACCTTGGCTGATGTCTTTTGCAGATAGTCTCTTGCGATAGTTTGTCTCAATGAAGCGGCGAATACGATGTACCACTTCGGCCTTTTTCGGAGAGGTGACATGAATGGTCTCTGCCTGATCATCGAAGGGCTTGTGTTGCCGGGTTAGGTCGATAAGAATCTCAACAAACAGTGTTGTCACCTGTAGTCTATAGTGTTGTTTACGCTCTGCGGCTTCTTGGACGATGAGCTCAAAAAGCTTTAGTACCCTATGAGAATGGGCAAGTCCATGGGCTGGCAAAGCAATGCTTTCATCTGCAATGCGGCAATGGACTCTACTCCCGATGGTCTCCATATTGGCTGCAAACTGCGCAAAGTAAAAACCCCCGGAACTTGGCGTATCGCCGTAGGAACGGTGTACCTCATTGGGCCAGAGCAACAAGAAGTGTCCTTCATCGAGAAGAAGATACTGATTACCCCGTTGAAAATGCAAACTGTTACCTTGGACCAACACTAGTTCCCAATGGGGGTTACTGTGGTCATTACACCGCCAGTAATGGGAGTGATCCGGGATATAGCCGGTGGACTTAACAACAAGCTCCTTTGCCACTGTTAGTCACCTCAAGATAGTGCTTGAACTATGGTTCGAGGTCAAAATAATCCTTATTAAAGTCAATTCGTCTCATGGAGTCAAAGACCTTCTTCCTGTGTCATTGGGGTAACGGTGATGTGAACGTAGTATTTTCTAGAAATGGTGATGGATTTAGCATTCCAGACACGTCATAATAAGGAGGCGAAAAGAAAGTGCGATCTGTTGGTCTTGTCGTGACTAGTCTGTTTCTAATCTGCCTTTCGGTGGCATCGGCCACGGAAGTGGTGGTGGGATGATCATACCCCCGACTTTTGAGACGGATTTTGCCAGGTGATTGAGGTGTTTGAGGCGAGAAATCCTTACATCAAAATTAATCTGAATACTATCGATCCATCTATATACTATGATCGCTTAGCGATGAGTATGGCTGGATCTGCTGGGCCCGATGTCTTTTACCTTCACGATTCTAAGGCAGCTCCCTACCATTACCGGGGATACACTCTTGATCTGGAGCCCTTTATTGCCGAAAGCGGTATCGAACGACATGATCTGTGGCCGGCCCAGATCGAGGCAATGTCACTGGATGGTAATCTACACGGTTTGCCCTTTGACATGTCGGTAATTGCACTGTATTACAATGAACGAGTCTTCAATGAGGCGGGAGTTGGCTATCCTAGTAGTGAGTGGACCTGGGATAATTTATTTGAGGCCGGAAGAAAATTTGCTACTGGTAACAATGAAGAGCAAAACATCGGGACTTCGGAACCTGCAAAAAGACGATAATGTTCTCCTTTGGGTGTATGGTGCGGATTTCCTAAGCGGGACAAGTACCAAGGAATTGACCGGTTTTGGGCTAACCCCAGTTAGTAATAGGCGGACCCGCGCCCAGTTGGAGATATCCGACGGGGAGCTTGCGGGGACTCTTTGTGGTAAGGATTTACGGGGGATCCCTGTATTTGCCGTAGAGGATGAACCGGACCTGCAGGTGCGAGGGTACTACCGGGGCACATCGGAGATTGGCTTTGCGCTAAAGAAGTTCACCGATTGGACTTCAGTCTTTTACGGTTCCTTGGAGTTACCCAGTGAAATCATCCGGGCCATAGCCACAGAACTTGGAGTTTTTGTCTACATGGATAGCGATGACGTACTACATACAGATGGTAGGTTCTTCACGATTCATGCATCAAGCAGCGGCGAGAAGATTCTTAAGCTGCCCCTATGGAGTACGGTTAAGGATGCGTTCACCGGTATTACTCTAGCAGAGAAGGCAACCGAATATGTTTTCCAGATGCAGATGGGTCAGACGAAGTGGCTGTTAGTTGAACCAGTAGGTGATTAAGAGTCTTCAAGTTACGGACGGTTAGTATTTACCGTCCGTAACCTGTGGTGTGCGCTGCATGGGTATAGTCTAGCGGGTGCAAGTTCCTGACACGCCCTGCTGTACGAAGTGTATAGCTGAAGACAAGGGTGTTCATCGCGAGGTGGAATGTGAAGGAAGTCGGAGGCAAATCTCTGGTCTGACGGACAGAAATCACATACAAGGCAAAGTATACCGGGTAAGGTTGTCACACAGAATCCCGCCGGGGTAAGGATGTTCTCTAATTCTTGGTGCATGACTCCACCATTATGGGAAAAATGGGTGGCTACAAAGACTGTTTTGTGTGTGGCAATGGGGAGTGCGCGGTTATTTGTGTAGTGCGGCCGGGAAATGGCATATGTTCTAGCCGGTGAGAGTCCGGTCAAGACAAGGTCTAACTAACCAACTTGTAGCTAGCCCTTGGAGCCAGGCAGGTGA
>Ga0172382_10000905_pt1 | contig 54804 bp, 66 predicted proteins | sample Leawel138RmetaG_FD_122245 | JGI IMG/M metagenome (GOLD analysis project Ga0172382, IMG submission 122245) | Leachate microbial communities from a municipal landfill in Southern Ontario, Canada - Leachate well 138R metaG | ecosystem: Engineered > Solid waste > Landfill > Unclassified | place...
GCGCTAGACTCTCAATCGATTATGACAACACCCCCCCGCCTTACAATATAGAAAGACGATCAAGTGCATATTTTGCTGACTATTCCGGAACTTCGTATGACCCTAAACTTGTAATTAACTATACGCCTAATCAAGCTCCGGGAAAACCGGTCGTAACTTCTGTTGATGGTACTATAAAACCTCCACAAGCAAATGGGTATAATACATCCGACCCTGATGGAAATAATCTTACCCATAGATGGAGAGTTGAGGACATGTCTAGTAATACATTATTCAACTCCGGCTGGTTTGAAAGTCCAAACGATATCAATGGGACAGATTTTACAGGACTTACTCTTGGTAATACTTACAAAGCATATCTCGAGTCAAACGATTCAGAGTTAGTTACCTCATCAGACCCATATGAATTTGCATATACTGGAAAAATCCCTTCAAAATCCACAATAACCAGTATAGGGAATCAACAATTCAATAACTCTTACATTACCCAAAATCCACCTCTTGCATATGGATTTAATTCATCAGACTTAGATGGGGACAATCTATTGCACAGGTGGAGAGTTGTCAAAGGTGAAACAATTGTTCCAGAAGGATTTGAAACTGAGAAATACAAGCGGCCTATCGCGATTTCTAACTCTGGCTCTAGTCTTACCAATTACCAGATAAAGATTACCCTTACTAGTTCAAACTTTGACTTCTCAAAAACAAACTCTAATGGAGAGGACATACGATTCTCAGATGATAGCAATACTACTACCTTAAACTATTGGATAGAAAAATGGGATGCAATAAATCAGCAGGCAGTGTTATGGGTAAAAGTACCTTCAATTCCAAGTGGTTCAAGTAATATATCTGTTTATTATGGATCACAAACATTGCAAAGTGAAAGTAATGGTACCAACACTTTCCTTTTCTTTGATGATTTTACGGGTAGCTCTCTAAATTCTTCAAAATGGGAAATAGATGCTGTTGGCACAATAGATGAAACTGTTAATAATGAAATAATACTTACCGGAGGAAGATCTTCAAGTAGTACTTACTGGATATACAACACTACTGATACCGGAAATCAGCATAGGGCCAAAATTAACGGTTCCCAGTTTATAATTCCTAGCCAATGCACGATTGAGTGGAATGGGAAAGCAATTTCTGGGGATATGGCCCAAACAGGAATAGGCCTTATAAAATCGACAGACAATACTGTTAGAGCATACCTAGCAATCAGCGATGGAAGTGGGGGCAATGGTTGTGCCCCTTCTTTATGGGGATTTGTCGAAGGAACAACAGGTTCTGGAACAATAACCGTAGGACAATATAAAAATTTTCGATTGATAAAAAATGGCTCTGCAATCAAAGGATACCAAAAAGACACCTCTTCTGAAAGCTGGACACAAATGCTGACAGGAACATCTTCAAATATTGATCGAATGGCCATTACTCAGGGAACATATGGGGGGTATACCTACGAGCAAATGGCTCTTGACAATATAAAGGTCAGAGAATACTCCTCAGCAGAACCAACGATTGTTGTAGGATCCCAGAAAACTCTTGATGCTGAAATTGTTTACTTTAATTCAGAGTGGTTTGATAATCCCAATGATATCAATGGGACTGAACTTAACGGGCTTATATCTGATAAAGATTACAAGGCATACCTGGATGTCAATGATTCAGTTAACGTTGTTAGCTCAGACCCTTTTATTTTTACATTAGAATCCTCTGAACCCCAATTTACAAACACATATGAAACATCAATCACCTACACCTACGACTCCCGCGGAAGGCTCACATCAGAGACTAGCGACATAAATGGCTCAACATATTCCACATCCTATAGCTATGACGATGCATCAAACATCACATCAATCACATACCCCTCAACAAACAGCTACAGCTATACATACGACGATGTGAACAGAATCACCGCCCTACCAGGCTATGCAAGCTTCGCATACACCGCCACCAACATGATAGACAATATTTCATACCAGAATGGTGTCACGACGGACTATACTTATGATGTCAGGGACAGGCCGACAGGCATCGTCATCGGCAGCCTTGAAACTTTGAACTACACATACGACCCTTCAGGAAACGTACTCAAAATGAACGACTGGGAGTACGAGTACGACGGCCTCAACAGGCTAGAGGCAGCGACATCGGTCTTTGACCTTGACTATACATACGATGCACTTGGAAACAGGACCCAGCAAACAGAAAATACAGTCACTACCTCATACACCTACAATACCCTTATGAGGCTCACTGCAAAGACTGTTGGAAGTGAAGCAACATACTTCACATACGACCCGAACGGCAACATGACCGAGAAGGAAGAGGGCAACAGCTCTTACACTTACACATGGGACATTAACAACAGGCTCCGTGAGGTGAGGGATGACGGAAATCTCCTGTTTGAATACCTTTATGACTCGCAGGGAAGGCGTGTCAAGTCCCACAACCACTCAACTGGCGTCACGACCACATACATCTACGCCGGCATAAACGTCATCCATGAGGTGACTTCTAGCGAATCTACAGACTACCTATACGCAAACGGCATGAGGATTGCCAAAAAGACCGGCGCAACTGTCAAGTACTTCCACTCAGATCACCTGGGCTCGACAAGGCTTGTCACAGACTCATCAGGCCAGCCGACCTTCGAGAGCGACTATAAGCCCTTTGGACAGGATGCAAACGCCACAGGCACTGAAAAATACACCTTCACAGGCCAGTACAGCGAGGCCGACATAGGCCTCTACTACTTCGGCGCAAGGTGGTACGACGCATCGCTCGGAAGATTTATTAGCGAAGACCCGATAAAGGGAAGCATGTTAAGTTCCCAGAGCCAGAACCCATACGTCTATTGCATGAATAATCCGCTTAGGTATGTTGATCCTAGCGGGATGATGACTGTAGATCATATTGAGGTAAATGGGCATGATGTTACCCTAATTGATGGTCATCCAGCCGAATATTGGTCTGGCAGTGGTAGCCATGGAGAGTCCATGTTTGATAGAGTTGCCCAAGAGCACTACGATAGAGTGTCTCGTGGAGAGTATGCTTCGGGAGACTATTATACTCATGGTGATTTTGGAACCGATTCGTGGGGCGTTAACATGGTATATCATACCGACAATACTCTGGGCAATCTTTTAGGCCATAACTTTGGCAATGATTTTGATAACAATACAGGCGTCAGTACAAATATTAATGCTCGTGACATTATTATAAGGCCAGGTAATCAAGCAAATAACGACGCTATTGTTCAAAAGAGTTTTTGGGAAAGAGGAGGAACTAAATTAGTTGGAGGATTAGCACTAATTAATGGGGGGGCAGCCTTGACATATGCAGCTGCAGCCGGATATACATTTGGAGCAATTCCCTCTGCAACAGGGATAGGGATACCTGCCACGATTGGAGTTTGGGCAGCTTCAACAGGTGCTGCGTATTTAGGGGCTAATATGATGGTATATGGGCTTGCATACACAGTACAAGGGGCAGAAGAATTAGAATGGATACATGCCACTCAATTTGATAATGTACTACTTGATGCACCGCCTTTGACTCCATGGTGGTGGTAATAGTATGATAGACACAAAAACAATACTAAAAATCAGAAGAGGTATTTTTTTTATTTTATCACCTCTTCTTTTAATATACTCTTTTTATTATATACTTCTAATAGAAAAGAATACGTACGGATTTTTTATACTTGTTAATTCAGGACTTCAAACACTTTTGTATATTCTTTTTTATGAAGCTTATGATAAAAAGGATAAATGGAGATTATTAAAAATATTATTGATAATGAATCTAGGCATGATTATTGGATTGGTAATATCCATATACGAAATGTCCTTAAGGTGATCATATGGAAGCATCTGGCAAAATAAATCTAGAAAATAAAATAAAATCAGAGGACATCATTCAAAAACTCAAATCAATAGGGTACAGCGTATCAAAAGTTTCAGACTCCACAATCACGATCGAAAAGAAAGCTCAAAAAGGAAAAGTCGAATTGAAAGATGATAATCTTCACTACCAAGCCACTTTTAACTTCGTTTATGTCATTGCTTGGGCAATCATAATCCCGATTATTGTCTTTTTAGTTTCATATGCAATATTTAGGTATGGAATTATTCCGCCATCCTTCTTCTACTTTCTAATAACGATTGCATTCCTAAGTTCTATATCAGTCTATGAAGTCTTTACAAACAACGTTCATATCAATATGGCAAAGATAACAGAAACTAAATTCAAATATAACTGGAGAAATGCTATAGGTTTTAATCTAATGCTTGTATCATGGATACTATATTTATTACTTGGATACATAGTCACCCGAAATATGGGCAGTCTTGTATACTTTCTAATTTCAAGCATAGTGCTTCTAGCAGTTTTCTTAAGAGAATGGGAATTTAATAAATAGGGTCAAAGTAAATGACAATCTCTACCGAATTTGAATGCAGCAGGATGCCAAAAAGAAAAGACGTAATCTCAAACCTAAGATCCTCTGGTTACATCGTGGCAGATGAGTCTAGTCAAACGCTCTCTATAAGAAAGATGTTTCAAAAAGGAATGCTCATATTTTCCAAGAGAAAAATCATACTCAAAATTGATTTAAACATCTTTTATCTTCTTGCCCTATCGCTTTTTGCCTCCCTTTCAATCTTCTATCTTTCTTATTTTCTCTTGAAATCTGGCATGGCGGGCACATCAACCTTTTTCTACCTTACCCTAGTCTCCATAATGAGCTCTCTTGTGATTTATGAGGCGTTTCGGGACAGCCTCTTAGTATCAATCGAGAAGGCGGTGAGCCAGAAGTACAGATTCTCGTGGAAGAACTTCTTGAGCCTGATTGCCCTCGTCCTGTTTACAATAGCTTACTTTCTGATTATTTCTTAAACTAAATATCCTTACTAATAATTCATTCAACTAAACTATAAAACTCCCTTTTCTCTAAGTATTTTAATAGAATCAACTACTTCGTCTAATTCCAAGTTTAAGCTATCAGCAACACCTTGAGGGGAATACAATTCTTTCAATATAATCTCAATAAGAACTTTTTTCTCTTTTTCTCTAAGATTAAGGTCCTCAATAGTTTTTAAAATAGTCTCCTTTACTTCAGAAATGGATTTTTCTATGAATGCTTTTGCATTATCAATTTCAACTAATTCATTTTTGAGGTAATCAAGATTTTCTTTTAATCTGCCAATTATTCTAATCTCTGAATCAAACTTAATCTCTTCATAAAATGACTTGTACTCTGGATATCTTTCAAAAATTGATTCCATATCAATCTCTTCAGTTTTAAAAGACGCATCAAAAACTCTTGGTGCAACAAAAAGCTCCATTCTTATATTGTCTTTTATCTTGAAATATTTTCTAGGACTTCCTCTTTTCTGTTTTAGAATAAATAGATCTATAAGCCCTAGATCTTGCATTATCTTAAGATGTTCATTAATGGCCTTTTGCCCAATTTCTAGCCTCTCAGCTATCTCTGTCGTATAACAAGGGGATGTAGCTAACATCTCAAGTATCATCCTTCTTGTTTGATTTCCTAGAATATCAAATATTTCTTCAGTCGTTGCCATTCTTTCACTATAACTTAACTATTAGTTAACTTATTTAAGTGTTTCGCAATTAGACTATACAAAGGCCAAGATTCTTTTTTTACGAATAGATTTAATAGGTACAAGTGATAATTATATTCATGATTTTATTGACTACTGATTTCGATGATTTTTATGCAGGTCAAATGAAAGGTCTGATTTTCAAAATTAATTTCAATGCCAAAATTATCGATATTACTCACAAGATAAAAAGACAGTCGATATATGATGCTGCATTTGTGATATCTAGTTCATATTCCTATTTCCCCAAAGGAACAGTCATGTAGTTGCAGTTGATCCAGGCGCGGGAAGCCAAAGAGACGCTATTGTATTAAATTGTGATGGTTATACATTCGTTGGCCCCAATAATGGTGTTTTTTCTCTACTGAAAGGCGAAGTCTTCAAAATAGATGTTAACACGCTGAATTAAAAATTACTAAAATATGGGATGGCAAACTCTTCTAATACTTTTCACGGCAGAGACATATTTGCTCCAACTGCGGCATTTTTAGATATTGGGGTACGGATTTTTTGGGAAAAAAGATCAAATAACACGCCTTCCCTTTAAGAAGGAAATTGGCAAAGACAAAGCATTGCTAACTATTTTGTACGTGAATTCATTTGGTAATGTTATCTTAAATATGAAAAAAGTAGATGCAATCATAAAAGAAATTGAGCTATCTGGTATTAGAATTCCAGTTCTTACTCATTATGAAGAAGGAAAAAATCTAGAGTTGATTGCTTTATATTCTTCTTCAGGTCATCTTGAAATATCAAAATATCTTGGAGATGTAAGCTCTATGTTGAATCTAAAATCTGGGGATTTATAAAACTTATTTTAAAGAATAAGTAAGGATATAACTACAGTTATTGCTCCAAGCCCAATACAAAAATAAGAAAAATTAAATCTTTTTGCAAACTCTAACAACAACTTGATTACTATAATTGATGTGATAAATGCGCTGATCAATGCGGGATAAGTATTTGCTATAAATGTAGTGTCTTTTGCTTCTAAAATAATCACACCAATAACTGCTGGTATTGACATTAAAAATGAAATTCTTAACGCCTCTTCTTTATCAAAGTCTCTCCCTAATAAAACTGCAAGAGTTGAACCGGATCTTGATATTCCAGGTATTATAGAAATACCCTGAGCCATTCCGGCAATTATCATGTCCCAAATGTTTGAATCTTCCACTTTTTTAAATCCTGATTTTGATTTATACTTTAAGATAATACCTGTAGCGATAAGAAATAGGCCGATAATAATATTTCCCATATCCAGTTGAATGTTTTCAAAAATTGATTTTAGTACTAGATATACTGGAACACCCACAACTCCATTGAAAATGGTAGAAACAATCAAAAAATGCGATGTTTTATCGGTCTTGATATTTTTTAAAATGTTAGTAATGTCATTTCTGAAATAGATCAATACTGCAAGAAGTGTGCCAAGGTGAAGAAACATGGACAAAGAAAAACTTTCGGAAGGCGTAAGTTTTAAGAAATTCATGAGTATTAATGATACATTTCCTGAACTTGAAACAGGTAAGAATTCTAAAAATCCCTGAACGGCTCCAACAATTAATAACTCAACTAGATTCATCCTTTCCACTTTGAGATCTTTCGTATAAATGCTAAAATTGATGCTTCAGAAACCATACCTGCAATTTGCACGTTGTCTGATATCCAGAAGCATGGTATTGCGCCAATCTTTCGCTTTAAAACCGCTTCCTGATTTTTAGCAACGTCAACTATTTGGTATGAAAGCTTACCATGAGAAAGATATGATAATGCAATTGTGAAATTAAGTGCCCTGTTCGAGTGCTTCTTATTCTTTTCAAGGAACAGCATAACTGTTTCAGGGTAAATTGTTGAGATTAATTCATTATTTTTCTTAATCATTTCAATACTGAAATTTGGATCAGTTACAAGTTTTTCCCCAAAGATAAATGAAACTCCACTTCTATCGCTTTCTATGAGGCACTTCCCACAAAGAGAACACCCGATATTTGATAGGGGGTATATCCCAAAACCTTCGTCTAGTATTGGAATCTTCTTGAAAATATCGCATGCTTTTTTACAGCTCTGAGCATTACACCCAATACATTTTGTATAATCAATTACTAGGCTGACGTTTTCAATTATATATCTTTCAGTTTTTATCTTGTAAATTATTTCATCTTCAGAAAATGAGCCGTTGTAGTATTTTCCATTGATATAGACAGAAGGTAAATTATCCTGATAATACCATTCTGCTCTTTTATCTCTTGCATTGATATATTCAAAGTTAATCTGATCAGATGCATCGACAATAGCAAGTAGTACGGCAGGTACTTCATTGCTGTTATTTGCTATCGCTTTTATGTCCATAGGGACATCGAGTTCTTGTAAATATTTTAGATGCTCTAAATGTAACTCTGTTCTTCTTGGAATCCTAAACTTTTCAAAATGTTTCCTATCTAATTCTTCCTTTGGAATTGATTTAGGAACATCTTTCAGTTTTTTCTCTATCTTTTCTTCTACAAAAGCTTCGGGGGCATCATAGTCTTCGGCTAGGCGCCCTTCAGAATACTGTTTCAAAAGAACAGACAGTGAAGTTTTAGGTGGCCTAACGCCTATCTTTTTTACTTCTTCATAAGGCAGATAGACTCTTTCCCCTTTTTTGAATCCCATATAGGCGGGCCTTTCAACAAGTGTACCCTTTTCTCTGTATTTGAATTCATCAAGTACATCGCCATCCTCTTCAGACGGGATTATTTCCGTGTCTTGTGGTATTTCTGCTCCAGGTATCCCTTCTGTTGAGGGTGTAACAAGTTTTTTTTCAGAAACTTTTGGCTTTTTCTTTTTAAAAGGAGAAATTGCAACAAGGCCAAATATATCAAGACCAAATGCCAGATGACCCTTTGGGCATTTATCAACACAATCGGCACATCTTGTGCATCTTGTCGAGTTTAGGTCTTTCACAACATCTATGTCTAGTGGGCATACATCTTTACATATATTGCATCCATTGCAATTATCGCCGTTGTGATATAACTTTAGAAGACTTATTTTATTAGAAGGCCCGGCCAGGGCACCTATAGGACAGAGATACCTGCACCAGAATCTGCTAATAAGGAAGAACATAATTATTAAGAATATAAGTATGCCAATTCTGGCCCCTAACCAGATATTATATGAAAATCCATTAGCAATCTGGTATGGAAAAGTTGCTTCTATTGTTCCTATTGGGCATAATTTACAGAATATAGTATCAACATATCTCATAGCAAGAACTAAAGTAGTTACAAGAACTATCAATCTAGTTATTAGAGAAAAATCTTTTGATTTATTCTCTACTTGAGATTTTTTCCTTGGCTTTTTATTTTTCTTTTTAAATATATTTTTAACAAAGTCAATTGCATCTTGGAAAAATCCAAAAGGGCAAACCCATCCACAAAAAGCACTCCCAACGAATACAAACACGGCGCCCATTGCTCCTAAAACATATGTTGGAACTTGTCCATTCATTACAAAGTTCTGCAATAACCCTATGGGGCAGCTTATTGTGGCCCAGGGGCAAGCATAACAATTGAAAGCTGGAACTGTAAGATGTTTTAAAAAAATCCCGAGAAAACCAAGATTTATCAGAATCAATGAAAGTGATTGGGAAATAGTTCTAATACGTTTTATTTTGCCCATTAGCTCACCATTTCAATTGCTTCGATTACTTTCTCCTGCAATTTGTCTATTCCTACAACTTTATGGACAAAGTTATCTTTCCTTAGAACAACACCGTCTTTATTAAAGAAAATAACTGAGGGAAGTTCTGAAATAGCATATGTATCAAAAAATTGACCTTGAGTTTCAAGTTTGATTTCTTCATAAGATATATTAGGATTTTCAACAGTGAAATTAAGTATTATTGCCTTTGCATCAGGACAAGTTGGACAATCGTTTGAAGTAAAAACCCATATTTTAACAGGGTAATCAATTCTTTTTAATTTATTAATGGTATCATCAGTTAAGGTATGGCTGACCGTGCTTCCCGTCAGACCAATACAGGATAGACAAATATAAGATCCAATTTGATTTGCCTGTTTATACTGGCGGCCTTCAAGTGAAACAGGCCCTATATTAAGTCCATAGATACCCGAAATAAGAAGTACAAACGCCATTATAAAGGCGATAATACTAACTATCTTCATCTTTATCACATCCTATTAACAATAGTGATATTTAAAAGTATTTGGGTATCAACCATTGTTGCTCATTTCTTTTTATCTAATGTAAAATCTAACAATGAACTTACCCCATCAACACTGATGTTATTAAAAGGAACCTCATTAAGTCTTGATTCACCGTCAAAAAAGACTATACTCGGGATCCTATCAACTAGAAAATAGTCGAATATTACCCCATCAGTTATCCTATCGAATTCGTAAATATCAATCTTTCCCTTATATTTTTCCTTTATTTCATCTAAAACTGGCTCTTTCTCATGGCAAATTTCACAAACTGATGATTTGAAATAAAGCACTATTACCTTATTTTTGCCTTGTGATATTCTGAATTCGTTTAACTTTCCTTCAATTATTCCAGTATTGTATTGATCAACAGCTTTTAATATCTGATCTTTTGTTTTACCTTCTGAAATCATGTTACTAATAGTAGCATCAATAATTGGGGTATATTGGCAATCTGGAAAATATTGTTTACAGTCTTTTAAACTAAAAAGTGTGCTGCATGGACAAATAGCTTCTGCTTCTATCTGTTCGTAAAGTGTTTTTGTCTGAGTTCCATTAGTTTGATTATTATCATTGTTTGTTTTATTATTTGTGTTTGATTGAGAAGTACAACCTGCAAATAATATTAGCATTCCTATAATAATAACTAATAATTTTTTCATATTTCATCCCCCTATGAAGACACTACAAGATAGTTTACAAATTCTTCAATTCCAATCTTTCCTTCCTTCTTGAAATTATCATTGATAATTGTTGTTGGAACTGCAGCTATTTTATATTTTTTGCTATATTCTTCGAATTCGTTAGACATTATTATGACCGTCGATATTTCATCTGAAACAAGAGCATAATAGTTTGCTACTCTTACCATATCTGGACAATATGGACACGTTGGGGTAACAAATATCTTCACTTCTACTGGATTATTTATACTGCTTATTTTTTTTTCTATTTCTTCGGGTATGTTTGGCCTTGATCTCGATGAATCTATTATAGCTTCAATTAGAGGATTAAACTCTTTTCCACTTGGAAACCCATAATGTTTAATTCCATAATCTTCTTTTCCAATTACAACTATTGCTGGAACTAACTCAATATTGTATTTCGTGGCCATATCTTTATTTTTTTCAATGTCATAAGTTTTAAGGGTAATTTTCTCAGAAAGTCCATCAAGTTCTTTAATGAGAGTTTCAGTTTTTGAACAACTAGAACATCTTGATTGTGAAGTAAATAATAATATATCAACTTTTTCATTCAAATTATTAGATAAAATCTTTTTTATTTCTGTTTTATCAGACTCAGAAATTACTTTATCAGGATTAGCTTCGTTGCACCCGGCCATTAACAAAGTACTGATTATCATTAGATTTAGAATAATAAATTTTATTCTTTTTTCCATAACGTCACCTTCGACCTTTCCATATCATCAAAAATACTTTTTATTGCAATTACCCCTTCACTTGTAGCAGTAACAATTTGCTGAAAGCCATTAGAACCAGATGTCACATCCCCTGCAGCATAAACACCATCCACATTAGTTTTTTGTGAAGAGTCTACTTGGATGTAACCTTTTTGAGTTATTTCAATTCCAAGATCATTTGCACAACAGCATTCTGGTATTGAACCGATCTCGACAAATACACCGTCTACGAAAATCTTTCTTCCATCCTCCAACTTTACCCCCTCAACAAACTCTTTGCCCATTACCTCAACAACATTGGAATTGTACAAAACTTCAATCTTCCGATTTGTTATAACCCTCTCAATCCAGACTAATTCTCCTCTTAGCTTTTCTTTTCTGTAAATAACATAAACTTTTTTTGCCATAGAGGCAAGTAGTATAGCGGCCATATTCGCCGCATCGCTTCCTCCAATAACAGCCACAGTCTTATCTCTGTAGAAAAATGCGTCGCATGTAACACAGTAGCTTACTCCTTTTCCATAAAACTGAGCTTCTCCAGGAACTCCTAATTTTCTCCTTTTTGTACCTGTTGCAATAAGAATGTATTTTGCTTTTACTTCTTCATCTGTCAATTTTATTGTAAATATATCCTTTTCTTTACTTGCAGAATAAACATGTTTCTCTATCACAGGGATTTCAAAACTTTTTAGATGATCTTTAAATTTCTGCATCAATTCAAAACCAGATATTACTCCAAACCCAGGATAATTCTCTATGAGATGTGCAGTCTGTGCGGTACCCCCTAGAGAATTAGATATAACAACGGCATTTAGTTTAAATCTTGCTGCATAAATACCTGCTGAAATCCCGGCTGGCCCCCCTCCAAGAATCGCAACATCAAAAACATCCATATCAATCTAAGATTTGGGAGTTCTTTTAAGATTATCTGTGGTATTTAATCCACATAAATAAACGTTATAAGAGTAATAATTAATATAATTTCATGATAAATGTTGATTTTCATATTCATTCAATGTATTCTGGGGGAACTTCTAATAACATGGAAATTCCTGTCATTGCAGAACAGTCAAAATTTAAGGGATTAAACACAATAGGATCTGGAGATTGCCTCAATAAGAACTGGCTTAATCATTTTATTTCTTCAGTATCCAAAATAGACGATGGTACATTTGAGCATAAAAGTGGGATGAGATTTATTCTCACTACAGAAGTAGAAGATCAGAGAAGAGTCCACCACGTCATTTTATTCCCTTCTCTACCTTCCGTTGAAGAGTTTCGTAATATAATAAAAGACAAATCTCCAAATCTAGACACCGATGGCAGATGCAACATTAGCCTAGGAGGTGATGAGCTCTTAGACATAGTCAACAAAATAGATGGATTAATTGGACCTTCCCATGCCTTTACTCCTTGGACTTCAATATACAAAGAATATGATACCCTTGAAGATTGCTATAAGACTAAAAATATACCTTTTCTTGAACTTGGCCTTTCTGCTGACACCCAGATGGCTGACTGTATATCTGAGTTGAAAGATGTCATATTCATGACCAACTCAGATGCTCATTCACCATGGCCGCATAGGATTGGCAGAGAATTTAACAGACTAAAGGTAAAGGAAAATAACTATGATGAAATAGTTAAGGCAATTAAAAGACGTGGGGGGAATGAGTTTGTTCTAAATGTTGGTATAGATCCAGACCTTGGAAAATATCACATGACTGCATGTACAAGATGTTACAAGAAATACACAATTGAAAAGACAATTGAAATAAGGAATAGGTGTACTTGTGGTGGTCTGATAAAAAAAGGCGTTGCAGATAGAATAAAAGAATTGTGTGATCAAGAAGTTACTCATCCCAAACACAGACCTAAATACATCAAAACTATTCCTCTTGCAGAAATTTTAGTTCAGACACTTGGTCTTGCTACTGTAAACTCAAAAAAAGTTCAAGATCTCTGGAAGCTATTAGTTCAATCATTTAAAAATGAGATAAATGTTCTTATTGTTACACCGAGAGAAGAAATAGAAAAAGTTGCCGGTGAAAAAGTTGCTCAGGCAATAGTTGATTTCAGAGAAGGCAATATCTATATAGAACCAGGCGGAGGGGGGATGTACGGTAAAGTGCATCTAAATAAAAAGAAGAACAATCAATCTAGTTTAGACGGGTTTTTATAATTTAGTCATCAAAAAGTGTTTTTACAACCATTATTACCTTTTCAGTATCTCCAGAAAAGCGTGCCACAAAACCTTGCTTCAATTTTTTTATATCGAGATGAACGCCAGAAGGCAAATTAATATGCCTGAGATTAGCTACTTCTTCTCTTGAAACAAAAATATCTCTAACAAATGTCTCTTTTTTTTGATGTTGCTTCGCCTTCTCGAGGATTTTCTCTGTTACCAACGTATCCCAAATACAATTATTAATTTATTCCTATATAAAATTAATCAATAAAATTTATTTGCATCTACTTATTAATAATAGAGAAACTTATAAATAATCAAGATTAATATAGACGGGGATGAAAATGTCGAAAGTTGAAGTGAGTATCAATGGAAAACAAATAGATTTGAACCCTTTTGTCGAGGAATTAATAGCTAATATAGTAAAAGGTATGATTTCTCCTTTGAAAGGCTATCAAAAAGGAAAAATAAAAATTGAAGTAGAGGATTAAAATGGTATCTACATTAATAATTTATTATTCTAAATCTGGCAACACCAAAAAAATGGCAAATATACTAGCAACATTTTTGAGAGATGAAAAAATAGATGTTGAAGTTAGAGATGTGCTTGAAACATCACCAGATTATTTACTAGATTATGATGGCATTATACTTGGATCTCCAACTTACTATGGGGATATGGCAGCCGAAATGAAGGAACTAATAGATAGGAGTGTAAAATACCATGGTGAGCTTTCTGGAAAACTTGGAGGAGCCTTTACTACAAGTGCATATGTCGGGGGGGGAAATGAAACAACACTTCTCTCAATTCTCAAAGCAATGATGATTCACGGAATGGTTATCGTAGGAATTCATAACGCTGATCATTACGGGCCGGTGGCAATAGGTGCTCCAGATGATAGAGCGGAAAAACAATGCAGAATTTATGCTAGAAAATTTGCAGACACCCTAAAAAGTCTTAAAGGCTTTGATATAGTTGAGTAACTATGGATGTACCAGATAATTACGGTGGAATTGAAGAGAACTACTCAAATTATGAGAATTCATATTTTGTTGTTTTGCCTGTACCTTTAGAAAAGACAGTTTCATATAAAGGTGGCACTTCTCTAGGCCCTAAAGCAATAATCAATGCCAGTCAAAACATGGAACTCTTTGATGAAGAGTTTTTTGTTTCTCCCTGTACAATAGGTATTCACACAAAAAATGAAGTTAATTGTAACCAAGCAATGGAAAAAGTGATGCTTGAAATTGAAGAAGAGTCATTCAAGATTCTTAAAGATAAAAAATTCCTTTGTGTCCTTGGAGGAGAGCATTCAGTTTCTCAAGCCCCTATAAAAGCTGCAAAAAGAATGTACAAAGATACCTCTGTTTTACAGTTTGATGCACATTTAGATCTAAGAGATGCGTATCTTGGGGATAAATATAGCCACGCATCAGTAATGTCAAGGGTAGAAGAAGATGCTCCAATTGTCCAAATTGGCATAAGGAGCTTCTCAGAAGAAGAGTATGAAAAAATAAAGGATGGGAACTACAATATCTTCTATGCAAAAGATATACACGACAATAAAAGTTGGTTTAACAGAGCCATTGAAAACTTATCTGATAATGTTTACATAACTTTTGATATCGACGCATTTGATCCATCAATTATCCCTGGAACAGGAACACCTGAACCCGGAGGCCTCTCATGGTATCTTGTATGTGACTTTTTAAAAGAAGTGTTTTTCAAAAGAAATGTAGTTGGTGTGGACATTGTCGAAGTTGCACCTCAAGAATCGTCTTCAGTTTCAGAATTCATTGCAAGCAAACTTCTATACAAAATGATGACGTATAAATACATAAAAATAACATAATAATTCGGCCTAAAAATAGAAATCACGGCTTAAATTTGGCAATAAAATGCAAAATCATATATTTAGTATATTATTTTATATTTATTTTAATGTTATTTTTTGCAGTTTGCGCTTAAATCAAACAAAAGATTTTTAAATCAGTTTTTAATCTCTTAAAACAACTACCCTATAGAGGTAAGAGAAATATTTTGGAGGAAAATAAATGTTGAACTTAGAGTCTTTAATATCAATTCTTGAAGCTTGTAAAAAAAATAATATCGCAGAGTTGGTAGTCAGAAAGGATTCCGTTGAGATTAGAACTGTTGTTGCCGGTGGAAGTGCCGCCGTTCCTGTTGCTCAGCCTCAAATTTCTATCCCTGCTGCAATGATGTCTGCAGAAACTGTTGAAGAAACGTCAGCACCTGTTGCAAAGGAAGCACCAAAGGCAGCTGCATCTTCAAACATGATTGAACTTACAGCCCCAACACCAGGAGTATCTTACGTATCTCCCGGAACTACAATTGATAAGAAACCACTTCCAAAGGAAGGGGATATAGTCGAAGCTGGACAAGTTGTAGCACTTGTTGAAGCTATGAAGATGTTTAATGAAGTAACAGCACCAAGAAAAGCTAGAATTGCAGAAATAAAAGTAACAAATGAAACTCTTGTCAAAGTTGGACAGGTTCTAATGCTTCTCGAGCCTCTCTAAGCTGGGTACTCCTTAATAAGGTGATACTTATGGAAGATATAAACTACCTAAGGGATATATTTCAAACACCCGGCAAAGTGTCAGGAATACCCCATGACGATAGAATAGAGAGAGCAAAAAAAGAATGGGACAAAAAAGGAGAAGATACAGAAAAAAGGCTTGCCGAAGCAAAGAAGTTTGTAAAATCCGGTACAAAAATCATTGATCCAGCCGATGCTGTAGCTCTTTTGGAAACTGTCATTAAACCAGGAGATAGAGTTTCAATTGAAGGAGATAACCAGAAGCAGGCTAATTTTTTAGCAAAAGCTTTTGCAAAAGTAAGCCCTTCAAAAGTAAATAACATTCACATGGTACAATCGGTACTTGCTTTACCTGAGCATTTAGATGTTTTTGAAAAAGGTATAGCCTCAAAAGTCGATTTTTGTTATTCAGGCCCTGTAGCAACAAGACTTGCAAGCATGGTAATGAATGGGAAGATAACAATTGGTGCAATTCATACATACATGGAATTGTTCGCAAGAACTTATCTTGACCTCACACCAAAAGTGTGTCTAGTTGCCGCAAATGCTGCAGACAAGGAAGGAAATCTTTACACAGGATTCAACACAGAAGAAACTGCTTCAATAATTGAAGCCACAAAATTTAGAAAAGGCATAGTAATAGTACAAGTCAATGAGCTTGTTAGTAAGGTACCTCGTGTAGATATACCTGGCGGTTGGGTTGACTTTATTATACCCACTGAAGATCCATATTATATTGAGCCTCTCTTTACACGAGATCCGAGGTTAATTACCGAATCTCAGATATTCATAGCTATGATGGCTTTAGTTGGAGTCTACGCAAAATACGAAGTTAAGACTCTAAACCACGGTATAGGTTTTAACACCGCAGCAGTTGAACTTTTACTGCCAACATTCGGAGAAGAGATGGGATTAAAAGGAAAGATTTGTACACACTGGGCATTAAATCCACACCCAACAATGATACCTGCTATAGAGTCAGGGTGGGCTGAAACCTTCATGCCATTTGGTAGTGAAGTTGGAATGGAGAAATATATTATGGCAAGACCAGATATATTCCCGATAGGTCCTGATGGAACAATGAGATCAAACAGAGTAATGTCACAGGCTGCTGGCCATTATGCTGTAGATGCATTCTTTGGTTCAACTCTTCAAATTGATCAGTTTGGTAACAGTGCCGCTGCCACCGCTGGAAGAATTCCAGGCTTTGGTGGAGCACCTAACATGGCATGCAACGCACCCGGTAGAAGACACCCATCAAAAGGATGGCTCATGGCTTCAAAAGAAGATGGTATGAGGGAATCATTGATAGGGCCAATACACAGAGGAAGAAAACTAGTCGTTCAAATGGTTGAAACGTTTGGAGAAGGAATGGCCCCAGTATTCATAGAAAAACTAGACGCATTCAAACTACAAGCCCAGGCCAAATTCGAGATACCCCCAATCATGATTTACGGTGACGATATAACACACATAGTTACAGAAGAAGGAATCGCATACATCCACAAATGTAAATCACTAAAGGAAAGAATGGACGCAATTAAGGCAGTAGCAGGCTACACACCTCTAGGACTTGCAGCTGATGATGCGCAGACTAAGAAATTAAGGAAGGCCGGAGTAGTTATGCTTCCTGAAGATTTGGACATATCATTTAACGATGCTAAAAGATCAAAACTTGCTGCAAAAAGCATGAGTGAACTTGTAGAATGGTCTGGAGGTTTATACGAACCACCAGTCAAATTTAGAAATTGGTAAGGAGGATTAATATGTTTAAGAAAGTTCTTGTTGCAAATAGAGGAGAAATTGCTGTAAGGATAATCAGGGCATGTAAGGAAATGGGAATAAAATCAGTTGCCGTTTACTCTGACGCTGATAAAGATGCTCTTCATGTTACACTCGCAGATGAAGCAGTCAATATTGGACCTGCCGCATCAGTTAAGAGTTACTTGAACATGATGAATATCATTAACGCCGCAATTGTCACGGGCGCAGAAGGTATTCACCCAGGTTACGGATTTCTTGCAGAAAACTCTAGATTTTCAAAGCTTTGTAAAGCCAATGGAATTAAATTCATAGGCCCCAGTGCAGAATCAATTGACGCAATGGGAGACAAAGCAACAGCTAAAGATACCATGAAGAAAGGTGGTGTTCCAGTAACACCCGGTTCTGATGGAATTATAAAAACAATCGAGGAAGCCGATAAACTCGTAAAGAAGATCGGAGTCCCTGTAATCTGCAAAGCCTCAGCTGGCGGCGGTGGAAAGGGAATGAGACTTGTCAAGTCCGAAAAAGAGCTAGAATCTGCTTTGAGATCTTGTCAAGCCGAAGCACAGGCAGCCTTTGGGAATCCTGATGTATATATCGAAAAATACATAGAACAACCAAGACACATTGAGATTCAGATTATTGCTGATCAATATGGAAATGCAATACACCTTGGAGAAAGGGACTGCTCTATTCAGAGAAGACATCAGAAACTTGTTGAAGAAGGACCTTCACCTGCTATCTCCCCTGAAATAAGGAAGAGGATGGGGGAGGCAGCAGTTAAGGCAGCACTTGCTGCAAAGTATGAGGGTGCCGGAACAGTAGAATTTTTGTTTAACGATAAAGAAAACGATTTCTACTTCATGGAGATGAACACAAGGGTCCAGGTTGAACACTGTGTATCTGAAATGATATCAAACATCGATATTGTAAAGACTGGTATTAAAGTAGCAGCTGGAGAAAAATTACCCTACACTCAGAAAGATATTGAAATTAGAGGTCATGCAATTGAATGTAGAATTAACGCTGAAGATCCAAATACATTCGTTCCATCACCCGGTGAAGTTTCAAAGCTTATCCTTCCAGGAGGACCTTTTGTTAGAGTTGATACAGCATGTTATCAGGGTTACCAAATACCACCATATTATGACTCTCTTATTGCAAAATTGATTGTGTGGGGGGAAGACAGAAACGAGGCAATTGACAGAATGTGCAGGGCACTTGATGAATTTATTGTTGATGGTATTAAAACAACAATTCCATTCCACAAAAAAGTCATGAAAAACCAGATATTCAGAGGAGGAGTTTTCCACACTGACTTCATTGAAAAACACATGGACAAGTCAAAGAATGGAGGGGACTAAATGGCATTAACTGAATTAAACTTTGAATTTAAACCTGAAACCCCTAAAACAATAAAGGACGATTGGTCACACATTGGTGTTGTAGCCAGTGGGGATCTTGAAGTCTTGATTGAAAAAGAAAACGCCCTCAAAGGAAAAATTAAAATCCACATTTTAACGACTGTCGTTGGGTTTGATGATGTATGGGAAACAGTCGTTAAGAAATTCATCGATAAAACTGGGCTCTCAGGAGTCAAAGTTAACATAAATGATAATGCAGCAACACCCGCAGTAGTTATTAGAAGACTTCAGCAGGCAGTAGACAATGGAGGAGGTCTCCAATAAGGTGATTTTATGAAAATAAATTGGGAAGATCTTCAGAGTAAGAGCTTTTACCAAGCAACTGCTAGGGAAAGAGCTTACGGAATGGTAGATAAAGACACTTTCAAGGAATTTCTAGGTCCAAGAAATAAAATGATAAGCCCACACTTATTGATTCTTGGAGAGGCTGTTCAATTCGACGATGGTATTACTGTAGGTGTTGGTAAGATAAAAAAACACCCAGTATTTGTAGTATCCCAAGAAGGGAAGTTCGTTGGTGGAGCACTTGGTGAAGTTAACGGAGCTAAGATGGCCTACACACTGAAACTGGCCCTTAAAACTTATGAGAAGATGAAGGAAAAGTACGGCTCAGTACCAGACGACAGAAAACCAATATGTATAGTTTCATTTGACTCTGGAGGAGTCAGACTTCATGAGGCAAATGCCGGACTTTTAATGCACTCTGAATCAATGGAAACTATCTGGGAACTTCAAAACAAGGTACCTTATATCGCAATAACAGGTAGCACAATAGGGGCATATGGTGCACAGGGATTCGTCTGTTTAAGTGCAGATGTTGTCATCGCGAATGACTTTGGAAGAATAGGACTTACTGGCCCTGAAGTTATCCAGCAGGAAGTAGGAAAGGATGAATTTGACGCCTCCGACAGAGCCCTCATATGGAGGACAATGGGTGCAAGATCAAAATACATTCTAGGAGATGTTGACTACTTAATAAAAGACACAATCGGTACCTTCAGAGACACAATTGTCAACATTGTCGATGAACCTATGAGTAAGATTTCAAAGACAAGAAAAGTCGGGTCACCACAGCTTGTTGAAGAAAATCTTGGGGTAGTAAAACTTGCTGCTGAAAAGAAAATAAAAGACTCAAAGGACCTCTGGAAAATATATGGAAATGAAAATGTTGACCAGATACCAGAGATGCCACAGGAAAAGTTTCTTTCAGTTATAAAAAGAAGGCCAAGGAGGATTTAAATGGTTCAATCATTAATCGGAAAGACAGAAGAAGCAATTCAGATGATATTTGACAAGGATTCATTCCAAGAAAATGTTATTGGAACTACTCGTCTAGATGCAGAACTCGCACCTCCAGTAATGGTGGGTCAGGCAATGTTAGACGGAGAAGTATGCTCAGTTCTCGCAAATAATTCAAGGAGACCAAATCCCAGATTTAGAGTTGTTTACAGCGGAATCTTGGGGATGGAAGAAGCTTACAAATTCTCTCAGGCAATGTACGCTACAATAGATGCAGACAAGGACAAACCAAAAGACAAGAAGAGACCAATTATCCTATTAATAGATACTCCAGGAAACAGTCCAGGAAAAATAGAGGAAATAGTTGGAATGACAAAGGGAACAGCTTCCTATCAGTTTGCTATTGAAGATGCAAGATTGGCAGGACACCCTGTAATCGGAATGATTATAGGAAGAGCTGTAAGTGGTGGATTCCTATGCCATGGACTTCTTTCAGACAGAATTCTTGCACTTCCAAAAGAATATGGAACAATTGTTCATGTCATGCCTACAACAAGCATAGCAGTTATCACAAAGATACCTCTAGAGCGACTAAATGAGCTTGTCAAGACAAATCCAGTATTTGCTTCAGGAGCCGAATTCTTCTATGACCTTGGTGGAATAGATGACATGGTAAAGAAACCTGAGGACATGAGAGCCACTATCATCAAGACAGTAAAGGAAATCAGAGAGCTTAAAAAACAGGGTAAGGAAGATCAGCTTGGAATTTGGCACAGAGGAGAAATCGGTGCACAGAGAGGCGGCAGGACAAAAAGAATGGAAGCCATCAAAAAGATGCAAGAAGAATACGAAAAGCTCCTACCTGAGCTATTATAATAAACTTCCTTTATTTTAAATTTTTTTATTTAGAGGAATTAAAATGAAAAAAAAATCAAATCCTTATTTTGAAGAACTAAAGGATAGCGTTGAAATCTTTTCTACTGTTCCCTCTTTTGATGAAATGAAGCGTAGGACTCTTGCTGATAAGGGCATAAATGGCCCAACTGCAGCGCATGTTATAGAAGAAGTACATACACCTTTAAACTATGCATACATCACCTTCACAACAGGAACAACTGCTTGGCAGAATCTAGTTGGCATAACGCCAAATGAAAAAGAGTACCGAAAAAATGTAGGTAAAAATGCATTAAAAATGGCAGGGGTAAAAGAAGGCCACAAAGCGATGTTTTGTTATCCGCCTCTACTAAATGCAATAACAAGAAACGCATTGGAAGAGTTGGGCGTGACATGGACATTTCTTACAAAATCATCTAGAGATTCTTTTCTAATGGATTTGTATTACAAGGAGCCAAATGTAATATTTGGTGAATCATCATTTCTAAAAGCTTCATTACAAGACGCCATAAAATTAAATGTTGCAGAAGATCTCCCAAAAGTGGATATAGTAAACTGCATAGGTACACCTTTGGATTTAGAAGCTGTTGATCTAATACATGATATTCTTGGAGCAAGAGTCAATGATATATACGGTACCCAAGAATTTGGCTGGATAACAATGAATGGAAATCCTGTGAGGGAAGACATTGCATTTGTAAGATCTGATGTAGGGCATGATTTCAAAGAAGCTGTAGTTGGTGGACTTCCCACAGGGGATAGTTTCCCTGTAGTGGAATCTGGTCATGCACTTGACAAAAATGGAAAGATAATTACCTATATGAGGGCTAGAACGCAACCTGACTATGAAATTTACGTCAGAGAAACAACATTAAATGCGAAACAAACAATTGAGAGGGCTTGTCGAAGCATTTTGAGGATAAAATCCAAGGTAGCAAAAGTCCCCGATGACGTAATCCTAAACTCCAATAGGACAGTCCTAGAACTTAAACCCTCAATAATCCCGAAAGGGTATGAAGAGAATAACGAGCCTCTACTCATAGAAGGGCCTGTTAAGACAAAGATGTTTGATCTACTTGTTCAAGCACAACTTGACTACCAAAATTTAAGCGTTAAGGATCCATGCTGGGTCAAGGATAGGTAAACCCAAATATGATTTTTCATAGGCATGACCTGGTGTTTTCCGACTGGAAGCAGATCGATTCCTCAACAATTCAAAATGAGGATTTTAAAAAACTTATAGTTCAGAATATTCTCCCTGGAATTGTAAGGCGAGAGGAAATTGATGTCACTCAAGGCGATAACTTCTATTCTGAAAAAGAAACGGTCTTCATTGGCTTTGTTCATCCCTATATAGAAAACGGGAGAAGGCTTAGATTCGGATCATCAGTGCCCGGAAAAAATATTACAAAGTTAGTGACGCCCTATGAAATTCTAAATTTTAAATTTCAACCCAGAACACCTGCACTGTCGGCATTATACCACGTAAAAAATGAATTTAAGGTAGGTGTTTGGGGTTCAACCTCTCTTGAAATTATCACGGGATTACCTTACACCCACGACAAGTCTGACTTGGATATAATTGTAAAAAACTACGATCCAGATGAACTTATTGGCCTCTTATCTTTATGCAACGAGATTGAGTCTAAAATGGGGATTAAGATTGACGTTGAAATTCATCTTAGGTCTGGATATGGCATAAACCTTAAAGAGTATGCATCCGAAAGCGATACATTGCTTGGGAAAGGATTAAGAGATGTTGTATTGATAGATAGAAAGAACATTGAGGCGTATTTATGAAAAAAGTAGACTTGCTGGGGGAACTTGCAACTAGGAGCATCCTTTTAGAAGTATCGACCCACCCAAAACCCGGTCTTGTTACGCCTTTTTCATCGGGGGCTCATAGGGACATGGACTTCACACTTTTCTTGAAGAGCACAGCTGTACTGAGCCAAGGCTTTAAGGGGGTTTCCCACTTTGGCTATAACTATAAAGGAGATATACAGAAGATGCTTCCACCTTTAAGAAAACTAGGGCTGGAAGTTGAAAAGAGGATGTTTGAAGTAACAAACGGCGTCAACACCCAAAAAGGCCTCATATTCCTTTTTTATCTGATACTTGGTGCATCGGGCTATTTATTGAACAAAAGGAGACTCTCCCCAAAAAGTGTTTCATCTTCAGTTTCAAAGATAACTTCTGGGATAACTGAAAAAGAACTTGGTTCAATCAAGAAAGGTAAAAAAACTCTTTCAAAGGGTGAAAATACATTTGTTACACATGGCATCACAGGGATCAGAGGGGAAGTAGAAAAAGGACTCCCTACTGTTATGGAACTTGGCCTGCCTGAATTTAAAAAAGCTTATGAGAAAACTCAGGACTTAAACAAGTCTTCACTTCACGCACTTATCGCCATAATGTCAGGGGCTGAAGACACAAACATTATCTCAAGAAACGGTATCGAAGCATACTACGATATTCAGAAAAAAGCAGATGAGATAATAAAGGTGGGAGGAGTTTTAACGACTACTGGGATGTCAAAGATATTAGATCTTGAAATGGATTTTCTCAAAAAAAATATTAGCCCGGGCGGGGCTGCGGATTTATTGAGCGCAACATTATTCTTTTACTTCCTTAGTAAAGAGATATGAGGAACACATATGGAATTAACACCCTATCAGACCTTAATTATTGCAATTGTATTTAGGATCTCAATACCGATAGTAATATTTATTGGAATAATCTATTTTTATAAAATGAAAGGCAAAAAGCAGAGATAACTCACTTCCAAAACTCTTCTATTATAAGGGATGCAAGAAAACACAACCCTGAATTTTTCATACCCCAGTAACTTTCTATATTAGGTCTTGCGACATCTAAGAGGTTCTTCAACTCTTCATTAATCAATTCATACTCGTTACTTGTAAGTTGCACGATGGATATACGTTTTCCTAGAAATTCCATAATTTTTCCTGCTTCTATCTGGTCTTCTATTTCCTTAATTGAGATCTGATACTCTGACGAATCTATAGCGCATATAATCTCAAAAAGCAGATTCTTTATGACATCCTTATGTATATCGTTATTCATATCAGTCCACATCAATTCTAATAATACTTCTCAGATAATAGTTTATTAATCTTATGATTTGATTAGATTTCTTATGAGAAATCATTATATATCCTAATCCGTATTATTTTTCGTGACCAGAAATAAAATTATCTTTTCAATAGTTTTTCTTGCTTTATTATTTACTGCTTGTTGTTTGTATACCGAAGAACCTAAACCTATCCCTGTTGGGACTGGAAATTCTCGGTCTAAGTACACAGATAAGGAGATTGAATACTTCACTGAAATTGCTCTAGGAACTGAGTATGGCAACAATATAAAGGTTGTAAGAAAATGGGATTCTGATATACGGATAAAAATCAATGGAAATCCAAATGAAAAGGATATCCAAACATTGAATCAGGTAATATCAGAAATCAATGAAATTATCGGGGATAAGATTAATGTGTCGATCGTTAACATGAATCAAAATATCGATATAAGCTTTGTTCCATTATCCGATTTTTATATCTGTAACGCAGCGCCTGGAAACTATGGATATTTCAACTGTAAATGGAAAAATAATGTGATTTATGAATGTAGTATATGCATTGCAACTGAGAATACCCTCCTTCAGGAAGAAAGGTCTCATATGATAAGGGAAGAACTAACTCAGTCACTAGGTCTTATGAGGGATTCCTTGAAGTATCGTGACAGTATATTTTACGAGGGGTGGACCCAAACTCAAAGATACTCTGAAATTGATAGAAAGATGATTGAGATATTATACTCTGAAAATATAAGGCCAGGTATTGGGAAGGAAGAAGTTGAGTCAATTTTAAGAAAATAAGATTTATTCTCTAATTCAAGTTATTCTGAGATAATCCAATAGAAACTATTTTAAGTCTTTTATTTATACCCAAAGTATGAATTACAAACTACTATTAGGAAGTCTTTGCATTGGATCAGGCGTATCTACAATTTATTACAGATTTACAAAGGCTTTGTATCCTGAATTTTTGGACATAGTAATTTTGGCCCTAACATTAGTTGTTGGAATCTATTTTATATCAAAAGGGCGAGAGGAATCAAAAAATTAAAAGAATAAAAATTACCACGTATATAATTATTAGAAGATATTGGATTCAAATAGACTAAACTATATCTAAATGTTATCTTCAATAATGTGGAAGTAAAAATGTTAAATACATTTGCAATAGGTGGAATGTGGAACGTAGGCATAATAGGCTTAGTTGTTCTAGTATTGCTAGACGCCCTATTCCTGTGGATTGGGGCCAAATTTGCAGGAATTAACGATTCTTCATACTGGAAAGCAATTCTCGGTGTAGTTGTATTAATAGTATTAAGTGCTATACTAGGATCATTTTTTGGATCTTTAGGGCTTATCGGAACAATTATTAGTTTCGTTGTAGCACTATGGGCCATAAAATCAATTTATGAAACATCCTGGTTAAAGGCCTTTTTAGCGCTAATACTAGCATACGTAGCCTTTATGGTACTTGCAGCCATATTTTCAAATCTGACGATTTTTTAAAATATTTTTATAAAAGAAGTGGAGGGAGTGGGATTCGAACCCACGAACATCTACATGACAGGACTCTGAATCCTGCGCCTTTGGCCAAGCTCGGCAATCCCTCCTTATTATGCCATTTTTGTTTGAGAATCAGAGTGTTTTAGTCTCTCAACTTCATTCCAGAGCTTTTGTTCCTCTTCACTACTTGGTTTATAATTAATTCCGTGTGGCATGGACTTTCCCTTCTCATCAACTGTGACAAAAGTTACAAATCCATCAACAAGTTGCTCTTTTGTGAGTTTTTTGTATATCTTTGTATATATAGTCAAGCTTGTTTTTCCAACATGCGCTAATACCGATTCAATCTGGATGATATCTCCGTTGTTTCCTGGTCTAATAAATTTCATACCATGGATTTTGATACAGACAATTTTTGTAGGATCTCCATAAACTCTAGATGCTTCAATAAAAGCCCCTTCAACAAACCACATTGAAGTCACACCGGCAAAAAGAGTGCCGTGATGATTCAAATTCTCAGGTCTAACAAGTTTTGATATTGTAGTTACATTTGAAGTATCCATAAAATCAACCTTAAAGTGGGGACACAGGGATTTGAACCCTGATCCATGGATTTCCCCATCAAACTCCAGAATTTCTTCATCGGCATTACGCCATCAGTATTCTCTTTCATCCGGAAAGGATTCTGGAGTCCATGATGATGGCCTGATTACACCATGTCCCCTTTGCGAAGCCGGGGGAGGGAGTTGAACCCTCGTGATCGGATCTGCAGTCCGAGGCCGAGCCTCTCGACAACCCCGGCTTAATCAAAATAGCCTTTAAGTATTTTATAAAACTTTCGTTAAATATTTTGAAGGTGAAGAAATGAACTCATTCAACGAAACTTTGCTTTCTTCCCCGGATTTTAAGTCACGTAACGTTACATTCCCCTCTTTTAGATCCCTTTCACCTATAATCAAAAGAGATTTTGCACCTAATTTGTTTGCAAACTTCATCTGATTTGAAAGATTTCTACCCATGATGTCAAAATCAACTTTGAAACCATTATTTCTCAAACTGGTTAATGCCTTTGAAACTTCCTTTTCAACATCACCAATTGTTGCAATGAAGAGATCAATTTCAACTTTTTCTTCTGGCCATATGTTTTTTCTCCTCATCATGAGTTCTAGGACAGCATCGCCCATCCCAAATCCAACAGCAGAGATAGATTCTCCCCCAAAAAGTTCTGCAAGATTGTCATATCGACCGCCACCAAAGAGTGCCCTAAACTCTTTTTTCCTATCATGGACCTCAAAAACCATGCCTGTGTAGTAGTCAAGCCCTCTCACAATCGATGGATCAAAGGTAATAAATTTTTCATAACCTCTATCATTTAGATTTTGAGCGATCTTCTTTAGTGAATCAATGACATTCGATAAATCTTCTCCTTTGTAACTTTTGGATATCTTTTCAATAGATTTAAGCAAGTCCCCTTTCGAATTAAGAAAAACTTCTATCTCTTTTATCTGATTACTATCTAAACTGATATCGGAGAGCATTTCCTTAAAGTCTCTTTCAGTTATCTTTTCTCTCTTGTCAATAATTTTAAGAACATCATGGTAATTTTTTATTCCAAGGTTTAATAGAAATTCCTGAAGCATGCGCCTGTCTGATATCCTGACTTCTAAGTCTGATTCATCAAAACCTAGGTCGCAAAGTAGTTTTATGGCACACGATATAACTTCAGCGTCAGCCCTTGGGTCTTCAGAGCCAAATATATCAATATTGAGCTGGTAAAACTCACGTAGTCTACCACTCTGCGGCCTTTCATATCTCCATAGCCTTGGTATCGAATACCATTTCACTGGAAATGAAAGCTCCTTTGCCCTAGAAACTAATACCCTGACGACTGAAGGGGTAAGCTCTGGGCGCAAAGAGATCATCCTGCCACCTTTATCCTCAAAGGCATAAAGCTCTTCAATAATCTCTTCACCGCTTTTTATTGAATAAAGTTCAAATAGTTCAATTGCCGGGGTATCTGTTTCAAAAAATCCGAATTCTTCAACACTTTTTTTTATCGATGAAAACACTTTCTTTCTTGCAGCCATTTCATTTGGAAGAAAGTCCCTAGTACCTCTCAAGCGATCGAACATCTTTGCACCTAGATTAAAAATTTAAAGCAGTTTGCTGATTGATTTCCCTTGCTCTATAGCTTCCCTGATTATTGCCTCCCTTTTAAGAGTTTCTTCAGCAATATGGACGATCTCTTCAACATTATCCTTTGGAATAACAACGACACCATCGTCGTCCCCAACTATCCAGTCTCCAGGATTCACTATGACTCCACCACAGACAACGGGGGCATTTACTTCCCCAAGTCTTGTCGCAGTACCAGCTCTTGTGAATATACCACGGCAGAATACGGAAAGACCTTCCTCCTTTATACTCTTGACATCTCTTATGGCTCCATCGACAACTACTCCACTAACTCCTTTAATTTTGGCCTGTCTAGCCATAAGGTCTCCGAACAGAGAATATTTTGTGATTCCGCCTCCGTCAATCACTAAGATTTGACCTTCAGAAATCTCTTCAAGCGCTTTTAGTGCCGTAAGCATATCGCCAGGGCAGCATTTTGCAGTGAAGGCAGGACCGCAGATAAAATCGCCTTCTTTTATTGACTTTATACCTTCGTCAACTGAGCCTCTTTTTCTTAGGGCATCATTGATAGAAGCAGCGTCTAGGGCCCTCAATTTTTTCTCTATCTCTTCCCTTTTCATATCCTACCATCTCCTTTAATCTATACTACTTTATTTTTCTTCAATTCCTCTATCTCATCTTTCGAATAGCCCAGAATTTTGGACAATACTTCTTCAGTATGCTCTCCCAAAATTGGGGCTCTTACATGAGTTTTACACGGAGTGTTGGATAAATTTAATGGGCTATTTGCTGTCTTCATCTTCCCGGCAATTGGGTGATCAAATTCGAATAACATCTTTCTATGTTTGGTATTTGGATCATTAACAACTTTATCAATTGTATTAACGGGGCCACATGGGACCCCTGCTTTTGAAATTATATCGACCAAATCTACTGTTTTGTGCTTTTTTGTCCATTCTTCAATTACCGGTTTCAGAATAAGCTCATTTTTTGATCTTGACTCGTTTGTATTAAAATTTTCATCTTGTAGCAAATAGGTAAATTCTGGAATTTTATTACAGAAAGTTTCCCACAAGTGATCATTTCCAACGCCTATCACAAGATGCCCATCTTTTGTTTCAAAAACATCAAATGGAGTAAGACTTGGATGTCTAGAGCCAATTCTTTTTGGTATTTCTCCAGTTACAGTATACCTCACCATAGCATTTTCTAAAACTGCCATTATGCAGTCAACCATTGCAGTGTCAATATACTCGCCCTTCCCAGTTATGTCTCTATTTCTTAGTGAAGCGAGAATACTTATAGCAGTGAATAAACCCGATATTATATCTGCAAGCGAAGAGCCAACTCGAGTGGGTGGATTTTCTGGATATCCCGTAATACTCATCAATCCGCCAAAAGCCTGAGCAATAATATCATATCCCGGTCTTCCCGGATAAACTGAACATTGACCAAAACCACATATACTTGCATATATTATATTGGGATTAATCTTTTTTATTTCTTCATAAGAAAATCCAAGTTTTTCCATAGTTCCAGGTCTATAGTTTTCTGTTATGACGTCTGATATCTCGATTAACTCTCTTAATATTTCCTTACCCTTCTCTTCTTTCAAGTTTAGCGTGACACTCTTTTTGTTTCTGTTTATACTGATAAAATAACCACTTTCTCCATTCTTAAATGGACCAAATTTTCTTGAATCGTCTCCTGAACCAGGTTTTTCGATTTTTATTATTTCTGCACCAAGATCTCCTAAGACCATAGTACAATATGGCATTGCAAGCACGTGGCCTAAATCCAATATCTTTACACCTTCCAATGGCCTCATTTATCTACCTCACTAAAATTAAATAATGAAATTATCACAACAACTTCCTCAACAGATGGATTGCCACCTATCTCAATTGAGCGACACTTGTCCCTTTTTTCTTGATTTTCATCTATTACTATATTCATTGCCATATTAATAAACTTTCCCATTTATTTTGTATCTATTACAAAGAGAAGATCGCCCTTTTCAACAATCATCCCCTCGGAAACTGGTATTCTTGATAATATCCCAGCTTCTGGGGCATGGATTTCTGTCTCCATCTTCATTGCTATTAGCGTCATTATTGGGTCTCCTTTTACCACCATTTCTCCAGCTTTCTTTGTTAGCTTAAGGACAATGCCCCCGATCATCGAATCAACATAGACTATATCATTTTCTTTTTTATATTGGCTATAGTCTTTCTTTTTTCGTATCTTCTTTAAAATAGAAACTTCATAGATGAATTCATCATAAAATACTTGATACTCTCCATCAGCTATCTTTTCCAATTTAATCTGATGTTCCTTATTGTCAACTTTTACTTTGAATTCACCCATGAAAATCAGACTAGAGAAGCTATCAAAACCCCAGCAGCAACAGCGGTACCGACGACTCCGGCAACATTTGGCCCCATCGCGTGCATCAAAAGGTGATTCTGTGGGTCTTCTTTTAATCCCATCTTCTGAACGACCCTTGCTGACATTGGGACCGCTGAAACACCGGCAGCACCTATCATAGGATTAATCTTCTCCTTTAGGAACAAATTCATAATCTTTGCAACAATAACTCCACCACATGCAGCAGTAAAGAAAGCCACTACGCCCAAAATCATTATCTTAATGGTCTGAACATTGAGGAAGTTAGTCGCGTCCATTGTACTACCTACTGAAAGTCCAAGGATAATTGTCACAATGTTCATAAGCTCCTCGCTTGCACCTTTAGCAAGCCTTTGTGTCACGCCTGTTTCTCTGAAAAGATTTCCAACGAAAAGCAATCCTACTAATGGGATAGCCTTGGGCACTAACAATCCAGTGACAATTGCAGCAATTATTGGAAAAGCAACTTTTTCTTTCTGTGAAACTACCCTCATCTGTATCATTTTAATTTTCCTTTCAGCTTTTGTAGTTGTAAGCATAATTGCAGGAGGCAGTATCAACGGCACCAATGACATGTAGGAGTACGCAGCTACGGCAGTAGCACCGAGTAATTCAGGGGCTAGGACTGTAGTGACATAAATTGTAGTTGGACCATCTGCACCCCCAATTATTCCGATAGAGGCAGCTTGTTGTGGAGTAAATCCAAGTATAATTGAACCTACAAGTGCTATAAAGACACCAATCTGGGCAGCTGCACCAAGTATGAAGGTTTTTGGATTCGCCAACAATGGCCCAAAATCTGTCAGAGCACCAATCCCCATGAATATTAGACAAGGGACAATTTCATTAGCTATCAGATATTTTAAGAAAATACCAAATACACCGCCAATTGCATCTGGGTCAGAGATACCTGTTAGAGGTATATTAGAGAGAACGGCACCAAAGCCAATTGGCACCAACAAAAGTGGCTCAAATCCCTTGTAAATTGCGAGATACATTAGTATCAAACCTACTACTATCATCGCAACATTACCTAGAGTTAAATCAAAAATACCACTTGTTGTTTTGAATATTTCAAAAAATGCAGATATTAAGTCGACCATATGATCACTTATCCTATTGTGAAGAGGGTATCGCCGGTGTTAATTGTCTGCCCCGGATTTACTAATATGTTACCTATTACCCCATCTGCCGGAGATGAGATTTCATTTTCCATTTTCATTGCTTCGAGAATCAAGACCACGTCCCCAACTGCAACTTTATCTCCCTGCTTCTTTTTTATTGATAGTACAGTTCCTGACATGACGGCCTTTACAGGCTCACTTTTACCTGAAGATGGTTTTGAAACTGGCACAGGTGCTTCCCTTTGAGGCGTGTAGGATGGAGATTGATAAACTGGTCTGGAAGTTGTTCGTTGCCTCACACTCCCAATTAATTCTTCGATATTAACCGTAGATTTTTTATTACCCAACTTGACCTCTAGATTTCCACTCCCAATATTCTCAATTTCTACTTCGTAATCCTTTCCATCCACATTAACTTTGTATTTAGCCATTATAACATCTCCATCTGTTCTCGTCTAGTTAATAATTTCCAGTTATCTTTATTAGAGTATAAATTAATCAATGAAACTGCATCTTTAGATATATGAAAATAAGCCGCTGCTATCATCGCAGTTAATTCATCATTTGATGTTTCTAGTTCATCTTTAGTTTGAGTTTCAGTTAGATTTAATTTTTCATTTTTCTTATCTTCCCCCCTTTTAATAAATTTACCAAAATAATGTATAACTGCTGATAAAATAACTAAAACCATAAAAGTTATAGCCATACCGAATATAACTAATGTCAATCCTAAAATTAAATTATCCATGTTTACCATTCTATCCACACCTTAAAACGGCATTATACCGTGTTTTTTCTTGGGTAGTATCTCCCTCTTTGACTGGTTTACTCTAAGTGAATTGATTAGTATTGTTCTTAGATTTTTTGGGTCAACGACATCATCAACATAACCACGTGCAGCAGCCATGTAAGGATTTGCAAACTTCTTCTTGTAATCTTCGCTAAGTTCATCAGTTTTCTTTTCAGGGTTAGAGGCTTCAGATATCTCTTTTCTAAAGACTATTTCACATGCACCTTTTGGCCCCATAACTGCAATCTCTGCAGTCGGCAGAGCATAAACTGCATCAGCTCTTAGATGCTTTGAAGCCATGGCTATGTATGCTCCGCCATAAGCCTTTCTCACAATAACTGTAATCAATGGGACTGTGGCTTCAGAATAGGCATATAATAGCTTTGCGCCGTGTCTTATAATCCCTCCATGCTCTTGATCTAATCCTGGCATATAACCTGGTGTGTCAACGAAGGTCATTATTGGAATGTTAAAAGCATCGCAGAATCTGATAAATCTTGATGCTTTGTCAGACGAGTTAATATCTAAAACACCTGCGATATGGCTTGGATTGTTTGCGACTATGCCCACGACTTTTCCGTCAAGTCTTCCAAATCCAACTAGGATATTTGGTGCGTAGAGTGGATGGATTTCAAAGAATTCATTGTTGTCTAAAACTGCTTTAACAATTTGACTTGCATGATAACCTTTGTTTGAATCTTCGGGGATTATTGAATATAATTCTGGAGTTTCCCTCAATGGATCATCTGTTGGCTCAATTGACGGAGGATCTTCCATGTTGTTTGAAGGTAAATAACTGAAAAGATTTCTTATAAGATTCAAGGTGTCCTCGTCATTTTTACCAACTCTATGGGCCATACCACTTTTACTTTCGTGAACATGAGGGCCACCAAGTTCTTCAAAGGTAACATCCTGATGTAATACAGTCTTTACAACTTGAGGTCCAGTAATGAACATATAACTTGTAACATCTGTCATGAAGACAAAATCCCCTATGGCAGGAGAATATACTGCACCACCCGCACAAGGCCCCATGATAGCTGTTATCTGAGGTACAACACCAGAGGATATTGTATTTCTGTAAAAGATCTCTCCATATCCTTTTAGGGAGTCAACTCCTTCTTGTATTCTTGCCCCCCCAGAATCATTTATACCTATTACGGGAGATCCAACTTTCATAGCTTGATCCATCAGATAGCTTATCTTGAATGCATGGGCTTCCCCCAAGGAGCCACCTATTACAGTGAAATCCTGAGAAAAAATATATACAGCCCTACCTTCAATTGTTCCGTAACCCGTAATAACGCCATCTCCAGGTATTTCCATTTTGTCAAGACCGAAATCAATTGCTCTGTGTTGCATCAGTCCGTTTATTTCAACAAAACTGCCTTTGTCTAGGAGGATATCAATCCTTTCTCTTGCTGAGAGTTTACCCTTTCCATGTTGAGACTCAAGCTTATCCTTTCCTCCTCCCATTTTTAACTTGTCTTTCTTTTCTTTTAGTTCTTTTAGCATACCTTCAATGGCCATAAAATAATCACCTTCTCGCCTTAGTAATTGTTTTAGGCGGCACTCCATTAACAATTAATACGACCGTTTAAAAAGTTTATGGTAATTCTAATAATCGTCTTTTTAATTGATTATTATCGGTATTTTTGTTTTACAAATTGAACATTTTTCATCTATTAGGTCAATTTTTACTCTGTAATTTCGTTTGATAACAGTATTTTTACAGGTAGGGCACAATGTGTCGTTGTTTGCCGGCACATTACCAAGATAGACATACTTTAATTTTTTTTCTGCTATCTCCTTTGCACGGGTAAGTGTGTCATAAGGTGTAGATTCTATTCCCATTTTATACATCGGCCTGTAAGCAGAAAAGTGCAAAGGAATTTCATCACTCAACTCTGAAACAAAATCTACAAGTTTTTCTATATCTTCATTGGAATCATTTAACGTTGGAATCAATAGATTTGTTATTTCGATGTGGGTTTCTCTAAACACAGTCTTGATAGTTTCTAGTACTGGCCGGAGCTTTCCCCCGCAAATGTTTTGATAAAACTCCTCTGAAAATGCTTTAAGGTCTATATTCATTGCATCAATATATGGCAAAGCCTCTTTTAGTGGCTTTGAATTTATGAATCCGTTTGTAACCCATACATTTTTGATATAGCTTTCTTTTGCTATCTTTGATGTGTCCATTAAATATTCATAGAATATTGTTGGTTCTGTGTATGTATAGGAGATAGACTTACACCCCTGTATCTTTGCTAGCTCAACTATTTTATCAGGCTTTAGGAAATGCTCACTTATATCCCCAAGTGTTGATTGAGAAAGATCAAAGTTCTGGCAGTTCTGGCAGAATAGATTACATCCTGGTGTTCCAAATGAAAGAGAATATGAACCTGGGTAGAAATGATAAAGAGGTTTTTTTTCTATTAAATCTACATGAAAATACATTTTTTCTGAGTCACTCTCTCCATACACGAGAGTTTTTAGTTTTCCATCTAAATTTATCCTTGTCCTGCATTTACCTCTCCCATTTGGGGCTATAAGACATACATGTGGGCACAATAGGCAGCTCATGTCCTCCTCTTTTTTTCTGTAAAACAGTGCCTCTCTCATGTTTGAAATATTGACTTAATAGTATTTTAATTTATCTAAAAAAACTGATTTGTTGAATAAGTCCTCTCAAATGAAGCGAAAAGCTTAAACCCTTTACAAACCCTAACTATTCATGCAAATGGATTGGGCCAAATACAATGAACAGTTAGGGAAGAGGGATGAATTTTACCCGTCCTTAGATTTTTTAAGCGCATGGTGGGGGAAAGAGTTAGACCAGATGAACAGGGATAAGTGCGCATATGGCGAGAGTGTAAACGCCAGGAGGTTTGACATGACCAAAAAAGAAGCCATCCTAAAGTTTATCCTCTACAGCACTGTCAAAAATTCTTGCTAAAAAAGTAAGAAATTGCCAAGGGAATGTAAAATCAGAAAGCAAAAGGCGCACATGCTTCAACTGAATCACAATTATCCAACCATGCAGTGATAGTAGAAACTTTTATAATGAACTACTGATTTATAAAGTATTGGTGGAATTTTGATTAATTTTTCAAAATTTGATTTTAAGACATATCGTTTATTAATTTTTTTAATTATAGGGGTAGGTTATCTTTTAGTCTATTTTCACAGAGTAGCTCCTGCTGTTGTTGCAATAGACATGATGAACGACTTAAAAGCCGGTGCTGTATTGATGGGGTTATTAGCTTCAGGATATTTTTATCCTTATGCTATAATGCAACTCCCTACTGGGGCATTATCTGATACGTGGGGGGCAAGAAAAACTATATTTTTATTCTTTTTAATAGCCTCAATTGGATCAGTTATTCTTGGTTTATCTACGAATGTTACATTTGCCATCATAGGAAGAGTGTTAGTTGGGTTTGGCGTATCAACATTATATGTATGCGCATTAAAAATATATTCCCAGTGGTACAAAGAAGACGAATTTGCAACAATGACTGGATTTTTAATTGCTATAGGGGGCATTGGCCTTTTAATATCTACCGTACCACTTGCACTATTATCAAATGCTGTTGGGTGGAGAATTCCATTTATCCTTACAAGTGGAGTCACATTAATAATAGGGTTACTTGTGTGGATTTTTGTACGAAACTCCCCCGAGGACCTTGGTATGCCTCCCGTTATTAATAATAATTCTTCTAATGATTATAATTCTAGAGTAGTAGAAAATAATAGGAAGCCTAAATCAAAGAAAGGATCAATATTAGAAAACTCCTTTAAAATCTTAAGATTAAAACATTTTTGGCCCGTAGTTATATGGGTGTCTTGTACTATGGGGATATATCTTGCTTTTAGTGGGCTTTGGGGAGGGCCTTATTTAATCCAAGTATACAATATGACAAAATTAGAGGCCAGCAGAGTTTTGTCAATGATTGCTATTGGCATGATAATTGGAGGGCCAATGATTGGCTTTTTATCTGATAAAATATTAAAAAGGAGGAAGATTGTAGTAAATGTATCTAGCGGAATATTACTCGTGATAATAGCATGTCTTTTTTCTTTTACGTCTCGTATTCCTTTACTTGGATTGTATCTAATTTGTTTAGGAATTGGAATTTTTTCAGTAGGTGCTGTGTCGGTGGGATATGCATTAATTAAAGATCTTTTTCCTATTGAAATAGCTGGAACTTCCACAGGTATAGCAAACTTTTTCCCATTTCTAATTGGTGCACTATATCAACCCTTGATGGGCTACATACTAGAACTAAATGGTAAAATCGGGGATTCTTATACCACAATGGGATATCACAATGCTTTTTTAGTTTTACTGATTTCATCAACAGTTGCCTGTATTGCTAGCTTCTTTATAAAAGAAGGTAATAGAAAAACTCTTATTAAATATCAATGATTAACTAAGTATCCAATAATTTTCCTTTCCATGTATTTGTTTATACGATGTAAAAAATGTTTAACATCACTCTTCTTATGATTTTGATTCTAGAAGTGCTTAAATAAATAGATATACGAATTTAGAAGTGAATCTCATAAAATAAATATTTATAAAATATTATTAAAAAAGAGTGGATGATTGACTAATTGTGATTCAACAAAGCATAAAAAAGAAAATTATTTTTTAGATGATTTTACCTTCTCTAGAGCTTCTTTGAAGTCTTCATTAGTTACATATTCAGTCTTATCAAGGCTCTTTCTTATGGCATTTAGACCAGCTTCCCTGGCAAGAGATTTTATATCGGCACCAGTAAATCCTTCAGTTGGTTGGACTAGCTCATTAATGTCAACGCCCTTTAGTGGCATTCCTTTGGTGTGAATCTTCAATATATCAAGCCTTGATTCCTTATCAGGCAATGGTATTTCGACTATAACGTCAAATCTCCCAGGTCTGAGAAGGGCCTCATCTAAAATGTCTGGCCTGTTTGTCGCTGCGATAACTATTACCCTCTCCAAAGACTCAACGCCGTCCATCTCTGTCAATAGCTGATTTACCATTCTTTCAGTTACCTTCGCACCAGTCTCTTGGCCTCTTCTTGGCGCAATTGAATCAATCTCATCAAAAAATATTATAGAAGGTGCTACTTGCCTTGCCTTGCTGAAGATCTTTCTGATACCTTTTTCACTCTCTCCAACCCATTTTGAGATTAGCTCAGGGCCTCTAATTGCTATGAAGTTTGCCTCGCTTTCTGTTGCAACGGCCTTTGCGAGAAGGGTCTTCCCGCATCCAGGTGGTCCATAGAGAAGTATACCTTTTGGGCCCTCAACATTTATTCTTTTGAACACATCTGGATACTTCAGTGGCCACTCAACTGCTTCCTGTAACCTCTGTTTTACTTCCTTTAATCCTCCGATATCGCTCCATTTTACAGTTGGAACTTCAACTAAGGCTTCCCTCATTGCAGACGGCTCGACTTCTAAAAAAGCTAAATCGAAATCATTCTTTGTTACTTCAAGCTTGTTTAGAATTTCTGGAGAAATTTCAATATCTCCGCCACTGAGATCTGGAAGCACCCTTCTAATCGCCTTCATACCTGCCTCTTTGCACAAGGCTTCAAGATCTGCTCCGCTGTAACCATGTGTCTTTGATGCATAATACGATATATTTACGTCTTTAGTTATCGGCATGCCCCTTGTATGGACCTGAAGTATCTCTTTCCTATCATTTATGTCGGGAACACCAATTTCGATTTCCCTGTCAAATCTCCCAGGCCTCCTCAATGCAGGATCAATTGTGTCTGGCAAGTTTGTAGCTGCTATCACTACCACCTTACCTCTTGTTTTTAGACCATCCATCAGTGTCAGAAGCTGAGAAACTACCCTTCTTTCAACTTCCCCTTTTGATTCTTCCCTTTTTGGGGCAATTGCATCAATCTCATCTATGAATATTATGGCCGGAGAGTTTTCTCCTGCATCTTCAAAGACCTTCCTAAGATTCTCTTCAGATTCTCCATAATATTTGCTCATTATTTCCGGACCGTTGATAGAGGTGAAGTAAGCGTTGATCTCATTTGCAAGTGCCTTTGCGAGGAGAGTTTTACCTGTTCCAGGAGGCCCATAAAGTAAAACTCCTTTTGGAGGATCTATACCGAGTTTTGAGAAAACTTCAGGATGCTTCATGGGCATCTCAATCATTTCTCTAATCTTTTGGATCTCATCCCTAAGTCCACCTATATCCTCATAAGTGACGTCAGGCATTTTTGATATCTCAGATTCTGACACAGGTTTAGGTGAAATTGTTATTTTAGTCGATGGGATTATCTTTAGGATACCTCTAGGATTTGTTTTTGTCACGACAAATGGAAGGCTCCTATTAAAGATTTCAAATACAAAAACATTATTCTGAACGATTGGGGTATCAGAGAACTTCTCCTTGAAATATGATGAAAGGTCTCCTGAAAACTGCATATCGGCCTGCATCGGGGCAAGAGTAATTGCCTTTGCTTCCTTAACTTCTGCCCTTGAAATGCTAACTCTATCCCCAAGTAATGCTCCAGAATTCTTTCTGATTATACTATCCATTCTAATTATCCCGGAACCCTCAATAGTATCAGGCAGTGCCTTTGCAGCTGTTATTTTCTCTCCTTGTATCTTTACAATCTCGCCGTAATTTAGGTACATCTTTCTCATTGCAGCGGGGTCAATCTTTACAATACCTTTACCCACATCAAGCTTTTCTGCGCTCCCTACAACAAGTTCCATTTCATTATTCTCTTTCACTTTAAATCACCTCATAATATATTAACATTAAGTTAGTTTAATATAAAGTGAAAGTAATCCTTTATAAATTTTACGGTTAAAAATAATAAATTGGTTATTAGAAAAATAAAGAGACTATCCGTCGTAATCTTCAAGCTTTTTAACAAAATCATTACTGTTATATGATTTAGGGCTATCATCTGCTTCAAATGATGAAATGTCATTATCTAAGCGGACTGGCCTTTTCCTATTAATGGCGTTATTAACATAGCCATCATTATCATTTTCCCTTATTTCAAAAAGATCACTTTCATTAAAGATCTTGCTTTCAATTTCCTCTATTTCTTTATATATCTCATCAAGATTACGTTTGATTCGCCTGACAGACTCCTTCAAAGTTTCAACTTCATAGCTGCCGTTTTTCCCGCCCTCATCGAAAAGAAAGTTCATAAAGCCACCAATAGAACTTCTAAAATTCAATTTAAAAATATATTGTTAGGTACTGGAAAACTATTTAATGCGCCCAAACATAATTTCTTAAATGAAAAAGGTATATCATATCTTGATATTGTAACTATATTCGTACTTTTATTCCACACTGTTCTTTTAATCTATCTGAAGATGCTATTTCCCTTTGTATTTCTCCTTCAAGATTAAATACCTCAAACATTATCCTACATTAAGAACATGATGCTTAATTTAGTTATTCTTTAAAGATCTCCTTCAAGCTTCAAAGCAATCCTTCTAAAAATTCCCTTTAAGGTGTATATCTCGCGCTGTGTATTAAATCCTCGTGTTAAAACATGCTTGAAGACTGTCGTAGCGTTATCCCTTCTGTATCCCCGCTCTTCAACATGGGCTAATATCTTTTTGAAATCCTCTATCAATAGATTCTTTTCAATTATTTTCTTTCCTTCAAGAGGATTTGTTTTAATAGAACATTTGGATTTGAATATTTCATAGAGTATTATTGAAAGTGCATGTGAAACATTCATCGTCGGATACCTCTTATCGGTGGGAATTGTAGTCATTGTATCGCACATCTCAACTTCTTGATTACTAAGGCCACTGCTTTCTCGGCCTAACACAATTCCTACCTTAAAATCAGATGGTATTTTTTTGGCTAGGCTTTCAACAGGAGTATAATTCCTCAAGACCCTCTCACTTGTATTTACACTTGTTGCAACTGACACATCAACATAGGTTAGAGCCTCTTCTAGACTTCCTACAATTATGGCAGATTTCAAAATATCTTCGGCATGGACCGCTAATTTGTAAGCTTCTTCATCTATTTCAACTGGATTAACTAGAATAAGATCATAGAAACCGAAATTTTTCATAACTCTCGCAACGCTACCTATATTTCCTGAAGATTCTGGCTCTACAAAAATTATATAAAACATCAAGAGAAAAAAATATTAGGATAAAGATAAAGTTTTGGGTGCATTCATGGAAATATCTCTGGGAGTTGACATTATCTCCCGTGACCCAAGAATTTATGCAATGGTCATACTTTCGAGGGAAGAAAACAGATTTTTGCCTGTTTTGAAGGAAAGCGGGTCAAGGCTTAAACTTTTGAAACTAATAAAAAACTACTCCCCCATGTATATGGGAATAGATTCTACCGAAGAATTCTCTAAAAATGATTTAGAGAAACTTTCAAAGTATGTTTTAATAGTTCAAGTTACTGGAAAGTTTAATGACTTTACTTCTCTCCCAGCACTTGCAAAAAGATACAGGATTAACTTAAATCCAAAAAATCCTTTTGATGAGGCATATGCACTTGCAAGATTGCCATTTGAAGGTGTCGGCTACAAATTAAAGTTGTATGAAGATGAAACTGAGATACTTGTTTCAAGTGGCAGAAGTCTTGGAAGAGGGGGCTATTCACAAGGTAGATACCAGCGAAGGACTTTCGCCCTTATTAAATATAAGGTCAGAGATATTGAGAAGGAGCTTACAAACGAAGGATTTAATTTTGACCTTGAGGTAGTTGAACGAGAAGGAGGATTTTCAAAAGGCACCTTCAAAGTGTACTCTAACTTTGAAAATATCCCCATCAAAAGCAGTAGAGGCGATATAAGGATAGATGTTAGACCACTTAAAAAAAGCTCCATTGAATACGAATCATTTGAAAAAAAAGTCGAAGTATCAAACATCAAAGACAGGTATGTCATCGTGGGCGTTGACCCAGGGACCACAGTTGGCCTTTCAGTACTAGATCTTGAGGGAAATGCGCTTGCTATCACATCAAAAAGAAGTTTTTCAATGTCAGATGTCAAGGAAGAAATAAGAAAGTACGGTTATCCTTTAATATTCGGATCTGATGTTAATCCGCCTTCTGGGTATATTGAAAAGTTGAGTACATCGTTTGATTCTATTCTGTATGTACCTTCTCTATCGATTCCTGTTAAAGAAAAAAATGAGCTATCAAAGGATCAAGAAGCAACGAACGCCCACGAAAGGGACGCCCTTTCAGCGGCATTGAAGGCATATCTACACTATAAGAACAAATTTACCCAGATAAAATCAAAAATACCCCAAGAACTATCCCCTTACAGTTCAAGGATAATAGGTGAAGTCATTAAAGGCATGCCCATAAAAGAAGCCTTTGACAAAGTTAAAGAAGAGTTGATGGAAAAACAAGACGAGATAAAAATTGAGCAGACTAATCCTAATGAGGTAATCCTAGAGCAGTCAAAAATAATCGAAAATTACAAAGAGAAGCAGGCTTTATTGAAAAAGGATTTCGAAAAACTTCAATTGGAAAGCTTTGATATAAAAAAGAAACTCCAAGAGAAGGATTCGACAATTATGTCCCTCGAACGAAAACTTTTCGATATTGTGGACAAGCAAAAAAAAGAAGCTTTGAAGGACAATGTCATAAAAACTAAGAATTTCGAGATAACTTCGCTTAGAAAAAGTGTTGATATCCTAAAAAGCAAAGTTAATTTACTCACTGAGGAAAACAAGAGGCTAAAAGAATTAAAGCCACTGATGGAATCTGAGGACATAATAATTGGTAAAGTTTTGCCTGTTTTTTCTATCGATGGCATTAAAAATCTTGTAAAAAATCAGGATCTTACCGAAGGCGATGTAGTTTTCTTAAAAGATGCTACAGGTGGGGGGGCGGAAGCTTCCAAGATGCTATCTGAGATAAAGATCAAAGCTGTTCTCATGTTGGGTAAGATCTCGCATCAGGCACAAGAAGAGCTAATCGATGTTGAAATACCGATAATCGATTCGAAAGATATAAAAATGGAGGTAATTTCGAAGTTCGTTATACTCGACAAAGAAAGCTTTGATTTAGTCTATAAAAAAGAAAAAAAACTATTAATGGCTCTTAAAAAAGAAAAAGAGTCAAATAAACTTCTTAAAATAATTAAAGATTACAAAGAACAAAGAAAATCAGATTATAAGGTCTAATTAGGGATTATAATTATACCGAAAGCTATATAAATGTTTTGATTGCCTTAAATACTATGGAAAAAACTGAGACGAAGAAAGTTCATGTTTGCCCGGAATGTGGGAGTCATAAACTTATTCGGGACTATTCTAGGGCTGAAGTTATTTGTGATGAATGCGGCCTTGTAATTTCAGAAGATATTATTGATACAGGTCCTGAATGGAGAGCGTTTGACCATGAACAAGGAGAGAAAAGGGGTAGAGTAGGAGCCCCAATGACCTACACTATCCATGATAAGGGTCTTTCCACCATGATTGACTGGAAGAACAAGGATATTCATGGTAGGGATATCAGTGCCGGTAGGAGAGCCCAGATATATAGAATGAGAAAATGGCATAAAAGAATTAAAGTTGCAGATGCCAAAGATAGGAATTTAGCTTTCGCTTTAACAGAACTTGATAGACTCTCTTCTCACTTGCACCTGCCAAGGAATATTAGAGAGGGTGCAGCAATGGTTTACCGAAAAGCTGTTGATAAGAGGCTTATTAGGGGTAGATCAATAGAGTCAGTTACATCTGCATGTATTTATATAGCGTGCCGTGAATATAAAGTCCCAAGGACACTGGATGAAATTGTAGAGCATTCTAGAGTGGATAAAAAAGAAATTGGGAGGAGCTACAGATTTATCACAAGAGAACTTGAGATAAAACTTTATCCAACAAGCCCAGTGGACTATATCCCAAGATTTGCTACTGAGTTAGGACTTTCAGGAAAAGTTCAGAGAAAAGCACAAGATATATTAGAAGGCGCAATAAAGGTTGGTCTTACATCGGGAAGGGGCCCAACAGGGGTCTGTGCAGCAGCTATCTATCTTGCAGCCATAATGGAGGGTGAAAGAAGGACCCAGAAGGCTGTTTCAGAGGTAGCAAAGGTCACAGAAGTAACTGTTAGGAACAGATACAAAGAAATTATAGAGAAATTGGGTATTGATGTTAAGATTTAAAACATAAATCTTTATATATTGATAAATACATTGTGTGTATGCGCTGGCGATAATCTATGAATGATGATGATTTGGATATTTTTTGGAGACTGAGGCGCTTAGATGAGAAGAAAAGACTAATTCAAGAGCGATTCACAGATAGAACTGAGCCTTTACAGCGTCCTACGCCTAAAAAAACAGTCAGTAATGACTGTTCATCAAGCTATACTATACCAGAAATTCGTTCTAATACCTTTTACCAAGCCTATAAAGAAAAGCATGATCGAGTTTTAAGGAGACGTACCGCTCCTGAGCCAGTTAATCCGGCCAACGAGGAAACTAAGGGGGTAACCCAAATCGAAAAGCAAAGAACGACGAGTAATGACAATAAAATAAGAAAGAACTTTACTTTAAAACCAGACATAAACTGGTTTAAAGTTTCAGTTGTTCTATCTCTTCTACTTTCTGTTGTTTTAGTAACTTCATTTTCACTCTACGGCGCCAATAGGCAAATCGATACTAACTTAGGCTCAAAAGAATCTTATATTTTTGAACTTGAAAAACAGAATCAGACTCTTTCAAAGGAGAATCAAACGCTAAAAGAGCTAAATGATAGTCTAAATCTAAGACTTGATTCTTTGAGGAATCAGTTAGTCGATGCAAGAAATTCTATGTATAAGCTTCAGAGAACCTATCAAAATCAGCTGATAAACGAAGATTATGCACTGTTTTTAGCTTTGGAATTTGTCAATAACGAGGCAAATAAGAACCTACCGGTCGAGTGTGGAACAACAAATCCTGAACTAGTGCGGGTATATTATGAAAAGACAACTATTGAAAAAGTAAATAAAACTTTTAAGATAAACATGCCTGCAGACCTGAAATACCAATCAGTTACAAGATATGTTTGCTACATAGAAATGGACGAGTCGGGAAATATAGTCCACTGGAACTGGCAGAGACCTTCTTAACATGAATCTGATATTATTTCAAAATCTGAATCTCCATACTTCAGATCTTTTAATTCTTCTTTTGTTAATGATTCCTTTCTAGCCTTATCTGAGGCAATCGCACTATAACCCAAAGGGTCTTCTAGAATTATGCAGACAGTTTCCTGGCCTTCTACTAATCTATTTATCTTATCAATTAATTCCTTACCGTTTTTTTTCTCTTCATCTTCTCCCATCTTCATCCCCATACTGATAACTTTTGATATTCTGGAAAGAAGGCCTTCTACATTGCTGATATAACCTTCGGATAAGGGCCCAGGTTCAACTGTAACGCCAAGTTCAGGGATTCTAATGGTGCAGGTACTAGATTTGACAATTCTTATGCTTACATCGCATGCAGATTCAACGTTTAAAGAGTATCTTGACGGCTTTTTAATCTCTACGGGCATAATATCTGCCCTTCTATAACCGCAGTTACTACAAAGAATAGTAAAATCTAGAACTTCTCCAAAATAAGGGATAGAAATAATAGTATTAGTTACTCTAAGCGATTTTCTATTACACGAAGGGCAGTAATCGCATTCTACATTCTCATTGCTCATGTGATCTTACAATCTTGACAGACGCAGGAGCTATTAAAATCTTTCTCTCACTAATACCAGCAATATCCCCACCAATACCTCTTAAAATACCTTTGATCTGGTCAACGGCTCTCTTAAGTTCAAGCGGTTCCCTTTCTGCCAAAAGACCGATATCAACTATCAAGATGTGACCTTCTGAGAGCTGTTTAGAAATATCTCTTATATCCCCAAGACCTCTGAGCTTTAAGGATTTTACATAAACGACTCCATAATCCATGAAATCGTTCCTTTTTAGAACTTCTTCCTCATATGGAATTGATTCTACTTCTCTAATAGCCCTTGGAGCCTCTGACTTTTCGTCTTCAGCCCACGATTCATCTTCCATATACTCCTCATCTTGATAATACTCATCAGGATAGTAGTTTTCATGGTAGTCTTGACTATCATCCCTACCAAACAGTTTATTGAGTCTTCTCATAACATCATCCCCTTGTGGAGCCCATATTAATCATTAACACTAACGCTAACTATTAATATGTAACTAACCCTTTTTATAGTTTTCGCTTACAACAGCAGTTAAAAAAGTTCAACTATTGTTAAACAATAGTTATTATCTATTTTTTTTCTAATTTTTTCGATTGCGTGTATGCGCATTTGCCACATACAAATCTGTCCTTATGGTCGGCCATAAATGTGCCGGGGCCACATCTTGGGCAGTAAGGATTCTTTTTAATTACTTTGTCCCCCTCAACGCTGTACATGGACGACATTAATTTTCCTCCTTTTCCACAATCAAACCATTTCTTTTCAATATGTATTTATGTTCAACGCTCATTAGGGTTTTTGGGTCGCTGTACACGAATATCTTAGCAATAGATTCTTCCTTTCCATATCCAGTTTCAATGGATCTTACCACAAAGGAATCCATCTTAAAGCTCTTTAATGCTGACAACTTATCCCTAACTTCTGATACCTTGGGAGTTCCACCATCATGAATTACCTTAACTTCTAATTCTTTTCTGTTGAATAGTGGATTCTCTCTCTCGTTTACGATCGTTAATTCCATAGATCTCCCTCCATCTCATTTAAATAATCTGATATCTCCATTTTTTTCTGTTCTGTTACTTCAATAATCACAATTCCCCTATCGGGCTGACCATAAAGTACAACTGTATCTCCATCTCCGTGGAGAACAGCAGGCATAACTGCCAAATCTTCTTCTCCCTCTACCAATATTTTTTTAAATCTTTTGGTCCTATCCTTAAAAAATCTCTCAATAGCTACCCAAAGCTCACCTGTAATCTCCGATTGAGGATTTTCAACTGTAACTGTGTTTTCACACTCAATACAATCGTCTATTTCGGCTCTCAAGTTCCTTCCATCGACAATTACGAGTTCTGGGTAAATCCCATGGCCAATAAGATTCTGAGAAACAATATCCCCAACGGATATTATCCTCTTATTCTGTATCACAGGCAAAAGTCTATCCATAACGGACTCAACATCACCTTCTATAAGAAGCCCCATGGGAGTTTTTAGTTTTAATCTGAGATCTTCTGTGAGAACAAGAGCCATCTCTTTACTTCATCCCCTAACTTTAAGGGCATAGGCGCCAGGAACATTGACTCCAATGGCCTTACCTATTTTTGATTTTTCAGGATCAATTATTACGACAATCCCGCTCCAGTTATCGGTAGTTTTATCGTCCTTGCAGACTGGGCACATGTTTTCATACAGGATTCTCTGGCATTTTTGGCATGCTATCTTCATTTTATTCCTCTTTCTTTTCCTCTGTTATCCATTCATACTTTCCTAGGTAAGGTTGCCTCATGGTAAGCCCAATCTTTGCAGAACCCCTCTTAAGAGAAAGTGTTACAATCCTCCCTCTTATCTTGTCACCTGCTTTTAGGACTCTTCCACTCTCCTTCCCGGTAAGAGTATTATTTTTCTTATCGTAATTTATGAAGTCGTTTGTAAGCTGGGATACATGGACTAGACCATCTATTGGTCCAAGTCTTACAAATGCGCCAAACTCAGTTATTTCCTCAACTTCCCCTTCAACAACTTCATAGAGTTTTGGAAGGTAAATTAAAGCTTCAAATACTGTGTCATAATAGGCGCTGCCATCGCCAGGCACTATCTTCCCCTCACCTATTTCAATGATATTGTGGATCGCAAGAATAAATCCAAGATCTTTATCCCAGATCCCTTCATACTGTCCCTGAAGGATTTCAGCTATGGATTGGCTAAGTTCCTCGCCAAATTTGTTGGGCGGAACCCTTGCAGTATCCCTAATTTGTATAACTTTAAACATAATATGGCCACCTTAGAATATATGGTGAAATTGGTCCAAGTATATTTAAGTGTTTCTAAAAGCTTTTAACATCTAAATTCATAATTATTTTATGATTTCTGCCACTCTCGTTGAAAATAGGATGATAATTGACAACCCTGACGCCATAAGCAAGATTCACAGAAAAAGAGGATTTGGCGAATTTATTGATAAAAAGTTATACCTGACTTTTGTAGAGGGCATATATCTGTCCGAAAGGGGCATGATTAAGGTTATTTCCGATGAAAAAGAGGTAACTTTTGAAGACCTCCTAAAGATTGGGAGCGTTGAGCAGAATATACTTGCCAAATACATCGTCTTTAAGGATCTAAAAGAGAAAGGGTATCACGTAAAAACAGCATTTAAATATGGGTGCGCCTTCCGTGTTTATAGAGGTTCAGTAGAGGAGGAGCACGCCGATTATATAATAGATGTTTTTATGGAAGGAGAAAAGATAGATGCCAATATACTTGCAGCACATGTCCGGATAGCACATTCTGTTAAGAAAAATATGGTCTTTGCTTTTGTTGATACAGACAATGATATTACCTATTATCATGTCAAAAGGGTGACATTCTAATCATACTTTTTATTAATAATCAAAATAATTATTTTCACATGGGGATAACAAGTCTCAATATTAGTAATGAATTATACCATAATTTGAGCTATTTTGCTGAACATTTCGGCCTTTAAATGGAATTCTCTTTAGAAATACCAGACCATTTAGGAGATATATCCTATAAGTTACTACTTAATGGCAAACACCAAGTAGAAATTATTAATAAAAAAATAATTCAAATTTCACTAAATCCCTATAAGTTTAAACCTTTAAGAGGTGAAATGAAAGATGCTAGAAGAGTCTATTTGCAAAATCTTTCGTTTTAGCATATGAAATAGAAGAAAAAACAAAATAGTAAGATTATTAGATTATGATCTTCATGATAAGATGCATAGAAAGTAGATAGATATACATAACAATAGCTTGAAATAACGATAAAACCAAAAATTTTAAAACATAAACGCCAGAAAACCATTAAGGTGAAATAATTGAAGGTTATGAAGGAGCGATGTCTTCTCTGCACATGTTGTGCTTCCGTGTGCCCAAATAACGGCATTGATATGACAGAGAATGAGATTATCTTTAACGAGAACTGTATAGAATGTAAAATCTGTGTTAAAGCATGTCCTGTGGGGGCGATTGAGTGAAGAACTACAAATGTGATGTTTTAGTAGTAGGTGGGGGCCCTGCAGGAAGTAACGCTGCAAGGTATGCGGCAAAAGGTGCTGATGTACTTGTTATAGAAAAGAAGAAGGAGATTGGTGGGCCAGTTCAATGTGCTGAGGGAGTTTCTCAAGGGATCTTTGAAAAGCTTGACATGAAACAAGACAGCAGATATATCTCTAGTAAGATTGAATTTGTTAAACTTATTGCTCCAAATGGAACTGTTATAAGACTTGACGGTGAGAAGGTAAAATACTGGAAGAGTGGGATGGTTCTTGACCGTGAAGTTTTTGACAAAGCTATTGCAAAGGAAGCTGCAAGAAGCGGTGCAGACTTTTTGATGAAGACAAGATTTGTTTCCGCTAAAAAAAATTCAAAAGGTGTCACAGTACAAGCAAAGCATATGAACGAAGATATTCAAATTGACGCTAAAATTATTATAGGTGCAGACGGACCTCCCTCTATTGTCGCAAAATCTTTAGGAATGGACACTACTGTCCCTTTGAGGTATCTTGAATCTGGTATACAGTACCTCATGATGCCAATGGAGATTGAGCCATGCATAGAGCTCTATTTTGGTGACTGCTACGCGCCTGGCGGATACACTTGGATATTCCCGAAAGGAGAGGATCAGGCAAATGTTGGTCTTGGGGTTCTTCCAGTAAAGGCAAAGCAGACAGCCCAGTATTACTTGGATAAATTCATAGAAAGGCCCAGATTCAAAAAGGCGAAGATAGTGGAAGTTAACGCAGGTGCAATTCCAGTCAACGGCCCATTAAAAGAACCTTACATGGATAATCTGTTGCTTGTTGGAGATGCTGGTAGATTTGTAAATCCACTCACCGGTGGAGGGATACACACAGCCATAATTACTGGAAAACACGCTGGAGCGCTTGCAGCTGAAGCTATTGCAAAAGAAGATTATACAGCTAATTATTTGAAAAAATACAATGACATGTGGAAGCCTGACATCTATGAAGAGCTTGACAAGTGCTTAAAAGCTCAGGAAGCCTTCATGACTTTTAGTGAAAATGATCTAGATTCTATTGCAGACACCCTAAAAGACCTAAAACTCGAGACAATTTCTACAATAAGTATTCTAAAGGCAATAGTTGCAAAGAATCCGGGACTTCTTTTAAAGTTCGGAAAGTTCATATAACTTTTTTATTTTATAATTTATTATTTTAATACTGCAAAGCTGTCTAATTCTATTTAAACTATTACCAAAAGAGTATGTTCTTAAAATTTACAAATTGTATGGGCAATAAAATATAATAGGTTGATACATATAAAAAAAAACAATAGCTATTTTTGTTATGTTAGCAGTGCTTTGCTCATCTTTTGCTTTTTCTGTGGGTGCTGAAGGGAGCCAAAATTTGAAGATATTTGGCATATCAATCACCAAGCGGAACAACGGGATGCACCAATAGCAGGCTTATATATGAAGGCAGTGGTATTATACTACCCGGTGAAGCAGATTCAACTGTAGGGGTCTCAAAACATTTGTTGCTGTTATCGGTAATACAAATCCTGCCGACCATACATGGGGTGGGATTCCAGTTAAGCCACAATGCAATTACAGAGTAGAAGCATGTGGAACAACTATTGGAGAAGGAATTGAGCCTGTATACCTATCATTTGGACAAACTTCAATTAGATTGGGAGAAGTTAGAGGGACTAAATGTGCTTCCTTCTATTGGAATCCTGATTATGGATTCCCTCCAGGTGTAGCAATACTGTGGACAGAACCGGAAGAATATGAGGAATAACCTGCTCATCTCCAATACAACTTCACGATATACGAAGAACGCTCCCGTAGTTTACCGATTCTTTACCCAAAGGTCGATATAGAGCAGTTTTCAATTGCTGGCGGCACAACAATAATAAAGGATGGAAAACTATTATCAGAGTTTGAGATCTTATCCGAAGTGCAACAAACATTCATTCAAATTGAGAACAGAGGATTTTTCACACAGAAGGGTGATAGAGCGAAAATCATGGGACTTTCACAGGGAGTCACAGTAAAGATTACACTGGAAACTCAGAAACTAAAAGCTCACAATCTTGGGACATATTCAGCTGAATTCACAGTTGATTCTAACGTGCCATCAGGAACATATGATGTAACGCTAGTAGCATTCTCGCCAAATGGAATACTTGATACAATACTGTTCAAATTTCTAGTTCCATAAAAATTTAAATTTTTATTTCTTTTCTTTATTATTTATTCATAACTTTTTTTCAAAATCTTTAAAGAATTTTATCCTTAATCTATTAATTTCCTTCATTATTGGTATGATCATTCCTCTCTCTTCAAGCAAATCTAGTCTCTCGCCAACCCATGTTATCCATACATCCTGTCCCCTATCTTGTATCTGCCTTTTTAGTTCCTCAACTATTATTTTCCAATCCACTGCCGCACGAACTATATTCTCGCAATCTGCTAAATCACCTTCTCTTTCTGTCATTGTTTTGAATAAAAAAATATCTTCGTTAGAGCAGAAGAATATTTCAACTTTATTCAAATTTATTACTTTTCTTGCCCTTTCCATCATCTTTTTTGATAATGAAAATTTACTACAGACCTCTTTCTCAAATAAGTCAATTCTATAATCCCCTCTTTGGAAAATCTGACTAAGATTCATATGAGAATATGCTTCGCCAGGAATTTTCAGCTGAAATCCTATCTCTATTAAAGCTTCCTGAAGATCCATGAACTCTTCTTTTGTTTCAACAATCAAATCAATGTCCTTTGTAGATGTCTTCAATCCTTGTTCAACGAGTACAGCTCCACCTATGGTAAAAACTTTTACTTTATTTTGGACTACCCTATCAATTTCTCTAAAAATTCCTTCTATCTGTTCAAGGCTATTTATCATATTTAACCCTCTATAACTCTATGTTATAGACTTCAGCTCTATCTTTAATCTCCTGATAATTTGGATAGTCTTTGATATTCTTTCCCAATAATACCAAAGAAAGATTTGTAAGTATTTCATGATCGATTTTGATATCCTTTTTGAATTTCGCATAAAACAGTGCAACAAAGATAAGATCCCTCACATCGTTTTCTTTTTCTGCTATGTATATTGAATGTAGTAATATTTCCTCTTTTGTAAGTCTTTTTCTTGGAAGATAATAATAATTAGTAGATGTAATCAATTCTATTCCATATCCACCATAAGCAGAAAAAGCAGTCTTAGTAGCATCAATATTTTCTTTGCTTGAGAAAAGTATTTCATTGCCGTTTTTATAATATATTATTGCACTAGTAGGAATACGCCCATCTGTTTTTGATTCGTATTTTTTTGCTTCTTCAAGAAATTCTTTTAATTCGGCCCACATCTTGTCATTTATCTCAAATATTGATATATTTTTTCTTACAAGACTTCTTTTTTTTGCTTCACTTATTTTTTCGTATATTGCTGTTTTTTTATAACCAGTTTCTCTCGATATATCGCCTATCCTAACAGGTTTTAACATCGCCATCAATATAGGTATACCTGCACCTGAGAGTATTGGGATTGAATTTGGGATTTTACTTAACATTTGGAGAAGGAGGGATACATGAACTAATCTTTTTGGCAAAATATCTCCGTTTAATAGTAGAACAAAATCTTTATCGGTGAGACTTTTGACATACACGTATATCTGCTTTTCACTTTTATTTAGGGCCATAGCTATTGATTTTAAGGACATATTCCCTTTTGCAATTTGTTCAAGTATCAATAACTCTCCTTTTGAAAGCTCCATTATTCCGTTAAAATCAGAAAACTATTTAAATCTTTCTAATTTTTGCGGAAAATTAAGTATAATAAAAAGAAAAGAAAAAATTATTTAGTTTCTAGGGCATGTTCTGCCGCAGTTTCTTGTCTGCTGTTGCTGCGTGGTCTTTTTGGACATGTATCTGTGGCGTCTGCTTGTCCTCTATATGAAAGGACAGTGCCGATGCTTACCATCGCAATCAAAAAGATGACTGCAATGCCTATTATGTAATTTTTCTTCATAATAATCGCCTTATTCTCAAAAGTGCCCGAGTCATATATAAGAGATTTTCGAGATTATTCACATTTAATCCCCAAATTAATCCCGATTAGCGTTTCATCTGGCTAACATTTTCCCAATATTATAGGCCCTTTCAAGAATTCTCTTCTTTTCTAGTATAGCACCTTTTTCCCCAACTCCCGGTGCAAGTAGTACATCTGTCAGATTCATCTCTAGATATTCAATGCTCTTCTCAAATATCTCTACCGTTGCTAAAGCAGTCCTATCGTCATCATCTTCAAAAGGTATTGTAACAACTGCTGTTTTTCCCCCTTATCTTTTCTCTGTTTTCAGGGCAGTTGAAATACACAAACCTATCAATAAACGCCTTCATTATTGCCGTTGGTGCATACCAGTAGACAGGCGTTCCAAAAACAAGGATATCTGAATCAATTATTTTTTGATAGAAGCCGTTTATGTCATCTTGTTTTGCACACTCTTGACCCTTCCAGCACACATGGCATCCATCGCACTCTTTTATCGTATAATCACTTAAGAAGATAGAATCAGTTTCTGCACATTGAGATCTTGCCCCATCTAAGACCTTATTAACCAAAATATGGGTATTGCCGTTTATTCTGGGACTACCTATAATGCCTAAAATCTTTGTCATATAATCAGTCATTCATATCCTTTAGTGGGGCCATAAAGCCACCAGCAGTTCTTTTATCAAGTGGTGTCATATCTTTGCATATTTTATAGTTGGCTTCTTGACTAGAGATAAAGTTTCCTATTTCTTTTGCTTTCTTTTCAATCTCTTTAATATCTGTGTGGCCTTCAAATAGAAATACCTTGACTAATGGAGTTGGCTTCTCTTCATAGTCCCAGATGCCTATAATTTTACCGTTATTAATAATTGTTGATGTAACATTCCCTGAGCGATCAAAAATATAGTTATAATATTCCATATCAAGATACCTACTCCGCTCCTTGTATCCCATGACATATGGGTCAAGACATGGCAAAAGATTGATTTGTTGATTATTATTCTCTTTTATGTTTTTTAATTGCTTCATATCATTCTTAGAAACTATATGTTCTGCCAAGCTAGAAATATTCACGTACTCTAAGTCACTTAAACTATCGACTATTTTCTTCACCTCTGTCTTTGGAAAACCTGCCCACCAAGAGATGTCAGTTAGAGTTACAGGTCCAAAAGATGAGAGGTATTGAGAAACTAATTTTTTTCTTGACTCCTCTTGGATATATTTGTTAAGATTGACATCAGGTAGATATGTATCCATTCTAAAATATACGTGGGCGTTGCTTTTCCATTCAGCTTTAGATGGCCCCCTAACTAAAATGCCAAGGTCACACATATAATTGATTACCGGAGACAAGTTAATTTCAGTGTTAAGCTCTTTTCTGATTTCACTTGCATTCATGCCATTATCTCCTAAAAGAGCGAGGACTGATTTTGAAATCTTTTCATATTCGCTTTCTGTTACGCCCATAAATTTGTAATGTTTTTCTGAATAAATCTGGATTGCATCTTTAGTTGCAGAAAAGGCGATTGAAACATTCTCTTTGGGAACCATATAGATAGTCTTTCTAACACACCTGATCTTAACAAGTTTTTTTTCTGTTATTGCTCTGCCAAGGAAATGTTTTTTGAAATCTATAACCCTATTAAAAAGTGAGAGGTAAGGCGTGCTAGCATTTGTAGCATGTAGGCCCCATATATCTTTTGTAGTCTGGGCTATACTTTGAATTTTAGCACCGCTATCTAAGTGCTGCTTTCTCATTAGAAAATTGTTTATTTGGGATACTTGGTATTCGGCCATTTAGCTACATTTATTTTTCTAGTTTAATATTTTATCTCTTTTTTTTTATGGGCTAATGCCGAAAATAAGATTAGGCAAAAGTTTAAATACTTTCAGAACCCCTATCTAGTAACAATGGTGATAACTATGAAGAAAATATTTGCAATTTTGATATCCTTACTATTCGTAGTAAATGTATTTGGCATGGCTTCACTAATTGCGACGGATTGCCTAGATCCAACTGCAAGTCCAGATTTAGTTAAAGTTGGAGATTTGATAACAGTAACTAGCTTTTGTTATTTTGGTAGTGATCCTACTATAATCGCAGACGGCAATAAGCCCAAAGGTGGCGCTGAATTAGTATCAAGACCTGAAGTAGGAGTAGCAGGAAAAGGTCTTTCC
>Ga0172382_10000910_pt1 | contig 54623 bp, 53 predicted proteins | sample Leawel138RmetaG_FD_122245 | JGI IMG/M metagenome (GOLD analysis project Ga0172382, IMG submission 122245) | Leachate microbial communities from a municipal landfill in Southern Ontario, Canada - Leachate well 138R metaG | ecosystem: Engineered > Solid waste > Landfill > Unclassified | place...
CAAGAATAAGACAAAATAATCAGGTAACGTGAACTCAAAACGCCGTTCATTCATCTTTGCAATGAAAAGTTCGGCCGTCCGTATCATTTTACCTGCCCAACTCATGGAGTAACAATCTTATTTGAACATCCTTATGGTCCGGAGGATAATATGAGTACTATACCGACAATAAAAGAGATCAAAACAACATTGGACAATATTCGCTGGAGTATGAATGACGTTGTGTAAATCCAGGGGACTTCAAAAAAATTAAAGCAACACTGATCGATTCAAATAAAAATTCAGAATAGACAGAAATTCCTGAACCGGTATATAACTGAAACGGAGAGAAGAATTACCTGACGGTGATCCTTTGAGGGGCGACATTCAATCAACAGCTCATTTTCCGCAAGCTTCAATTCGGCTAAAAATATGAAAAGCCCCTCACCCTTTGGTGAGGAGCTTTTGATTGTGGGGAGAGGAGGATTCGAACCTCCGAAGGCGTTGCCAATAGATTTACAGTCTACCCCATTTGACCACTCTGGTATCTCCCCAATATAAAATTTTCCGGATTACATAACCGATTACATTTGTTCGGTCTGACTAATCCTTTGAGCCGGATGTCAGATTCGAACTGACGACCCCGAGATTACAAATCACGTGCTCTGGCCAACTGAGCTAATCCGGCCGGTAAAAATTTTCAGAACGTTTGCTTTTCAAATTAGCGGCGCAAAGTAAAGAATTAATTTTTTAATCTGCAAAAAAAAATCACTACCTCAAACCAACTTTTTTTAAAAAAAGTGGGTAAGCTACCTGTGTCGCACCGCTACAACCACTTACCCTTGCTGCCTTCCGACCCTGGGGGAATTCAGCGGGAGCTGGTCGCACAGGACTTACCCGGTGCAAATGTAGAAAAATTATAATTCCCGGCAAATTTCCGGGCAAATAAACATATATTTGCAGAAACATTACAAAATAAATCATCATGAATCAACCTGTCTCTCTTTGGAAATCAGCCCTCACTTACGGTCTCTATCTGGGTTTAGCCCTTGTTATTATTCTGGTTATTTATTACGCAACTGGAAATACCTTCGCTAAATCGGCCAACTGGGTTACTTATGCCGTAATGATTGCCGGAATCATTATTGTTCAGCTCAACTACCGTAAAGCTTCGGGTGATGTCATGAGTTATGGTCAGGCATTGGGAATTGGTGTATTAACACTGGTATTTGCTTCCCTAATTACCGGATTCTTTACCTTCCTGCTCCATACCGTGATCGATCCTTCCCTTCAGGACCAGCTGCGACTTACTATAGAAGAACAACTGGTAAAACAAGGTATCCCTGAAGATCAAATGAACATGGCTATTGAAATGGCATCCAAATTTCAAAAACCAGCCATCATGTTTTTCATGAATATTTTTAACGGAGCGATCACCGGATTGGTTATTTCACTCATCGCATCTCTCTTTACTCAGAAAAAACCAATAGAAGAATTCTAAAAACTAACATAAGTACTGAGTGATGGATATATCCGTTGTGATCCCAATCTTTAATGAAGAAGAATCTTTACCCGAACTGATGGCCTGGATTCAAAGAGTGATGGAAAATAATCATTTTTCATACGAAGTGATCATGGTAGATGATGGAAGTAAAGATAATTCATGGCAGGTCGTTCATTCCCTGCTGCAAAAAAATTATAACATTAAAGGAATCAAATTCAGACGGAATTATGGAAAATCAGCTGCTCTTTTTTGTGGTTTTGATGTAGTACAAGGCGACGTGGTTATAACAATGGATGCCGACCTTCAGGATAGTCCGGATGAAATACCAGAACTTTACCGGATGATTACTAAAGATGGATATGACCTGGTATCGGGCTGGAAAAAAAAACGTCATGATCCGGTATTGACTAAAAACCTGCCAAGCAAGTTATATAACTGGACCGTCCGAAGGATGACCGGAATCCAACTGCACGACATGAACTGCGGCTTGAAAGCCTATCGGAAAAATGTGGTAAAAAGCATTGAAGTGTATGGGGAAATGCATCGGTATATACCTGTTCTGGCAAAATGGGCAGGATACAACAAAATTGGAGAGAAAGTGGTCGTGCATAGTGAACGGAAATATGGCATAACCAAATTTGGGTTCGAGCGCTTCATCCGGGGCCCGCTTGATTTGTTGTCGGTCATGTTCATCTCACGATTCGTCAAACGCCCTATGCATTTTTTTGGCATCCTGGGACTTTTAATGATAATTATTGGCATAGCTGCTGCTGTTTGGCTTGGAGTTGAAAAAATCATCCAGCTCAAAAACGGGATAGTAGGAAACCTCCTCACCCAAAGTCCCTATTTTTTCGTTGCCTTGACCGCCATGATCATCGGGGCACAATTCTTCCTGGCAGGATTTCTGGGCGACCTGGTCTCCCGCAGTTCAGCCGAGCGAAATAAATACCAAATCGATGAAACTACATTCAATTAGAAACGTTTATGTTGTTCAGAACAAGTGCATCCTGACCAGCGTGAAAACCCGATCCATTTCCGGTCTATCAAAAACTGAACCGGGAATCCACTGAAATAGACGTCATTGTTGAGTTGTATTCCGAAATCAACTGCTCCATAATTGTTTTTACCGGAAGAACCTGATTGATCTGTGCCGAAACCTGGCCTATCTCCAACTCTCCATTTTCCAGATCACCTTCAAAAATTCCTTTTTTAGCTCTTCCCTTTCCCAGAATCTGGATCAATTCATCGGCAGGAGCGCCTCTTTTTTCAGCTTCATCCACCAAATGAAAAAAGGCATTTTTTATCAACCTTACCGGGGCAAGCTTTTTTAATGCCAGCTTTGTTCCCCCTTCACCCACACTTAAAATCAGGTTTTTAAAATAATGATGAGCAGAAGATTCCTCCGAAACAGCAAACCGGGTACCCATTTGTACTCCTTCAGCCCCAAGAATCATTGCGGCAAGCATAGCACTGCCTGAGGCAATTCCACCTGCAGCAATAAGGGGTAAACTTGTTGCTTTTCTGACTGAAGGGATCAATGCCAGTGTTGTGGTTTCCTCCCTGCCGTTATGTCCTCCGGCCTCAAACCCCTCAGCTACAACAGCATCAACCCCGGCAGCTTCGCTTTTTTCAGCAAATACAGCACTGGAAACAACATGAACAACAACAATACCTCTGTCCTTCAACCATCTTGTCCATTTTTTCGGACTACCAGCCGATGTAAAAACGATTTTTACACCAAGCCGGGTAATGATGTTCATGATCTTTTCCGTCTCCGGATAAAGCAAGGGAACATTTACCCCAAAAGGATTAGTTGTTGCATCGATGGTCCTTTGGATATGCTCTTCCAGCATTCCCGGATGCATGGAACCAGCACCAATCAGACCTAGTCCGCCACTATTGCTTACTGCTGATGCAAGGCGCCACCCCGAACACCAAACCATGCCTCCCTGAATAACCGGATATTTGATTTTCAATAACTGACAAATTCTGTTCATAACTCTTCTTATATGCCGCTGTATTTATACTGACCTCATGTGAAAACTTGCCGATAGCCAGAATTTTAAAATCCTGATCATTGAGGCGATGACAAATGCTCCGCCAATAATTCAACCAATACCTCCGGCGATAATCGTCGTTTCAATTCTCCTTCCACGGCAAAAGAAACGGTACCTCTTTCCTCCGAAACAACAATAGCCAATGCATCGGTATTTTCTGTAATACCAATAGCAGCCCGGTGCCTTAATCCCATTGTTTTATCTACTTCCCGCTGGGTTAATGGCAAAATACAACCAGCTGCAACAATACTGTTATCCCTGATTATCACCGCTCCATCATGCAGTGGTGTATTTACGTAAAAAATAGTTCTTAAAAGTGAAGATGAAATTTTCGCATGCAGCAATTCACCCGTATTGATCTGCTCGGCCAACTCAGAATTCCGCGCAATCACAATCAGCGCACCTGTCTTTGATTTGGAAAGGGAAAAACAGGTATCCACGAGGATTTCGATCTGTTCAGCTTCAACCGACTTATCCTTGTGAACCCCAAAGAGCTTATCAAGCAATAAGATACGATTCACATTATAATTGGTACCAATAAACACCAGGAACTTCCGGATCTCCGGATGAAAAACGATAATAAGGGCAATAATTCCCACCCCAATAAATTGCCCCATAATGGAACCCAGCAATTGCATATTCAGTGCACGGACAATCAACCAAAGCAAATAGAGTGAAAAAAGCCCGATCATAATGTTAAATGCAACAGTCCCCTTTATGAGCCGGTAAAGCTGATAAAGAAGTATAGCAACCAACAGAATATCGAGGACATCCAGGATTCGTATAGTGATAAACAAAGACATCAGGAAACAGTTAATTTCAACGCTTTAAAAATCTCTACGGCTTCAATTGCCTCCCTGACATCATGCACACGCAAAATATCTGCACCACCTAATAAGGCAAGGGAATTGACCGCAGTGGTTCCGTTCAGGGCTTCATCCGCCTTTATGCCTAACCATTTCCAGATCATTGTCTTTCGACTAAGTCCCACCATCAATGGCAGTTGAAATACTTTAAATGAATCGAGACGGTTCAATAATTCATAATTATGCTGAATATTTTTGCCAAAACCAAATCCTGGATCAAGGATGATATCCTTTACTCCTAATTTTGTCAGCTGTTTCACCCGGTCACTCATCCACAGCGATATTTCCTTCACAACATCTGTATAGGTAGGGTTATCCTGCATATTCTGAGGAGTTCCCTGAATATGAGTCAGCACATAGGGAACATCCATTTTCGCAATAGTCTCAAACATTTTGGAATCCATCGTGCCACCCGATATATCATTAACGATGATCGGACCAATTTCTTCAATAATTCTGACAGCAACCCATGAACGGAAGGTGTCGATAGAGATGGGAATGTCAGGAAACTTTTTCCGGATGATATGCACTGCCGGCAATAGCCGCTCCAATTCAATTTTTGTTGAAATCATGGGTGCATCAGGCCGGGTGGAAACTCCTCCCACATCAATAATGGCAGCACCTTCATTTACCATTCGTTCTACAGCAGAAATCAAAACCTTCTTGCTGGTGAGTTTGCCTCCGTCATAAAACGAATCAGGCGTAACATTGATGACTCCCATTACCACCGGCTGTGAAAAATCGATCAATTTGCCTCCCACATTGATCGAATTTTTCCGCTTAAGGAACCTGCCCGCCGACTGGGTAATCAACATAGCAAATTGTTTTAAGGTTATACAACTAAGTTTTGCAAATGTATAATAAAAGCCCTCAAATTCCTCAAATTTTCCTATTTTTATCCCTTTTAAATGGAAATTATGGATCAAACAAATCAGCAATATGATGATGTAATGGCCGACTGCCGTTCAGTATTTATTAAAAAAATGAAGGATTACAGTACCGCGTGGAGGATTTTAAGATCATCATCTATAACCGACCAGATTTACATCAAAGCCCGCCGCATAAGAAATATTGAAGAAACAGGAGTATCAAAAATTGAGGAAGATATCCTGTCAGAATTTATTGGTATTGTGAATTATGCCATCATGGGTATTATCCAACTGGAACTCGGCCCCTCAGAAAGCGATTCCGATGAATCAAAAATGCTTGAGCTATACAACTCTTGCTTTCAAAAAGCAAAATCACTCATGGAAGCAAAAAATCACGACTATAGTGAAGCCTGGCGAAACATGCGTCTGAGCTCTTATACAGATTTAATCCTTATGAAGTTAAAACGCACTAAACAAATTGAAGATAACCAGGGGAAAACAATCGCTTCTGAAGGTATTGATGCCAATTACCTCGACATGATAAATTATGCCGTATTTGCCCTGATTAAAATCAAAAATGAATCGTAATAACTGAAGAAAAAATGAATGTTATTAAACATGCAGCACGAATCATAGTAGGCCTCACATTCATCTTTTCAGGATTTGTAAAAGGAATTGATCCGTGGGGATCCGCCTATAAATTTTCGGATTATTTTCTGGCACTGCACCTCGACTGGTTGCTATGGGCATCCTTTCCTCTGGGAGTAATCCTCGCTTTCACTGAATTTGCTATTGGCACTGCCTTTCTGTTGAATACGTGTATGCGGTTGTTCTCCTGGCTCGCTCTCCTGTTCATGGCCTTTTTTACTGTTATTACCTTTTGGATCGCAATTGAAAATCCAGTTACCGACTGTGGATGCTTTGGCGATGCACTGATCATCTCAAACTGGGAAACATTCTATAAAAACCTTATATTAATAGCATTAACATTAATCGTTTTCATCTATAGAAATCGAATACAGGGAGTACCGGAAAAAAAAACAGGCTTTATACTTTCCGGTGTGTTCCTGACTGTATATGCCGGCTTTGTAATCTATTCATACAACCATCTTCCGGTATTTGACTTCAGACCTTATAAGGTTGGGGTAAATATCCCGGAAGCCATGGAGATACCTGAAGATGCACCTGCCGATGAATATGAAAATATCTTTTATTATAGAAATAAAAAGTCAGGTGAGATTAAACAGTTCACCGAAGAGAATTATCCCTGGCAGGATACCCTCAACTGGGCATATCACAACATGGAATCCATCCTTATTAAAAAGGGATATGTCCCTCCTATTCATGATTTTACGATAGAAACGCCCGGGGGAGAAAATATTACAGAATATTTCCTTTATGACGATAATTACGTATTCATTCTTGTAGCCTACGATTTGGGGAAATCAAATCCAAAAGCGCAGGACGATATTAACGCACTGGCCAACTGGGCATTAGACCAACAAATGTCCTTCATTTGCCTTACAGCTACTCTGCCAAAAGAATCAGCCGGTTTCGGAGAAAAGAACCATACCCCTTATGAATTTTTTATCACCGACGAAATCACTCTGAAAACAATTATTCGTTCCAATCCGGGACTTATAGTTCTAAAAAATGGAACCATTGTGGCAAAATACCACTATAACGATATTCCCTCACCTGAAGAATTCCGGCAAAATATTATCAATAAATAGTTAATTGTAGATTGGGTTGAATCCTCTTTTTTTTTTATTAGGTTGAAGCAGTTAATTTTGTATATAATACCATTATCAAAACAGATCCAAACCAATGCATGGAACTAATTTTCAGAAGATTTCATCATTTCAAAAAAACGAACAGAGTGAACAGGAATAAAAACTAAATATCAAAAAGAATGAGAAAAAAAATAGTAGCAGGAAACTGGAAATGTAATACCAATTTACAAGAAGGAACAGACCTGGCTGCCGCCGTTGATAAACTGGTAGCAGAAAAGGGCGCAGATGATGTAGTGGTTATATTGGGTGTACCTTTTACACACCTGACAAATGTTGTAAAAACTGTCCGGACGAATCGTATTGGAGTGTCTGCTCAAAACTGTGCAGCTGAACCCAAAGGTGCTTACACAGGGGAAGTATCTGCTGAAATGGTAAAATCAACCGGAGCAGCATATGTTATTCTGGGGCACTCCGAACGCCGTGAATATTATCACGAAAACAGTGAAGTATTGAATAAAAAATTGGCTTTGGCATTGAAAAACGACCTGACCCCCATTTTCTGCTGTGGCGAACCACTGGAAATACGAGAAGCCAACGCACAAAACGACTATGTAAAAAAACAGCTGGAGGAAACAGTTTTTCAACTGTCAGCCAATGATTTTAAAAAAATCATAATTGCTTATGAACCCATTTGGGCTATCGGCACCGGGAAAACTGCCTCTTCTGAGCAGGCACAGGAAATTCATGCTTTCATTCGCTCTGCCATTGTAGAAAAATTCGGGAAGGATGTTGCTGAAGAAATTACGATACTCTATGGAGGAAGCTGCAAACCGGATAACGCCAAAGAGCTGTTTGCCAACCAGGACGTGGATGGTGGACTAATTGGAGGGGCTTCACTGAAAGCAGAAGATTTCCTGGGTATCATTAACGGATTCTGACCAATTGGATTATTATAAAGCTACAATAGGAATTAATCCTCCTGAAGACTGGGTACGCGATATTCTGGCTGCCCGCCTGGCCGAAATCGGTTTCGAAAGCTTTATAGAAACCGGATCAGGACTGGAAGGGTTTATTCCTGTTGTCCATTTTGATGAAGATGAAGTGAATCAACAGCTCCTGCTCTTTGAAAAAGATTTCAACTTCACTTGTAGTTTTGAGCTGATTAAAAGCAAAAACTGGAATGAAGAGTGGGAGAAAAATTATTTCAAACCACTTGTAATTGCAGGAGAATGCCTTGTTCGTGCTCCCTTCCACAAAGAATATCCGGCATGTAAATATGAAATCGTAATTGAACCCAACATGGCATTTGGTACAGGAAATCACGAAACCACTGCCATGATGCTGGAAGCCATTTTAAAAGAAAATCTGATCGGCAAATCAGTACTTGACATGGGTTGCGGCACAGGTATCCTGGGCATTCTGGCATCTCAACGGGGTGCCGGTCATATTACGGCTATAGACATCGACGAATGGTCAGTGAAAGGAACCCGGGAAAACATGATCCGCAATAATATTCATAACCTGACGGTTAAAAAAGGAGATGCTGACTTATTGGGAAGTGAACATTATGACCTGATTCTTGCTAATATACAAAAAAATGTCCTACTCAATGATTTACCCTCTTACACCCAATGTCTGAATCCTAATGGTAAAATTTTTATGAGTGGATTTTACTTAGAAGACCTCCCTGACATCAAAAAAGCAACAGATTCCCTGGGATTATCAGAGGCAGGCTATTCCTGCCGAAATAACTGGGTTGCTGCAACTTTCACTAAAAAAGATGCCCCTTAACCTGAAGAACAACACCACAAATCATTGATTATGAGTAGCGGTTAAAAATAGGAGATAAATTGTTATCCATCATAACTTGTAAGCCTGTGCTTTTGCGCATAGAGTGATAATCCTTTCATTACATTCTTTTTTCTTTCGCGGGTATGCTCCTCATCGTTACCCTCGTAAATAAAAAAGATGTTCTCCAGGTATTTACCTGCAAACCTGCACAATTCTTCGGGTGTATACGCATCAGAGTTTTGAATCCCACATACTTTCATGATCCGTTTGTCCAGATAATTATTGAATGCCTCTTTACTGGTAAAATCCTTCCGATGGGTAATGATATCATCACAGGATGAATTTTTCTGGTGAAGGCAACCAAAACAAACAGCATCTGATGCAACGACCAGATTAAGATGTACATGAGGATTACTCCAAATTTCCTTGGCAACCAGGTGGTATGCATGTTGATATGGATGCGGCAAAAATGTTTTCCCGCTTCCGAAATCGCGAACCATATCAAAAAAATGATGAATTCGTATCTTCATTGAATAATTATTTTCAGGTAAATCTTCCTACTCATCCATAAATCGGTAAATATCAGAATAAAAAATATACTATACTCATTTCAACTGATTGATTTCAGATTTAGTAAAGTCATCCCTGTCGATCTCCCATATTTCAAGATCTTTGATATTTTTTCCCTCCACAACAAACCTCATGGCAGTACAGACTTTATGAAATCCTTTGTATCCGGCTGCACCAGGATTCATGTGCAGGAGTTCAAGTTTTTTATCGTAAATCACTTTTAGAATATGCGAATGTCCGGAAATAAACAGTTTCGGGGGATTAGCCAACAGCTCCGGAAAAATTTCCCTGTTATACCTGCCAGGATAACCGCCTGAATGAGTAATCCATACATCAACCTGTTCACAGAAGAAACGGAGATGACCGGGGAAATCAACCCGAACATCCTGTCCGTCAATGTTACCGTAAACCCCACGTAATGGTCTAAATGCTGTAAGCCTGTCGGCAACTTCCAAACAGCCAAAATCACCGGCATGCCAGATTTCATCAACTGGTTCAAAAAATGAAAATAACCTGTCGTGCAAGGATCCATGAGTATCCGATAACAATCCAATTCTTTTCATAAAAAGCACTTTCAGTTTCCTGTTTCTTGTTTCAAAATAAACTAATTTTGCTGAAACCGGAATATATTTTGTCCGGAGAAATTTTAATGAAACAAACAGGATCACTTCAACTACAAACGAGCAGGATTTATATTTATGCGAATTCTATCTTGAACCGTAGAAAATATATATTTTAAATAAGGGAAAATACAAATGAAGCGAATTGTTGTTGTAAGGCATGCAAAAGCTGTACCTTACGGGTATGATGATGATTTCCACCGAGATCTGATCGACCGGGGAATCAACGATGCAGAAATGGTAAGTCATGCCTGTAAAACACGGGGGATAATACCCGATTTGATCATGTCAAGTCCTGCAACACGAGCAATAAAAACTGCCCGTATTTTTGCCGACACCCTGAATTTTGATGAGAATCAAATCATTGAGAATATTGACCTTTACGCTGGGATAACGACCCGGGAGTTCATTGAAATCATCCATGAACTCCCGGGAGAAGCAGGTACTGTATACTTTTTTGGGCACAATCCGTACATTTTCACCTTCGCAAACAATCTTTTAAAACATTTCAGTCAGGATATGCCAACATGTGCTGTTGTAAGCATTAACTTTGGTATCAGCAAATGGAAGGATGTGGAAATCCGGTCGGGGGATTCAGAATTCAGGATCACTCCAAGAATGTTAAAATAAAAACCTCGATTATACACAATTTATTTATCAGTATAAAGTTGATACTAAAATGGGTTTATTAGCTTTGCGCCTATGATTAGAAGGCTTTTAATTATTATCATTTTGATTATACTGTTTACAGATGTTTTTCCTCAAAGCAGGAATGCAACGGTAAGGGGTATTATCTATGATCAGGATCGTCAACCTCTGGATATGGTAAACATCGGTTTAAAAGATTACCCAATAGGAAGTAGTTCAAACCGGGAGGGAAAATTCCTGCTCCGTATTCCGGCTGAAAAGGATGTCGTCATCCTCTTTTCTTCTCTGGGGTATGCTACATACTCTGACACTTTGCGTGCAGAAGCAGATGGTGACATCTTTCTGGAGATATCTCTGACAGCGACCGACCTGAAACTGGCGGAGATTGTAGTGACTGAAAGCCGCAGGAATGGAGGCAATATTACACGGATCGATCCACGTTATATTGACATCATCCCCGATGCGGCCACAGGCGGTGTTGAAGCACTCATCAAAACCCTCCCCGGGGTCTCAGCCAATAATGAACTGAGTTCACAATACACTGTCAGAGGGGGAAATTTTGATGAAAATATGGTTTACGTAAATGACATAGAAATATATCGTCCATTTCTTGTTCGCGCCGGGCAGCAGGAAGGATTAAGTTTCATCAACAGCGACATGGTATCAACGATCGACTTTTCAGCCGGAGGGTTTGATGCGCGGTACGGAGATAAAATGGCATCTGTTTTGGATATAAAATATCGAAAGCCCAGTATTTTCAGGGGATCAGCATCCATGAGCCTGCTGGGGGCAACAGCACATTTCGAAGATGTAGCGTTAAAAGGAAGGCTGGCACATATTACTGGTATTCGATATAAATCAAATCGGTATATTCTGGGAGGACTTGATGAAAAGGGAGAATATGACCCCCGTTTTTTTGACATTCAAACCTATATAACCTATCGTTTCTCCGAAAATTTCGATCTCTCTTTTCTGGGCAATGCAGCCCAAAACCAATACAAATTTATTCCTCAAACACGACAGACCACATTCGGGACATGGCAAACACCACTGAATACAACGATCTATTTCCAGGGACAGGAAAGAGATGAATTCAACACATACCTGGGAGCTCTTTCTGCCAACTATCATCCTAACCTGAACCTGAATCTGAAGTTTATACTTTCCGCATATCATGCATCGGAAGAGGAAACTTATGATATCCTCGGTCAGTACTACCTAAATCAACTGGAAAGAAATATGTCGTCCGAAGAATTTGGCGATAGTGTACTCAACCTGGGTGTAGGTACTTTTTTAAATCATGCCCGGAACTATCTCGATGCATATGTTTACAGTTTCTCACACCGGGGAGCCTATAATTCAGAAAAACACCTGGTCAACTGGGGAATAAAATTACAACACGAACAGTTTTCCGATAAAATAAATGAGTGGATTTATCGCGATTCTACCGGATATTCCATTCCATATTCCGACAAAGAGGTACTTCTCTATTTTACACTGTTAGCAAAAAACAGAGTAAATTCAAACAGAATCACCGGTTTTATTCAGGATACATGGGGCATTCCGACAAGAAGCGGCGACCTCTTTTTTACCGGGGGAATCCGGCTAAACTACTGGGATTTCAATCATGAAACAATCATTAGTCCCCGGTTCTCATTAAGTTACTATCCGGAATGGCAGAACAAAATATCCTTTAGCCTGTCAGGAGGAGTTTATTACCAATCTCCATTATTTAAGGAGTTAAAAAACCGTGACGGATCAATAAATATGAACACAAAAGCCCAGCGTTCCTATCAACTTGTTGCCGGCAGCGACTATGTGTTTACAGCCTGGAATCGTCCATTTCGGTTTACCTCTGAAGCCTATTTTAAATATATGGACAGGTTGATCCCGTATCAGGTAGAAAATGTCCAGATTCGATACCTTGGAGAGCAGGAAGCTGTCGGGTATGCAACAGGAATCGATATGAACATAAACGGTGAATTTGTAAGCGGTGTACAGTCATGGGCCAGCCTTTCATTTATGCGTACAGAAGAAAACATCCTTCACGATGGACATGGATTTATTCCCCGCCCTACCGATCAGTGGGTGAATTTTAGTCTGTTTTTCCAGGATTACCTGCCAGGTAATCCTTCCTATAAAATGCAACTTTCGGGATTTTATGGAGCACGGTTACCTACCGGGCCTCCAAACTCTGAAAGATACCAGGATGTATTCCGCATGCCCCCTTACCGCCGAATCGACCTGGGAATATCAAAAGTAATCCTCAGCGCAGCCAGGCCTGCCAGGACAAAATTCTTACGGCCAATCAACGACATGTGGATAAGCCTGGAGGTTTTTAATTTACTGAACATCAACAACACAATATCCTACTTCTGGGTATCAAGCCATTATGGCGATCAATTCGCTGTACCCAACTACCTTACCAACAGAAAATTTAATCTGAAGCTTACCGTTAAATTCTAATTGATGGCTGTTTCTTTCGACAAATAAGTACAGAAAAAGGCAAATCCTCCGGCAACCGTGGTCATTTCAAATTTTAATGACCCGGCATTCTTTTCTCAGATTCATTATCTTTGCTTCATGACCGATTTTCTGGATCAGGATATTAAATTTTTACCTGGAGTTGGCCCCAAAAAGGCTGCCCTATTGGAAAAGGAACTGAAGATTAAAAACTTCAGAGATCTCATTTATTATTTCCCTTATAAATATGTTGATCGCACAAAAATTTATAAAATTTCAGAAATTCATGCTCAGATGCCCTACATCCAGGTGAAAGGAAAAATCCGTTCGGTCGAATCTGTTGGTTTGGGTCATAAGCAGCGGCTGACAGCAAGGTTCTCTGACGAAACAGGAAGTATAGAACTCGTCTGGTTTCAAAGCATAAAATGGCAAATCGAACATCTTATCCTGAACAAAGAGTACCTAATTTTCGGGAAACCTTCAGAATTTAATGGAAAAATAAATGTGGTGCATCCGGAAATGGAAACGGAGGAGGAACAAAAACTAAAATCTGCTGGGTTGTTTCAGGCTTTCTATGTAACCACCGAAAACATGAAAAAAAAATTCCTGAATTCCAGGGCAATAAATAAACTACAACTCACACTTATCCAACTGGCCAAAGGAAAGATCAGAGAGACACTTCCCAGTCACCTGGTTAAGCGGCTGAAGCTGTATTCATTGGAAGAGGCACTCTTCAATATTCACAAACCAGAAAATACCACTAGTCTGAAAAATGCCCGGTTTCGGCTGAAATTCGAGGAACTTTTTATCATCCAGATGAAAATTATTGCCTTAAAACATAACCGGGAAAATAAATTCAAAGGATTTCGATTTGAAAAAGTAGGCTTTAACTTCAATCATTTTTATAAAGATTTTTTGCCTTTTGAGTTGACAAATGCTCAAAAGAATGTATTAAAAGAGATCAGGCGGGATGTAAATCGCAATATTCAGATGAACAGGTTACTACAGGGAGATGTAGGAAGCGGGAAGACCCTGGTTGCCCTGATGGCCATGCTCCTGGCTATCGACAATGGATTTCAAAGCTGCCTGATGGCGCCCACTGAAATTCTGGCACAACAACACTTTCAAACCATTTCTAATTTTCTGAATGGAATGAGTTTGGGCACAGCTTTGCTCACTGGCTCCACAAAAGCTTCCGAGCGAAAAGAAATACACGATTCGTTGAAAACCGGAAAAATCCAAATACTCATGGGTACCCATGCCCTGATAGAAAATACAGTGGTCTTCAAAAACCTCGGTCTGGTGGTTATTGACGAACAACATCGCTTTGGTGTTGCCCAGCGAGCCAAATTGTGGCAAAAAAACGATCTGATACCACCACATGTACTGGTGATGACAGCCACTCCAATTCCACGAACACTGGCCATGACCGTATATGGTGACCTCGACATATCGGTCATTGATGAACTCCCCCCTGGGAGAAAACCTGTTGAAACCTTCCATTTTTTTGAAAATAAAAGAAAGCAGGTTTATAACTTCTTAAAGCAGCAATTAGAAAAAGGCAGGCAAATATATATTGTTTATCCATTAATTACGGAATCAGAAAAAACAGATTTAAAAAATCTGGAAGAGGGATTCCGGCACATTACAGAACTCTTCCCTGAAGTAAAAACAGGCATGGTTCATGGGCGGATGAAACCCGTACAAAAAGAGCAAGCCATGGAAAAATTTAAGGCGGGTAAAACAAAAATCATGGTGGCAACCACAGTAATTGAAGTGGGGGTAGATGTACCCAATGCCTCGGTCATGGTTATTGAGAGCGCCGAACGATTCGGGTTGTCTCAGTTGCACCAGTTGCGGGGACGAGTAGGACGGGGCGCTGAACAATCCTATTGCATTCTGATGTCATCATATAAACTCAGCAATGAAAGCCGAAAACGCCTGGCTACCATGGTACGCACCAACGATGGTTTTGAAATAGCAGAGGTAGATATGAAACTCAGGGGCCCCGGTGATCTGGAAGGAACACAGCAGAGCGGCATCGGATTCGACCTGAAAATTGCCAACCTGGGGAAAGACGGAGAAATACTCAAGCTCGCCCGCTTAATGGCTACTGAAATATTAGACGATGATCAATTGCTTCAAAAAGAAGAAAACCGTGTCCTGCTCGAAAACCTGAAAGCCTCCAAGCAAAACGAATTTAACTGGAGTTCCATCAGCTGATTAATCAATAAAAAAATCAAAATGGGATATCGCTTCCGGGGTCATCACCCGGCTCCGGAGGAATATCTTCAAGTCTGAATGCAGGAGGTGTTTCCAATTGGGGAGCTCCAGCGCTAAGCTTATCAATCTTCCAGGCATTTATATTATGATACCATTTACCGTTAAACTCTCTCGATTCAATGTTAAATGAGACATCTACTTCATCGCCTGTTTTTACATTTTCAAGTAGGGAATCTTTATCGTTAAATAACGTGAAACATATTTTCCGGGCAAACTGCTCTTGGGTTTCAATAACAAATTCCTGCTTTTTCCATTCCTTACCCGCACGGCTCACTCCTGATTCGGGATTCAGTATTTGTTCTATTTTTCCTTTAACCTGTAAACTCATAACGCGAAAATAAAAAAAAGAAACCCTTTGCAAAACCAATTACAAAGGGTTTTTTAAAAAAAATATTAACTCGGTATTATTTAACTATCTCTAAAAGTTCAACTTCGAAAATAAGTGTTGAGTTTGGTCCTATTTCGGCACCAGCTCCCCGTTCACCATATCCCAGATTTGAGGGAATATAAACCTTCCATTTTGAACCTTCCGGCATCAGCTGAAGAGCTTCTGTCCAGCCAGGAATAACCTGACCAACACCAAAGACAGCAGGTTGTCCGGAATCAACAGAACTATCAAATACAGTACCGTCAATTAGGGTACCATGATAATGAACCCTCACCCTGTCACTTGCTTCAGGTTTTGGACCGGTTCCTTCGGAAAGAATTTCATATTGAAGACCACTGGCAGTAGTATGCACTCCCTCTCTCTTCTTATTTTCTTCCAGAAATGCATTTCCTGTCTCCAGGTTTGCCTGGCCTTCCTTTGCTCCTTCGCTTTCAAAAAAGGTGCGGATAAACTGTTCAGCCTGCTCCATTGTCATTTTACCTTCTTCTTCCATTGAAGCGGCACGAAAAGCAGCAACCATGGTTTCCAAATTAATGGTGCTGCCACCAGGAGCATTTTTGATTTGTTCTTTGTTGTTGGTACCAATTAAAATCCCAATGGCATAACCTGCCGAATCAGCAGGAGTATCCAATTTTACATCTTTAACTGATCCAGATTGTGAACAACTCATACCAACGATCAATACGAAAATCACAGGCAAATAAAATAGTCTTTTTTTCATAACTTTCTTCGTAATTATTCCATTTTTAAAGCTGCGAAGATAACTTAATTTTTTGGCAATAATAATTTTGATGGCATTTTTATTCCCCTCAACATCTCTTTTTTACCGGGTGGCCCTGGAATTTTTTCCATTTTAAATCCGGCATTAGTCAACCGTCTTCTCACCTCTCCTTTAGCGCTGTATGTTACCAATATCCCTTCCGGCTGCATCCATTTGTATATCCAGCAAAACAAATCCTGCGTCCACATTTCCGGTTGTTTGTCTGGACCAAATGCATCAAAATACACCAGGTCATATTTCCGGGGAATTTCCAGGTTATTCCGGGTAAAATCAGCATGAATTTTAAGTAACCTGAAATAGGTCGATACCTGTACCTCACACCCCCATTCTGCATTATGGATAGATGAAAACAGTTCAGTACCATTCTCCGAAACCAAACTTTCGTAATTTAACATCCTGAGCATACTGTTTTCCAGAGGAAATTTTTCAACACCCATATAAAAAACATTTCTCTTCTCTCTTTCTGCCCATGCTGCTGTTAATAAACAATTTAAACCAGTACCAAAACCTACCTCAAATATTACCGGATGAGCAGCTGTTTGAGCCTGGAGTCCGTGATGAATAAATACATGATTTGATTCTGTTACTGCACCGTTCAATGAATGATAGGGTTCATTCATTTCAGGCAGATAAAAAGTCTTTGACCCATCAATCGTATCTTTTAATTGTAGATTCATGTTTCAAAAATGATCAGAAATACTGAAAGATAAAAGGAAAATGATACTTTTGCCAGATAAAAAAAATATGCTCCTACGGCTCTACAATGAAAATCCAAATCACCGCGATATACTTAAGGTGGTTGACGTGCTCCGCGACGGGGGAATAATTATTTATCCTACCGATACGGTTTACGGGTTAGGTTGTGATATTACCAATGTGAAAGCCGTGGAAAAAGTTGCACGTTTCAAGGGTATTATTATTGAAAAGTCAAATTTCTCGTTTATTTGCAGCGATTTGAGTCATCTTTCTGATTACACCAAACCTATTCCCAATTCAGTTTTCAAATTGATAAAAAAAAACCTGCCCGGACCATTCACCTTCATTCTGGAAGCGAACAATAATGTACCCCGATACTTTAAAGGGAAAAAAAAGACCGTTGGAATTCGGATCCCCGACAATAATATCATCCGGGAGATTATCTATGAATTAGGAAATCCTATCCTCTCCACCTCAATCCGTGATGACGATGAAATTCTGGAGTACACCACCGATCCGGAATTAATTTATGAAAAATACAAAGATTTCGCCGATTTGGTTATTGATGGGGGTTTTGGAGAACTGATCCCATCAACGGTAATTGACTGCACGGGCGATACTATCCAGATTATCCGGGAAGGTAAAGGATTACTGGAATACTAATTCAATGATATAATCATTAGGCAGCTAACTTTCAATACGTTCAACATATAGCTGCGCCGCTTCTACTTTTCGCACCACAATTTCTTCCCCACGATCAATAAAACCTGTTTCTGCTACAGCATCATAAATTTCTCCGTCAATGAGCACTTTTCCTCCGGGGCGCAGGACTGTTTGCGCCTTCCCCAATTTACCCTTCAGGGAAAGGAATGAGGAATCAACATTCAGGTATCCATCCCGGACATCCTGAACCGTGTTTAATGCCAGATTTTTAAACAAGCCAGACTGTGACGAAAAAAGCTTTTTACCCAAATACAATGAAAGAACAAAACCTCCAAAAACACCAATAATAACAGTCATTAATGCAACACCCAGTCTTAAGGTATTAACAGGTCTAAAATCAAAAACAACATTTTCAATCAGACTTAAAACCAATCCGGTAATAATCAACAGGATCCCGGAAACACCGGCAACGCCAAATCCGGGAATCACAAAAATCTCCAAAGCAAGAAGTATAATACCGACAAGGAAAAGCAAAATTTCCCAATGTTCAGCCAACCCTTCCAGGTATAACGGAGCAAAATAAAGAACTGCAGCAAGAATGGCCACTCCTAAAGGGAATCCCACACCCGGGGTTTGCATTTCGAAATAAATACCTCCTACAATAGCCATAATCAGTAATCCTGACATGACCGGATTAACCAGAAAACCAATGATCCGTTCGACCCAAGTAGGCTGATACTCAACTATCCGGTATTCATCAATACCTACCTGTTTCATGACTTCCTTTATATTTTCGGCAGTTCCCTCACAAAAGCCATATTCCATAGCTTCAATCGGAGTAAAGGTCAACACCTTTCCAGTATCAATAATCCCGGGAATATAAACCGAGGGATCAACCATTGCCTCGGCAATTTTTGGATCACGTCGCCACATTTTCAGTGTATCATTCCCGGTAATCACAGTTTTCATACCTTTTGATTCGGCAGTTGCACGCATAGTAGATCGCATATAGCTTTGGTACTTGTCAGGCATCGCCTGACCGGTTTGATTCACAACCGTGGCAGCGCCAATACTTCCGCCAGGCCTCATGTAAATAGAGTCACAGGCAATGGAAATCAGTGCTCCTGCCGAAGCAGCATTGTTATCAATATAGGCAATTACAGGCATTGAACTTTGCAAAATCAGGGTACGAATGGAATCTGCATCCTGAACAGTTCCTCCATATGTATTCATATGAATCAATAAGATGTCAGCACCTAATGAGTCAGCCTCAAGAAATGCCTGATGTGTTTGCCGCCAGGTAGCCCGGGTAATCTCCTGCTTGATATTCAGCTTATAAACTACCTTTTGAGAATTGTCTTGTGCCCACAACAAATATGGAATATGTAAAACCAGGACAATGAAAATTAAAATCTGTCTCATATCTGATTCTCCTTTTAAATAAAATGCTAAACTAAAAAATGATTCCCCGAAATACAGGATTAACAGCGAAATTACAAATAAATCCCTCACCTATTTAAAAAGGATGCATAAACAAAAAAAAAATACCTAATCCGGCTATTTTACTAACTTTGTGGTAGATTTTAAATGAAACAATGAATCGAAATACTCTTACAGCCATTTCGCCTGTTGACGGCAGATATCTAAGCAAGGTGGAGAATCTTTGGATGTTCTTCAGCGAATATGCATTAATTAAATATCGTGTTTTTGTAGAAATTGAATATTTTATTTCCTTGTGTCAGCTGCCTCTGCCACAATTAACAAAAATTTCAGACAAGCAGCTGAGCAGACTGCAAACCATTCATCAGGATTTTTCACTTGAAGATGCAAATCGTATTAAAGAGATTGAAAAGGAAACCAACCATGATGTAAAGGCAGTGGAGTATTTTATTAGGGAAGAGTTCGATAAAATCGGATTAAGTCAATACCAGGAATTCATTCATTTTGGACTTACTTCCCAGGACATCAACAACACAGCCATACCGTTGAGTATTCACCAGGCACTGGATTCAGAGTACTATCCCTTATTAAAAGAACTAACCGGCAAACTGGAGGAACTGGCAGAAAAGTGGAAAAATGTTGCGCTGATAGCCAGGACACATGGTCAACCTGCCTCGCCTACTAAAATGGGAAAAGAGATCAGGGTATTCCTTGAACGCATCGGTGTTCAGGAAGCACAGTTGCGGCAGCTGAACTGCCATGCCAAATTTGGTGGGGCAACAGGCAATTTTAATGCCCATTTTGTTGCTTACCCTGAAGTCGACTGGCCCCGGTTTGCTCAACTATTCTGTAAAGAAAAATTAGGATTGGAACGATCAAAATATACCACACAGATTGCCCACTACGATAACTACTCCGCTGTTTTTGATGCCCTGAAACGAATCAATAATATCGTATTAGACCTCAACCGGGATATGTGGAGTTATATCTCCATGAACTATTTCAAACAGAAAATCAAGGAAGGTGAAGTGGGGTCATCCACCATGCCGCACAAAGTTAATCCCATCGATTTTGAAAACTCAGAGGGGAACATCGGAATTGCCAATGCAAGCTTCGAACAGCTCTCATCCAAGTTACCGGTATCACGACTACAACGGGACCTGACTGATTCAACGGTCACCCGGTTTATTGGCGTGCCCTTCGGTCATACAATAATTGCTCTGAAATCAACCCTGAAAGGACTGGATAAACTGGTATTGAATCAACCCGCCATTGATAAAGACATGGAAGAAAACTGGGCAGTCGTTGCCGAAGCAATCCAAACCATCTTACGTCGCGAGTGTTTTCCAAATCCTTATGAAGAGCTAAAAAAACTAACCCGAAGGAATGAAGTGATAAACAAACAAGCGATCCACCATTTTATTGACAACCTGGATGTCCATGAAGACATAAAACAGGAATTAAAAAGGATTACTCCACAAAACTATACCGGTGTATTTTAAAATCAACCCAAGCAGATTTGAACGGATCGCTTTGAAAAATGTTATGATTATTCACCATGAGAGATTTTATTCAATTACTCCGTCGGTTTATTCCTCCCTATAAATGGAAGCTGGGTTGGAATATTCTGTTTAACTTTTCAAGTGCTATTTTCGGTGCCTTTTCATTCCTGCTGATGATTCCCTCACTGAAGATACTCTTCGGCACGCAGGAAATGCTGTTGGCAAAACCTGATCTTAAATTCAGTATTTCGTCGATATCAGACTACTCTAATTACCTTATCAGTGAAGTTATTTCGGCATATGGCAACGAGAAAGCCTTAGTTTTTGTGGGCATTTTCATCATCATTACCGTTTTTTTTAAAGTCGCCTTCTATTACCTGGCGAATTTCATGATTGTGGTCATTCGCAACGGGGTGGTTCGTGATATCCGTTCTCAGATTTACAGGAAGGTACTGAAACTTCAGCTCGGTTTTTTTTCTGATGAACGTAAGGGCGACATCATGGCACGGATGACCGGAGATGTTACGGAAGTAGAAAACTCAATCATGAACTCGCTCGAGATGATGATCAAAAACCCTATTCTAATTATTGTTTCAGTCGCAGTGATGTTTTATATGAGCTGGAGCCTTACCCTCTTTGTGTTTGTCATGTTCCCGATTGCAGGTTTTATCATTGGTAAAATTGGAAAAAGTCTAAAAAAAGAGAGCAGAAAAGGTCAACATAAAATGGGCGAAATCCTCTCCATAATAGAAGAAGACCTTTCGGGTTTACGGATCATCAAAGCATTTAATGCAGAAAAAAGAGCAACCAAAAGGTTTGAAAAAGAGAATGAAAGCTATTTTCAGATTATGAACCAACTGATGTGGAGGAGGTTTCTTGCACATCCTATGAGTGAATTTCTTGGCACAGCCATCATTATAGTGGTATTGTGGTATGGCGGACAACTTATACTCAACGAAAAAAGCACCCTCGATGCTGCTTCTTTTATTGGTTACCTGGTTTTCTTTTACAATATTATTAATCCGGCAAAAGCCTTCTCAACAGCTCTCTATAGCGTAGAGAAGGGCCTGGCTTCCATGGAACGTATCGATAAAATATTGAATACCCCTCAAGGAATTCAGGAAAAAAAAGAAGCAGTAAACATCCATGATTTCCATTCCAGAATCAGGTATGAAAACGTAAGCTTTGGATACAATTCTACTCTGGTATTAAACAACATTAACCTGGAAATTGAAAAGGGAAAAACTGTAGCCATTGTTGGACGCTCGGGAAGCGGAAAAACAACCCTGGTTGATCTTCTGCCCAGGTTTTATGATATTACCGAAGGAAGAGTGACAATTGATGGAACAGACCTACGCCATTTGAAAATAAAAAATCTACGCAATCTGATTGGCTATGTCAACCAGGAACCCATTTTATTCAACGATTCATTCTTTAACAACATAGCTTTCGGAAAAGAAGACGCCACAGAGCAGGAAGTTATTCATGCAGCGAAGATTGCCAATGCCCATGAGTTTATTATCGATACAGAACACGGATATCAAACCACAATTGGTGATCGGGGCGACAAGCTTTCGGGTGGACAGCGACAACGTTTATCCATTGCACGTGCTGTACTAAAAAATCCACCAATACTCATTCTGGATGAGGCAACTTCCTCCCTCGATACCGAATCGGAGCGACTTGTTCAGGATGCGCTGATTAAACTCATGGAAAACAGGACATCATTAATTATTGCACACCGGCTTTCTACCATAAAAAATGCTGACATAATCTGTGTAATGCATAAAGGGAAAATAGTAGAGAAGGGAAACCATGAAGAATTGATGGCTATTGATGGCCGGTATAAGAAATTGCACAAAATGCAAATGTTTTAAAAAAAGCTGTCTTTCGACAGCTTTTTGCACGGGAGGAGAGACTCGAACTCCCGACACCTGGTTTTGGAGACCAGTGCTCTACCAACTGAGCTACACCCGTTTCTTTTCGACTGCAAATATAATAATTCATCTGAATTAAATGATTTGTTTTCTACGGCATCAGATGAAACCCGCATGAATGTTAATTGTAATCGTTTATATTTACAATGATCATGCTCATTTCATTCGAATAATCAGAACAAACAAGTTATTAACAGTCTTTCAAGTAAAAAAACCATCTGTTCAATGATGGATCTTTAGCGGAGAGAGAGGGATTCGAACCCCCGGAACCTCTCGGTTCAACGGTTTTCAAGACCGCCGCAATCGACCACTCTGCCATCTCTCCAGGTGCGACAAAAGTAGAATTTTTTTTCAATCACCAAAAGCCTTCCGGGAAAAAAAGTTCATCGTGCAAAAAAAAGAACGATAACAGTTGTTTTTTTAAAACTTATTTCAGAATTTAGCTAAAACTTTTATTATGATCTCTGAAGCTACTGAATTTACAGGCTTTTCGGATTTTTAAACTCCGGAAATCAACATGGAACAATATTTATTTTTTTTATAATTTGCTTAATTACAACATTTTAGTCATTAATTTAATTTTTTAACTTATGAACAAAGCACAACTAATTGATGCAATGGCCGCCGGAGCAGGCCTAACAAAAGCTGATGCAAAAAAAGCTCTGGATGCATTTCTTGGCGCAACAACGAAGGCCCTTAAGGGTGGAGACAGAGTAGCTCTCATCGGATTTGGAACTTTTTCAGTAAGTGAACGGGGTGCTCGCACGGGCAGAAATCCACAAACAGGAAAAGAAATTAAAATTCCTGCAAAGAAAGTTGTCAAATTTAAAGCTGGTGCCGATCTGGCTGATGCAGTTTCCTAATGAATTGACAGACAAAAATAAGAGGCGGGTACTAAAACCAGCCTCTTTTTTTATTTATACGCCATGCAAAAAGAACTTATAACATATCTGGCAGAATTCATTACCCCGGAACGGTTTCAACTTTTTGAGAAAGTGTTGGAAAAGCGAACTGCGTACATTACAGTGGTACTTGAAGATATTTTTCAACCTCAAAACGCCAGCGCAGTGTTGCGAACCTGCGACTGTTTTGGAATCCAACATGTCCATATTATTGAAAACCGGAATAAATTCAAAATCGACAAAGAGGTTGCCATGGGCGCTTCAAAGTGGTTAAACATTCATAAATATCACCAAAAAAATAATAATAGCCTCCATGCCATTCAATCATTAAAAAATCAGGGTTACCGTATTGTGGCCACTTCACCCCATTATAACGATCAAAACCTGCCCGATTTCGATCTGAAAAAAGGAAAAACTGCTATTATTTTCGGGTCTGAGCTACCAGGTATTTCAAATACAATAATTCAGGAGGCCGATGAGTTTATGAAAATTCCCATGTTTGGATTCACCGAAAGCTTTAACATCTCTGTATCTGCTGCCATTGTTCTATACCAGCTTACCGAAAAACTAAGAAACCTGCCGGAACAGGAATGGCAACTTACCGATGAAGAAAAGGATGAAATTAAATTACAATGGCTGCGAAATTCAATCAAAAAATACAAACTGATAGAAAAACATTTCTTCATAAAGAAACAAGACAACCCCTAATCCAGCAGAAAATCAGACCAGCAACTTTTTCAAACGGGCTAACCTGATTAATTCCACCTTCTTTTTATTCCATCCCTCAAAGGGTAAGGGTACCCCAGGCAACTCCTTTATGGCATCTTCTACTACATAAACTTTTTTGACCCTTTTGGTGAGTCCTCTGACAGCTGCATCAACACAAATATTGGTAGTGACACCATATACCACAACAACCTTAGGGTTCAAATGCTTAAGAATACTTGCTGTTAAATGATTTCCCTCAAATACATCAAATGCATCTTTTCGTATAATAAAATTCCTGACCTCTTCCCGGTTAAATAGTTGCGCTGTGATCAAATATTCCTTATCCCAGTCGAATATTTCCGGCTCTTCGGGATCGGTTTCCCGGATAAAATCAGCTCCGCGTGTATTGGCCATGCAATGTTCAGGAAAAGTATTCACAAAGTCAGGAGTTGCATCTAATTCAGCTGAATTCTGATAATGGAAATCAGCCGTATTAACCACCCTGATCGATTTTTCCTTTGCTAATCGGGTAAGCTCTTTCCACCGGGGACGTATTTTATCAGCTCCGGGAACATATAATTTTCCCCGGGGATAAACAAAATCAATCTGGGTATCAACATTCCAAAATAACCAATCAGTAAAATCCATTTTTATTCCTTAAGAAAACAATCTTTACAATAGTATAAAATACTTTAAAAGTTTAAAGGTAAAGAATACAAAAGCTTTTACAGATTATTTCGTGTTAAAAATTGATAACGAATTACCCGGAAGCTTAAATTTTACTGACTAACATGCTTAATGACTGACTATTACACTCCCTTTTCAAGGAATGAAACAAATTCATCTGTATCAAAGGTTACCGCCATCTTTTCGATACCCCCATTAGGTTGAATGATGACATGAAAAGGAATACTGTTTGTGTTGTATTGTTCAATAAGATGATCCAGGTTCTTTTTTCCCATGGTATCTTTTAATTTCCCGTCAACTTTTGAAGTAATCCATTCCTTTTCCGGCAGTTTAGTTCTATCGTCGGTGTAAAGTGCAATGATAACATAATTTTCAGAAAGCAATTTCAATGCCTGAGGATCCGCCCAAACGCTATTTTCCATTTTTTTGCAATTTGCACAGGCATGGCCTTTAAACACCAAAAAAACCGGTTTATTCTGCTCTTCAGCACAGGCTATACCCTGTTCATAATCGAAATATCCCTGCAATCCGTGAGGCAGATGCAATTTATCGGCATATTTCGCTGACCCGCATAATTCATGTTGAGTTCCACGAACCGAAACTGTATTACCAGCCGGAAAATACCCTTGACCCGATTGCTGAGGAGGTAGAAGTGCTGAAATGGTTGTCAGGGGTGCTCCGGTTAGTCCGGTGAACAAGTATACAACAAAAGTAAATGTAATAATGGACAAAAATAACCGACCTGTACTCAGAGAGGTTACTTCACTATCATGTGAAAACCTGATCTTTCCGAGAAAATACATGCCTAACAGGAAAAATAAAACGATCCATACCGCTAAATAAATTTCACGGCTAAGCATATTGAAACCATATACCTGATCAATATTGCTCAGAAACTTTAACCCAAAAGCTAGCAAAATAAAGGCAAAAACAACCTTTATTGAGTTTAACCAACCACCCGATCGGGGAAGTTTATTCAATGCTGAGGGGAAAATAGCAAGAAGTGTAAAAGGAGTAGCAAAAGCAAGACCAAAGAAAAACATACCCAAAAGTGGTCGGAGTCCTCCATCCTGCACGGCGTCAATAATCAGTGCTCCGATAAACGGTCCGGTACATGAAAAAGAAACAATTACAGTAGTTAAAGCCATAAAAAATGCCCCCATAATTCCACCCTTTTCTGCTTTTGAATCGGTTTTATTCACTAAACTTCCAGGTAACACCATTTCAAAAGCACCAAAAAATGAAATGGCAAATACAAAAAATAACAGAAAGAAAAGTAAATTTGGGATCCAGTGGGTACTTAAAATATTCCCGACATTAGGTCCAAAGAGACCAAATGTAAAGAATGCACCAAGAATTGAAAAGATCAAGACGATAGAAAGGCCAAACAGAACACCTTGACGAATAGCTTTCCCCCTGTTTTCACTTCCACGCATAAAAAACGAAACCGTCATAGGAATCATGGGAAAAACACAGGGAGTTAAAATTGCAGCAAAACCAGCCAACGCAGAAATAATGATAAAAAGCCAAAGAGATTGACCTCCTGCCCCTCCGGAAGCGGGTTCTGAATCCGATGATGCAACTGCCGGGAATGAGTTCTCCAATTTCGAAGAACCATTTTCATTGAATCGAAAAGAAAAATCATGCTCATTGGGAGGAAGGCACATTTCATCATCACACCCCATAAACAGAACATTTCCCTTAATTTCCAATGGTTTGTCGTCATGGAGCCTGATGTGCTGTATTAACAGAGCTTCACCACTAAAATAACGCAGTGTCATCTGAAATGTGTTATCAAATTTTTCTACTGGCAGCGGACTCTTTTCCAGCGATCCTAAAATATCAAACCGGGTAGTATCCTCATAGATAACCTGCGTTGCAATGGGACCTCCCTCAGGCAGGTCAGTATCATACAAATGCCATCCTTCATCAATGGTGGCATGAAATATCAGTTGTACATCTCTTCCCTCCTGCTTCGACTGAAAAGACCATTTTATGGGTTCAATCATTTGTGCCAAAGACGATAAGGCAACTAAGAAAGCAGCAAATACCAAGGTAAGTTTCTTCATATTAAACAATTATTATTTGTACTACAAATATCTACAATTGTACATATATAAATACAACAAACATGCCTTTTAATTGTTTCCTGTGATAATTGTTTTAAAGAATGAATCCAGTCAGGATAAAAAAAGCAATGAGAAGCTATTTTTAGTAGAGCTGGCTTTCATCAGCCTAAAAAATAATTTCTTCTGCATTTTCGTCATAGAAATGGCATTCGAGGTAGGTAACAGCACTATTTGAATCTACTTTTACCCACTTGTAGTATTTCATAAACCACTGGTTTCTAATACTTTTTAATCCTTTGGTCAGATATGCGGCAATATAAGGGTGAACAATTAGCACAAGACTTTTTTTGTTTAGATCTTTGAAGATATAATTCACTTTACTATTCAATTCATCGATAAACAGAATAGCAGGTGTAATTTTTCCGCTACCGTTACAGGATGGGCATTTCTCTTCGGTTTCGATAATTTCTTCAGGTCTGACCCGTTGCCGGGTGATTTGCATGAGGCAAAACTTACTGAGGGGTAAAATATTGTGTTTCGTCCGGTCGTCAGCCATAATCTCTTTCATATGCTCATACACTTTCTGGCGATTAGCCTGAGCGTGCATATCAATAAAATCGATTACAATAATTCCCCCCATGTCTCTTAATCTCAGTTGCCGGGCTACTTCATCACATGCTGCCAGATTTACTTCCAGCGCATTAGATTCCTGATTTCCTTCATTTTTAGCACGGTTTCCACTGTTTACATCGATCACATGGAAAGCCTCAGTATGTTCTACGATGAGATAAGCCCCATTCTTGAAGGAGACCGTTTTGCCAAAAGAAGCTTTTATCTGCTTATCGATGCCATAATGTTCAAAAATAGATTTTCGTCCTTTATGGAGTTTTACTATTCTCTTTTTATCCGATTGAATATTAGATATATAGTTGGAAATCTCATGGTATACAGATTGGTCATTCACAATGATACTATTAAAATTAGGGGAATAAATATCGCGCAACAAAGCGGTAGTCCGACCAATTTCCCCAATAATCAGAGAAGGGGCATTTGCCCTTTTCAGCTTATGGAATGTAGTTTCCCATTTATCAACCAGTCCTCTCAACTCCTGATCAAGTTCAGCAACTTTTTTTCCTTCAGCAGCGGTTCGTATAATCACCCCATATTTCCTGGGTTTTATACTTTGAATTAACTTTTTCAACCGGCTTTTCTCTTCATTTGTTTTAATTTTTTGAGAAACTGAAATTTTATCACTAAAAGGCATCAATACCATAAATCTGCCCGCAATAGATATTTCAGAAGTAAGCCGGGGCCCTTTAGTTGAAATAGGCTCTTTGGCAACCTGGACAAGAATCTTCTGACCAACGGTTAATGTTTCTGATATTCTTCCCTCCTTATTTATATCAGGCTCAGAATGAATTCTTGCAATGGAAGATAATTTATTTTTCTGTGAAGAAACAATACGTAAAAACTTATTCAACGTAGAAAATTGCGGCCCCATATCGAGGTAATGTAAAAAAGCATCCTTTTCATAACCTACATCAATAAATGCAGCATTTAAACTGGGCATTATCTTTTTAACCTTACCGAGATAAATATCACCTACTGCAAATCTAGCACCGCTTTTTTCACGCGATAATTCAACAAGTTTTTTATTTTCCTGTAATGCTAATACAATTTCGGATGGAGTGACGTCAATAATTAAATCACTACTCACAACCTAAATATTAATACTGTTAAATACAAAATACAAACTCATTTAACAGATTAAACCTAAGGCAAATACCTTAGGTTTAATCTGTTCTCATCTCATAAACCTTAAAAACTTATTTTCTCTTTTTATGCCGATTCTTACGCAATCTTTTTTTACGTTTATGCGTAGCCATTTTATGTCTTTTCCTTTTTTTTCCGCTTGGCATAATCAACTATTTTACGTTCTTTTTAACTTTTGCTACAAAGGTTTTTGCCGGTTTAAAAGAGGGGATGTTATGAGCCGGTATAATTATTGTGGTATTTTTTGAAATATTTCTTGCAGTTTTTTCTGCACGTTTTTTTACCACAAAACTACCAAATCCTCTAAGGTATACATTTTTACCTTCTCCCAGGGAGTCTTTCAATGTTTCCATGAAAGCTTCTACCGTTTTTTGAACAGTTACTTTCTCAATCCCTGTGTTTTTTGAAATTTCATTTACAATATCTGCCTTTGTCATTTCTAAAAATATTTATAAATCAATAAATTAATCATTTTTATTGGTCTGCAAAAATATAAATTATTTAATAACCTAAAAGCTTTTCAATTAAATTATTTTTGTTTTCATGAAAGATTAATAAGAAAGGGTTAAAAATATGCATAATTTTCCATCCATCATATCTGTTTGGTATAAAAAAAATCAACGTGATTTGCCATGGCGGATGACCACCGATCCATATAAAATATGGGTCTCCGAAATCATCCTTCAACAAACTCGTGTGAATCAAGGCATTAACTATTACATCAGGTTTATTGAATCATTTCCTGATATCAAAAGCCTGGCTCAAGCCAAAGAAGATGATGTATTAAAGCACTGGCAGGGGCTGGGCTATTACAGTCGTGCCCGGAACATGCATGTAACAGCCCGGCATATCTGGAACAATTTAAATGGAATATTTCCAGACAATTATTCGGACATTCTTGCCCTTAAGGGTGTTGGACCCTATACAGCAGCAATTGTTGCCTCTATTGCTTTTGGACAATCCTGTCCGGCAGTCGACGGAAATGTATTCCGCTTACTGGCCAGGTACTTCGGCATAAGGGAATCACTAGCAACAGGAAAAGGGAAAAAAGAATTTCTTCGGGTGGCGACAGAAATCATGCCCGCGAAACATCCGGGAATTCATAATCAGGCTATGATGGAATTTGGGGCTCTGCAATGTACGCCAAAATCACCCAACTGCCTTGCCTGTCCATTATCCCTCTCATGTTATGCCTTTAACCACCAGAGTGTAGAAAGTTTTCCGGTTAAGTTCCCAAAAGTAAAGCAAAGAACACGATACTTTTACTACTATTTTATTAAATCGAAGAATCGTACCTGGCTGGAAAAAAGAACAGGTAACGATATCTGGAAAAATCTTTTCCAGTTTCCATTGCTGGAGAGCACAACTGAACTTACCGACTCATACCTTACCTCGTTTAAGCCCCATTTTCTGGAAGATTGTCCGGTAAATTTAAAATCTATCTCCCCAACAATTAAACACGTTTTAAGTCACCAAATCATTCTGGCCAGGCTCATTCACCTGGAAACCGAAACAAGTTGCCAGCCCGGAAGCCATTATATCCCAATAGAAACCCACTCGATTCAGTTATTTGCGATTCCTCGACTGATCGAAAAATTAATAGAAAAAGCAAGAATCCCTGAATTAAATTCAATTTATAAGGTATAATTAAAATAGAATTCGTAATTTTAAAACCGTTAACCAAAAATTATTTGATATGTCAATTAACAAAGTAATTCTTGTCGGAAATGTAGGAAAAGACCCGGATATCAGGCATCTTGATACAGGAGTTGCTGTTGCAAGTTTTCCCCTTGCTACATCAGAAAATTATATTGCCCGAAATGGCGATAAAGTCTCAACCACCGAATGGCATAATATTGTTGTCTGGCGAGGCCTCGCAGATGTTGCTGAGAAATATGTAAACAAAGGCAGGCAGTTGTACATTGAAGGAAAAATTAAAACACGTTCCTGGGATGATAAAGAAGGGAATAAAAGGTATACAACTGAAATCGTAGCCGATGTCATGCAGTTATTAGGTCCCAGGCCCGACAATCAATCAGCCGAAAACCAAAACACAAAATACGACACTACCCCGGCAGAACCATCAGGTTTTCAGGAAGCAGAAGACTCTGTGGATGACACAGGTGCCGATGACGACCTGCCATTCTGATTCTGAATTTGACATCAGATTCATTTCATTCATACAAACAACTGCCCAGGCGTTGTTTGTATTAACTATCAGCCCCTGAATAACAGAGGGTAGGTTTTTTTTGGTGTTTTTTAATTCTAAAGAACCTAATATATCCAATATTGACTCTATTTTTGCGTTGAATTTGGGAAGGATTCATATTGATCATGAATTAATGTTATTTACATGAGGCATATACTTATCGTTCTAACGGTCTTACTCTTCGGAACAAGCTGTAAAGAAAAGGTCACGCCAAAACCCCGTGGTTATTTCCGGATAAATTTTTCTGAAAAAAATTACCAACCTATTCCCGGTCATTTCCCTTACCAGTTTGATATTCCTGATTATAGCCATATCGTTCCTGATCAGCAAAATCCGGATCATCCGTGGTGGATTAATCTGGAAATTCCCAACAATAAAGCTGAAATTCACCTTTCTTACTTTACCCTTCATTCCACTACAACAGGCTCCAACCGGAAGTTGCTTGCGGAGTTGATGGAAGAAACGCGCGAACTGGCATATAAACATTCTATTAAAGCCAATGCAATACAGGAACAGGTATTTGTGAATCCCGGGCATCACGTATATGGCACAGTATATCGCATTTCAGGCAATGCAGCATCTCCCATGCAGTTCTTTCTGACCGACAGCACAAATCATTTTCTCAGAGGGGCTCTCTATATTCGGGCAACCCCGGATATTGATTCGCTTAAACCTGTAATCGATTTTTTAGAAACCGATGTAATCAGGCTCATTGAAACCACTAAATGGGAATGATGGCAGGGGTTGAAATCATAAAAACCGAGATTGGACTGATGGGAATAAAAAAGTTAATTGAGCAGCACCACGAACCTGCCGAAGACTTTATCTTTAAAGGCAACGAAAAAGAGAAATTCCGGAGTTTAAAAAATATACAAAGAAAAAAGGAATTTCTTGCTGTTCGCAGTGTGCTGCAGGAAATGACAGGAGAAAAATCCGAAATCAGATACAATAAGGAGGGGAAACCACGAATTGCCGGCAACTCGCAGGAAATAAGCATTTCCCACTCTGCTGATCTGGCTGTGGTTCTCTTATCCCGGCAAAAAGCAGGTGTAGATGTGGAAAATGTATCCAGGAATATCAGGAACGTGATCACCCGTTTTCTGTCGGAAGATGAATGGAGAATGGTGAAAAACTCACCGGATCCTCACCTGTCAGCTTTAATTTGCTGGTGTGCCAAAGAAGCCGCCTATAAACATTCAGGCTCAACGGGGATGGATTTTAAATCACAAATAATCATTCACCCTTTTGAACCCGTTCCCGAAGGAGGAAAATTTTCAGGAGAAATGCTTCATGGGCAAAAAGTGATTGCATTTCATTTTAATTATCTGTTTTTCGAGAACAATGTGATTGTTAATTGCGTTGAAAAGAGTAAAAATCAAATTGATTAATCATGCTATGCGAATGAATCCCGAAAATCATATTCTTGTCATATTTGGAGCATCAGGAGATTTAACGAACAGAAAGTTAATCCCTGCACTTTACGACCTCTATCAAAAACAGCTGCTACCCAAAAATTTTGCTGTTTTAGGAGTATCACGGACCAACCTTTCCGATGAGGAATTTCGTAAAAAAGCCAGTGAGTATTTACCTGCTGAAGGCGGTACAAATAAATTTCAGGATTTACTCTTTTATGAACCCTTATCTCCAACCAACAAGGATGATTTCAAAAGGTTAAAATCGAAGCTTAAGAAATTGGGGAGTAAAAAAGACATTGCAGGCAACTATATTTTTTACCTCTCCACTCCCCCATCGGTTTATGAAGACATTACCCGCAACCTATCAGAACAGGGATTAAGCAAGTCGGAACGCTTTTTTCGAAGGTTAATAGTAGAAAAACCTTTTGGAACAGATCTGTTGTCTGCCCAAAAGCTGAATGTTAACCTGCTTCATTTTTTTGATGAAAACCAGGTTTACCGGATTGATCATTACCTTGGGAAAGAAAGTGTTCAGAATATGCTGGTAACCCGGTTTGCCAACGGTATTTTTGAACCATTATGGAACCGCAATTTTATTGAGCGGATAGAAGTTACTTCTGCCGAAAGTCTGGGAGTAGAAAGCCGGGGGGGCTACTACGATCAGTCCGGGGCATTACGCGACATGTTACAAAACCACCTGCTTCAGCTGGTTGGGTTTACGGCCATGGAACCCCCGGTCGTCATTGAAGCCAACGCCATCAGAAATGAAATAGTAAAGGTATTTCAATCGCTACGCCCCATAAAAGAATGCGAAGTACCTGAATTTGTTGTAAGGGGCCAGTATACTGCGTCTACAATTCAAGGAAAACCGGTGAAAGGCTACCGGGAGGAAAAAGGAATCCATCCGGATTCCCGTACAGAGACATTTGTCGCCATGAAATTTTTTATCGATAACTGGCGCTGGGGGGGAGTACCTTTTTATATAAGAACAGGGAAAAGACTACCAGCCAGAGTTACCGAAATTGTTATTCATTTCAAACAGGTACCTCACCACCTGTTTCCCAGTGTAGTCATACCAGGACAAATGGACAATCAACTTGTTATTCGCATACAACCCGACGAGGGAATCTTACTAAAATTCAGAATGAAAACGCCAGGTGCCGGTTTCCAGGCGCAACCTGTCAATATGAATTTTCACTATTCCGATTTAGCTGAAGTCCGTTTACCTTCAGCTTATGAAAGACTCCTGCTCGACTGCATGCAGGGAGATGCCACCCTATACTCACGAGGCGATGCGGTAGAAGAGGCCTGGAAAATTGTACAACCCATTATTGATGCCTGGCAAAATAATCCCGATATCCCGGTTTATGGGTACCCGGCAGGAACCTGGGGCCCGGAAATGGCTGAAAATATGATCGTTAATGGTCAATGGCGATACCCATGTAAAAATCTGACCAACGATGGAACATATTGTGAATTGTAAAAAAACAGATGGAACAGAATAAAATTGTATATTTTTATCCCTATGATTTGGAACTCTATCGAAAATGGATAAAAGCTGATTGATTTTTATTTTCCTGGATGATTTTTTCGAAAAGGATTCATATCATAAGGAATTTAATTTTAAAGATATGGCATATTCAACCGAAGTGAGAATATTCACAAAACCCAAAAAAGCAAGTAAAGCCGTTGCACTAGAAATTTACAAACTAATCCGGCACTCTAATCAACCGCGTTTCGATATTGCTCTTTCAGGAGGGAATACTCCCCAAAAGCTCTTTAAAATACTTTCAAAAAAATACAAGGATTTACTTCCCTGGAAACGCATCCATTTTTGGTGGGGCGATGAGCGGTGTGTTTCTCCAACCAGCGATGCGAGCAATTTTAAGATGGCCAATGACCTGCTATTCTCAATAGTGCAGTCACCTTCAGCAAATATTCACCGGATAAAAGGGGAAAATCCTCCTGAAAAAGAAGCACAAAGGTATGCAGCAGAAATGGATAAATACCTGGAGAAAAAAAATGGAATGCCAGTATTTGACTTAATCCTTCTGGGAATGGGAGACGATGGGCATACAGCATCCATCTTTCCCGGTCAACTGGAGTTATTCAATGAAGAGCGATTCTGCGTAGCCGGCAAACATCCTCAAACCGGACAAAAACGCATTACCCTTACGGGGAAGGTATTAAACCATGCAAAAAACATATTTTTTCTGGTTACTGGAGAAAATAAATCAGGAAGGTTATCTGAAATTATGAACAACGATGAAGCGGCCAAATTGCTTCCGGCTTACTATATTGAACCTCAACATGGTACACTCATCTGGTTTATTGATGAACCATCTGCCCGTGAAATAAAATGAGAAAACTACTGGATTTTACGTTTCAGCTTCATCACATCTTCAGTAAAATGAATCGTCGCACGAATAACTTCATCTGATGATCCGGAGGTCAATTCACAGGCAATAACGTGGTCTCCTGCCTCGGGAAAGGGCACTTTTACCTTTTGAGAGGGACTTGTTCCCAGCTGGTCAAACATTTTCAGCATAGCACTAACCCTTACTGTTTTGTCCTGGTGGTTTTTATCTTTATAATAGTAACCCAGGAAAACGGGAACATTCACTTTTTGAAAGGTTTCTTTCGTCATAGTTCTTTCAACCAGTTGTTGCAGGGAGACAACTCCTTCCATCCGGTATTTGCAATACCAGTACCTGCATTCTATGGAATCAAGCGGATCATCTGAGATCCGGTATTTCCCCCCGTTAAATTTTCGTCCGATTTGAAGTCCCCAGGGTTTGGAAAGCAAAAAAGAAGCTGAATTATAAATTCTTACATTAGGAGAATACAAGATGAGTCCGTCAACATATTCCGGGAAGTCAGCTGCCAGTTGCAATGCCAGGGTTCCTCCGGTAGATGTTCCCATAATCACTACCTTTTTGCCCAGACTACGGGCAAGCATAAGGGCTTCCTTGGCTGAATCCCAGAGGTCATCGGGTGACATGCTGATTAAAGGGTCAGCAGTCTCCAATCCGTGTGCGGCCAACCGGGCAAGGTAGGCATTCATACCGAAATAGCTGGCAAATTCCATATGTGCAGGAAACCCCTCATACCAGGAAGCAGAGAAACCATGCAGGTAAAGCAAACAATAATCTGTCCGTTCTTTTGTCGAATCGTTAGCCCATATAATTCGCGATTCATTGTCTGTTTTTATATTCAGTTCCGATTCTTTATCCCGGACATAAGCTTCAATATTTCTCAGGGTTGCCGGAAGCGACAGAAGATTTTTATCCAATAAAGGTTTGGATGGCCTGGGACCCAAAAGATATCCGGAAACCAATATAAGCAGGGCGACAATGAAGTAACGTTTCAGTTTCTTTATCATGTAAAAATTATAAAATCGGATACATCAAAAATATCTGCCAATCATGGGATGTTCCACGATAGCTTTTCGTAACTCTAAAAAGTTCAAGCCTCCCTGGCTTCTGTACACAATTTTCCCACCTGGTTCCACGAGAAGAGTATAAGGGATTGCACCCTGCCATTGTGAATCGATATTTTCAATCAAGTCGTAGCGATTATCTGAAGAAAATATATAATTATTGTTCACTGCTACATGTTTCTTTTGAAGGAATGCTTTCACCGTTTCTGTGATTTCAGGTTTATCGGTACTGATGGTATACATTTCAAAATTACGACCATAATACATTCGGTAAGTATTCACAAGTTCATCGAATTCAGCGATACAGGGGCCACACCAGGTAGCCCAAACATTGATCAATCGTAATTTATTTGAATTATTCTGCACAAGCTCCTTTAATCCTGCTACAGCAATATCCTCTAAAGGAATAGTTTTTGATTTCCAATCGGCATCCAATTTCTCCTTCCATTCATTTTTCCATTTCCATTTAACAGAACATCCAAACACTTTTGTTTGTTTAACGGGAGGTTCATTCCCTTTGAGGACAGCCTCAATGGCATTTCGCAAATCGTGTTGTGTAGCAGCACCTATCTTTTCATTATTATCTATTCGTCCCACATATTGCAACAACCGATCTTCATCAAAAACAAATGCATGAGGAGTAGCAATGGGGCCGTATGCTATAGAGACCTCTTCCGTGTCACCATCATATAAATACGGAAAATTATATCCTTTATCCGTTGCCCTGATTTTCATCTCCTCAAATGAATCGCCCAGTTCAGAATATCCCATTTCTTCCAGGCAGACTGCTTCCGGACTGTTGGGATTAATCTTTACTACCTGCACACCTTTCTTGCCAAAATCATCCTGAATGGCGATGATACGATCCTCATAGGCCTGGGCTGTAGGACAATGTGGTGCGCTAAAAATGATCACCAATACCTTTGCCTCACGAAAAGAATTCAGTGAGTACATGTTTCCATCCACACCTTTCAGGGAAAAAGGGATAGCTTTATCTCCCGGTTTGAGCGTAACCGGTTCCATTTGCTGCTGAGCAAAAGAATAAAATGTGATAAAAAATGCGAACAATATAACCAGTTTTTGCATTATATTCATTTAAAAGTTTAATGGCGTTAAATTAGCAAAAATCAAAATGCAGACAACCCAAAAGAGTATTTTAATATGAAAATACAAATTCTGCTTCCAACGGTTTTCTTTATCCTTGCCATTCAGTATCAGGGGGTATCCCGGGATACAATAAGGAAGGCTGAATACCGGGATACTGTCCTTTTAGCAGAAGAAGTTGAAGAAATAACCATAGCAACTTTTCATGCCCCTTTCAATTTTTTGAATACACCGGCACCTATTCAGATCATTATTCCGGAAGCACTGGAAACCGGTAGTGCCTTCACACCGGTTGAAGCGTTAAATCAGGTTCCCGGCATATTGATGCACCATGGCACCCTGAGTACGAATCGACTAACGATCCGTGGAATTGGATCACGAACTCCCTATGCCACCAATAAAGTGAAAGCCTATTTTGGAGAAATTCCGATAACTGGAGGTGACGGAGCAACAGCATTGGAAGATATTGAAAACCGGTTCATTCAACGAATTGAGATCATAAAAGGCCCTTCATCCAGTCTTTACGGAGCGGGATTGGGTGGCGTTATTTTGTTCTATCCCAAGTCTTTCAAAAACAACACAATTGAAAACCAAACAACACGGGCAAGTTTCAATACCTGGAAAAACACTCTATCGGCAGGATTTAACCACAAAAAACTAAATACTTATCTGTTAGGCTCTGTTCTAAATAGCGATGGGTATAGGGAAAATAATAACACCAACCGCGTCAATTTTATGCTTCATTCGGAATATGCCTTATCCAATCGGATCATTTTCCAGGCCCTGTTAAAAATGACAAAAATGAAGGCCTTCATTCCCAGCTCCATCGATCTAACTACGTATCTTGAAAGTCCGCAGAAAGCCGCAACAAACTGGAAAGATGTCAGAGGATATGAAGCTTACTCCAAGGGACAGGTCGGGCTTTCTGCAAAAATTCATTCCAACAAACTGGATAAAATATCTTTGGCTGCCTTTGGAAGTGTTAAAAATACCGATGAGCTTCGTCCTTTTAATCTACTGCAGGAGGATTCCGAATATTTCGGATGGCGTGGTTATATTCAAAAAATATGGCATGCCGGAGATGTAAAAATCGCCATGACTTCAGGCATTGAATTTTTCCGAGAGAATTACAGATGGTCTACCCGGATGAAAAAAGAAATGCAGGAGTTGCTATCTGACAATCTTGAAAAACGATCTTATGAAAATCTGTTTCTTCAAATGGAAACAAATTTCAGGGAGACGCTGTATCTTTCCACCGGGCTCAATGGAAATTTTACCCGGTTCAGGTATACCGACCGTATTCCGGAAAACGGTGATCTGTCAGGAAGACATGCTTATCCTCCGGTAATTTCTCCGCGTTTGGGTGCAAATTATCACTTTTCAAAAAAGCTGACCTTCTTTGGAAATATCAGCCATGGATTTTCCACTCCCTCCTTTGAAGAAACACTTTTACCTGAAGGTGAAATAAATGCAGGTATTCAACCTGAAAGTGGATGGAATACGGAGGCAGGTATTCGGGTTGACTTAAACGGCACATTCCGGGCAACAGTAAGCTACTACCGCATGTATATCAAAAATTTGCTGGTAGCGCGTCGCACAGGAGAAGATGCTTATGTTGGAGTAAATGCAGGAAGGTCAATTCATCCGGGACTGGAAGCAGACATAAAATGGATCGTATTTAATCCTCACTCCTTTCCATCACTCTCATTAAACGGTAATATTACAGCTGCAAATTACCGGTTTCAGGAATTTAATGATCAGGGAAACGATTATTCAGGAAATCTGCTTCCGGGTACATCACGGATCACCTGGCTCGCAGCCGGCAAGATCCGGTTCTCCAAAAATATGGACATCAGGGGCTGGCATCGCCATACCGGCAAAATGCCTGTAAATGACTCAAATTCAACATTTACTAAACCATCGGGCCTCACCAACATAGAAATCAGGTATTCTCAAACAGTTGGAAAAGTTCGTTTTGAATTAAAAACAGGAGTTGAGAACATTTTCGATGTCAAACATATTTCCATGCTGGCTGTTAATGCTCCGTCATTTGGCAATGCAATGCCTCGGTATTATTATCCGGGGCATCCACGAAATTATTTTCTGTCGTTACAATTGAGCTTTAACGGTCTATCAACTCAACATTAGTACAAACAGACCTCAACTCATAAATAATTTCCGATTCATTAAACCCATAGGTGTTGATTCTAAAAACGTAAAAGAGGCTGTCCTTATGAGACAGCCTCTTTCGTTTTCTTTAAAATTCTTAATACTCATCTTCATTAAAGAAGAAATCGTCCTTACTAGGATAATCAGGCCAAATGTCCTCAATACTTTCATAAATTTCGCCTTCGTCTTCTATTTCCTGCAAATTTTCTATTACTTCAAGCGGGGCACCTGACCGAATAGCGTAATCGATCAATTCATCCTTGGTAGCAGGCCAGGGGGCATCTTCCAACTTGGAAGCCAATTCCAAAGTCCAATACATTTCTATGGATTTAAGCGGTTATACTCGATTTTCACAATGCCGCGAATATAATAAAAAAATGAACCTAAAATCCATACAAAAATTTATTTTTAGGATTGTTTCCATGCTATTTCCTGTTTCCCGCTAATGGCGCTAAGTTTACGTGCAAGGACGAATAAAAAATCAGACAGGCGGTTTATATATTTGATCATTTCAGGCTGCACTTGATTTTGTTCAGCAAACTCCAGGATTCGTCTTTCTGCCCTTCGGCATACCGTACGGGCAACATGGCAATGTGCTGAAGCCAAATCTCCCCCCGGAAGTATAAAGTGGGTAAGTTCCGGAAGATCTTCCTCCATTTCATCAATAACACTTTCTAAAAATTCAACATGTTGACGGGTAACCAGTAATTTTTCGGTAAAAGCTTTTCCTTTCTCATCCGAGGCAAGTCTGGATCCTATATTAAACAATTTATTCTGAACATCAACAAGGTATTCAGCCAGTTTAGAGGATAAATCAAAAGATCGGATCACTCCGATTTCAGCATTCAACTCATCAATTGTGCCGTATGCTTCAAGTCGGATATCATATTTTTTCACCCGTGACCCTCCCAGGAGTCCGGTTGTTCCGTCGTCGCCTGTTTTGGTATAGATTTTAAAACTTTTACTCATGGTACTGTCAGTAAACAGGATTTGTGTTCACAACATCCGATTCGACCTCACCATCTTTCAGTTTAATGATGCGGTGTGCATGTTTGGCAATATCCTCCTCATGAGTAACCATGACCAGCGTATTCCCTTCCCTGTGGATTTTGGCAAACAGTTTCATTATATCTTCGGAAATGACAGAGTCAAGGTTCCCTGTGGGTTCATCAGCAAGCAGAATAGACGGATTATTGACCAATGCCCGGGCGATGGCAACACGTTGGCGCTGACCACCCGAAAGTTCATTGGGGCGGTGTAGCATTCGGTCAGCAAGTCCTACATCCTGCAATTTCTCCGTTGCCTTTTCTTTTCGTTCATGCTTGGAAATGCCTGAATAGACCATCGGCAACATAACATTCTCCAGAGCAGAACTGCGGGGCAACAAATTGAAAACCTGAAAAACAAAACCAATTTCAGCATTACGAATTGCTGCCAGATCATTGTCTGACAACCTGCTGACATCCTTATTATTCAAAATATAAGTTCCTCCTGAGGGGGTATCTAAACAACCAATTATATTCATCAGGGTAGACTTTCCTGAGCCGGAAGCTCCCATAATGGCAACATATTCCCCTCTAAATATCTCAATAGATACAGAACGCAAGGCCCGAACTACCTGTGTTCCAATTTTGTAATTCTTCGTGATGTTTTCTAAATGAATGATCTTTTTTCTCATCTGTATAAAATATATTTGAAGTCTGTACTTATTTCGATGTTTAAGGCAACCTGAATGAAAACCACTTTTGTAATTGGTACAGGATAATCCCGCCTTGTTACATCGTATTCCGGACAAAAATAGTAATTCCACCAAATTGACCGCAATATTCCCAATGGGAATCATAAGTTTAACATACGCAAGTTAGACGTACAAATCAGATATAAAACAAAAATTTCACGGACACCGCCCATTATATTAAACCATTTTATATTTTTCAGGTCAAATTCATTTAAATCTATCCGAATGGACAATCGATATTATTTCCCCATTTTATCCCTCATCTTTTTTTTGCTCAGCACAGGTTCCGGAATTTCACAACCAGACTATTCAAATTACTGGATGCAATGGCGGGGACCGTTAAATTTAGGTATAGCAACAACCGGCAATCCTCCTGTTGAGTTTAGTGAATCAAAAAATTTGAAATGGAAAACACCCATTCCCGGGAAAGGCCATGCCACTCCTGTTGTTTGGAAAGATAAAATTATTATTCAAACAGCAGTTGCTACCACTGAAGTAGCCTCCGAGGCACCTGAGTCATCGGGAGAAGGCAGTCGCATGGCGCCAAATCATACCGACCGGATTCATGAGTTCAGAGTACTTTTAATCGACAGGAATAACGGGCAGATCATCTGGGATACTGAGGTAGCCAGAGAATGGCCACAGGAAAGCACTCATGATCTGGGAAGCTGGGCGTCGAATTCTCCATGTACTGATGGAGAATTGATCTATGCCTATTTTGGATCCCGGGGAGTTTACTGTCTCGATTTTGAAGGCAAGGTCCTCTGGCAACGCGATTTTGGTCAAATGCAGAAACATATGAGCTTTGGTGAAGGAAGCTCTCCTTTTCTTTATATGGATAAACTTTTTATTCAATGGGATCATGAAGGAGATTCTTACTTGTATGCACTGGATAAAAAAAGCGGAGAAATTGACTGGCAGCATAAGCGTGATGAAGGAACCTCATGGGCAACCCCACTGGTAGTTGATGTAAATGGTGAAATTCAGGTCATCACCAGTGCAACCAATCAGGTGAGAGCTTATAATTACCATACCGGCGAAATAATCTGGACCAGCACCGGGCTCACCCGCAATGTAATCCCAAATCCCCTATACAACGATGGTATTCTATATGTAATGAGTGGATTCAGAGGCAGCGCCCTTCAGGCAATTGACATAAAAAATGCAAAAGGTGATATTACCGGTACAGAGGCTATTCTCTGGACTTACAACCAGGACACGCCCTATACACCCAATCCGGTACTATTAGATGGAAAACTATATTTCCTCAGGGTTAATAATGGCTTTTTATCCTGTATTGACGCCAAAACAGGAAATCCATATTACGAAAAAGTACGACTTGAAGACATCAGCACGCTTTATTCTTCTCCTACAGGCATCAATGATCGCATTTATATTGCTGCCAACCAGGTAGTTCTGGTAATAAAAGCAGGAGAAAAATTTGAAATCCTGGCGACCAACGCAATCGATGACAATTTCCATGCTTCACCTGTAGTGGTTAGCGATGAACTGATCTTAAGGGGGTTCAAATCATTGTACTGCTTTTCTGAAAATTAGCAGAGGAAGGTATCTGATCAAAATACTTTTTAAAAAAAGCAAAACGTTGTGAGCCGGACTGATTGCGTTTTTGACGGATAAATTCAAATCGCAGGGGAGAAAATATCTCCAGTGTTGCCAGGTATTCTGATGTATAGAACTCCGGATTTAAGCCTACTGACTCCACTATCATCATTTCAACGCTATGGTTCATCAAACGGAGTAAAGCATCCATATTGCATCCATTAAAAAAGCGAAGCTCATCCAGTGCTTGCCGCCCAAAATGAATCGCCCGGTTGACAAAAGCTTCCAAATGGGCAACTCCGGTTAAGCAAGAAAGCATCGTTCTGGTATGTGCTTCCTGGTCTTCCTTCATATCCTGCAAGTCGTCAAGCAACTGCAGATAAATCCCATAACCAAAAATTGCCTGTTCCTGTACGGGAGTTAAATGGCCGGCAACCAGGTAACCATCGGCTAACACAGATGCTCCCCCCTTTTCAAAGCAGATCTCACGTACGGTAATATCATTAATATCATCGCAGTGAATCAGTTTCAAACTTCTGGTTTGAGCTTGTTGTATGATATACAGGCTATCGTAAACTTCAGGGAAGGAATGACGGGGATATTGCTCTTCAAACATTTCAACTAACCTGAACAATTGGGACTCGGTATGATTGTTTGGGTGAGGTTTTTCCCCGTGCAACCGCTGGTTAAACCGATGGCTGAATTCCTGCTTTTCTTCAGAGGTTATCTCCGGGTTGTCCAACAAATTATCGCTGTAAGGATAAATCATACTATAGGCAAACACCGAAGGAGTAATCTCCACAGGTAAATTCATCATGAGTTGTATGCTGTTCATGATCCAGGCATTGCGCATCGCCTGATATATATTCTCAGGAGATAGCTCAGGAGCAAATTGCCGTGCTTTGTAGAAAAAATCGCGGGAAACAAATTTAAACTCCTCCGAAAGGATAATTTCCAGCTGGTCAGGTTCGAAGTCGAAAATGTCACGAAGGAAGGAATGGAATAGAGGGAAAAAGATTGTTCCAGGCTCACTTTCCCTGAGTTTCCGGAGATCTTTTCCCTTCTGGTAACTTGTTGCTTTTTCCTCAAATTTAGAAAAAAGGCCTTCTTTTTCTTTTTGCTCTCTTTTCGAATAACTACGTTTGAACAGAGGAAGGGAATCTGTCCCCGATTCCCAGATTTTCACAAAATGGTCGATGTACGAATTGAATGCTAACATAGTCAGGTTTTAGCACCAAAAATAATAAAAGGAAATATAACAGCGTACCATTTATTATATAACTGTCAGAATTTTAACGACAAAACCAAGAATACGGGAAGGAAAACCCGAAACTTCAGACAGTCTGCATTGCTTCAACAATTTCCTGTCCCTTTTCCATGGCGGTCAGATTAAGCGGGATCAATTTATGGTATCGGACAGGAAGTGATTTTTCCAATCCTTTTTTTACATTTTCGAGGCTCAGGATAGGTTTGATTTTTAAGAAGCTACCCAGCACGATCATGTTGAATACTTTAGGATTTTCCATTTCAACCGCGGTTTTGGTTCCCAGTACTCTATAAATATTGATATCTTTTCGGGAAGGAGGATGGACTATTCCATGTGGATCATAGAGAAGAGTACCTCCCGGTTTCACATCTTTTTCAAATTTATCCAGGCTTTGTTGGTTGAGAATTATAGCTGAATCGTACTGGTGTAATACGGGGGAGCTGATTCGTTCGTCGCTGACGATAACGGTAACATTAGCTGTTCCCCCTCGCATTTCTGGTCCGTAGGAAGGAAACCAGGTAACTTCCTTATTGTCCATTATTCCGGAGTAGGCAATTATTTTGCCCATGGAAAGCACTCCTTGTCCTCCAAAGCCTGCAATGATCATTTCTTCTGTCATTCTTCTGAATTTTAGTTTTTCTCAACCGGTTTTTCTTTTTCACAATCCTTCATGTCACCCAGCGGATAATAGGGGAACATATGATCTTCCATCCATTTATTTGCTTGAACAGGTGTCATTTTCCATCCTGAATTACAGGTTGAAACCACTTCAATAAAGGAAGTTCCTTTTTTATCCAAAACGTTTTGTATACCTTTTTTCAGGGCTCGTTTACACTTACGCACAGCGGCAGGGGTTTGGGCTGACTGTCGGGTAACGTATGATGTTCCGGGCAGTTGAGCTACCAGGTCGGTCATTTTAAGCGGATAGCCATTCATTTCAACATCCCGGCCAAATGGAGTTGTTGAAGTGACCATATTTTCCAGTGTAGTGGGAGCCATTTGTCCTCCAGTCATTCCATAAATGCCATTATTGATAAAAATAACCAGGATGTTTTCTCCCCTGTTGCAGGCATGGATAATCTCTCCGGCGCCAATAGAAGCCAGGTCACCATCCCCCTGATAAGTGAATACAAATTTATCAGGATTCAGGCGCACGATACCTGTTGCCAGCGCGGGTGCTCTCCCATGAGCTGCTTCCTGCCAGTCAACATCAATATAGTTATAAGCAAATACAGCACAGCCAACCGGTGCCACTCCTACCGCTTTTTCCTGGATACCCATTTCTTCAATCAGCTCGGCAAGGATTTTATGAATGACCCCGTGAGTACATCCTGGGCAATAATGCATAATGGTGTCAGTCAACACCTTTGACTTACCATAAACCAGGTTCTCAGGTTTTAATATATCTTTTATCTCCATCATTTATCCTTTTATAAAAAATTTCGTTCAATGGCTTCAACAACTTCTCCTGGTGAAGGAATGATTCCTCCCATTCTGCCGTAAAACTCCACCCGGCGAGTACAACCAGCCTCATAAACAGCTTGTTTTACATCTTCCACCATCTGTCCGGCATTCATTTCAACAGTTAAAAACCCTTTTACTTTCGGGGCCAATTCTCCAATAATTTTAGCAGGAAAGGGAAAAAGAGTAATCGGCCGAAGCAGACCAACAGCTATTCCTTTGTTACGTGCAATTTCAGTGGCTTTTTGGCAAACCCTGGCTGATGTACCGAATGCAATTAAGATATATTCAGCATCGTCACATGAAAACATTTCATACCGTTGTTCTTCGGCTTCCATCTGGCGGTATTTTTCCTGAAAACGGCGGTTATTCATTTCCATCTTACAGGAATCCAGTTCAAGGGATGTAATAATGTTTCTGTTGCGGGAAGAAGGTTTTCCTGTGGTAGCCCAGCTCCCCCATTTTTCGGCTATTTCATTTTCAGTCCACCGCTTTTTATAATCGGAAAGTTCCACTTTTTCCATCATTTGCCCCAGTGCTCCATCGGTAAGGATCATAGCCGGGTTGCGGTATTTAAATGCCAGTTCAAAGGCCAGATCCACGAAGTCATTCATTTCCTGAACCGAGGAAGGTGCCAGAACAATCAATTTGTAGTCCCCATGTCCTCCCCCCTTAACAGCCTGAAAATAATCGGCTTGCGATGGCTGAATAGTACCTAGCCCGGGTCCTCCCCGCTGGACATTCACAATCAGGCATGGCAATTCGGCGCCAGCAATGTAGGAAATGCCTTCCAACATCAGGCTTACACCCGGACTGGATGATGAAGTCATTACTTTTTTACCGGTACCTGCAGCACCATAAACCATATTGATAGCTGCCACTTCACTTTCAGCCTGTAATACGACCATGCCGGTTTCATTCCATGGTTGACGTTCCATTAACGTTTCCATCACTTCGGACTGAGGTGTAATGGGATAGCCAAAATAGCCATCACAACCACAGCGAATGGCAGCTTCAGCCAACACCTCATTTCCCTTCATTAACCTAAGTTCTCCCATTATATTCTCTTTAAATTTTATTCATTCCAATTTTTCCGACAACCAGCGGGTTCCATACGTTATCCCGCCGATCACTTACCAATTGTTATGTACTATATTTTCACCCGATACACTGTAATACAGGCATCGGGACAAACAACACCACAGTTACTACAACCGATGCAAGCATCGGGGTTTTCCATATAGGAGTAATGGTAACCCCTGCTGTTCATCTCCCGGTTTAAAGCCAAAACCTCTTCCGGGCAGGCTTCAACACATAACCCACATCCTTTACATACTTCGTTGTCCACGACAACTGCTCCTTTGATTTTCGCCATATGTTTCTATTTATTACAAAAAAAGAACAACCTGTTTCTCAAAAACACTAAAAAACCGGGTCATTCACTCTGATCATTAAAAAACTCTGTCCAAAATTAAAAAACCACAAAACTATTCATTTTTTTCGGCTTCACTCAGAAACCGGATTTAACTGTGTAAAACTATTTTTTACAGCATTGAAAATATGCAACTAATGTTGCGTTTATCAAATTTTATAAAGAAATCGGGTAAGGATATTCCTATGGATACCTAAATAAGAGGCAATATGCTGACGTTGAAGCTTTTTTCCCAACTCGGGATACTCTTCAAAAAACTTCCTGATACGTTGCTCTGCCTGCAGCGATTGAAAAGAATGTATGCGCTCCAAAGCCTGGACATAACTCTCCTCAGCAAGGATACGAACGGTTCTTTCAAATGGAGGATTATGGTCAAGTAAATATTTAAACTCATCTTTTTCTATGTAAATTAATTCCGAATCCTCGTATGAACGGATGGATTCACTGGAATATTTCCCCTGGTAGAAACTACGGTGATTGCTAATAATAAAATTATTTGGAGGGAAAAAGAAACGGGAGATCCATTCGGTTCCACTTTCGGCTATATAGGAAGAATAAAGCAGTCCGCTGATGAGAATACCTATCTTTTGAGTTCGCTCACCATAACGAAGAAATGACTCTCCTTTTTTCAGAATAACCGGTCTGTTTTTTAGCTCAAACTTTTTCAGTAATTCGAGAGTCAGGTTATACCTGGAAATTACTTTTTTCTGATCCATTCCGATTGATTCATAACATTTGAGAGAAATGTGCATGAAAAAGTTTCAGTCGCTGTTCCAAATCAGCAAACTGTTCACGTTTTACAAATGAAACACATGCCCGGATCCCTTGTTCCCTGCTGCCGGTATTATCAAGTGAAATAGCGCTGATCCCATAATAGAGCAAGTTGGCCACCAACTGATTTCCTGACATTCCCGGATAAGAAATAGTAAAATAAAAGCCATCGGCAACAGGTTGGTCCAGGTCTTTTTTATACACCATATCAAATCCATTCTCAAGGAATAGCTTCTTCACTACTTTGGCTTTCTCTCCATATTCCTTTACATCATCAATAAAATTGAACTGGCCGTCATTAGCGGCTTTAAGCATAGCGGTCAACGCCCACTGAGCCGAGTGACCTGTTCCGGATGAGATAGCGTACAACAATCTTTGTGTAATGGTACTGCCAAAATCGGTACCTCCAAACCGTTGTTGTAAGTGCGGGTAATCGCGGCTGAAAAGGGAATCAGAAATGATCATCAGGGCACAACGCTGGCCGGCATATGAGAAAATTTTGGAGCTGGAAATAAAGAGGATATACTGATCGGAATAGTTTGCAACGGTTGGCGGATAGGGAGGCTCCCCCGGTTTGGAGAAATCTTTTCTGAAATCCATTCCAAAATAGGCCAGGTCTTCCATGATAATCACACCGTACTGGTTGGCCAGGTCACCAATGATCTTCAGTTCTTCATCAGTCAAGCAAATCCAGGCAGGGTTATTCGGATTGGAATAGACGACTGAGCAGATATTTCCCTTTGACAGGTATTTTTCCAGTTTAGGTCTCAGCATTTTACCGCGGAAACGGAACACATCGAATGATTCATATTTCTGTCCCAACACCTGCATTTGTTGTTTTTGGACAGGAAATCCGGGATCAATAAACAAAGTTACATTTTTCTTCTTTTCAGCATTACCTGCTGCCATGAAAGCGGCGAAGGTTCCCTGCATTGAACCGACAGTAGGGATACATGATCGGGGGGAGACCTCGATGTGAAGGAAATTTTTCACAAAACGGGCAGCTTCTTCCTTCAAAGGTTTGATCCCATCGACCATAGGATATATAGCTGCCACCCCACGGTTAAGCGCTTCAATTTCTGCTTGTACACCAATTTGAGCGGGTGGCAAACCGGGAACACCCATTTCCATGCGTATAAATTTTTTGCCTGTCTCCTCTTCTACCAGGTTTACCAGGGCAACAATTTCACGAATAGTAGCTTTGCCAGGGTCGGAAATTCTGAGTTCTTTGATCTTTTCATCAACTATTTCCTTGCTGAAAGGTGAATTTTCTGTCATTTTATCTTGTTAAAATCTAAAGTGTGGCCGAAGTTGTTCCACCCAGTTTGTCAAGCGTTGATCTGTCATTTCCGGTTCGAAGTCTTCATCAACAGGAAGACCTAAAAACTTGCCATCAACAACTGCCTCTGATGCTTCAAACTCATAGTCATCTATTGGTATCTGCCCGGTCAGGACTGCTCCGTTATTCATCAGTTCTTTGGCTAACAAGGCAATATGGTCTACAAAAGTAGCTGCATAAGTAACATGGTCACCCAGACCAAAAATTGCCACTGTTTTTCCTTCGTACCTGGTTTTTCCAATCTCAGGCAAAAAATTTGCCCAGTCGGGGTTGGAATATTCTGATTGCCATGTTTCCTTTCCCACAGTTGACAACCCAAAAATAATTTTATCATACTTCTCCAGGTCACGAACCGAAGCATTCTTAACAGGCACCAGAACGACGTTATCATCCCCGATTACCTTTTTCAATTTTTCTGCTACCCGGTGTACAGCTCCGCCGTCCGGGCCAAAGAAGATCGCTGTTTTATCCATTATTACTCATTACAATTTACTGATCATGCATATACAATTCACCCCGTTTATACTCTCCCAGGATAGCCAGGCTTGAAACACTTTTCAGCACCTGGTGAATGGCTTTTTCATAGTTTTCAGGAATTTCCCACTCTACATCCACATGAAAGGTATATTCATTGGGTTTACCAATAACGGGAACCGATTGAATTTTGGTGAGGTTTATTTCATTATCGGCAAAAACATTCAATACCCGTGCCAAAGAGCCATAAAAATGGCCTACTTCAAAACACAGGGATGCTTTGTTGGCCTGTTCTGTAGGATTGCCATGTTTTGCCAGAATAAGAAAACGGGTATAATTTTTCTTATTCGTTTCAATTCCGGTTTCAAGAACATGAAGTTTATAAAGTTCAGCCGATCTTAAATTTCCTATAGCTGCGGCATTTACAGGCTTTGTTTCAGAAATAAACTTTGCAGCTCCGGCTGTGTCTATCCCTTCATGCAGCTCCACGTTCGGAAAATACTTTTCCAGGTATTCCACACACTGCTGCAGAGCAATAGGATGGGAATAAATATCGGTAATATCGTCCAGTTTCACCCCTTGTATGGCCATCAGGTTCATTTGGATATGCAAATAGATTTCCCCGATAATACGAAGATGATAATCACGAATCAGCTGGTAATTCTTCAGCAGGCTACCTGCGATAGAGTTTTCAATAGCCATCACGGCAAAATCGACCCGATCGGCATCAATAAGCTCGCATACGCTGGTAAATGACTTGCACTCAACTATTTTTACTTTCTCATTGAAATATCTCAATGCTGCTTCTTCATGGAATGATCCAATGATTCCCTGCACTGCTATTCGTTTCATTTCTGATTAAAATTAATTTTTTTCTAAGGCCTCAGGTGGAACTCGCATCTATTTTAATCGTGTTCGTCTCTGTTTTCCAAATAATTTCCAAATATACACATTCTAAAAAAGAACATGGGTTATAAGAAATCGGATGGGAGTCAGGACACTCTTCAGAATTTATAGTCTCCACTCCCGGACGACAATTCATCTTTATGATTTTCAAGTATTTGTACACACCTGTCAACATCTGTTGGCCGGATAGCAATAACAGCTGTTTCGTCGTTCATGGAAAAAGCATACAGGTATTCAATAAAAATACCTTCTCCACTCAGGATTTGAAGCATTCTGGAGAGTGCACCCGGTCGGTTTGGGCTGTTCACCAAAACCACATCGGTGGTTCTGACTGAAAACAAATTCTCTTTTAATACTTCACATGCTTTGACCGGATCGGAAACGATAAGTCTTAACACCCCAAAATCAGAAGTATCAGCTACTGTAAATGCAGAAATATTAATGTTTGCATTTCCTAAAATCTGGGCAACTTCATTGAGTCGGCCCGATTTGTTTTCCAAAAATACCGTAACTTGTTTTGCCTTCATTTATGTTTAGATTTTTCGATTGTCAATTACGCGTTTTGCTTTCCCGGCTGTTCTTTCAATTGTTTTTGGTTCAACCAGTTTAACATCCACAGAAACACCGAGGGTACTTTGAATATTCCCCGTGATCTTTCTTCGGAGAGCTTCCAGCTCACGCACTTCATCAGAGAAAAATTGTTCCTGTACTTCCACCAGGAGTTTTAAAACATCAAGTGGGCCATCACGCTCAACGATCAGCAGGTAGTGCGGTTCTGTTTCGCTCATATCCAGCAACACACTTTCAATTTGTGAGGGGAACACATTCACTCCCCTGATGATCAACATATCATCAGATCTGCCGGTACATTTTTCCATCCGTACCAATGTCCGGCCGCATTCACATTTTCCATAATTAAGCCGGGTTAAATCGCGGGTACGGTAGCGCAGCAGAGGAATTCCTTCCTTGGTGATTGTTGAAAACACCAGTTCACCCAATTCACCGGGAGGTAATGGTTCCAGTGTTTCAGGATCAATTATTTCCGGAACGAAATGATCCTCATTAATATGCATACCTTGCTGACATTCACATTCACAAGACACACCCGGTCCCACGACCTCGCTTAATCCATAAATATCGATGGCTTTAATCATCAGTTTATCTTCAATTTCCCGGCGCATACTTTCACTCCAGGGTTCAGCACCAAAAATGCCCACCCTCAAATTCAGAGATTCGGGGTTCACTCCCATTTCCTGCATAACTTCAGTCAGGAATAAAGCATACGATGGTGTACATGCAATAACAGAAGTACCAAAATCCTGCATCAGCTGGATCTGTTTTTTTGTATTTCCTCCTGAAATGGGGATGACGGTAGCTCCAAGATTTTCGGTACCATAGTGTAATCCCAGTCCTCCGGTAAATAGTCCGTATCCATAAGCTACCTGAACGATATCATTTTTATAAACACCTGCCATGCAAAGGGCACGGGTTACCACCTCCGACCACATTTGCAAATCGTTCCGGGTATACCCGACAACTGTCGACCGTCCGGTAGTCCCCGAACTGGCATGCAACCGGACAATCTCACTCATGGGGACAGTAAACATTCCAAATGGATAGTTATCACGCAAATCCGATTTTACAGTAAAAGGCAGCTTGCACAAGTCATCCACTGAATGAATATCCCCGGGGACAAGTCCTTTCTCCTGCATTTTAGCCCGGTAACCGGGGACGTTATGATAAACTCTTTTTACGGTATTCACCAACCTTTCACTCTGAACTGCAGCAAGTTCTTCTCGTGACGCGCATTCAATTTTTTCGTTCCAGATCATGAATTGATTTTCTAATTATTTATTAAGATTTAAAGCTCTACAAAAAGCATAGGTATTCAGTTAACCCCCATTAGGTATATTAAATTTCAAACAAAAATAAAAGGATTATTAAAAATTATAAGCAAAACAAGCTATAATTCTAAAATTCGTAACGTTTCCTGCACTTTGGTTCAGACCATTCCTTTGAAAACCAGCTCAACCACCCCCAAATCACAAAAAGTTCAGAAATGAATAATTTAGTTTCATTATAAATAGTTAAAAAGTCATACAATTTTTTCTTCAGGTTGTAACAACTATTACAATATTGAAGTAAAAATATATTGATATTTGATTTTTATATTACAAAGAAATGATGCTAAAAAGACTACTTCCCCCCCCCAAATGGATGCTTCCGGTGGCCATTGCATCGGGGATTTTAGTTGGTATTGCACTCTTCACTTTTTATATTTCAAAAGCTCATGCTTACCTTTCCGACAAACCTGAAGCCTGTGTGAATTGTCACATTATGGCACCTCAGTATGCAACATGGAGCCGCAGTTCTCACAGAGAGTGGGCACATTGCAATGATTGTCATGTTCCTCAGGATAATATTTTCAACAAATACTATTTCAAAGCCAATGACGGTTTGCGTCATTCGTACCTTTTCACTCTCCGGAAGGAGCGTCAGGCGATTATGATACTTGAGCCGGGTGCCAGGGTAGTACAAAATAACTGCATCAGATGTCATGAACAGCAAGTTGTTGATCCTAAACTGGAAGCTACGGTCGACATGTACAGAGCTATCCGGGAAGGCAGGCGCTGTGTCGATTGCCATCGCGAAGAGGGAGGTCACGGAAGCTTCAACAGTTTGTCGAGTGCACCCTATGCCAGGGTTCCCCTGCTGGATAATCCAATTCCCAATTGGTTAAGAAAATATTTTAAAGATTAAAAAATACCCAAAATGAACAATAAACTAAAAATAACCGAAAAACGTCCATGGCTGGCCTGGGTACTGTTTGCTGCCACCATAGTGATAGTATTTCTTCTGGGATTGTTGGCATCAACCATTGTTGAACGCCGGATGGAAGCTACTTTTGTCAATGTTCCCCTGGTTGATATTAAATCCTTTGAACCCCGCAATGAAGTTTGGGGACAAAATTTCCCACGCCAGTTTCAATCGTATTACGGTACTTCTGACACCACATTTCGAAGTAAATATAATGGCAATGCCATGATCGATATGCTCGAAGAAGAGCCCGCCATGGTTGTTTTATGGGCAGGATATGCATTCTCCCGGGATTATAGCCAGGGCCGCGGACATTATTATGCCATTACCGATGTCCATAACACACTCCGTACCGGAGGTCCAAAAACTCCCGATGAAGGGCTGCAGCCCTCAACCTGCTGGACCTGTAAAAGTCCGGATGTACCCAGAATTATGGAACAGGAGGGAGTAACCCAATTCTATACCGGAACCTGGGCCAGGCTGGGCCAGGAAATTGTGAACCCAATTGGATGTGCCGACTGCCACGATGAAAAAACGATGAACCTCAGGATTTCCAGGCCAGCTCTGGTAGAAGCTTTTGAACGCAGGGGAAGAGATATCACAAAAGCCGGTTATCAGGAAATGCGCAGTCTCGTATGTGCTCAATGCCATGTAGAATACTACTTCAACAAAAATGTGGCAGAAGGGGCAAACTATCTGACATTCCCCTGGGATAATGGCTTTTCGGCCGAAACTATAGCAGAATATTACGACAACATAGCGTTCAGCGACTGGACCCACGCGCTGAGTAAAACACCTATGCTTAAGGCTCAACACCCCGACTATGAAGTATATATGACCGGAATACATGCTACCCGCGGTGTTTCCTGCGCCGATTGTCATATGCCTTATATCAGTGAAGGCGGACAAAAATTTACCGATCATAAAATGCAATCGCCATTGAACAATATCGCCAATTCATGCCAGGTATGCCATCGTGAAGAAACATCCCGACTTATACAAGACGTGTACGACAGACAAGATCGAATCGTTGAAATCCGTCGTGAACTCGAAAATCAACTCGTCAGTGCTCACGTAGAAGCCAAAACAGCATGGGACCTGGGAGCCACCGAAGAACAAATGAAAGATATCCTTCAGGGAATACGACATGCACAATGGCGCTGGGACTACGCAGCAGCCACTCACGGAGGTTCTTTCCACTCCCCGGTTGAATTGGGCAAAACAATTGCCAACGGAATCTCTATCGCTCAGGAAACACGAATAAAACTGGCACGCCTGCTCGCCGGACTCGGACATAATAAAGCAGTTCCTTTCCCGGATATCTCCACGAAAGAAAAAGCACAGGAATTTATTGGACTCGATATGAAAACTTTCCGTGCCGAAAAAGAAGAGTTCTTGAAAACGATGGTGCCCCAATGGCTCAAAGAAGCAGAAAAACGTGAAGCTTCATGGGAACGAAACCAGATAAATTAAGAGACTGTTTTAAATTTATCCATTTATTCTATTTTGCGTCTTTTTCACTCATACTGCTGCAAAATTTCCTTAAATAGCTATGGCTATTCGCGTCAATTTTGCCTTGTCTGAGCAAAAAAC
>Ga0172382_10000911_pt1 | contig 54615 bp, 48 predicted proteins | sample Leawel138RmetaG_FD_122245 | JGI IMG/M metagenome (GOLD analysis project Ga0172382, IMG submission 122245) | Leachate microbial communities from a municipal landfill in Southern Ontario, Canada - Leachate well 138R metaG | ecosystem: Engineered > Solid waste > Landfill > Unclassified | place...
AGTGGATGAAAGAAACTGCGCTCCGTGCTCCACCGCTAAAGCTTTAGGCGGCACGCGGTCGGCCAAAGCTCGCCTAGGCGAGCGGCGTGCGACCGCACGTGCTTAGTGCTGGCCAAATTTCTTGACGCTTTTTCACTGAAGTTTCACGCGCTCCGCTGTGAAACTTCTTTACGCTCAAAAGCTGAAATTTGGAAACGCACTTGCAATGTGCGGAAAATATTTGATTACTCAGCCTGATCTTATATCGCCTCAATTGTCGCGGATGAATTGTAATAAATGATTCAAAACTAAAACGATGGAGGCGATAATATATAAAATTTAAGTAAATAAAAAACGACAGACCGAATAAATTTCGGTCTGCCGTTTGTTTTTGCTTTTGGCTGACTTGGAATGCTACCAGCAAGGGACTCTTACAAGTCTCTCGCGGTAGCAATAGATATTGCCATATCCATCCCGTCGCCAATCGATGCATTCCTTCGCGTAGCACGTCGGTCTTGGCGGATAGTATTCATATCTCGGCGGAGGATAATTTAAAAACGAATCGAGTATGATTCCAGAAGTTACTCCGAGCCAGAAATCATTATAATGCCGATCTCGGTAGTGGTGTCTGTCCCAGCTTCTGTGGTTCCGATGCCGGTAATAATCTCTATCCCGGTGATGGTCGCGATTACGATCGCGATAATCATAGTGTCCGCCCGGCCTTCGATAATCGCCCCTGTCCCTGTGACCATCCCAGGCAAAAGCCGGAATAACCATAATTGCCAGAAATAACGACAAAATTAGTAAAGAACATGCTGTCTTTTTCATTCTCTTTCTCCCTGTAGAGTTTATCTTTCCATCCGCTTATATCATTGTATTACTCTTTTCTTGGATTTTGTCAAGGATAGAAAATTATCCAAAAAATAAATGATTTATTTATTGTTATTTCTGTTCTAAACAAAAATCCGCTCGTTTGAAAAGCGGATTTTTCTGTTTCGATAAATTTTTGATCAGACATCGTTTTCCAGGAAAGGAGACTTATTTTCCTTGTTCTTTTCCACCTTCTTCCTGGCAACCCGGTTCTGCATATCCATTATGAGTCCCTTCAGCCCGTAAGGGTCGGGAACTTTATGAAAAAGGAACCGGCCTCTTGTTCCGGCGGTTTGGATATGGACGTCTCCGTAATTTAAAACGGTGGGGATCAGCCCGTCCACTTCGGTGGAAACATCCTGGATTTTGGAAAAATCAAGTTCGCTGATATGGCGCATAAATAGAGCCTTTTGTTCGATGTTAACTATCCTGTTGTCAGTGATTATCCACACATCGAAATAAAAATCGATCCAGAGTATAAAGATATAGATCCAGATTATGATGGCAAAAAAGCTCTCCACGAACCAGAACTCCGGACTGTTAGTGGGAATGGAAAGTATGCCGGGAAGTATTTGGATGCTTAAGATGAGCAAAAAAACCATCGCGAAGATTATAAGGTATTGCTGGAATATATTGAACCAGTGGCGACGGACTATCTTTATTATTTTTTCTTCCGAATGCTGTCCGCGGAAATGGAAATTTTTAAATCTGTCCATAATTTTTTTAAATGGTTAATTGGCTGAAAATAAAAAATTCTTCCAGTTTTATCCGGGAAAAAAATATTATATTGAGCAAGACCAAAAAAATCATAACAGGAACGAATATGAGAAGCATAACCTGGGAAGAATTCTTGTTTATGGAATATTTGACTATATGATAAATTATAAATAAGGATACGATAAAAAATCCCAGAAGAACCAAGAGGTAAAATGTGTTTGCCATGGCGTACATTTTTGTTTTTTATTATATTTTTTATTACTTTCTCCCGTTTTTTATTCCCAGGTGGGAAAATCCTTTTTCGGTTACTATTCTTCCCCGGGGAGTCCGGGCAATCAATCCTGTTTGGATCAGAAATGGTTCATAAACATCTTCTATAGTCTCCACTTCTTCGGATGTGGCGGCGGCTATCGTCTGGATCCCTACCGGTCCGCCGTTGAATTTTTCTATCATTGTTCTTATTATATCCCTGTCTGTCGGTTCTAATCCTAGTTCATCGATCTCTAGCATATCAAGCGCCTTTTCGGAAATTTCTCTATTTATGTTTTCGTAATCTCCTATCTGGGCGAAGTCTCTTACTCTTTTGAGAATGCGATTGGCTATGCGGGGAGTCCTTCTACTGCAATTGGCTATTTTCTCGCATCCGCTTTCGTCTATTTTTACATCGAGAATTTTTCCCGATCGCTTGATTATGGATTCCATTTCCGGAATTTCATAAAAATTGAGCTTATGGATGGCTCCAAATCTGTTTCTCAGCGGATTTGAGATCGAACCGAGCCGGGTGGTGGCTCCGATCAGGGTAAATTTAGGCAGATCGAGCTGGAGAGTCCGGGCGGAAGGCCCTTTGCCGACGATTATATCCAGTTTGTAATCTTCCATCGCCGGATAAAGCACTTCTTCCACTAATTTATTCAACCTGTGTATTTCATCTATAAACAAGACATCCCCGTCTTTCAGGTTTGTAAGGATCGATCCCAGGTCGCCCACTCTTTCTATGGCTGGTCCGGAAGTGGTTTTCAGCCCCACGCCCAACTCTCTGGCAATTATGTTTGAAAGAGTGGTTTTGCCTAGTCCGGCCGGACCGTAAAGAAGTACGTGTTCTATGGGCTCTTTTCTTTTTTTGGCCGCTTCTATTAAAATTCGCAGATTTTTTTTAACTTTTTCCTGTCCGATGTATTCGTCGAATCTCTGTGGGCGTAATGTAATTTCTATTTTTATATCTTCTTCCTGTTCTTTGGAGTTGGTGATAGCCATAATTTTAGAATATGGGATTTAGAATTTAGAAATAGGAGCTTTTCTACATCTATACGTTTCAAGATCAGCTTTCCAATTTTCATAATATCAGATGTTGACAAAAAAATAAAGGTATGCTAATATAGTCTGTCAGAGAGAAAGGCGATTTCAAGGGTCGTTTTTGTTGTTCTGCAGGCAATTGGGGACTTCTATCTTTTGTTCTCAATTTGGGAGCTTTTGCCAAGATATGGGTTCGGTGGTTTCGGCTGCCGGATTCCTCGACACCGCTCTCTCCTCAAGATTTTATTCTTGGGATGTCTGCAGAATTGTGAAAATGACTTTGTGAATAAAAAAACTCCGGATTTACCGGAGTTTTTTGTTTTAAAAAATCAATCTTCTTTTGCCATCCTTTCCACTTCCTCCAGTGTGGTTTTCCCTTCTAGAACATCCAAAATACCGTCTTGGTACATAGTAATCATTCCGTTTTCTATGGCTTTTTCCTTTATTTCCGAAGAAAGGGCCCCCAGGGAAATAAGCTTTTCTATATCTTTATCGATAACCAAAACCTCGCTTATAGTCTCCCTTCCTTTGTAGCCGATGTGATTGCACTTTTCGCATCCGGCCGGTTCATAAACATATTCTGTGCTTGGAATTTCCACACCCGCCTTGGGGGAGATCGTCTTAAGAGCCTTTTCTATCTTCTCTTTGGCTTCTGGTGGAATTTTTACCTTTTTTTTGCAATCGCATAGCTTTCTTAACAGCCGCTGAGCCATAAAAGCGTTTACCGAAGAAGCCAGGTCGTCGGAATCTACTTCCATATTTAGAAGCCTATGCACCGAAGAGGCTGCATCATTAGTGTGGAGCGTGGAAAGAATCAGATGGCCGGTAAGAGAGGCTTGAACAGCTATTTTGGCGGTTTCGTTGTCCCTGATTTCTCCTATCATTATTATATCGGGATTTTGGCGAAGCAGAGAGCGCAGGGCGGTGGAAAAGGTATAATCGTCCTTTTCGTTGGTCTGGGTCTGAAGGATTCCTTCCAGTTGATATTCGATAGGATCTTCTACGGTGATTATTTTTATTTCTGGCTTATTGAGATGTTTTAACAGGCTGTAAAGAGTGGTTGATTTACCCGATCCGGTCGGTCCGGTGTTTAAAATTATTCCGTTAGGCTTGGAAACTTCATGGATTATTTTTTCCAGGTTCTGTTTTCTTATTCCCAGCTTGTCGATTTCAAGAGCGGTGGCCGATTTGTTAAGAAGCCTCATCACGACCGTTTCTCCGAATCCTCCTGATATTATGGAAACGCGCACGTCCACTTCTTTCTCCTTTATATTATTAAATTCCTGGGCGAAGGTTATTTTGAAACGGCTGTCTTCCACTCCGGAACGTACCCCTGTCTTCAGTCCGCTTAACAGTTTTATTTTTCCTAAGAGAGCAGGGTATTCGTTAATGGGTATTTTAGCTACATCCTGAAGTATTCCGTCAATCCTTAATCTTATTTTGACATTTTTTTCTTCCGGTTCGATGTGTATATCTCCGGCCTCCAAAATAGTTGCTCCGGCAATTATTATCTCCAGCATGTCCTTGGAGTCCGTTTTATTTACGAAATCATTAAAAACTTCGAAATTTTTCAAGTTGGCGTCGGCGTCCTTGATATGTTTTTTTGAAATTTTTATTGCCCGGGAGAGCGTCTGTTCCATCAGGCTTTCATAAACTTCTTCCAGAAAGGAGACTTGCCCGGTAACCCTCCAGACTTCTTCCATCGAAGTGATTCCTTCCAATACTTTCAATATCCCGTCCTGAGTCATAGTAATCATTCCGTCTTCCAGCGCCGCTCGGGTAAGTTCGCTTTCTCCGGCCATTTCAAGTATCAGTTTTTCCATATTCTCGTTTATTGTCAATGTCTCGAATATTCCGATCCGTCCCTTGTATCCCAAGTTGTTGCATTTAATGCATCCAACCGGTTTGTATAAATATTTAATATTTTTAGGTACGTCGATTTTTGACTTTGGAGATATTATGGAAATTATTTTCTTTATGGTGGAGATGGTTTCTTCGGCCGGTTCATACTTTTTTCGACAGTGGGGACAGAGCTGGCGAACCAATCTTTGCGCTATGAAAATATTGACCGAAGAAGCGATAAGGGATGGGCGGACTCCCAATTCAGTCAGTCTGGAAATGGAAGCCGGAGCATTATTGGTGTGAAGGGTAGAAAAAACCAAATGTCCGGTCAAGGCGGCATTGACCGATATTTCCGCCGTTTCATTATCACGGATCTCTCCGACCAGAATCACATCGGGGTCTTGCCTTACGATTGCCCGGAGACCTTTGTCAAAAGTATAACCCTGGGAAGCATTTATCTGGGTCTGGGATATCCCTTTTATGTCGTATTCCACCGGATCTTCAATAGTTATTATTTTTATATCCGGTTCGTTCAGTTTATTGAGAAAAGAATATAGCGTGGTGGTCTTTCCCGATCCGGTAGGTCCGGTTACAAGAATCATTCCATTGGGTTTAGTTATTTGAAGCTGGACTTGCTCATAGGAGAGTCCTTTGAGCCCCAATCTTTCTATGTCTACCAAAATAGAAGATTGATCGAGGAGTCTCATCACAATACTCTCTCCATATTTTCCAGGAATTATGCTCACTCTTATATCTATGCGTCCTTTTTTCCCTTTATCTTTGTCCACATTTATCGAAAAGTGCCCATCCTGAGCGATTTCTCTTAGGTTAAGTTTCATCTTTCCTATCATTTTTATCCTTGAAATGATGGATTTATAAATATCCAAGGGAAAATTTCCGATATCTTGAAGCACGCCATCTATCCTGTATCGCATCCGAGAATCTTTTTTCTGCGGTTCGAAATGGATGTCGCTGGCTTTCATTTTTAAAGCGCCCGAAAAAATTATATCTATTATTTCCGTAGTGGACATTTCGTTCATCCTTTGCTTGAGTTCCAAGAGATCCTTGAAGTTCTTTTCAAAATCGGCCAGATCCTTTCCGGAAAGAGAAACCATGAAGAAATCCAAGCTCTCCAAAAGAAAATTTTCTTTGTATTTTTGCCAGACTCTTTCCATCGAAGAGTGGGAAACAATAAAGAGAGCCGTTTTCCATCCGTTTTCTTTGGTTATTTCTTTGATATAGTCTATAGCTTTTTCGTTTTCCGGATCAGTTATGGCAACTTGAACGTTCTTTTCCTTCTTTTGTAATAGGGCGATTTCATATTTTATCGAATCTTCTTCCGGTATTCTCTTTAACGTATCCACTTCGAGAGGAAAAATGTTCAGATCCGCGTAAGGAAGAGAATATTTTCGAGCCAAAAGAAAAGCCTGCTCTTCTTCGCTTCTTTTTCGGAGCTTCTTTAAAGTTTTTTGCAAGGCCTCATCCCTTTTTTCATTTTGAGGCAGCTGCTTTTTGGAAATTATTACCATAGCGAATTTTATTTTTAAGATAGATATGCGATTATTATAGCACAGGAATAACAATTCTGTTAATTCAATTTTTTTAAATAAAAAATAAAAAAGACCCCTGTTGTTTGCGGGGCTTATTTTATCAGATTTTTGATTCTTCTTTTATTTTTTTTATCATTTCGTTTTCAAGCTTATAAATATCCGGTTCGGTGGATTCGAATTCATACAAGTTTCCGATAATTTTTCCGCCCTCAACGAGATTTATTTTTTTCAGAGTGTCGGTATTTGAAAATTTTATATTTCCTTTCGTTACGCCCTGCAAATCCCTATAAAGTATCATAAAAATATTTCCGGACTCATAATTATTTTGTATTTTTTCCAGTATGAAGGGGATATCTTTGGGAGTGCTGCGACTTTGGATAAAATCTTCCGGAGAGACTACGGCCCAGACCAGCTTCAGATTTTCATCCCACTTCAACCTGGACATAATTTTTCCCCAGAGCTTTAAAATATTGAAGGGGTGAGTTTTGTAGAGATGTCGGACGATTTCCTGCTGGTTGACGCCTTGTTGCATGAGCTGGGAAGATATCTGAAGGGATTTGGGAGTAGTTTTGTTATTTTGGTAGCTATTGGTGGCGCTAATGATGCCTGTAAGCAGGCAGGTGGAAATTTTTTCATTTAAAGAAGAATTTCCGAAATCCTCGAATAGATTGAACAGTATCTCTGAAACGGAGGAAGCTGTCATGTCGATAATATTTATTTGCCCGTAATTATCATTGTTGTTGTGATTGTCGATGTTTATTATCGGTACCTCGTAAAAAATGTCGGGATTTTCTTCAAAAATTTTTCCAAAAGATTCTTTGTCTGGCGCCCCCAGGCAGATTAAAAGATCGTATTTAAATTTGGCGGGTATAAAAGAAAAATCACGAGGGTCGATGCTCCCGTGTTCCGGAGTTATATAGATGCGCGTTTCCTTTTTATTCTGCTCGGTCCTTACGTCGATTATTTTGTTGCGACTTGTATCGAATGAAAGGATAAAATCTCTCGATCCCGAGATATCCTTCTTTATGTTTCCGGGTGTCGGCAAAAAAGAAAACTTGCTCCTATTGCCTTGCGGATCGTCAAAGGCGATCGCCGGATCTATATTTCTTTTTTCCAAAAAGAAATAAAAAGACCAACCGGCGCCCAAAGTGTCTCCGTCCGGATTTTGCGGGAGCAAAATCAGGGCGCTTGTTGCCGAAGATAAGATATTTTTCATTTGTTCCGTTTCGCTCAGTCCCATTGTTTTTATTGCGCTGATGAAATAAGGAGTCCGATACTTGTTTTTGCCTAGTAGTCAAAAATATCAGAAAGAAAGATATATGTCAATCGGTTATTTTAATATTAAATATTGACAACGAGCATTTTTTTTGCTAATCTGGTTTTAGGATTAAAGAAATGATAGATTCGCATGAAAAGGCGGGTCTTTTTTTATAAATTAATTAAGTTTTAAAAACAATATGGCAAAAAATCAACAGCAAGAAGAGAAAGCCGGAATAAATTCGGCTGAGTTCAATAGCGCTATCTCCCAGATCTGCGATGAAAAAGGAATAGATAAAGAAAAAGTCATTGAAACGGTGGAGGCCGCGCTGGCGGCGGCATACAAGAAGGATTATGGCAAAAAAAGCCAAAATATAAGAGCTGAACTGGAGCAGGTTTCGGGGAAGATAGATTTTTATCTGGTCAAAGAGGTGGTTGATGATAGCGTCAGGGAAATTATCGATTTTGATAAAGCCGAAGAGGGTGAAAGCGAGAAGGAAAAAAAGAATCTCAAAAAGGATAATAAGAAAAAAGAAGCGGAAGAAAAGGATCTCGAGGAAGATAAATTGCCAAGATATAATCCTGAAAGAGATATATTGTTGGAAGATGCCAAAAAAATAAAGAAAGACGCCAAAGTGGGAGATTTTTTGGAAACTAAGCTGGAAACTCGCGAGGATTATGGGAGAGTGGCCGCTCAAACCGCCAAACAAGTCATTATTCAGAGAATCAGGGAAGCGGAAAAAGACGCTATGTATAATGAGTACAAAGAAAAGGAGGGCGAAGTGATAAACGGTACTGTTCAGAGGATAGAAGGAAATAATGTTTTTATAGATCTCGGAAAAGCTACCGGCGTTTTGTTTCCCTCTGAACAGATAAGAGGAGAAAATTACAAAATAGGTAGGAGAGTAAAGGTTTATTTGGGCAAGATAGAGGCCGACACTAGAGGTCCGGGAATAGTTTTGAGCAGAACTCACGAAAATTTGGTCAAGAAACTTTTTGAATTGGAAGTCCCGGAAATATTTGCGGGAACGGTTGAGATAAAAGCTATAGCCAGAGAAGCCGGATCAAGAACCAAAATAGCCGTAGCAGCCAATGAGGAAGGAATAGATCCGATCGGATCTTGCGTTGGACAAAAGGGGACGAGAGTCCAGGCGGTGATCGATGAGTTAGGAGGAGAAAAGATCGATATCATCGAGTGGAATGAAAATGTTGATAAATTTATCGCCTCAGCTCTCAGTCCGGCCAAAGTTATTTCCATCAAGGTTAGCGAGGAAGAAAAAAAATCTTCCGTAGTTGTTCCTAATGATCAGCTTTCTCTGGCCATAGGACAAAAGGGTCAAAATGTAAGACTGGCGGCCAAGCTTACCGGCTATAAAATTGATGTTTTGGGAGAAGAATCCGGGAAAAAAACAGAAGAAAAAAAAGGGAAGAAAGAAAAATCTCCTGACTCTGGCGCTGGAAATAAAGAAGAAGCGGAAAAATTCGTGGAAAAAGCGGAAAAATCAGAAGATAAGAAAGATTCGAAAAAATCTGTTGAATCCTCCGATGATGATAAATCTGGGACGGACAGCGAAAAAGATAAAAATAAAATAATAAATTAATAAAAAAATTTCTAATTAAGAATTACTGATTACTAATCGCTTATGTGCTTTAGGAATTAGAAATTAGGAATTAGAAATTAGAAAGTTATGAATCTTTGGCATGAAGTGGATCCTGGCAAAACCCCCGAAGAAATAAACGTCGTAATTGAAATTCCCAGGGGATCCAAAAATAAATATGAGATTGATAAAAAAACCGGGATGATAAAGCTTGACAGAGCGATGAAGACTTCCCAGGACTATCCTTTTGATTACGGATTTGTTCCGCAAACCTATTGGGAAGACGGAGACGCTTTGGATGTAGTTGTCCTATCAACCTATGCTTTGGCTTCCGGAATTTTGGTTGAAGCGCGTCCGGTCGGAATCATGAAGATGATCGATGGCGGAGATTCCGATGATAAGATTATCAGTGTTCCTAAAAACGATCCCCGCTGGGACAATATAAAGGATATAAAAGACGTAAATCCGCATACCCTCAAAGAGATAAAGCACTTTTTCGAAACCTACAAGGTTATCGAAGATAAAGTCGTTAAAGTCAGCGGGTTCGGAGGAAGAGACAGAGCTCAAAAAGCCATAAATAAAGGATTAAAACTATACAACAAGGAGTTTAAAAAATAAAGCTTTAATAGCTTACAGCCAAGCGATTAAAAGTGGAAAAGTTAAAAATGACTATAAAAAAATTAGACAATTCACAAGTGGAAATCAAAGTATCCATTCCCTGGGAAAAGTGGAAGAATTTTTTGGATGAAGCGGTGAGGGATTTTTCCAAAGATATAAAATTGGAAGGATTCCGTCCCGGAAAGGCTCCCAGGGAAATCATAGAGAAAAAGGTCGGTTCAGAGGCGCTTCTTAATTCGGCGGCCGAAAAAGCCGTTTCAAAAGATTATCCGAAAGCTGTGGAGAAGGAAAAAATAAACGCTATCGGTTCTCCCAAGATAAAGGTGGAATTCCTGAAAGAAGGAGAAGATTTGAAATATACGGCGGTAACCGCAGTTATTCCGGAGGTAAAAATGCAACCTTGGCAGAAAGAAGTTGGAAAAGTCAATAAAGATTTTTCCCGGAAAAAGGCCGAGGTTTCTGAAGATGAGGTAGATGTCGAATTGAAAAAAATAGCTACCAGCCGGACAAAATTTATTACTGTAAACCGTGGAGCCGGGAGCGGGGATTCGGTAAGGGTCGATTTCCAAGTTAGCCGTTCAGGAGTTCCCATAGAAGGCGGAACAGCATCGGATCATAATCTCATCTTGGGAAGCAATACTTTTATTCCGGGATTTGAGGATAAGATTGCAGGCATGAAAGAAGGAGAAGAAAAGAAATTTGACCTGAATTTTCCGGAAAGTTATCATGATAAAAGTTTGGCCGGAAAAAAAGCCGGATTCAAGGTGAAGATGAAATTGGTGCAAAAAAGAGAAATCCCGGAGATAAACGACAGCTTTGCCCAATCCTTGGGAAGATTTAAGAACCTGGACGATCTGAAGAAAAGCATATCGGAGGGGATAAGGAAGGAAAAAGAAATTAAAATTAAGGAAGAAAGAAGAGGCAAAATAACCGAGAAATTGATAGAAAAAACGGAAGTTGTCTTGCCGGAAATCCTTATCCACGAAGAATTGCACAAAATGATACATGAGCTTGAATCTCAAGTCCGGGCGATGGGAATGGAACTGGATAAATATTTGGAAGGAATAAAAAAGACCAAAGATGATTTGGAAAAAGATTGGAGACCTCAGGCTGAAAAAAGATTGAAAGCCGCTCTGGCTCTCGGAGAGATTGCTAAAGATCTTAGAATTAACGTGGAAAATGAAAAGGTGGAGGAAGAGATGAACAAAACTCTCCAATATTACAAAAATGTAAAAGATGTTGAAAAAAATATCGATATGAAAAGGCTTTATGACTATACCAAGGCGATGCTCGTGAATGAAGCCGTGTTTGAAAATCTGGAAAAAATGTAAAATGTTTCTTGTAACAATTAAAAAATAAATATATGAAAAAAGATAATATGACTAATCAATTCCTTATACCCACCGTTATTGAGAAGACTAATTATGGCGAGAGGGCTTACGATATATATTCCAGGCTGCTCAAGGACAGGATCATATTTTTAGGTTCTCCCATCAATGACGCGGTGGCTAACGCGATTATCGCCCAGCTTCTCTTTTTGGAATCGCAGAGCTCCAAGGAAGATATAAAGATATATATAAATTCTCCCGGAGGCGTAGTAACTTCCGCTTTGGCGATTTATGATACGATGCAATATGTCAAACCGGATGTGCAGACTATTTGCGTCGGATTGGCAGCTTCAGCCGCTTCGGTTTTGCTGGCGGCCGGAACAAAAGGAAAAAGGATGATACTTCCCAACGGAGAAGTAATGATCCATCAGGTCATGGGCGGAGCGCGGGGTCAGGCCTCGGATATCGATATACACGCCAAACACATACTTAAGACCAAAGAAAAGCTCAATAAGATATTGGCCAAGCATACCGGACAGAAAATAAAGAGGATCGAAGCTGACTCTGATCGCGATTATTTCATGAGTTCGGAAGAAGCGAAGAGATACGGTATCGTGGATAAGATCATATAGTTGAGTTCTGCAAATTACGAATTTTGCGAAACTGCGGATTTTATTTTGGAATTCACATTTTGGGTGCTATAATTATCTTGTTATATTAAGGAGCGGAAATAAAAAATCAAAAAATAAATATGGCTAAATTTCTTTATGTAGCCAAAAATTACGACGGAGAAACAAAAACCGGCGAAATGGTTGCCAAGGATGAAAGGAGTCTTGCCCAACAACTGAAGTCGGACGGTTTTTTGGTTACTTCGGTAAAAGAAATAGAGGGGGAAGATGACGGAGAGATAAAAGTTAATTTTATGGATCGGTTTTCCTCGGTTTCCTTGAGCGACAAAATGATGTTTGCCAGGAACCTAAGCGTTATGACCAGTTCCGGGTTGACGATTGCTAAAGCGATTAAAAATCTTTCCATCCAAACCCAGAATAAGAAATTCAGCCAAATACTTTCCGCCATCCATGAAGATATTAGGGAAGGAAAGAATCTCAGCGACAGCATGGCGAGATTTCCGGGAGTTTTCAGCGAATTGTTCGTGAATATGGTAAAAATCGGAGAAATCGGTGGAAATCTCGAAGAAACTTTGCAGATTGTGGCAACTCAGCTAGAAAAAGAGCACAGTCTGAGAAGCAAGGTGAGAGGAGCAATGATCTATCCCTCTGTCATATTAGTAGCTATGACGGGAGTTGCTTTTCTGATGCTCACTTATATCCTTCCTCAGATAACGGGGGTTTTTAAGGATATGGAAGTGGAACTTCCCAAATCGACCCAATTTGTAGTTAATCTCAGCGAATTTTTGTCCGCGCACAGCTTACTGTCCCTCGGAATCATAGTGTCTGCCGTAGCGGCGGGAAAAATTTTTTTTAGCACGCTGGCGGGAAAAAAGGCGCTGAGCTTTTCCGTTCTTAAGATTCCGGGAATAAAATCCATGGTGATAAAGGTAAATTGCGCCAGGTTTTCCAGAATATACAGCTCTCTTTTAAAAAGCGGAGTTTCCTCCATTGATGCTCTAAAGATAGTTTCCAATACTCTTTCAAATTATTATTATAAGAAAGCTCTGAATGAAAGCGTCAAGCAGATCCAGAAGGGAGTCGATCTGAGCGAAGTAATAGGAAAGAACAAAGATATATTTCCAGTGCTTGTCTCTCAGATGATAGAAGTGGGCGAGCAGACGGGAGAAACGGAGGCCGTTCTCATAAAAATGGCCGAATTTTATGAAAATCAAGTTGATCAGGCGACCAAAAACATTTCTTCAATAATCGAGCCGGTGCTTATGATAGTAATGGGCGTAGGAGTTGGCTTTTTTGCAGTCTCAATGCTTCAGCCGATGTACGGCTTGATGGAAAATATCAAGTAAATCATTGACATTGCTGATAAATTATAATATTATTCTACAAGTATTTCGCTTAAAAAGCGCGTTTTGTTTTTTATTTAAAGCGAATTATATATCGCGGGGTAGAGCAGTCTGGCAGCTCGTCTGGCTCATAACCAGGAGGTCGCGGGTTCAAATCCCGCCCCCGCAACACGGAATCATAAAACATGAAACATGCAGCATAAAACATTTTTGTAAAATGTTTTTTGTTCTATGATATATGATCCATGCTCTATGTTTTGTGAAAGGGCCAGGGTAGCTCAGTCGGTTAGAGCGTGGGACTCATAAGCCCAAGGTCGTGAGTTCGATTCTCACCCCTGGTACATAAACAATTTAAAATTTATAATTTAAAATTGAGGAGTCGCTTTGTGACGACATTTTATCTGGGGGCGTAGCTCCCTGAAGCACAAGCATATCTTGACTACAGGGCGGGCAGCTTCCAGCTTCGCTAAATCTTGAGAAGCGAAGAAAAATTTTTAAAATCGTAATTTGATCATGGGAATTTAATATCTGGGGGCGTAGCTCAGCTGGTTAGAGCGATTGCCTGTCACGCAATAGGTCGCCGGTTCGAGTCCGGTCGTCCCCGCACCGTTTAAACAGGATTTGATTCCTGTTTTTAAATTCTTGAACATACTATGGTATGTTCAAAGGTATGTTCAATGGTATGCTTATCAATTAAAATTGACACATGGTCCGATCTGTAATATAGTACAGGGAGTTAATAATTAAATGATGAAATCGGCTTTTTGAAGGAGTCTAAAACGCTTGAAACCTGAAATCTGGGATTAAGGATCCTAAATTCCATGTTTCAAGGATCTTTCGAGGAGCGATTTAAAAATTTATGGAACAAAAAAGCTGGTCCCTCCAGATAGGGGGACGAGAACTTCGGGTGGAAACCGGAGATCTGGCCAAACAGGCCAACGGAGCGGTAAAAGTCAGTTATGGCGACACCGTTGTTTTGGCAACGGCCGTGATGAGTGAAAAAGCCGCCAGTAATATGGGCTACTTTCCTCTGATGGTGGATTATGAAGAGCGTTATTATGCCGCCGGAAAAATAAAAGGATCGAGATTTATAAAAAGGGAGGGGCGGCCTTCGGACGAAGCTGTTCTTTCCGGCAGGATGGTAGATAGGACGATCCGGCCTCTTTTTAATGGAAGAATGAGGAACGAAGTCCAGGTAATAGTGACTGTTCTTTCTATAGACGGAGAAAACGATCCCGACACAGTCTCGATGATAGCGGCCTCCACGGCTCTTTCTATTTCCGATATCCCGTGGAATGGTCCGATCGGGGCGGTCAAAGTCGGAAAAGTCAACGGGGAATTCATCCTCAATCCGATCAACGGAGACCTGATTGAAGGAGATCTGAATCTGGTAATGGCAGGGACGGAAGAAAAGATAAATATGATAGAATCGGCGGCCAAAGAAGTGCCGGAAGAGGAAATGCTTAAGGCTTTCGAATTTGGACAAAATGCCATTTCTAAAATTGCAGGTTTTATAAAAGATATTCAAAAAGAAGTCGGAAAGGAAAAGTCAGAGCCGATTCTCGTAAGAGGAGAGGCGGAATTTGAAGACGAGATTAAAAATATCTATATAAATGGAAATATAGAGGAGGTTCTTTATATAAAAGAGAAGAAAATGATGGAAAGAGCGCTAAACGAGATAAAGGAAAAAGTAGAGAAGCATATCGGCGAGAAATATCCGGAAGATGCAGAAGAGAGGAAGAGTGTCGCCAACTTGGTTTTGGATGATTTGTGCGACGAAATAGTTCATAAAAACATTATTGAAAGCGAAAAGCGTCCCGATGGGCGAGGGCTTAAGGATGTGCGTAAAATTACGATTCAGACGGGAGTTCTTCCTAGAACTCATGGAACCGGTCTTTTCACCAGAGGGGAAACCCAGGTTTTGACGGTCACGACATTGGGAGCGCCCGGAGATGAACAGATAATCGATACTATGGAATCGGATTCCAAAAAAAGATACATCCATCATTATAATTTCCCGCCTTATTCGGTCGGAGAAGTCAGATTTATGCGCGGGCCGGGCAGAAGGGAAATAGGGCATGGCGCTTTGGCGGAAAAAGCCCTGGTTCCGGTGCTTCCTGATAAAATTGAATTTCCTTACACCATCCTTCTGGTTTCCGAAGTTCTTGAATCAAACGGATCTTCTTCCATGGCTTCTACTTGCGGATCGACCCTTTCTCTCATGGATGCCGGAGTGCCTATAAAGAGGCCGGTCAGCGGAATTGCCATGGGAATAATCGTAGGTAAAAATGATGATCAATATAAGGTGCTTAGCGATATCCAGGGGATGGAAGACCATTATGGGGATATGGATTTCAAGGCGGCCGGAACAGAAAAAGGCATAACCGCCCTGCAAATGGACGTCAAGCTGAGCGGAGTGACTCTTAAAATGCTCAAAGATGTCTTAAGCCAATCCAAAGAAAGCCGGATGTTCATAATGGGAGAAATGCTCAAGGTCATTTCAGAGCCTAGGGAAGAATTATGCGCTTACGCTCCGAGAATCATAGTCATAAAGATAAATCCCGACAAAATCAGGGACGTAATCGGCCCCGGAGGAAAAGTCATCAACGAGATAATCGATGAAACAGGAGTCCAAATCGATATTGAAGATGACGGCTCAGTATTTATAACCTCTCCGGATCAGGCCTCCGCCAAGAAAGCCGAAGAGTGGATAAAGAATATAACCAGAGAGGTTAAGGCCGGAGAGATCTTTAAAGTGAGAATAGTAAAAATCATGGATTTCGGGGCATTTGCGGAGATTCTTCCCGGACAGGACGGTTTGATCCATATCTCCGAGTTGGCCGACAGAAGAGTCGACAAGGTAGAGGACATCGTAAAGGTGGGAGACATCGTTACCGTAAAGGTGAAGGAAATAGACAAAAACGGAAGGATAAGTCTTTCGATGAAAGCCGCGTTGAAAAGCGAGTAAAATTTTATTGGCAAGAAGGACAAAAGCAGCCTGTTTTTATGGGTTGCTTTTTGTTTCTTTCTTTTTTATTTCAAAAACTTGCCAAGAGGATGAAAATATGTTTTACAATAATCGCTTATTGGTATAAAATAATAATGACAAAAAATAAAAATTTATTCTTCCAAAATATGTTTGGCAAAAACAAAAAAAATAATGAAGATGAAACTATCGAGTCTTCCGATCAGCCGGCAATACACACTATGCAGGATGATCTCGATTTGGGCGAATCTCTTTCCGACAAGGCCGGGGGAGATGTTATTGATATTGGAGCAAGCGATCAAAAAGAAAAAGAATATACTAAGAAAGAAACTTTGCCGGCCTCGGGAATAAATTCGGTGGGCAAGGAGTCTCCTTTTTTGGGAAATCCTTTGCCAAAAAGCGAGACTCAAGATGAAAACCCGGAAGAAGAAGCTTTGGGTTTTGCTTCCGAAGAAAATCTCGAAGAAAAAGGAGACAGAAAAGGCGGGTCTTCTTCTGAAATGCCGAAATCGGTCGATAACCTTACCACTGCCGTCGGTAAAGATGATAGCTCCGGAAAAAATTTTTTGGGAACGTCGAGGAATATTCATCCTGAAAAGAATATGGATGAAGGAACCGGTGAAGATATGATTTTGGAAGATATCGACGGCGGAGGAAAATCAAAAGCATTTTTGTTTTTAGCCGGCTTTTTTATCATAGCCGCAGGCGTTGTCGGTTATTTCATATGGAGCTCCGGTTATAACGTAGGAGACCTCGTTTCTTCAGAAAATATAAGCCAATTAAATATTTTTACGGATGAGCCAAAAATTGTCATAGAGGGAGGAGATGAAAGCATTGAAGAAGAAAGTTTTATCGAAGAGAGCGTTTTCTCCGAAGGAGTGAATTTTCTGACAATAAATTCCGCAAATATGAATGCGGAAGGCTTAACCGGAATTTTTAATCAAAAATTTGTAGAGATGGAAAGCGCCAATTCCGGACTTGTGGAATTCATGGCGGTTGATGAGAGCAATAACCCTATAAGATTTTCCGACTTTTCTTCGGCTTTCGGAATAATTTTTCCTCCGAATATAGCCAATATTTTGAGCGATGATTTTTCAATATTTCTTTATAGGGAAGGTGACCTCAGGAGCGCGGGATTGGCAATAAGCACGAGCAATCCGGTTCTTCTGAAGTCAAGTCTTAAAATGGAAGAATCAAATTTGGTAAAAGATCTCAGTCCTCTGTTTATGGGCAAAGTTTCCGAGGATGTCATGTATGGAAATTTGTTTAATGATAGCCTTTACGGCTATATAGATGTGAGATATACGAATATAGATACTGAAAATTCAATCGACTATGCCATTTTGGATGACAGCGTTGTCTTTGCCACCAGTAAAAACAGCGGAAGATCTATCATGGACAAGATTTCCATCGAGAACGCCGGATATACGGATAATCTGGAAAATATCGAGGCTGTTGAAGGAGTAGAGACAGTTTTAGACGAATCCGAGACTATGGATATATTTTCCGAAATAAGATCAGAAGATAGCGCGAAAAGCGGAGAAACGGTCATCGATATTGAATAAGTAAAAAAATCAGGCTGTTGTTGATAAACTGTGGATAAATGATAAAAAAACAAAATTTGTTTATTATTTTAGTCAGTTAAAAAAGTAAATTTTTTTTAAAAAATTATTCAATTAATCTGAATAACCCCTTATTTACAAGGTTTTTGAGATGTATAAATTGACTAAAGGAGTTAATTCTGATATAATTAAGGCATAGAAGTGGTAATTTTGACAATTTAATATAAGCGGTAGAAGAAATTTGCGGCCAAGCAGTATTTGGACACAATTTTCTTCTACTTCTCTCCCTGTATCAATTGGCATCACTGATGCCAACAAAACAAAAACAAAAATTTTTCTTAAAAAACAAAAATAAAAAGAAAAAATAAGTTCTTTAAAAAGGCATTAAGCCAGAGAAAAGTAGAAGATAAATAAGAGCATGTATACATAATACATGTAACCTATAACATCTGATGCCTCTCACCCGGGCTAGGGCGTTTCCGGTTTGCATGTTGATACATGTCAAACACCGGGCGTCGCAGCCACTTTATTATATATAGGGCGTCGCTTCGCCCGGTTTCCATACTTCAAACAGGAACCCGAAAGGGTGTTTTTTATTTTTCATGAAACTACAAATCTGTTACAAATCTAAAAATGATTATAAAAAGTTATGTGTAAGCTTGTGATAGATTTGTAAATTTGTGGGAACCAATATAGACATTTAATAATCCAGTTGCTAGAATAAAAACATAAGAAAGTAATAATTAAGGGTTTAATGCGAAACTCGCATTAAATTTTTTAACTAAAAATATGGCACTAACAAAGAGCGATTTGGAAAGATTTAAAAAAAAACTGATTGATGAAAAAAAGAGGCTTGAAAAAGAACTAGGAGTTATTGCTAGACCCGATGTGAGTAGCAACGATAATTATAAAGCGGTATACGAAGACATGGGCACGCACAAAGATGAGAACGCCACTGAAGTGGAGGAATATGTGGGGAATGTCGCAGTAGAGAGAATGCTGGAAGAGCAGTTGCAGGCAGTAAATAATTCCTTGGGAAAAATTAAGAATGGCAATTACGGAATCTGCGAAGTCTGTGGCGGAGAAATCAGGAAAGAAAGGTTAGAAGTCCATCCTTCCGCCCGGAGATGTATGAAATGCGCCGGTTAAATTATGTTGAAAATGGGAAATAATAATAAATTAGCTTTTTTGTTGCCCTTTTTTCTGATTTTTTGCGATCAGTTATTGAAATATATGATCCGCCAAAACGGCGGGTTTTATATTTGCAATCAAGGAATAGCCTTTGGAATAAGAATTCCGGAAATATTTTTTTGGATTTTCTTGACGGCCGTATTTTTTGTGGTAGCCTCTTATATCAGGAAAAATAGTGAATATATCTTTCCTTTGTTGCTGACTCTTTCCGGAGCGTTTTCCAATACGATCGACAGGATTTTTTTCGGATGCGTTATCGATTTTATTGATATAAAAGTTTTTAATTATCCGCTTTTCAATTTAGCCGATGTATTTATCGTAACTGGCGTCATACTGTTAATAATTAAAAGCTTTAAATCTGAAAATCAAAATTTGAAAATAAAAAGTAATAAATAATAATATTTCGGTTTTAAATTTTAAAATTTATTCATTTAAAATTGAATTGAAATTTAGAATTTTAAATTGAAAATTAACCAAAAGTGTCTTCAAAAGTTTTCTCAGCTGCCACTGTCGGGCTGGACAGTGAGACAGTCGAAGTCGAAGTCGATATTTTGTCGCAAGGTCTTCACAATTTTACTATTGTCGGTCTCCCTGACGCGTCTATCAAAGAATCTCGAGACAGGGCAAGCAGTGCTGTAAAAAACAGCGGATTTAAGGCTCCGCATCGGTGCGGAAGAATAACAGTAAACTTAGCTCCGGCTGATCTGCCCAAAAACAGTCCCATATACGATGTCCCTATCGCGCTGGGGTTCCTTCTGGCTTCCAGACAGCTTTCTTTCGATGTGGAGAAGAAGATTTTTCTGGGAGAGTTATCTCTGGATGGCAAAGCGCGTCCGATCCAAGGAGTCCTTCCTATAGCTCTGATGGCCAAAGAAAAAGGATTTCAGGAGATATATGTTCCCAAAGAAAATGCCAGGGAAGCCAGCGTTGTGGACGGTTTGAAAATAATCCCTATCGGTAACTTATACGACTTGGCGGCTCATCTGACCAATGTTCAAAAGATTGATTCTTATCCTCAGGCCGACAAGGAGAGCCTTTTTGAAAGCCGATTCCATCCGGTCGATATGTCTCACATAAAAGGGCAAGAGCATGCCAAAAGAGCGCTGGAAATAGCCGCTGCTGGAGGGCATAATGTCATAATGAACGGTCCTCCCGGCAGCGGAAAGACTCTTTTGGCCAAAGCGATGGCTTCCATTTTACCGAAGCTCACTTTTAAAGAGGCGCTGGAGGTCACCAAGATATTTTCTGTCTCAGGAAATTTACCCAGAAAGGATTCTTTGATAACCCAAAGGCCATTTCGTTCTCCCCATCATAGCGCCAGCGCCGTTTCGCTGGTGGGAGGAGGAACTTATCCCAGACCCGGAGAAATCAGCCTTTCGCACAGGGGCGTATTGTTTTTGGATGAATTCGCCGAATTTCCTAAAAATGTGATGGAAAATCTCCGCCAGCCTTTGGAGGATGGAGTAGTGACGGTATCTCGCGCCAAAGGGACGCTTAATTTCCCGGCTCGCTTTACGCTGGTTGCGGCGATGAATCCTTGTCCATGCGGGAATGCCACTGATCCGGAAAAAGTATGCTCTTGCAGCCCTTCTCAAATAATAAAATATCAGAAAAAAATATCTGGACCGATTTTGGATAGGATCGATCTGCAGATCGAAGTTCCTAGGCTGAAATTTGAAAAATTGCAGGAGGAGTTTTCCGGAGAGACCAGCGAGGAAATAAGAAAGAGAGTCGAAAGTGCCAGGGAAACTCAGAAAAGAAGATTTGAAAGCGAAAAAATTATAACCAATAGCGAAATGTCATCCAATCAGATAAAAGAATTTTGCCGTCTGGACGATAAGTCCGTCGAACTTCTCAGAATAGCTGTCTCCACGATGGGACTTAGCGCCAGATCTTATTATCGCCTGATAAAGATAGCCCGCACCATAGCAGATTTGTCCGAGGAGGAGAACATTTTACCGTCGCATATTGCCGAGAGCATCCAATACAGGTTTAAGGTATAATTCTTTTGGATTTTTTGCATAAGCGAAATCTTTTATTTTCTAGAGTATGTGTTTTTTTAAATTTTTTTATTGATTAACCTTGAAAAACAGGCTAAAGTAGTAATTGCAAATATTTTTTGAATCATTATGAGAGAAATCATAACCAGAAGTTCGAAGGAAACCCGTGAATTGGGCGAGAAATTGGCAAAAAAAATCGAAAGCGGCAAATTGGATCGTTTCTTCCGATTGGCGGCGATTATCTGCTTGGAAGGAGATTTGGGTTCAGGCAAAACCACTTTTTCCCAGGGAATATTGAAAGGTTTGGGCGCCAGAAAGCCTTATACCAGTCCGACCTTTATCATAATGAAACATTACAAGAGAGAAAATAAAAATTCCGATAACAATCACATTCAAAATTATAAGGTCGAAAACATTTACCATTTAGACGCATACAGGATAGGATCATCGAAAGATATTATGGATTTAGGCTGGGAAGAAATAATAAAAGATAAGAACGCCGTGATAATTTTAGAATGGCCTGAAAAAGTAAAAGATATTATTCCTTCAGAAAGTTTGGAAATAAAATTCCAATGGGTGGATGAGAGTAGGAGGAAAATAACTACTCTTAAAAGCATAATATGATCAAAATGAGAAAATTCGGCTTATGAAAAATATAAAAATTTCACTTAAAAACATTCCTTTGTTTGTTGTCGTTTTTTTCTTGAGCGGATGCGGTTTTCTCACTCCCGAGGATGATTTGAACGGCAATAACGAAAAAAAAGAGAAGTTTGTCAAGGTTTTGGATATCGAAAAAAAAGAAGCTGTCTTACCTCAGGCTCCCGCAGTAAACCAACAGCAAAAATCGCAAACCCCTCCGCCACCAGCGAAAAAGGAGACGTCGAAAGAACCCGTCAATAAAAAGACTATTGATCCGGAAATGGAGAAAAAAAGTCTGGAGTATGCGGAGAAATACAAAAAAGCCACTATCGTTACCAATCTCGGAGATATAAAAGTGGAATTTTTCAGCGAGGATTCTCCGTTGACCGTCGGAAATTTTTTCCGATTGGCGGAAGAGGGATTTTATAACGGAACCAAATTCCACAGAGTGATAAAAGGATTTATGATCCAGGGAGGAGATCCCAACTCCAAGGATGATGATTGGCTGGATGACGGAACAGGCGGTCCGGGATATTCTTTTAAGGATGAGATAAACTCTCATAAGCTGGTGAAAGGGTCTTTTGCCATGGCCAATTCCGGGGCGGACACCAACGGTTCGCAGTTTTTCATCGTGACGGATGATGCGACTCCCCATCTGGACGGCAAGCACACCAATTTCGGGCGTGTTTTTGAAGGGATGGACGTGGTTGAAAAGATTGAAAAAGTAAATACGGATGATAAGGATCATCCGACGGAAGATGTTACAATAGAAGAGATAAGATTGAGGTAAACTTACAATCATTAAATCCCCCTTTTCCAAAGGGAGAATCTGATCGGCCTTGATTGCTTATTCGTAATTTCGCATAAATTCGTAATTAGTAAAAATTAAAAAGAATGAAAAAAATAGCAAAAATTTCGGCAGTCATCCTACTGGCGATATCTGCCAGCGGATGCGGTTCAGAAAAAGAGCGCCCGCTCAATCCTTTAGACGTCGAAAGTATGGTGGATACATACGAGGATTCCAAGGTGAGGATAAACGACAGCGTTGACAAGCAGAATGAAAACATCAACAAAGCCCTGGAAGAAAGCGGGATAAAATAATATTTCCCGAAATTCCAACTTAAAAAATCAGCCCGGCTAGGCTGATTTTTTGGAGGCGTGAAGTGAAATCAGACGCTTCTTGTCTGTATTATATCACCAACTTATTAAAATACCCAAATAAAATCCGGGATTATCATTGTTTCTTTTTTTCATTTGTATAATTTCCTTCTCGCTTATATACTAAACATATGAAGAAAAATAGCAAAAAGAGATTAATCTTATTGGACGGAAACGCCATAATCCACCGTTCTTACCACGCGCTCCCGCCTTTTACGACCAAAAAAGGGGAGCTGGTAAATGCGGTTTACGGGTTTTCTTCAACGCTTATCTCAGTATTGGATAAATTCAAGCCGGATTACATCGTGGCCACTTTTGATCTGGAAGGACCGACTCTGAGGCACGAGCAATTCAAGGATTACAAGGCCACAAGGGTAAAGGCGCCCGATGATCTTTATGCTCAGATAGAAAGAGTCAAAGAGGTCGTGAGGGCTTTTGGCATACCGATTTACGAGAAACAGGGGTTCGAGGCAGATGACGTAATCGGTAGCATATCTCGCAACTCGCAACTCGCAACTCGCAACTTGGAAGTGATTATTGTTACGGGGGATCTGGATACGCTCCAGTTGGTCGATGACCGGACGAAGGTTTATGCGATGAGCCGGGGAATAAGCAAGGCTGTTTTATATGATGAAAAAAAAGTGGGAGAGCGCTACGAGCTTAAGCCTGAACAGCTCAGAGATTTCAAAGGCCTTAGGGGGGACGCTTCCGACAATATTCCCGGAGTCAAAGGTATCGGGGAAAAAGGTGCGATAAATCTCTTAAAAGATTACGGCTCGCTGGAAGAAATTTACAAAAACATAGGAAAAATCAAAGGAGCGCTAAAAGAAAAGTTGGAAAAAGATAAGGCGCAGGCGTTTCTCTCCAAGGATTTGGGAACGATAAAGACCGATGTTCCGCTGGAATTTGATCTGAAAAAAAGTAAAACGCGGGAATTTGACAAAAACGAAGTCAGGAGGATTTTCCAGGAGCTGGGGTTTTACAGCTTGATCAAGAGGTTTTTTGAAGATGATGGACAAGAAGAAGAGGTTCGCCTCGCTGAATCAGCTCATCCGGACGACCGACGCGACAAGTTCCAATTTAATGGGGTAAAAGACTTCAAATACAGGATGATTGCCGAGGAGGATATCGATGATTTCGTCAGAGAAGTCGAGAAGCAAAAAGAAACGGCGGTTTCTGCAGGCGAAAACGGCATGGCCTTTTCCTGGAAAACAGGCCGGTCGAGCTTTGTAAAAATATGCAAGGATAGTTTGGAAAGGCTGGGAGTCGTCTTGGAAAATGAAAAGATTAAAAAAGTCGGATGGAATCTGAAAAATGAATATAAATTCTTCAATAGACATGGAAAAAATTTACGAGGGATCTATTTTGATACGATGTTGGCTTATTATCTTCTCAATTCCGGAGAAAAGATTGAGATTGAGCGGGCGATAGCCGAAGAGCTGGGAGAAGAATTTAAAGAATCGGACAGCGGACAGATAACCCTTGATTCATTTTCTCAGGAAAAAATCTCGGAAAAATTATCCCAGAAGGTAGATTATATCTGGAAACTTAGAGAAGTTTTGGAGAGAAAAATAAGAGAGATAAGCATAAGCCAGGAAAAGGAAAGGAAAGCACGGTTGATAGATCTATTTTACAAAGTAGAAGTGCCCTTGGTGGAAGTTTTGGCCGAAATGGAAATAAACGGTGTTAGGATAAACAAAATAATATTTGACGGAATATCGGAAAAAATAGGCCAGCGAGTCGGAAAACTGGAAGATGAGATCCAGGAATCGGCGGGCAAAAAATTCAACGTAAATTCAACCCAGCAGTTGCGCGAAATTCTTTTTGATAATCTAAAAATTCCCACTCGGGATATAAAGAAAACCAAGACTGGATATTCCACGGCCGCTTCCGAATTGGAAAAAATCAGGAATGAGCATAAAATTATCGGAAAAATAGAGGAATATAGGGAGCTTTTTAAACTGAAAACCACCTATTTAGATACTTTTCCCGGTTTTATCGAAGAAGATGGAAGGATACGCACCACCTTTAATCAAGCGGTTGCTGCGACCGGAAGATTATCTTCCGAGCATCCCAATCTGCAAAACATCCCCATAAGAACCGATCTGGGAAAAATGATAAGGACGGCATTTGAGGCGGAAGAGGGCAGAATTTTTGTTTCAGCGGACTATTCACAGATAGATCTGAGAGTCATGGCGCATATGAGTGGAGACAAGAAATTAACGGAAGCTTTCTGGGCGGGAGAAGACATCCATACCAAGACAGCGGCGGAAATAAACAAGATAGCCCATTCGAAAGTTACCCAAAAGATGAGGAGACAGGCCAAGGCCTTGAATTTCGGGATTATTTATGGGATGAGCAGTTTCGGGTTTTCCCAATCCGCCGATATTTCTAGGGAAGAGGCGAAAAAATTCATCGATAATTACATGAAAGAATTTCCGGGGGTGGCGAAATTTATAAGGAAAACCAAAGAGGATGCCAGGGCCAAGGGATACGCGGAGACTGAGTTGGGAAGAAGGAGATATCTTCCGGAAATAAACCATCCTAATTTCCAGGTGCAGGCTGCGGCCGAAAGGATGGCGACAAATATGCCTATCCAGGGACTGGCGGCCGATATAATGAAGCTGGCTATGATTGCCGTTTATCTCAGATACAAAGGGAGCGATGATGTAAGGATGATACTCCAGGTGCATGATGAAATAATACTTGAAGTGAAAAAAGAGATGGCGGAAAAAGTTTCAGGAGAAATAAAAGAAATAATGGAAAAAGTTTACAAACTGAAAGTTCCTCTTGTAGTCGATACTAAAATAGGACTTAACTGGGGAGAGCTATAAAAAAGTAGAAAGTAGAAAGTAAAAAGTATCAGGAAGTAAGCGATTGTTACAGTTCCATTAAATGATAATGTAAATCTTTGAAGTTTTAATATTGATTTTTATCCATAATTATTAATTCGTAATTAAAAATTCATGTTTATCAAATCAGCCGAATTTGTGAAAGGAATTACAGGAACGAATGAAATACTTCTGGATGGACGGCCTCAGATTGCCTTTGTGGGAAGATCTAACGTTGGGAAATCCAGCCTTATAAATTCTTTGGTCGGTAGAAAAGATCTGGCCAGATCCAGTTCAAAGCCGGGAAAAACCCAGGAAGTAAATTTTTTCCTCATAAATAACGGATATTATTTTGTCGATCTTCCCGGTTACGGATTTGCCAAAGTTTCCCCCAAGAGAAAGGAAAAGATAAGAAAAATGATCGTTTGGTATCTATCCTATGCCGAATCGAGGCCGAAAAAAGTCGTTTTGGTTGTTGATTCGAAAGCGGGAGCAAAAAAGTTCGATGTAGATATGAAGGATCTCTTAAGAGAGGAGAATCTTGATTTTTTCGTGGTAGCCAATAAGATCGACAAGCTCAGAAAAAATGAAGAAAAAACTAAAATTAAAGAAATTATGGGAAAATTAGGAATGGATGATAGTTCTATAGTAAGTTTTTCTTCCAAGACCTTAAAAAATAGGGAAAAAATAATCAAAAAAATATTTGATTGATTTTAAAAATCCAAGATGATACAATAAAGACAGTTAATAAAATAAACAAAAATATGAAAAAAATAATTTTTCTTACCGGCATATTGATTCTGGCTATAACGCTAAGCGGCTGCGGCCGGAAAAATGGAACAACGGAAGCAAATCCTGCCTTAGAAAACGAAACGGTTCAGGCAGATACGGAAAATAATGAATCGGAGAAAAGCGTCTTTAATTCTATAAAGGAAGCCCTCGGTTCCCAGAAAACTCTCGAATGCACCTTTGTTTCCGGCGAAGAAGATCTGAACGTAGAAGTTAAGTCTTATGTGCAGGGAGAAAAATATAAGACGGAATTTATGGTGGATGGAAAGAAAAATTATTCTGTTTTTGACGGCAAAGTTTCTCATAGCTGGGAAGAGGGGAGCACCCAGGGCGTAAAGATTGACATAGAGTGCCTGAAAAGTTTGGGCGAATCGAGCGAAGATGAAGAATCCGAAGAAAGCCCGACCGAAGAAGAGCCGGCGGATGTTTTTGAGGGAGCGCAGAATGTCGAGTGCCGGGAAACCGGGAAAGCTGATTTCAGCATCCCCGAAGGAATTAATTTTATGGATCAATGCGAAATGCTCAAAAACCAACAAAGACTCATCAATGAATTAGATGGTCAGATTCCGGCCGGATTGCCGAGATTTTAAGAAATTTTAAATAGCAAATGATCAGTAGATTGTAAAAGCTTGCTGCTTGCTACTTTCTGCTCAACGCTTTAAGAGAGGAGGTGTATTATGGAAGAACAAAATATGAATCAAAGCCAAAATCAGCCGACCGATCAGCCGGCTCCGGCCAGCGAACCGCAACAGGCCAATACCGGCGGTGGAGACAATGACGTTGAAAAAAACAAGTTGATGGCCATTGTTGGATATATTTTTCCGATATTGTTTTTTATTCCTTTAGTTACGGAAGCTAAAGACAGTCCGTTCGCAAAGTTCCATGCCAATCAGCAGTTGATTCTCTTGATTTTTGCAATTGCCGTCAATATAATCGGCAGTATATTGCCTATAATAGGCTGGTTTTTGATATTGCCGATCGGATCGATAATGATATTGGTTTTTGTCATCATGGGGGTAATCAATGCTTCTCAAGGAAAAACAAAAGCTTTGCCGTTAATCGGCGGATTCCAAATAATAAAATAGTTTTATTATTTATTGCATGCAACCTGAAACAGGCACCTTTCGAAGTTGTCTGTTTTAGTTTATAATAGAATAGAATTCCTACGAATCTACAAATAGAATACAAATATACAAATAATTTTTTAACAAAACTACGAATATTTTATCTGTCTGTCGGCAGACAGATAAATTTGCAAATAAAAAATCTCAGAAGATTGATGCGGTTTGTGTATTTATAGCGGATTTGTAAATTTGCGGGTTATAAAAATATGAAAAAAACAAAAATAGTGGCCACCATCGGTCCGGCTGCGGAGAGTGAGAAAGATCTGGAAAGGATGATAAAGGCGGGGATGAACGTCGCCAGGCTTAATTTTTCTCATGGAGAATTGAGCTGGCATAGAACGGCGATAAAGAGGATTAAAAAAGTTTCCCGAAGATTGGGAGCAGGCGTGGGAATATTGGCCGATCTGCAAGGTCCGCGAATCAGGATAAGGATAGACAAGGAAGTCGCAGTCAAGAAAGGGGATATTGTCTATGTTTATGAGATCGGCACTAATATGAAGAAATCTAAAAGCATTTCAATATTTTTAGACAAGAAGGGAATAATCAAGGATCTCAACAAAAATCAGGAAATACTCATAGAAGACGGACTTATAAGATTGAAAATAGTGGAAAATAAGAAGAGTCATCTTGAAACGAAGGTGATCGATGCCGGAACGATAAAGAATCATAAAGGGGTGAATATTCCGGGAGCCGACTTGGAAATAGAAGTTATTACCGGAAAAGACAGGCGGGATCTGGATTTTGTCTTGGAACACGATATAGATTTTGTGGCGCTTTCTTTTGTTAAAAACGGAAAAAACATAAAAAAGTTGAGAAGGATAATACGAAGCAAAATAAGAAACAATAAAAATCTTCCCCAGATAATATCCAAAATAGAGAGAAAAGAGGCCATAGACAATCTGGATGAGATTCTTGAGGAGTCCGATGCGGTTATGGTGGCAAGAGGCGATCTAGGGATCGAGATGGATGAAAGCCGAGTAGTGATTCTTCAAAAAGAGATAATTTATAGGAGCATCAGGGCGCTCAAGCCGGTGATCGTAGCTACGCAAATGTTGGGAAGCATGGAGAGCAATCCCCGTCCCACGAGGGCAGAAGTAAGCGACGTTTCCAATGCGGTTATTGATCATGCTGACGCGGTTATGCTTTCCGGAGAAAGCGCCACCGGAAAATATCCTATTGAAAGTGTAGCGACAATGTCTGAGATAATAACAAGAACCGAAGAATCCGCCTACGATGACGTCTATGAATCTCTGCCTTGCGATATCGGTTCAGATTATATGCTGGTGGTTAAAAGCGCTTGCGAATTGGCAAAAAGCTTTAACGCCGAAGCTATTTGCATGATAAGTTTGAGCGGATTTACCGCAAAACTGGTTTCTCATTTCCGTCCGGATCAGAAAATCCTTGTAGCCACCAACAACGAGAGGGTGTGTAATCAGCTGTCTCTTATCTGGGGAGCGGAAGGATATTGTTTTGACAGAAAAGAAAAATTGGAAAATTTTATTGACAAAATGATAAAAGAAGCTAAAAATGATAAGAAGTTGAAAAAAGGGGACAAAGTTGTGATGGTTTTGGGAAGAAGTCCGGAAGGAGAAAAAATGAGATTGGTGGGGGTTAAAAAGGTGATATAATCCGAATCTGCGAATGACATCCGAATGCCTCGAACAGCAATTAGAATCTGCAAATTATATTAGATTGATTTAAGATAAAAAGTGTATCCTTAAAGATACACTTTTGGCTTGAGAATGTTCACCCTCCTTTTCTGAAGGAGAGTCGTATAAATAAATTTGGAGAGGTCGCATAGCGGTCTAGTGCACTACCTTGGAAAGGTAGCAAGTCTTAACGGGCTTCAGGAGTTCGAATCTCCTCCTCTCCGCAATCGAGCTAGTTTCATGAGGCAGTGTTTCATCCATATATTCAACAGATTTCGATCATTATATATCTTTTTATAATATATTTTTTAGCTTTACATATTTTATTGTCCGATGAAATCTTATAAATTCAAAAATTTATTCATTCATCTTATCTTCATAGCACTGTTTTTATTGCTGGCGCTTTCTCTCGGATATAATAGGGAGCAAGCAACCGTTATTACGCCTGAAGTTGCGGAATTATCCAAAAATTCCGGAATACCGGAAAAGATATGCGATATTCGCGATTACGGCGCCAAGACAGGAACAGACTTCAAATCAACGGACGCAATAAATTCCGCTATCCAAGATTGCCATAATGAGGAAGGGGGAACAGTTGTTGTTCCGAAGGGGGTATGGCTTTCCGGAGGAATAAAATTAAAAAGTAACATCAATTTTTTCTTGGAAGAAGGATCGGAAATCGTATTTAGCACCGATCTGGAAGACTATCTTCCGGTTGTCTTTACCCGTTTTCAGGGGATAGAATTCTATAACTTTTCTCCGTTGATTTACGCCAGTGACGGACAAAATATTATTATCAGCGGCAAGGGGAAATTGGTCGGGAGTGGGGACGCTCGCGAAGATTGGACGGGAGAAGGGGATTTTGGTATAGCGCGTGAAAAATTACTGGCGATGTCTCTGGAAGAAGTTCCGACGGAAGAAAGAATTTTCGGCTATAACGAACCTGGGTTACGGCCGTCTTTCATCCAATTCGTAAATTGCAAAGATATCATATTGGACGGTTTTACTGTAGAAAACGGTCCGATCTGGACTATCCATCCGATATATTCTGAAAATTTCATAGCGCGCAATCTGATCATCGATACTTGGGGCAGCAATACCGACGGCATAGTGATAGACTCGACAAAGAATGTCATCATTGAAAACAGTTTCTTTTCTACGGGAGATGACGCCATCGCGATCAAGTCCGGACTGGATAAGGAGGGATGGAACATATCGAAAGCATCGGAAAATATCGATATAAATAATATTACAGTCGTTAAAGGGAACAGCGGAGTATCCATAGGAAGCGAAATGTCCGGAGGAGTGGCAAATGTCAAAATTCGAGATAGCGTATTTAAAAATGCCCGGCACGGTTTCAGGATAAAATCCACAAGAAGCCGAGGCGGATTCATCAGGGACATATTGGTGGAAAATATAGTAATGGACGATGTTCCTAACGATGTTATAGATATCAATCTTAATTATAGCTCTAAGCTTAAAGATAAAGTCACAAGCAAACCTGTCCTTAAAAATATTTTTATAAAAGATATAAAGGGAAGCGGAGGAAAGAAAAGAGTTATTAATATTGATGGAATATCCGATTCTGTCATGGAGAATATTCTTTTTGAAAACATCCTATTTGATTCGTCCGCAAGGGCGGTGAGTCTTGAAAAAGCCAGGAATATTTTGTTTAGAAATATCCAAATCGAGGCGGAGGACCCGACTTTTGAGATAGAAGACAGTCAAAACATCAGCGTGGAAAATTCCTATTGCGGTGAAAAATCAATTATTTCGTGCTTTATCATTAAAGGATCGAAAAGCAAAGATATTTGGCTGAAAGGAATAAGTCTTTCGGATTTTTCCAAAGTCGTAGAAATTGTTGATGGTGCTGTCGAAAGCGCTCTAAAAATAGACAATGAAAACTTGAATTGATACAAATTCCCAATTATTTTTCAGATACGTCAAATTAATTTTTATATTTATCGCAATGATTATAACTTCCCAAAAGAATTCATTAAAAATATCTAAAAAAATTTTAGATGCGCCGGAAGCTTGGCTTTGGGTCGGTTTCGGTTTCGGTTCGAAAGACAAAGATGATGAAAGAATAAAAGAAACCCGAGATTTGATGAAAAAATATTATTCCTATATCCCTTATGGAATGGGAGTCGGAAATAAGCGGGATGGCGGAATGGTTGCGGTTAAGGATGAAGATTATGACGGATATTTCGATATTGATCTAAGCTGGTGGCCTGAAGGAGTCTATAGATTAAATATCTATTCAGACGGAGATAGAGATATTGAGTGGGGACAGATATTTCAAGATAGATTTATTGAAAAAGAAAATGAAAATATTAAAGAATTTGCGCACAAGGAAGAGAATAGGGAAGGTTTCTCCATAAGAATCTTAATCAAACCGGATAGGAATGTCGAACCATTTGGAGATAAATTATGAAAACAATCGAAATATCCAGCAAGGATAATGAAAAGATAAAATTGCTTAAAAAATTGGGCAAGAAAAAGTATCGAAATAAATACGGAAAATTTATCGTGGAAAATCTGGCTATCATCTATGACGGGACAAAAAGCGGAATTCAGCCGGAATCCTTATTTCTGGCCGAGGAAATGCTGGAAAACAGATCCTCAAAGATAAAAATCGTGCTGGAAAGGCTGAAATTAGAAAGCGTTTTTTCCATAAACGAGAGCATAAACAGATATTTTTCCAGTCTGGATACTCCCTCGGGAATAGCTGCGGTTTATAAAAAACCGAAATCGAACAGGCTCAATTTTGAAGAAAATATCTTATATCTCAACGGAATCAAAGATCCGGGAAATGTCGGAGCAATTTTGAGGAGCGCCTTAGCCTTCGGATTGAGAAACATCGTTGTTGATGAATTTTGCGCCGATCCTTATAACCCTAAGTCTGTCCAGGCTTCGAAGGATGCCATTCTAAAGACTAATATCGTGCTCGACAAGAGCGGGGAGGCTTTGAGGGAAATAAAAGGAAAAATGAAGATATTTTCTACCGATGTGAAAAGAGGAGAGAGCGTTTCGGAAGTGTCAAAAAAAGAAAAATTTTTCTGTCTGGTCTTGGGAAGCGAAAGCCATGGAGTGGATGAAGAAATAAAAAAATTATCCGACGGCTTTGTCAATATTAAAAGTGATTCAGCGATCGAATCGCTCAATGTGGCGGTGAGCGCCGGAATTATTCTTTATGAAATATATGGCCGGTAAAAAATATTTTTTATGGCCCAGCGCTATCTTTGGATAGTAGTTGATTAAAAAACGCTAGCGATGCTAGCGCTTTTCATATCTATTGGAATAATCCGTTATTATAATCCGATAAACACCGTCCACAGCATCAGAAGAAGGACAAGGTTTGTCATGGAATGGCGATGGACTGTCGGAGCGGCGATGCTTTTCAGGACGAGATCTCTTGTTATTATTATTCCCAAAATAATCATTACGGCCCAGATTATATTTTCCGACTGCCTTTTAACCGATTCGAAAAGACTGTTTTTTATTGAAGAAATAGAACTTTCATATTTAAAACTCGGATCGGATTTGACTAGATATTGAGTTTTAGCCGGATAATTGGCTTGCTTTCCCAAAACATAAGGAATTGTCATGGAAATTTGCGCTGTCTTAGTCTTATTGCTTGAGGCGGGAGAAGAAGTCCTCCCTATGTAATTTTGAGGAGTGCCGAAAACCTGGACGGTAATCGAAGCCGGTTTGCCGTTTATGTATCCGGAAGCGGTGGCTATTCCTATTTCGGTATAATTGGGATTGAGAATATTTTTTTTATGGGTGGGGCTTTTCATCCAAGCAGACTGCTGTTCTTCGGCAGTTTTATAATTTATCGCCAGGTTTTCGCCGGCGTATTTATATTGATATCCCTCTTCTTCAAACCAATGCCACGGACTGAGTCCTTCGGGCGAAGTGTGGGAAAAATAATGGTTTCTGACCATATGCTGAGCCTTATTGGCGGCGACTTGGTTCAAAGTGGGATTTATCAAAAGCTCGCCCATTCCTTGCTTCTCCCTTTCTCTATTGGTCAATTCAACTACGTTTCTCATATTTATTTCCTCGGCCCAAGCGGAAGGAGAAAAGGCGAAAAAAACGAAAATAACCGCCATAATAGGGGAGTAAAGGAGAATTTTATTCAGTTTTATTTTTATCATGCCTTCTGGCAGACAGTTTTTTTTGTTTTTCATAAAAAAGCAAATAAAAAAGGAGTTTCACCCGTTTTGATCTTCCGATTCCGGCGGAAAATCATTGAAACTTCCTCTAAAAACTTCTATTTACTTACAATATAATTATAGCATAATACGTCTTAAAAATCAAGTCTTTAAGGCATCCTCCTCTCTCTGCTACAGCGGGAAGAGGGTTGGGGGTGAGGGGACCTTAAGTTGAAAGTATCCAGCTTTTTCTTTCATGGTTGATAAAACATTCATCCGTCCGCCTAAGGCGGACACCTTCTTCCGCCGAGACGAGAGAAGAGGTAGTTTAATTTGAATAAAAATTATTTTTGAGTTAGAATTACTGAGTATTAATCTTTTTAGATATGAAAAATTCCAAGGGAATAGTGGCTGCGGGACATCCGATAACGGCTGAGGCCGGAAAAATTATTTTGGAAGCTGGCGGAAACGCTTATGATGCGATTGCCGCTTCTTTTTTCGCTTCCTGTTTAGCGGAACCTACGCTTTCCTCTCTGGGCGGAGGAGGATTTCTTATGGCGCATGAGAAAAATGGCAGAAACACACTTTATGATTTTTTTGTCCAGACTCCGAAAAACAAGAGAATAGAAAAAAAATTGGATTTTTTCCCCGTTGATGTCGATTTCGGAGGCGCGATCCAGACTTTCCATATCGGAATGGCTTCTTCAGCCGTTCCCGGGAGCGTTAAAGGAGTGCTCCAGTTCCATTCGGAATTGGGGAGATTGCCGATCGAGAAAGTTATCGGACCGGCGGTCAAATTTTCCAGGGAGGGAATAGGGATAAACTGGTTTTCCGGGCTAGCCTTCCAGCTCCTAAAAGACATATACACTTCCCAGGAGGACACCTTGAAGCTTTTTGAAAGCAGAACCGAAAAAGGAAAGCTCTTAAAGGAAGCGGAGGTTTTTAAAAATCCGGAACTGGGTGATTTTTTGGAAGCTTTGGCCCGGAACGGGTCGGATGAATTTTATAGAGGAGAGCCGGCGCGGAAAATGGTTTCCGATATGGAGGAAAAAGGAGGGCTCATCTCTATGGAGGACTTGTCGGAATATAAAGTTGAAAAGAGGAAGCCCATAACTCTGAATTATCGGGGAGCGGAGTTCATAACCAATCCGCCTCCTTCGGCCGGAGGGATCCTGATCGCTTTCGCGCTCAAGCTGTTGGAAAAATTTAATCTGTCCAAAATAGATTTCGGATCTCCGGAGCATATCGATATTCTGTCGGCGGTCATGCAGAAGGCGGGAATGGTAAAAAAAGGGGAACTCATGATGAATATCAGGAAGGAAGGCATCGGAGAAGAGATTCTTTCGGAAAAATTTATCCGAGGCTTTTTGGACGATATAATTAAGAGGGTCAACCGATGGGGGAGCACCACTCAGATGAGCGCCATCGACAAAGAAGGGAACATGGCCAGTATGACTGTTACCAACGGAGAAGGATCGGGCTATCTGATTCCAGGAACGGGGAGCGTCATAAATAATATGCTAGGAGAGGAAGATCTCAATCCGGAAGGGTTTTTCAAGTGGGAGAACGATCAAAGGATATCTTCAATGATGGCGCCATCGATCGTCATCAAAGACGAGATCAAAATGGCGCTGGGTTCAGCCGGTTCAAACCGGCTCCGTTCGGCCATCTTGCAGATTGTCGTCAATATTTTGGATTTCAATAAAGATATCGAAGAAGCGGTTAACAGTCCGCGCATCCATTATGAGAACGGGATGCTGGATATGGAGAAAGGATTTTCCGAAGAAACGATAAAGAGGATAAAAAGCCAATTTCCCGAAGCCAATATCTGGAATGACAAAAATCTTTTCTTCGGCGGAGCCAATTGCGTGATGATGGACGGAGAGAATAAAGTTTTTTCCGGGGCAGGAGACGTCCGCCGGGAAGGAACTTGGATAAAAGCGGTTGAATAGAATTAAATAAAATAAAAAATTTTCTTTTACTGAAAGTTTTTTATTTTGTTTAAAAAAATATTAATTGATTATTTTTCTGGAAGAATAAGGTTATTTTTTATTTCTTCTAATTTTTTTATAGATTCTTTACATCTTGGAATAGTCTCTTTTTCTCCAATTTCATTTCCTTTTGCTTCTCCAATTCTTTTTTTTAAGTTTCCAATTTCTTCTTCTAAATATTTATAAACAGAGCCATAGTCATTCATTTTCATGTCTTGAAGAATGGTTTCAAGCACGGAAACCGTTCTTTGATCTTCATCATCAAGGAGATCATTTTCTAGATAACTTTCAAGAGTCTCTATGATGTAGTCCTCTATTTTTTGCAGAGCTTTTTCTCTTTCTGGATCACTTTTTCTGGCATTTGACATCTTTTCAAAATCCATATTTTTAAATTTTAATTTTTACATTTTTATTCTATCACCAAAATCAAAAAGCGCCTATCCAAAGGTGCCTTATGAATCTTGAGCGGGTGAAGGGAATCGAACCCTCGTCCTCAGCTTGGAAGGCTGATATAATAAGCCACTATACGACACCCGCCTACGCTTCGCTCTGGCGAGGCAAGCCCCGCAAGAACAAAAACTAATTTAGATAACAGTGCTATTATAGCTAAATAATTTAATTTGTCTATACTTAAGAGTTATAAATTTGATGCATTGTTGACAATTTAATGTTTTTCTGTTAGAAATTATCGAATAGTTCATTTAATAACAATACACAAATCGAATGGAGGAGAATACTATGAATTGGACAGAGGAAGCAAAAAGAAAACAAGCCGAAGCAGACGAACAGAGACTTAAGCAGATCGAAACTGGAAATAATTATGTGAGGCAGATTGATTGGATCTGGCATAAAATTATCGAATTGAATAATAAGCTTCCCGTAGAAATTCGGTGTAGATTTGTAAATCATTGTACATATATGTCAGTCGAGGGGAAGTTCGGTTCAATATGTTTCACGGAGAAATTTGATAAACACGAGATATATGTATCTGGTGCGGGAATACACGGTGGGTCTATCGGCACCGTAAAGGTAATTTCCAGCCGTATTAGTGATCAGGTTGAAACGGAATGGATAAGATCAGCTTATGAAGGCGGATACGCCAGGGGATCTTTTCACATTAATACCAGTGTTCCGGAAATTCTTCTTAAGAATATCTGTACGGGCAAGCCTGTGTTTGAAGATTTAAGGAAAAAGGGATTCTGGGGAATATTTGTGTGAATATAATTGAAGTTACAAAAAATTATCAAATAATGACCCGCTTAGCAGGAAACCTGCATTGTGGGTTTTCTGTTTTAATTATCAAATGAAGATAAAAATCATCAGGTTTTTATCTTTTTTAATTCTCACAATATGCTATTCTTAATATATGGTTAAAAAAGTATATTTGTTTTCAATAATAATATCCGTTATCGGGCTTTTTATGAGCCCTGTTTTCGCTTATGCCGGGTATGATTGCTATGTCGATGCCGATGCCGATAGCGGGGGAGACGGGAGCGAGAGTGCGCCTTATACAAAAATATCCAAGGCGCTTGAAGAAGGATGTAGGGAAATATATGTTAAAGAAGGAAATTATTCGGATGCTATAACTCTAGGGAATGACGTAAAAATAAGAGGCGAAAGCAGGGACAAGGCAATCATAAAAGGAAAGATAACAATGAAGAACGGGTCTCAATTGGAGAAGGTCGGGATTCAATCCGGAGGGGTATATGTTGATAAGGACGCCAATGCCAAGATTGCAGAAGTTGATATTAAAGGAGCGGCTACCGGAGTGGAAACTTACGGCAAAGGAAAATTGACTGTTGAAAAGACCAAAATCTATGGCAACGGAAAAGGTTTTTATATCCAAGCGGGAAAAAGCGTGAGTATAAAGTCCTCGGAAATTTATGACAACTTGGAGGAAGGAATTGATATCAGAGCCAATGTTGACGGAATAATTTCGGGAAATATCATTGAAGACAATGGGGAGAGTGGAATAGAGGTAATTTTAGGTAAAGCCGAGCTAAAAATATCCAATAACAAGATAAAAAACAACGGATCAAGCGGTATAGCGACGCAATTTTATGATCATGCCGACAATTTAGGAGACCTGGAAATAAATTCAAACATCATAAGTGGAAACAAGAATTATGCGGTCGATTGCAAATTGCCGAGCGGAGGGAGTCCTACTGAAGGATATTGGACTAATTCTTTGACGCTTATAGGAAATACCATTTCTGGGAACAAAAGCGGAGATTTCGCCTCCAAATGCAAGCTGGGAACATTAAAGATTGACAATGCCACTAAGACTAAAGAAGAGATAGAAGCCGAGGAGAAAGCCAAACAAGAAGCTTTGGAAAAATACAAAGAGGCTCCGGGAGAAATTTTGGGAGATGTAAAAGTCCTTGAGACCAATACCGGTTATCTGAATCTGAGGGAGGGGCCGACAATGGATTATAATATTGTAGGAACGCTCAAAACAGGGGAGGAATACGGCTATAGCGTCCAAGAGAATGGCTGGTACAAAGTTTCAGTGAGCGATAGCCTTTGGGGATGGGCCTCGGGAGCTTTTTTGGAGGAGATCATAAAAGAAGAACCTGTCGAGGAACCGACGCAAGAAAATATCCAGGAAGAAACAGAGGTTGAACCGACGCTTCCGGTGGAGATTTCCGGTCAATCTGATAATGAAAACGACGAAGAAAAAAAAGATTATAAAAATTTGATTATTGCGGGAATCACAGCCGGAACAGCCCTATTGTTGATAATTTTGCTCTTTTCTCCTTTGGCGGACAGAATTTTCAAGAAAAAGGAAAAAGAATTTGTCTTTACGGAAAATAAAGATTTTGACGGCGATAGATATTAGCTGATCGCAGTATTTTTTAAATAATAATTATTCAATAAGTAAAAATAAAAAAATGGACAAAAGAATCTTAATCATAATCGTAGTAGTTCTGGGATCGATTGTCGCGTATAGATATATGAATTTTGGCGTAAATTCTGGAATGTCCGGCACGGAAAAAGAAAATTTGGCAGAAGATGCCAGATTAAAAGACGATGAAGATAATCAATTAAGCAATAAGGAAAATATGGAATTAAAAATAGATATCATCCAAGAAGGATCCGGGGAAAAATCGGTCAAAGAAGGGGATACGGTGAGCGTCCATTATACGGGAAAACTTGAGGACGGCTCTAAGTTCGACTCCAGCGTCGACAGAGGAACACCTTTTGAATTTACGATCGGGGCAGGGATGGTTATCGAAGGATGGGAGAAGGGGTTTATCGGCATGAAAGTCGGAGAAAAGAGGACGCTCACTATCCCATCCGAGATGGGATACGGTTCTCAGGGAGCCGGTGGAATTATTCCTCCGGACGCAACGCTTATTTTCGATGTGGAATTACTGGAGATAAAATAAGATTATTTTAAATTTACGATTGCAAAAAGCCTTATTAAAAAGGCTTTTTTGATGCAGAAAAAACCCTTGACGTGATCTTTGTTTCTGGTATAATAGGTTGCGTGTTTAAAAAATAGTTCCCTTATGAGGGTGCTTTTTTAATTGAAATAAAAACACAATGAATGTCTTTCTGAGAGAAAGACAGGTAAGAATTAAAATTAAAAATATCAGTAAACAAAATAATTTTTTGCCAACAGCCCTAAGGGCGGCGATATTGATTTTTTTATTCTCAATGTCGATTGTCGCTGGTTGCGCAAAAGCTTCCGAAGAAAAAAGAATGATTTCGGAAAATAGTAAGAACAAATTCGATAATCTCAAGGAGCTGGCCCATACGGACATTTCTGACATAAAAAGGGGCTTCAACGGCGCTCCTTATGAATTGCCGAACCGGTTGGAAATCGAGGAAGCGGTCGATTTTGCCAGCAGTCTGACCGGAGTCAGGAAAGAATTCCTGATGGGAATGCTCTCTATGGAATCAAATTTCGGAAAAAATACCGGTAAATGCACCTATCAGGAAGTTGAAGATGGGGCGGAGAAGTCATATAAAAAAGGACTTTTGAGCCGTAGAGCATGGAATACTTTTCAAAATCGGAGGGAAATAATAAAAGATATTGCCGGAGATCTGGGCTATGATTATAGGAAAATCAAAGTGTCTTGTAATCCTTCCCGCTATAACGGGACGGGTGGAGCGATGGGAATTCCACAATTTATGCCGGACACCTGGATGGAATACAAGGACAGGATTTCCGAAGCGGTAGGAAAGAAAAATCCCGATCCTTGGAATGCCAAAGACGGAGTCGTGGCAATGGCTTTGAAATTGTCGGATGTTCCGGGAGTCAAATCCCATGACAGATGGTCGGAAAGAAATGCTGCTAAATTATATCTTTCAGGAACCACTTCATGGAAATACGATTGGTACGCCAATCAAGTCGTTTATTGGAGTGAAATCAAAAAATCGGTCAGTTAATTTAAAAAAATATTCAGCCAATAATTTTTTGAACCGTTTCCTATCTTTGCGTAAAGGCGCAAAATATGTTAAGATGTTTTGACTCAGTTTTTTCGACTGATTTTTTCTTAAAAAATATTTTTAGAGATGAAATTCAAAATATCATCAAAATTCAAGCCGACAGGCGATCAACCAAAAGCGATTAAGGAATTGGTAAAGGGAATAAGATCCGGAAACAAATATCAGACTCTTCTTGGAGTGACAGGATCGGGGAAGACTTTTACCATTGCTAATGTAATCGAAAAAGTTCAAAAACCAACTCTGGTAATCGCACCTAACAAAACTCTAGCGGCGCAACTAACCCAGGAATTCAGGGCGTTTTTCCCAAAGAACGCAGTGGAATATTTTGTTTCTTATTATGATTATTATCAGCCGGAAGCCTATGTGAGCTCGACTGACACTTATATTGAAAAAGAAGCGCAAATTAACGAAGAAATTGATAAGCTTCGCCATAGCGCGACAGCTTCTTTGCTTTCGAGGAAGGATGTTATTATCGTGGCCAGTGTTTCCTGCATTTACGGCTTGGGGAGTCCGGATAGGTATGAGGAAATTTCTTTTAGGATAAAAAAAGGACAGAAAATTTCCAGGGAAGAAATCATTGAAAAGCTCATAGAAATGTATTATGTGCGAAGCGAGATACTCGAAAGAGGGAGATTTAGAGCTGTCGGTGACACAATAGAAGTCGTTCTTCCCGGCAGGGAGTCGATAATTCGAATTGAATTAGGAGATGGGGAAGTATTTAGCATTTCGGAAAGAGACTTATTTACCCAAGAAAATCTTAGTTCTCTTGATCAGACTATGATTTTTCCGGCCAAGCATTTCGTAATGCCGGAGGAGAATATCGAAGATGTTTTGGATGAGATTATGAGAGATATGAAAAAGAGAGTGGAATATTTCAGGAGAAATGGAAAGTTTTTAGAGGCGGAAAGGATTAAAAAAAGAACCAAGTATGATGTGGAAATGATGAGAGAGGTTGGATATTGCAATGGAATTGAAAATTATTCAAGATATCTTACAAGGAGAAGGCCCGGAGAAGCGCCGTACACTTTAATCGATTATTTCGACAAAGATTTTCTTGTAGTCATAGACGAGTCTCATGTGGCGGTACCTCAAATTGGCGGTATGTATGCGGGGGATAAATCCAGAAAGAAAAATCTAGTTGATAACGGATTTCGCCTTCCAAGCGCTATGGACAATCGACCTCTGAAGTTTGAAGAATTTGAAAAGAAAATTAATCAGATGATTATGGTGAGCGCCACTCCGGCTAAGTTCGAATTGTTAAAAAGCATAGAATGCTCCCCCTTCGGAAAAGGGGGATTAAAGGGGGATTTGAAAGATAATCCAAGTATTACTAATCCCTCCCTAGCTCTCCCTTTACAAAAGGGAGAGAAAATGGGAATAGTTCAACAAATAATCCGTCCGACCGGACTTATTGATCCGGAACTTCTGGTGAGGTCAGCTAAAACTCAAGTGAGGGATATCTTGGAAGAAATTAAAAAAGTATCTGCGAAAGGAGAGAGAATTCTTATTACCACGTTAACAAAGAAACAGTCTGAAAATCTAGCAGAGTTTTTGAAAGAAAATAAGATAAAATCGCAGTATCTTCACAGCGATGTTGAAACCCTGGACAGAATAAAAATTCTGGAAAATTTGCGAAAAGGAAAATTTGATGTTTTGGTGGGAGTAAATCTTCTTCGAGAAGGATTAGATCTCCCGGAAGTTTCTCTGGTGGCGATTTTTGATGCTGACAAAGAAGGATTTCTTCGCAATGAAACCTCTCTAATTCAGACTATCGGTAGAGCGGCCAGGAATGTCAGCGGACGAGTCATTCTTTATGCCGACAGGGTGACAGGTTCTCTTAAAAACGCAATTCAAGAAACTGAAAGAAGAAGAGAAATCCAGTTGGCTTATAATAAAAAGCACAAAATCACTCCCAAGACCATTAAAAAGAAGATCGAATCTATTGTGGATCATGAAATCAAGCCCGAAGTTTCCAGGGAGTTTGTTAAACTGGAAACCCTTGAGGATGTAAATGGGTACATTAAACAGAAAGAAAAAGAAATGAAAGAAGCAGCTAAAAATTTAGAGTTTGAAAAGGCTTCAGTTATAAGGGATGAAATATATGAGTTAAGAAAGATGCAGGTTAAATAATATTTACTTTATAAATTTAAAACGAGGAATTTCTTTTCCGTCAACTTTAACATTCTCTTGAAACATTGATAGGGGTCTAACCCAAATAGAGCCTTTTCCGTGAGTTCTACATTCATATAGAGCCTCATATACTACGTATTTATCTAATGTTTCACTATGACTGGCAATATGCAAAACTTTCACTTCGCCACCTTTGTAATGTTTATAAATTCCGATTTTTAATTCTGTCATGGTGATTTAAATTATTTTTAATTATTGGGCGAATATTGTATATTATCCAAATCCTGCTATAATAGATTGCACGTTTGAATTGTAGCAAGTGGTGGAGGGGAGTGCAATTGTTTAAAAAGCTCCTTCTTTAGAAAAGGGGGTGGGGGGATTTGAAAGACTGTATATTGTCTTAAGCTAAGAAGAAAGTTTTGAGGCGTTATATTATCTTTCAAATCCCTCTGTCATCCTAATCGTATGACATCTCCCTTTTCCAAAGGGAGAGTTAGTGAAAATAATTATGCAAGATAAAATACTCATAAAGGGAGCAAGGGAACATAATTTGAAGAATATCGATCTCGTGCTTCCTAGAAACAAATTCATAGTTTTTACGGGGCTTTCCGGATCCGGGAAGAGCACCCTGGCTTTTGATACTATTTTTGCCGAAGGGCAGAGGAGATATCTAGAGAGCCTCTCTTCATATGCCAGGCAGTTTTTGGGACAGATGGATAAGCCGGATGTCGACTATATTGAAGGACTTTCTCCGGCGATTTCAATCGACCAAAAATCGGTTTCGAGAAACCCTCGCTCAACTGTGGGAACTATTACAGAAATCCATGATTATCTGAGACTCCTGTATGCAAAAATCGGGATTCCTCACTGTCCGATCTGCGGAAGAGAAATCACCACTCTTTCAATCGATGAGATAGTTGATCGTATTTTGGAAATCGGAGAGGGAAAGAAGGTAGCGATAGTTTCTCCCGTTGTTCGCCAAAGAAAAGGGGAATACTCCACGCTTTTGGAAAACATGTTTAAGAGTGGATATTCCAAAGCCAGGGTTAACGGAAAAATGATCAAATTATCCGATTGGAAGGATGTGAAACTGGAAAGATACAAAAAACACAGCATTGATATTTTTATCGATGAAATTGAAATCAGCGATAAGAATATGAGCAGAATGTTTGAAGCGGTAGAACGCGCGCTTAAATTGTCTCAAGGAATTGTAAAATCTGTAAGCGGGAAAAAGGAAATGACATTTAACCAGAACTTTTCTTGTCCTGAGCATGAAATTGAGTTTCCGGAATTGGAGCCAAGGCTTTTTTCTTTCAATTCTCCTTACGGAGCTTGCGGAGAATGCGAAGGACTGGGAAGCAAAAAGGAAATTGATGAAAACCTGATCATTCCCGACAAAAGCAAAACCATCGGAGAAGGAGCGATAATGCCTTGGAGCTACAAACAAAATAATTACCAAGGAACCATTTTAAGAGCAGTGACTAACTATTATCATATTCCGGATAATGTGCGCATTAAAGATTTGTCCAAAAAAGATTTGGATATTCTTCTGTATGGAACTGAGGATGAAGATTTGATTCAAGTGCGTTATCATTTCCGAACCGGAGTGCGCAGTTATTACATGACTTGGAAAGGAGTGGTTGGCTGGCTCAATGACAGATACAGAAAAACATCTTCCGATGCGGTTAGAAACGATATTGAGAAATACATGAGCCATAATCCTTGTTCCAGATGCAAAGGATCTCGTTATCGCAATGAGGTTTTATTGGTGAAAGTAAAAGGAAAAAATATTGATGAAATTTCTCGAGAAAATATCCAGAGTACTTTGGAATTTTTTGAAAACATAAAATTGAATCCGCAGGAAAAGTTGATTGCCGAAAGAATTATTCAGGAAATTAAAAATCGACTGCAGTTTTTGAATGACGTCGGACTTAATTATTTGACTCTTTCTCGTGGAGCGCAGACACTCTCCGGAGGAGAATCTCAAAGAATAAGACTGGCTTCACAAATCGGGTCTCAATTAGTGGGCGTGCTTTATATTTTGGACGAGCCTTCGATTGGATTACATGCACGTGACAATACTCGCTTATTAAACACGCTTAAAAATTTGCGAAATCTGGGAAATACCGTAATCGCTATTGAGCATGATGAGGAGACTATGCGAAATGCCGATTTTCTTGTGGATATCGGACCGAGGGCCGGAAAGCATGGAGGAGAAATTGTGGCGCATGGGTCTCCGGAGGAGGTTTTAAAAAGCAATAAATCCATCACGGCCAAGTATCTAAATGGAAAAGAAAAGATTGAGGTTCCACAAGAAAGGAGAAGAGGCAAAAAGAGCGTAATTCTTAAGGGTGCCAGAGAGCACAATCTTAAAAATATCAATGTCGAATTTCCACTCAATACTTTTACCTGTATAACCGGAGTTTCCGGATCAGGGAAATCGACGCTAATCAAAGACACTCTGTATAAAGCGCTAGCCAATAAGCTTCACAGAACACTGGAGATCCCAGGGAAACACAATGAAATCGTAGGCGATTATCAGGTCAATAGAATCATAATGGTGGATCAGGCTCCGATCGGAAGGACTCCCAGATCCAATCCGGCAACCTACACCGGACTTTTTACCCCGATTCGCGAACTTTTTACGCTTACTAAAGATGCCAAAGCTAGAGGATATGCTCCGGGAAGATTTTCTTTCAATGTTCCAGGAGGAAGGTGCGATAACTGCAAAGGAGAAGGTTTTCTTAAGATTGAAATGCAGTTTATGCCGGATGTTTATCTACCTTGTGATGTGTGCAAAGGAAAAAGATATAATCGAGAGACATTGGAAGTAAGATATAAGGGAAAAAATATTTCCGAGGTTCTCAAAATGACAGTGAGTGAGGCGATGGAATTTTTTAAAAATTTCCCTCATATTTACGATAAATTGAAAGTATTGAACGAAGTGGGATTGGGATATATCGAATTGGGACAGAGCGCAACTACTCTTTCCGGAGGAGAAGCGCAGAGGGTAAAATTGGCGACTGAACTTTCCAAGAATTCCCGAGGGCATAACTTATACATCCTGGACGAGCCGACAACCGGACTCCATTTTGACGACGTGAAAAAACTTCTCAATATTCTAAATAGGTTAGTTGATCAAGGAAATACGGTAATCGTAATTGAGCACAATATGGATGTAATAAAATCATCTGACTGGATAATAGACTTGGGACCTGAAGGGGGAGAAAATGGAGGAAAAGTAATTGTTGCCGGCGATCCGGAGGAAGTAGCGAAATGGCACAAGGAGAGCTATACCGGAAAATATTTAAAAGATGTTTTAAGAAAATAAATATTTTTCTTGAGAAAAATTAATTCTGGAACGATTCTTGCGGCAAAAGGGGCGTGCCTGTTGTGTTGGTTTTACATCAATCATTTAGTATGCTAATATACGCATATGCGTAAATCATCCATATTATTTGAATATGAAATATAAACATAAAAATAAATATAATAACAAAAGCAAGAGAAAGATAAGTACAAAAAATATCAAATTGAAGGAGAGGATTGAAAACTTCATTTATTCGGACGACCCTATGGCGAATACTACGAAATTTCTGCTGATGTTCATAGCTATTGGAGGCATAGCATTCGGCGGCGCGATCGTTCCGGGAATTTTGAAGCTTATGGACGCTTCCGCTATGCCCGAGAAAAAAGTAAGAAAATATAAGAAGAAGCAAATAAGCAATGCGCTTATAAATTTAAAAAAACAGAAGTTGATCAGGATCATTAAGGAAAAAAACGGTAAAGTCGAAGTTAAGCTTACAAATAAAGGGAAAAAGAGGCTGATCGAATTTTCCATCAACACGGTTAATATAAAGAAACCGGACAAATGGGATAAGAAATGGAGAATAGTCATGTTTGACATACCGAATGAGATGAATCCAGCCCGAGAAGCATTGCGCAGGAAAATTAAAGAACTGGGATTTTTTCAGCTTCAAAAAAGCGCATGGATCTATCCATACGAATGTGAGGATGAGATACTGTTTATCGCGGAAATATTCAAAGTTCAGAGATATGTGGAAATAATAACCGCCGACAGGATTTTGCATGATGCTGTTGCAAGGAAAAAATTCAAACTATAATTCCTTTTCTTTCTTTGTTTGCCAACTGTCTATTGGCGGTTGAAGATTTTTCTCTTCAACTATCAACTATCATATGGCTAATTTACGCATATGCATAAATTAGCCATATAGTCATCAAGTTATTAAATTATCAGTCGATAATCGGATGTATGTTTATGAATCATATCAAGGGTCATATCAAATTAAAGGATAAAATCAAAAAATTCCCAAAAGCTCCAGGAGTTTATTTTTTCAAAGATAAATCTGGAAAAGTTCTTTATATCGGTAAAGCTACTAATTTAAAGAGTAGAGCTAGTTCGTATTTGCGAAGCGATGGGCGAGCTAATGTCGATGCGATGATGGATAAGGTTTGTGATATAAAATTCCAAGAAACAGATACGGTTCTGGAGGCTTTAATATTAGAGGCTAATCTGATCAAAAAATACCAGCCGAAATACAACGTGATGGGAAAAGACGACAAGTCGTACGCGTATTTTGTGATAACAAAAGAAGATTTTCCTAGAATCCTTATTTTAAGGAAGACTGATTTAATGAAATCCCCCTTTAGAAAAAGGGGTCTGAATGCGAGTAAGCGAGTATTTAGGGGGGATTTGAAGAATAAATTTGGTATTTCTAATCCCTCTCTAGCTCTCCCTTTTCAAAAGGGAGAGAAAAGTAAGGAATATTCTAAAATCTACGGACCCTACACCTCCAAGCAGCAAATGCAGATTGCTCTTAAGATTATGAGAAGAATATTTCCTTTTCACAATCGGACTGAAAAGAGCGAGAAGGGCTGCTTGAGCTATCAAGTGGGACTTTGCCCGGGTCCTTATGATGGCGCGATATCCAAAACCGATTACAAAAAAAACATCCGGGGGATAAGAATGATTTTGGAGGGAAAAAGAAAAAGCCTTATAAAAAAACTCGAAAAAGAAATGAAAGAATATTCAGCTCGTCATGATTTCGAACATGCTGCCGAAGTGCGAAATAAAATATTTTCATTGAAGCATATACAGGATATAGCGCTCATCTCTGAAAGAGATGAGAAATCTCAAATCTCAAATCTCAAATCTCAAATCTTTCGGATTGAAGCTTACGACATTTCCAATATTTCCGGAGAATTTGCGGTGGGATCTATGGTTGTTTTCGATAATTCTCAGGGGAGTTTCGAACCCAATAAAAATGAATACCGGAAGTTTAAGATAAGAACTATTAAAGGAGCCAATGATGTGGGAATGATGAGAGAAGTTCTTAAGCGAAGATTTAAAAATAATTGGAAATTGCCAGACTTGATAATCCTTGATGGCGGGAAGGGGCATGTGAATATGGGGGAAAAAATCTTGAAAGATTTTGGATTAAGAATTCCAATTGCGGGAGTGGCGAAAGGGCCGAAAAGGAAGAATTTGGAATTAAGTTCGCCGCGGCGAACGAATTCAGAATTAAGGATGGATAAAAAAAATATTTTGAAAAATAAAAAACTTTTAAAGCAGATCACCGATGAAGCGCATAGGTTTGCCATAAGATATCACAGGAAATTGAGGGAAAAGGGGCTTATTTCGGGCGATTCCTAAGGGCCTTTTTCATTTGACTTTTTGTCGATTTTATGGTATACTCGATAGAAGTAGCCATTTTACATTATATTGAAAAAGATAGCCTAAAGGAGGGCTGAATCATGAAAAATATCAATTCTTTTTCCCTTTTTTTCCTTTTTTCTTTCATTATCATTTTCTCCGGCTGTGCTACCCGGCAACAGCGGATCGTATTTTACGACCCGAGCCAGGTGCCGGTCATAACTGATCCCCGGGCCAAGATGCCTCATGAGCGAGGCGGTCCGGGGGTGACTGTCAGGGATCGGGAAACACGGCGAGGGGTGGAGGTAAAAATCACCCCTCATTTTGGAGGGACCCCTCCTTATAATGAGGGGTACAGGGACGCCAAGAGGTCGGAAAGGCGTCGCAGTTATTACTACGACCGCCGGGACGAGATAGAGCGTTGTCGGATGGATGCTCTCGAGGGGCGGCCTTTTAACCCCGGCAATTGGAAGTTTTATCATGAGTGTCGGGATATCTACGAAAGAACTCAAATATCCAAGGAGGAACAGGAGTTCCGTAGGTGGGAGAACCGTGAATATCGAAAAGGGCGCGTTGACGCCCTAAAGGATATCAACGGATATCCTAGATAGGCTTTCGCGGGGGAAGTTGGCAGAATAATTTTTTGCCAAAAACTTCCCCCGCTTTTTTGTTTTTCTCTACCTGCCCGTAGTGCTTATGCGCATGCATTGCAGGCGAGAGGATATGGTATCTGGTCTATTTTCTTTGCCGCTCCGCTTCGACAAGCTCCACAGAAAATTGTCATCCCGGACTTGATCCGGGATCCAGTAAATAATTTATTCCACTTTCTTTGACAGCAAAGAAAGTGGATGAAAGAAACTGCCGCACGTGCTTAGTGCTGGCCAAATTTCTTGACGCTTTTTCACTGAAGTTCCACGCGCTTCGCTGTGAAACTTCTTGACGCTCAAAAGCTAAAATTTGGAAACGCACTTGCAATGTGCGGAATGTATTTGATCAGGTTGATCTTGTGATGTCTCGGTTGTCACGGATGAGTCATGATGAATAATTGCAGATTGAACTGGCGAAAACAGTAATACAGTAATTATAAAATAATATCGTTTTTTAATTTTAATTTATTCCGATTTTGATATACAATTAAAACATATGAAAAGATATATTCCCCAATCGATAAAGAATATTTACCATCTATGCCAAGCGGTCTTGGCCAATTTTTGGTTCGGTTTCCCGTCCAAGAAGATCAAAGTTATCGGTGTTACCGGCACCAACGGCAAGACGACGACTTGCCAGATGATTTCTAGGATTCTGGAAGAGGCTGGACACAAAGTGGCAATGGCTTCGACGATAAATTTCAAGATGGGAGAGAATGAGTGGGTCAACGCGACGAAGTTCACCACCCTGTCGGCCTGGGCGGTCCAGAAATTCATCAGGGAAGCGGTCGGAAATAAGTGCGATTATCTGGTTTTAGAAACCTCCTCCCATTCGCTGGACCAATATCGGGTCTGGGGGATAGATTATGATGTCGCGGTCATCACTAATGTGACGCGCGAGCATCTGGATTACCACAAGACTATGGAGAATTACCGCCGGGCCAAGACGAGGCTTTTCAAAATGGCCAAGAAAGCGGTGGTGAATCTGGATATGGAAAAGCCCGAAGAATACCTCGACTGTAAAGCCGAAAGTATTTTCGGCTACAGTCTCAAAATCCAAAATTCAAAATTCCAAATTCCGAATAAATCAAAAATTCCAAATCAAAAATTCCAAACTGTCATAGCTGAAGATATCGAGCTGGGAGTAAAAAATTCAAAATTCGAAATTCATTCGCCACGGCGAACAAAATTTTTGATCAATCTGATCGGAGACTTCAATATCGAAAACGCATTGGCGGCGATATCGGCGGGAGTAGCGCAGGGGATAAGCCTGGAGGTCTGCGCCAAAGCCCTCGGTAAAATCAAAGGCGTTCCCGGAAGGATGGAGAGCGTCTCCAATGACAGAGATTTCAATATAATTGTCGATTACGCCGTGACTCCGGATTCGCTGGAAAAACTCTACGCTCTTTTGGATAGGATAAACTATAAAAAAGGAAAAATTATCGCGGTTTTCGGCGCTTGCGGGGAAAGAGATAGAGGAAAGCGTCCGATCATGGGAGAAATCGTCTCGCGGTTCGCCGATTATGTCATTGTCACGAATGAGGATCCCTACAATGAAGATCCCCGAAGGATAATCGATGAAGTTGCCGGCGGAGTCAAAGGGAAAAAAGAAGGAAAAAATTTCTTCAAAATTTTTGACAGGAGAGAAGCGATAAGAAAGTCTTTGGAATTGGCCATGCCGGGGGATTTCGTTGTTATAACCGGCAAGGGGGCGGAGGAAACGATGGCGGTAGGTAAAAAGAGAATCCCCTGGAACGACAAAAAGGTCGTTTTGGAGGAGTTGGCCCTGTTGACAAGAAATCAAAAATAGGTCATACTTTCCGGTTAGTCTTAATCCTAATCGGAAATATGATCATAACTCCCTTGGAAAAACATATCCGGAACATAGAGAAAGAGAAGAAAAAGATATTTTTGGAGGCGATACGCTTTTTCTATGGAAACGATCGAAAACTTTTGAACTATTATCTTTTAACCGCAACTCTTTCTTTTGCGGCGCTTATTTTTTCAAACTGGATGGACATCGGAGAAAGTCCCGCTTTTGCAATCGGAAATTTTCTGCTTGCGGGCGTTTTTGTTTTGAGCCTCGCCGAATATCTCAACTTTGTAGAAAAGTCGGAGAAAAAGTATAAGAATATTTTTTCCGACCTGGATCTCAAATATGACCAGGAGATTTCGATTTTCAGGGATTTTTATTCCGGCAAGATAGACGAAAATGAATTGAGAAACTTTTATCTGGAAAGAGAAAATCTTTTGGAAAAATATTTTTTGTCCGTAGAAAGAAGGGATGTCGCGGAAAGATGGCTTATTTTCATAGGGCTGTCTCTGGCCGTGATTCTTATTTTTTTGAACTTTTAATCTGTTTTTAAAGATATCCGGATCAAAAAACTCCTTTTGCAATAAGGAGTTTTTTTTATTTTTTATTTATCCCAGAATTTTTATCAGAAGCATAGTGGACAAGAATCCGACTATCGCTCCGGCCATCACTTCGCTGGCGCGATGCCCCATACGCTCTTTGAGATCGGGATATTTTTTATTGTCTATGTTCAATCTTTCTTTGATGAGATTTATATATTCGCTGTGGTTTCCCATATAGACGCGGAGGCGGGTGGCGTCGTCAACGACTATTACGGCCATAACAACGGCAACGGCGAACGCTCCCGAGTCTATTCCGGCGTAATAGCCGACGGAAGTCACCATGGAAGTCATAAGAGCGGTATGGACGCTGGGCATATGGCCGTAACTCATGGCATGGTGCAAGGTGTATCGGAAATCTTGGCCGTGGCGGAAATAAAAGATGATGAACTTTATTATCCTGGAGACGAGAAGGACTAGAACGGGTATTATGAAAACGTTAAATTTCGGATCGTAAGGCATATGATTGAAAATATTAATTTTTAAGTGAATTAATTATACTATAAAACGCTCTTTTTATCTATTTTTTGGTATTTTGTTATTGTCAAAAATGATGTATACTTGAATTAAGTTTAAATATTAATTAAAAAACTTTTGGATCGTTTATAAAACATCCAAGAGTATGAAAAAGTATGTTTATAGGATTGATTCTTCTGGGAATCTTGGCAGTCGCGTTTATTTGGGTGATTGCTCTTTACAACGGCCTTATCAGGCTCAAAAACAGGGTGGATGAAGCTTGGAGCGATATCGATGTCCAGCTTAAGAGGCGCTATGATCTGATCCCCAATCTTATCAGCACCGTAAAGGGATATGCCGCGCATGAAAGCGCGACCTTTCAAAAAGTGACCGAAGCCAGAACGGCCGCCATGACCGCCCATGAATCTGGAGACGCCAAAGCTCAAGCTAAGGCGGAAAACATGCTTTCTGATACGTTAAAGTCGATATTTGCTCTAGCCGAAAATTATCCGGATCTAAAGGCCAATCAGAGTTTTTTGGAACTGCAGAGAGAGCTCTCTGACACGGAAGACAAGATCCAGGCTTCCAGAAGGTTCTATAACGGAAACGTCAGAGATTTCAACACGAAGATCGAGCTCTTTCCGAACAATATAATCGCCGGAATGCTGAAATTCACCAAAAGAGAATTCTTTGAGGTTGAGAATGAGAAGGAGAGAGAGAATGTGAAAGTAGAGTTCTAATAAATCCGAAATACGAAGTGCGAAATTCGAAACAAATCAAAATGACAGAAAACAAAAATACAAAAAAATTTGATTTAGAGGATCGCACTTTTAAATTTGCTAAAAATGTCAGAGTATTTGTCAAAAAAATTCCCAAAAGCATTTCTAATTTTGAAGATGGGAAACAGCTGGTGCGTTCCTCCGGTTCTGTTGGTGCGAATTACATAGAGGCCAATGAATCTTTAGGTAAGAAAGATTTTCTGATGAGAATTAAAATTTCCAGAAAAGAGGCTAAAGAAAGTCGATTTTGGTTAAATTTAATAGATATTGGCAATGAGAAAGAATTGTAAAAGGAAAGAAATGATCTTGCCAATGAAGCGACAGAACTAATGATGATATTCGGACCCATTATTAGAAAATCAGAATAAGTTTAGAATTTTAATTTTTAGTTATTATTTCGGATTTCGAGTTTCGAATTTCGTATTTAAGACTTATGGCTACCTTGTATAATCAATCAGACAGGAATAAACGCTTGACCTGGATCTATATCACAGGCTTTTTGGTGTTTGTCATCGGCGTGGGATATGTTTTCGCCGGGGCGATGGGAAACAGCTGGATACTTTACGGAGCGGTCATATTTTCCGTGCTTATGAGCTTCTCTTCTTATTGGTGGAGCGACAAGATCGTTCTCTCTATGAGTGGAGCCAAAGAAGTCACCCGTGAGAACGCCAAGGAGATTTATCGCATCGTTGAAAACCTCTGTATAACTGCCGGGCTTCCGGTTCCCAAGATTTATATTATTGAAGACAGCGCTCCCAACGCTTTCGCGACTGGTAGAGATCCCGAGCATGGAGTCATATGTTTTACGACCGGGATCATCCAAAAACTTGAGAAAGCGGAATTGGAAGGGGTTGTTGCTCATGAGCTTTCCCACATAGGCAATCGCGATGTACTCCTCTCGACAGTCGTTGTCGTGCTTGTCGGATTTGTAACGCTTCTGGCTGATTGGTTCCGCCATTGGGCTTTTTGGGGAGGAAGGTCGAGAAACAACGAAGGCGGAGGACAATTGCGCCTGATACTGATCGTTCTGGCGATCCTGCTTTCCATACTGGCTCCGATCGCGGCGATGCTGATGCAATTGGCGATTTCGAGAAAGAGGGAATTTCTGGCCGATGCAGATGGGGCGCTTCTTACTCGTTATCCCGAAGGGCTGGCGAGAGCCTTGGAAAAGATCTCTTCCGACCAAGAACCGCTGGAAGCGGCCAATCGCGCCACGGCTCATCTCTATATCGCCAATCCTTTCAAAGGCAAAAAAGCCTCCAAGTTTTTTATGACCCATCCTCCGATCGAGGAAAGGGTGGCTAAATTAAGAGGATTGGATGTAAATAGTTAATATAAAAATTATGGCTCCAGAAAAAACCCCGCTTCCGGATGAAGCAGGGAGAAGGGACAGAACTTCTTATGACATCATAATGAGCTGTTTCGGCAATCAAGATAAATTTGAGGCCGAAGTTTTTTCAATAAAAAAGCGGATGGAGGAAGAAACCGGAAAAAAAATAAAAGTGGACAAAGATTTTGTCAATATCGTGTTTGAAAATTATCCCGACAAAGAATTTATCAAAGAAAAAGCTACGGCCTTGCTGGCTCAAATCAAGGGAGTATTAGATGAGCCGGAGAAAAAGAATTTCGGTATGGACGTAGGAAGAAACAATAAAGAGAGAAAAAAATTAAGTGATGATCCGATTCATAAAAAAGGTGCTTGGCATAATCAAAAAAGATTGGGGGAAGATAAAGATGATTAATTTCTATGCAGTTCAAACGGCCGGAAAATACGGATAAATATTATTGGACCCGTCACAGTATCGGGAAGATGATGCAATACGGACTGAGCGCCCAGAGAGTGATCAGGGTTATCAGAAGTTATACAAGGATAGAGGAGGGCATAGCGGAAAACACGATTGCGGTGATGCAGCCGACTTCCACCCGCAGGGACAAGGATGGAGAGCTTAAGTGGAACCAGGAGATATGGGTGATGTATCAGCTCCGACGCAAGGTCGGAGCAAATTCCAAAAAACAAATTCCAAATTCCAAACAAATCTCAAAATCAAAATTCAAAAATCGAAAAACAATTCCAAATTCTGCGAATGGAAAAATTCGCATCATCAGCGCTTGGAAGTTTCCGGGAATGAGTCCGAAAAGCAATCCGATTCCCAGGGAAATATTGGAGGAGATTGAGGATGTATTATAATAAAAAACCTCCCGAGCGGGAGGTTTTTTACGTCCAGTATCATTATGCGATACGTGAAACTTTTGTAGCGTTAGGCCCCTTTGGGCTGTCGCTAACTTCGAATTCAACTTGGTCGCCTTCTCTTAAGTCATTGAACTCTACCCCTTGCAGTTCGTTCGAATGAAAGAATAGATCCTTTTCTTCTCCATCACGGGAGATGAAACCGAATCCACGATCAGTTAATCGAGTAATTTTACCTTTTTCCATTTTATTACTTGATAATTTTTTACATACAAGCGATAGATGCAAAAGATAAAATTCGACTGATTCACCATGTATTGCAAACGATTGTATTTTCAAATCATAGCATTTGGGGCGCATTTTGTCAATAACAGAAAAGACAAAATCACAAAAAGTCTTGATTAAATATTTTTTAGATGTTAATATGATATTCGTTGAAAATGGATAATTTTACGGCTCTCTTGCCCGCTTGCAACTCTATATAAAAAATCGCAAGCGGGTCTGGTGGTCAGCCAACCAGAGACTGACCAACCTCCGGGCAGCATCCATGCAACGAAAAAATATAACAACAAAATGATAATTATGGCCCGTTCGTCTAGTGGTTAGGACACCAGGTTTTCATCCTGGCAACAGGGGTTCGATTCCCCTACGGGCTACAAGTAACAAAAAGCGCCTATTTAGTAGGCGCTTTTTGTTGTTTTGTATTTCTATGGTGGGGAATCGAAGGGTGTGAGCAGGCGCGATTGCCCAGGCTTCGAGTCGCCTGCCTACCG
>Ga0172382_10000912_pt1 | contig 54563 bp, 54 predicted proteins | sample Leawel138RmetaG_FD_122245 | JGI IMG/M metagenome (GOLD analysis project Ga0172382, IMG submission 122245) | Leachate microbial communities from a municipal landfill in Southern Ontario, Canada - Leachate well 138R metaG | ecosystem: Engineered > Solid waste > Landfill > Unclassified | place...
CGCACGTGGTGGCGTTCAAGGAGGACGATCTGTTCGCGAAGTTCGGGCTGCCCGCCACGCTCTAGTCGGTGGGCCTGGCGGCCCGGAGCCGCGACAGCACGATTTCGACGGCGGCACCGAACTCACGTTGCGCAGCGGGGGTGAGCCCGTCGAACACCATGGTGCGCACCAGATCCACGTGCCCCGGCGCGGCGGTGTGCAGGGCGGCCAGCCCGGCCTCGGTCAGCGCGACCGTCGCTCCCCGGCGGTCGTCGCCGTCGCCTTCGCGGTCCACCAGGCCGCGGCCCCGCATGCGGCGCAGCTGATGCGACAGCCTGCTCTGTTCCCAGCCGATCAGGTCGCCCAGCTCGTTGATCCGCATCGGCCCACGCTCCGAAAGCGCAACCAGCACGTCGTAGTCGGACAGTGAGAGCTCGCAGTCCTGCTGCAACTGGCGATGCATCGCCGTGTGCAGCCTGCTGACCATGGCGAGGTAGTTTCGCCAGATCAGCTGCTGCTCGTCACTGAGCCACTCCATCAGACCACCCTAACCCGGGAATACATGACACATCATGGATGTTGTCGGCAGCAGGGCAGCCACCTAGGCTGACAAGGACTCTTCGAGGAGTGATCCCATGACCAGCAGCCCGAGCATCGTCGACGTCCGGCGCGCCGACGATCGCGCCAAGACCCGGATCGCGTGGCTTGACTCCAAGCACTCCTTCTCGTTCGGCAGCCACTACGAGCCGGACAACACCCACCACGGGCTGCTGCTGGTCAACAACGACGACATCGTCAAGCCCGGCACCGGCTTTGACACCCACCCGCACCGTGACATGGAGATCGTGACGTGGGTGCTGCGCGGATCCCTGGTGCATCAGGACTCCACCGGGAACTCCGGCGTCATCTACCCCGGTCTGGCCCAGCGGATGTCGGCGGGACGCGGCATCATGCACTCGGAGAAGAATGACTCCTGGACCCTGACGGGACAGGAAAGCCACAGCGAGCCGGTGCATTTCGTCCAGATGTGGGTGGTGCCCGACGAGTCGGGCCGGGAACCGGGATATCAGCAGCTGGAGATCGACGACGAACTGCTGCGCGGCAACCTGGTGACGATCGCCTCGGGGATGCCCGCGCACCGCGACGCCGCCGCCATCGCCATCGGCAACCGGTACGCGGCGCTGCACGGGGCACGGCTCGAGCCCGGCCAGAGCGTCCAGCTGCCCGAGGCGCCCTACCTGCACCTGTTCGTCCCCCGCGGCGAAGTGACCCTCGAGGACGCCGGCCCGCTGCACGAGGGAGACGCGGTGCGGTTCACCTCTTCCGGCGGCCAGCGCGTCACCGCCACGACGCCCGCCGAGATCCTGGTCTGGGAGATGCATGCGGGACTCGCTGCGGCATAAGCGATTCGGCGTAGTTCTTCTCGGCGCCACGTTGCTCGCGGGGTGCTCCGCCGAGCAGCAGGCCGAGCCTCCCCCGGCGGCGCCCGCTCCGGCGTCGTCGACCTCCACCGCACCGGCCGCCGGGTCTACCCGGGTGGCCGTCGAGGTCGACGACAGCCTGGCCGGAGCACCGTTCGACGAGCCCCGCGAGGCGGTCGTCCCGCAGGGGTGGACGCTGTCGGTGTGGGCGCGGACCCCGCGTCCGCGGCTGGCTGTCTGGACTCCCGACGGTGACCTGCTCGTCTCGGTGCCGAGCGCCGGGCGGGTGCTGCGGTTCACGCCGCGCGGCGACGGCCCACCCGAGGAGTCGGTGTTGCTCGACGGGCTCGACGAACCGCACGGCCTGGCGTTCGACGGCTCGACACTGTATGTGGCCGAAAGCGATCAGGTCGATGCCTACCGGTATGCCGCGGGGGCGGCCACCGAGCCCAGGACCGTCGCGGGCGGGTTGCCTGATGACCGCAGCCCGGATCTGCGGGGCGCCTATTCGCATGTGCTCAAGAGCGTGGCGGTCGGCCCCGACGGCGCGGTGTACTTCTCCATCGGGTCGACGGGCAACATCTCCGCGCAGGACCGCACGGCCGTCCCGCCGCGGGCGACGGTCATGCGGGTGCCGCCCGGCGGCGGACCGGCCGAGCCGTTCGCCACCGGGGTACGCAACGGCACCGGGCTGGCCGTGGCGCCCGACGGCGCGGTCTGGACCGCCAACAACGGCCGCGACAACATCGCCTACCCCGAGCCGGGCCCGTCGTACGGGCAGGTGATCCCGCAGTACGTCGACGACAATCCGCCCGAACAGATCGCCCGGCTGACCCCCGGCCGGGAGCTCGGATGGCCCTACTGCAACAACGTGGGTGGGCCCGCGGACCTACCGTTCGTCCGGGATGCGCAGACCAACCCCGACGGAGCGCTACTGGACTGTGCGGCGCTGCCGCCGGTCGAACAGAGCATGGGCGCCCATTCGGCACCGCTGGGACTCAGCTTCGTCGACGGCGAGCTTCCGGCGCCGTTCCACCGCGGCGCGCTCGTCGGGTTGCACGGTTCGTGGAACCGGCAACCGCCGCGCGCCCCCGAGGTCTCGTTCTACCCGTGGCGGGACGGGACGCTGGGGAACCAGCAGACGCTGGTCGGCGGATTCCAGGCCGACGACGGATCGCGCTGGGGCAGGCCCGTGGCCGCCGTCGTGGGCCCCGACGGGGCGGTGTACATCACCGACGACGCCGCCGACGCGATCTACCGGCTGGCACCGGATTGACCCGGCGTGATGGCCAGCTTGTTGAGCACCGTGGCCATCTGCCGCTCGGCGCCACCGGCCCTCTTCTCGTACACCACCTTCATGACGGGACTGAGAAGCCTTGCAGTGCCGTACATTTCGAGATCAGCCTGGTAGGTCACCACCGACCCTGAACCCTGGGCGTGCACCGTGATGACGTCCACCTTCCTGGACGACTGGTTCTCCCCGACGAAGACCACCCGGCGGTCGGTCAGCTCTTCGAGCTTGTAGGTCAACTCCGCGGTCACACCGAGGATCTTCGACACGCTGTGCCAGTAGGCGCCTTCGGCGACGGGGCCGCTGTCGATGCGCTCACAGCTGCGGGTGACCGGATCCCACTGCCGCGCGTGCTCGAAGTCCTTGAGGTAGCCGACCACGAGGTCGGGCGGCGGAGTGACGGTGAAGGTCCGGGTCACGGTAGGCATCTCCTTCGGTTACCCGATCGGCGGCCACCCCACCCTGATCGGTCACCTTCCGAGCATGACGAACCCGGCCTCAGCAAAGGTCTCAGCAACCAGCCCGGGACCATCCTGTGATGCTGCTGTGACGAAAGTTGACAGTGTTCTTTCTGGGATTACTGTTGTTACGCCTGACCCGTTTCCCCGATAGGAGCCGCCGGTGCCGACTCCACGCGCAAACATCCGGCGCCGCCTCCCGGGCGCCAGGATCGCCGCCCTTGTGTCGAAGGCCACCGCGGTGGCGATGTGCGCCGTCGTGGCGGCCGCCGCGGGGACTCCCACCGCACGCGCCGCCGGCGCACGCGAACTGCTCGCCGGCGCGATCGCCAACACCCGCGGGTCGTATCTCGTCTACAACTTCGGCAGCGGGTTCCCGGCGCCGATGCTCAACGCGGCCGGTAACTGGTACGAGCTGAGCAACGGCGGCCGGCTGATGATCATCAAGGGCGCGTCCCAGCGGCTGGCGCCGCGGCTGCTCGCCGATTCCCACACCGGCTACCAGGCGCGCTGCGAACGTGATCCGCGTGCCCGTACCGGCGAAGGACTCTGGCAGGCCTCCGAGATCTACTCCCCCATCGAGGCCTGGATGGCGCTCGGCCAGCCGACGATCGCGATCAACGCCAACTTCTTCGACGTGCGCGGTCAGCAGGGCGGCTCGTGGAAGGCGACCGGGTGCAGTTCCCCGCTGGGCGCCTATGTCGACAACACCCGAAACCTGGGTCGCACCAATGCCAAGGTCACCGGGACGCTGGCATATGCGGGCAAGCAGGGGCTCTCCGGCGGCAACGAGCACTGGATGGCGCTGTCGACGATGATCCTGCCGGTGCAGGGCACGCCGTTCGTCGTTCCGCCCCGCAGCGACGACGACTACGACGCGGCCACGCCCGTGGTGACGCGGTTGATCGACCAGGGCACCCGGTTCGTCGCCGTCGCCGGCATCGGGCTGCTGGCACCCGGCGAGACGGGTCAGCTCAACGATCCGGGGCCGAGCGCGGCGCGCACCGCGATCGCCTACGTCAAGGACCGCGACGAGATGTACGTGTTCCAGGGCGGCAGCTACACCCCCGACCAGATCCAGGACCTGTTCCGCGGTCTGGGCAGCGACACCGCGGTGCTGCTCGACGGCGGCGGGTCCTCGGCGATCGTGCTGCGCCGCGACACCGGCGGCATGTGGGCGGGCGCCGGCTCACCCCGCGGCTCGTGCGACACCATGGCGGTGCTGTGCGATTCGCGCGAACGCGCCCAACCCGCGTGGCTGGCGTTCAACTGAGCGATTTCGGCGTCGCTGGTCGCGCTCAGCGCGACTCAGCATGCGGAAATCCCTAAAGCTGCGGGGTCAGGTCGAACGAGGTGATGGTCGACATCCGGACGATGCGCCAATCGCGGCCGTCCCGCTGCAACGTCAACCGGTACGACAGGTAGCGCAGCGACGGGATGTTCTTGGTCACCGGGCTGGTGGCCACCGAATTGGTGTAGACCAGCGCGGTGGCCTCGGTCGGAGTCGTCGGCGGCGAAACGGATTCGACGGCCGCGCCCATCACCTCGGTGGTGTTGGTGACCTGGGCCTGCTTGTTCGGCTCGACGATCGCATCGATGTAGCGGCGGTACTCCGCGGCGAAGTCCCCGCCGAGGTACACCGACGCGCGGTCGGCGAGCGTGGCCATGTCGTCGGGGGTGTAGGTCCACAGCGTGGTGATCGCGTCCGTTGCCGTGCGCGCGATGTTCAGCTTGGTCTCGACCAGGGCGCGCTGGACCAGATACGGCTGCACCATCGCCGCGGCGAACCCGCTGGCGCCGACGAACACCGCCGACGCGACGGCCGCCGCGATGACCAGCTTCCGGCCGGCGGGCCGGTGCGGCACCAGCACGACAGGTTCGGGTTCGGGTGCCGGATCGGGCAGGTCGGTGTCGTCCGTATCCTCCGCGTCGGCGGAACCTTCGGTCTCCGGTTCTGCGTCGGGTTCCGCGTCGGTCTCCGGTTCCGCGTCGGCTTCCGCGTCGGCTTCCGCGTCGGCTTCCGCGTCGGCTTCCGGCGCCTGCGTCTGCGGCTGCGCCTTCGGGGTACGCCGCGACTTGCCGACTGGCACCTTGGGGTCCTCGACCTCGGTGGTCAGATCACCTGGATCAGGTTGCTGATCTTCCACTGCTGTCCTTCCTTGATAGCCGTCGCGACCCAGCGACTCCCGCTCTCGATCGTCGACTTCCCGTCCGGCGTCTTCGAGGTGACCTTCGTCGCGATCAACACGTCGGCGCTACCGTCGTCGTTCCATTGCCGCACCCCAGCGGCGAGCACCTCCCCGGTGCTCGGCTCGGAGCGAGCCACCTGAACCAGGATCTCGTTGAGCCGCCCGGCGAAGTTCTTCGCGAACTCACCGGTGGCCTGCGCGGCGACGCGATCGGCATAGGCGTTGGCGTTGAAGGGATCGAGGCTCGTGTACATGACCATGAACTCGCTCGTGTAACCCAGGGCCGCGGCCTCGTTCACCGCGGCGCGGCGATCCTGCTCGCGCTGGACGAGCATGAAGGCGCCGGCCGCGATCGCCGCCACCATCACCACGGCGACGATCGCCGAGACCAGCGGAAGTCCCCACCGCACAGGGGGTTTCGAACCGGCCCGGAAGAAGTCGGGGCCGACCGCGCTGTCGGCGGGGTCGGCGTCGGTGAACTTGCGGACCGGGCTCATTGGCCCGCCAGGTTCATCTGGGGCTTCTTGAGCACCGTCAGGTTCGCCACCCGCCACTGGCCGTCCACCGACTTCTCGAAGTCGACCCGCACCGTGGCGGTGATGAACTTGACGTCGTTGGGGTTGGTGCCGCGCTGGCCCTGCATCGCCAGCAGCATCGACACCCGGTCCGCTGTGACGGGCGGATCGGTGAGCACCGCGCTGTTGACGGCCCAGTACTCGTTCGTGGTGGCGCCTGCCTGCTGCACCGCCTGCTGCTGAGAGATCAACTGGGGCCGGTACCCGTCGGTGGTCAGGGCCTGAGCCCTGGCGAAGTCGTCGACAATGGTGTCCGCGCCGTAGCTGAGCATCTGCTCGACGATGCGCGGTCCCTGCGCGGCGACTTGCTCGCGTGCCGTGTCCACTGCGCGTTCGTGCCGGTACACCAGCGCATAGCCCAGGCCCACCGCGGCGACAGAGGCCACCGCGGCCGCGACGAGCACCGTGGCGACCGCGCGACGCATGTCCCGCTGCGGCCGCTCGACCCGGTACACCTCGGTGCCTGCCAGCAGGTCGGCGAAGGTCCGGCGCCTCCGGTCCCACAGCGGCCACAACCATCCGACGAACACCGCGAGGGTGTCGAGCAGGTGTGCGAGTTCGCGGCCGGTCACCCGCAGCACCCCGACGGGCCGGCCGTCCGCGCGGCGCACGGCGATGCCGAACAGCGCACGCCCCAGCGTCCAGCCCGTCGCGACGGGCAGCACCAGCCGGTTGGCCGCCATCAGGAAGAACGTCACCGCCAGCGCCACGATGAACATCCAGCGCACCCAGCCGTCGGCGGGCGCGGTCAGCGCCAGCAGCGCCGTCGTGACGATCACGCCGAGCCCGGGCAGGATGTCGACCGTGATCGCGCCCGCACGGGCCGGCCACGACGCCAGCGGCATCGGCGTGGTCGGGTCGTCGGCAGAGGCGGTCGGGGTGGTGTCGAAAACCGCAGTCACGAGTTGACCTGGTCCAGGCTGGAGATCCGGTACTGCCCCTCGTCGAATGCCATCGTCGCGCGCAGCCGGTATCCGACCCGCTGGTCGGCGGCCTCGGAATTGGAGATCCTGACGCGCACCGCGACCAGCACGTTGACCGTCCCGTCCTCGTTGCGCCGCTCGACCGCGGCCCGCAGGTCGTCGACCGCCACCGTCGCATCGGCAGCCTGGTACGCCTCGGCCAGAACGCTGCTGAACAGCCCGGCCTGCACCCCGAACTCACCGGTGGAGCACTCCAGGATCTTGGACTGCGCGGCCGTCATCGCGGCCGTGTCGGGGGCCTGGGTCGCCGCCACGCATTCCTTGGCGGCCTGCAATGCGGCGTCATCGGAACGGGCGACCTCGGCTGCACGCGCGTTCGCGCGCAGCGCGAGATAACCCGCGGTGATGCCGCCGCCGCCCAGCAGAAGCAACACGACGCAGATGGTCGCGACCCAGCCGGTGCCCAGCCGCGATGGCCTGCGGGGCTCGGCCGGAGGCTGTTCCTGGGGTGGGGTGTCGGGAGCGCCCAGCGACGCCTCATCCGGCGCGTCCTGCGCGCCGTCAGCGGTGTCGGTTTCGGGGTCGGGGATCAGCCGGCTGGTGCCAGCATCTCCTTCCATCCGTCGTCTCCTGGGTTGTTCGAGTTGCTCACGTTGTACCTGACACCGTCAGGACCGACCACCTCACCGCTGCTCGGGCTGTATCCCGCGGTGGTGCCGGGCGGACCCTGCGCCGGAGTGTAGGCGCACGGATTGGGCTGTTGTCCGCTGCACCTGACCGTACCCGAGCCGGGAGGGCTCAACGGATCGCTGACCGGCGCCAGGCTCTGCGGGGGCGGCAGCTGGTCGGCGGGTAGCGGGTTCTGGCCGTTGTTCACCGACGGCGCCGGGATCACCTGGCCGGGGGCGACCCGCTGGTCGCAGCGCGCCCCGGGCGCCGGGCAGGCCACGATCTGGTTCGGATCGCCGTACCACGGGTTGGTGCCCAGCGGGACGTAGGGCTCGTCGCTGCGGCATTCCTTCGGCGACGCCGCCCGCTTGCCCGGCACATCCACACACGGATAGTTTCGGGCACCGCGCACCGCGTTGCCCTGGTAGTCCTTCGGGATCTTGCAGTACATGCCGGACGGCAGCGGCGCGGTGCTGGTGTCGGCCGGTGAGCGCCATTCCGAGGCGGGCAGGAATCCCGTCATGCACGGCGGCGGCTGGTTGATCGACAGACCGAAGTGCAGCAGCCCGCCGTCCTCGAAGATCGAACCCATCTGCAGCAGCGACGCCCCCTGCGGGTAGATCACCAGCGTCTGCTCGATGCCCTTGTTGTACCGCTTGAGCATGTCGTTGATCACCGCGAGGTTGGCCAGGGTCTGGGGCAGTGCATCACGGACATCGCTGAACACCGTGGTCACCTGGTCGAGCGTGGGCGCGGCCTGCTGCAGCCCGCTGCGCAGCGCGGCGTCCTGTTCGGCGGTCTGCGACGCGATGACGTTCAGGTTGCGTGACCACTGCTCGATCGCGTCACCGGAGGTCACCTGACTCTGCAGGATCGGCGCCGAATTGGTGATGATGTCGTTGACCTGCGGCAGGTTGTCGCGGAAGCCCTCGGCGACGTTCGTCGTCGAATCGACCAGCCGCTGCAGCGCCGGCCCCAGGCCGCCGACCGCCGCCGACGTTTCGGTCAGCAGACCGTCGATCTTCTCCTTCGGCAACACCGCCAGGCCGTCGTTGGCGGCGTCGAGCGCCGGGCCCACCTCGGCCGGAACCGTGCTCTTGGTGATGGTCTGGCCGGGGCTCAGGTACTGGTCGGTTCCGGTCTCGGACACCAGGTCCAGGTACTGCTCGCCGATCGCCGACACCGAGTGCACGTTGGCGCTCACGTCGGCCGGGATCTTGTACTCGTCGCCGATGCTCATCGTCACCCTGGCGCCGGTCTCGGTCGGCTCGACCTCGGTCACCTTGCCGATCTGGGTGCCGCGGTAGGTGACGTTGCCCGTCGGGTACAGGCCGCCCGACCTCTCCAGCTCCGCGTACAGCTTGTACTCACCGATGCCGGCCAGGCTGGGCAGGCGCAGGTAGTAGAGGCCGAGCACCCCGACTGCCACGACCGTCAGGATCGTGAAGGTGATCAGCTGAAACTTGATGAACCGGGTCAGCATCGCTCACTCACTCCTCTCGATGAGAGGTCCGCCCGGCACCGAGTTCGGGTTCGGCGTGAAGCGCACATCCGGGATCATCGTGGCCGGGTCGCGACCCCACGCCTGCTCGAGCGCCCGCAGCATGCCCGAGATGCCTGTGCCGGAGAAGAACCCGTTGTCGATCGCCGACAGCGTCAGGTCGACGGTCAGCGACACGTTGATGTAGTCGCCGCGGATCGCCTTCGGCACGTTCTCGATGTTGTACGGCGCGGTCAGGAAGATCTTCAGCGCACCGAGCAGATACGGCCCGGACTTGCCCAGCTCGCGCAGTGGCCGCTGGAGGTTGGCCAGGTTGGTGTTGATGTCGTCGCTGGCGGGTGCGAGCGCATCCACGGCGGCGTTGCTGATGCGGCCCAGCGACTCCACGGCATCGGCGAACAGGTCCCTGGTATCCGCGAAATGCTGGATCAGCGGCGGGAACTCGGTCAGCACCGCATCGAGGGTCTGGTTGCGCTGACCGACGATCGCCAGCAGCCGGTTCGTCGAGTCGATGGCGCGGGTGATGTCGTCGCGCTGCCGGTTCAATTCTTCGGTGAAGGTGTCCAGCCTGCCGAGGAACTCCCGGATCTGATCCGCGCGGCCGTTGAGGACGTTGTAGATCTCGGTCTGGATCGTCTCGAGGTTGGCCACGCCGCCACCGGTCAGGATGGACGAGATGCTGGCGAGGACGCGCTCGGTGGTCGGGAAGGCCGACGCGTTCGCCAACGGGATCACATCGCCGCTCTTCAACTTCTGCGGTGACGGATCCGGCGGCAGGTCCAGCTGGACATGCTGCGAACCGAGCAGGCTGGTCTGGCCGATCCTGGCCAGCGTGTTGACCGGCAACTGCACCGACGGCTCCAGGTCCAGCGTGAGCGTCGCGATCCAGTTCTTCAGCTCGATGGCGCGGACCCGCCCGACGTACACGTCGGCGACCCTGACCCGGCTGTTCACGTTCAGCGCCAACGTGTCCGGCATCTGGACGTAGATCGTGGTGCGCTCCGAACCGCTGCCGGGCCCACCCGGCAGCGGCACGTTCGAGATGCCCTTCCACGATCCGCACGACGTCAGCACCACTGCCGCCGCGGCAAGCGCCACGGTGCGGCGCGCCAATCTGGTCCACTTTCCCATCGCGATCAGCCTCCTGCCTCGGCCGGCAACAGCGGACCGGACGGCGCCGCGGGCGCGGGTCCCGCAGGCGGTGCGGCGGGCGCGATCGCGCCGAGTGGATTGCCCTGGACGACACCGGGCGCGGGGGCGGGCGGCGGACCAGGCTGCGGATACCACGGCGGCGGCAGCGGGTTGTTCTGGTCGAACGCGTTCGGCGGTCCGGGCAGGTTGCCGTTGCGCGTCGTTCCGAACGCCGGCGGTGCAGGCGGCGGCACGATGTCCGGGCCGCCCATCAACTCGGCCAGCGACTCCGGAGTGAGCATGTTCTGGGTGAACGGCTGCACCTCGACGCCCTGCATGCCGGGCGCGACGACCCAGCCGGGCTCGTGGTTGCCGTGGGAGAACAACGTGTCACGGGAGAAGATGCCCGGCACGGTGGTGTCCTTGTATCCCGGTGGCGGCCGCAGCCGCTCCTCGGAGTAGGCGATCTGCTTCGGCAACGTCATCGCCGTCTGCAGTTGGTTGGCGCCGAACGGCAGGTAGTTGAACTTGATCGCGTCGAGGATCGGACCCAGGTACTGCGCGCAGAGCTCCGCCGACTCCTGGTAGCCCAGCCGGCTGCCCGCCTGGATCGCGCTGCACAGGAACTGCATCGGGTTGGCGAAGTTCGAGATCACCGGCATCGTCACGATGCCGCCGGCGTTCGGCGAGGAGATGTTCATCAGGTTCGCCGCGACGTTCGGGTACGCGTGCAGCGCGGTCTCGAGGCCGTCGAGCGGCTCGGGCTGCAGGATCGCGTTGGTGACCTCGGCCAGGTTCTGCACGTCGTGCGCCAACACCTCGCCGTTCTCGTCGACGAAATTCCTTGTGGTGGTGAGCAATTCGTTGAGGTCCCGCAGCGCGTCGGCCACCTCGCGGTCGGTGTCGGTGAACGCGTTGGTGAACTGTGCCAGGTCGTTGTTCAGCGCGACGAACTGCTGATCGCTCTGGTGCAGCGCGTTGACGAACAAGGCCAGGCTCTTGACCACGCTGAAGAAGTCCCCGCGGCCCTCGTTGAGGGCGAACAACGCCTCGGAGAGGTTGTTCAGCGTGCTGTTGAGCTGCTTGCCCTTGCCGGCGAAACCGTCGGCGGCCGACTCGATGATGTCGCCGAACGGCCCCTTCGGCTGCTCGGGCGTCGGCCCGAGGTCGGTGAGCAGCCTGCTGATCGAGTCGCGCACATCGTCGTACTCGACGGGCACCTGGGTGCGGTCGACGTCGAGGACGGCGCCGTCGGCGAGCACCGGTCCGCCGGTGTAGGGCGGCGACAGCTGGATCGTGCGTGACGCCACCAGGCTCGGGTTCAGGATCGACGCCGTCGCGTCCTGCGGCACCTTGTACTTGCCGGCGTAGTGGAAGGTGACCTTCATCTTGTCGCCCGCGGGCTCGATCTTGTCGATCGAGCCCACCTGGACGCCCATGATCTGGACCTTGTCGCCGGGATAGATCGCCAGCGTCTGCGTGAAGTAGGCGACCACGGTCTTGGTGGTCATCTGCTTGTACAGATTCCACCCGAGGACCGCCCCGACGACGGCGAGCACAACCACGATGACGCCGATGATCAGCGTCGCGCGGGAAGCGCCGGGCGACTTGAGGTTTCGGACGTTGAAGACTGTCGACATCAGACGCCCCTAACCCTGAGATCCCGGTGGGAGGAACGGTGGATTACCCGGCAGCAGCGGCTGACCCGCGGGTGCCGGCGCCGGGCCGGGGCCCGCAGGCGGCGGCGGCCCGGTCAGCGCGGGTGGCAGCGGCGCGATGCCCGGGGTGAAGTCCGGCGGCGACGGCTGCGGTTCCAGCGGCACGGTGCGCGCCCCGGGCGGCGCGGGCGGCAGCGGGGGCCGGGCCCCCGGCACCGCCGGGGACAGCTGGCCGGGAATCGCTGCGGCAGGCACACCCGGGGAGGGCTGCGGCCCATGCGCATTCGGCGCCGACGTGGCGACGTTCGGCGGCGGGAACCCGCCGGGGACGGGACCGTACGGGCCCTGCGTCAGGCCCGCGCACGGCAGCGGGTTGCCGGGTCTCGGCAGGCCGTCGGCGGGTGGGGTGTACGAGCACGGCGAGCCGGGCGGCACGGCGGGCCCGGGATTCTCGGGGGTGCCCTCGATCGGGGTCGGGGCCGGCGGCGGAGCGCCGTTCTCGAAGCCGACACCGTTGGGGTCGGGGAACCGGAACGCGGGCAGACCGGCGTTGCGCCAGAACTCCTCGGGATTGATTCCGCGCTTCTTGAACGCGGCGTCGACGAACGGCTGCAGGATCCAGTAGGGAGCCAGGTTGGCCAGCATCACCTTGAAGTACGGACCGGATGCGAGCGCCTCGCCCAGCGACACCATGAACTTCGACAGCGACGACAGCGTGTCGGCGAGGTCCAGCTTGCGTTCGGCCAGCACGTCGCTGATGACCCGCAACTGCTCCAGCACATGGTTGAGGTTGGGGTTGTCGTCGATGAAGCCGCGGACCTGCGTGGAGAAGGTGTCGACGCGTTCGAGCAGCTGGCTGACCGCGTAGTTGCGCTCGTTGATCGCCGCCAGCAGGGACTGCGCGTTGACGAACAGCTGGTTGATCTGTTCGCTGCGGTTGCCCAGGACACCGGCCACCTTGTTCGCATTGGCGAGCAGTTGCTTGATCTGCTCGTCGCGCTTGCCGATCGTGTCGGAGAAGCGGGCGACGCCGTCGAGTGCCGCGCTCAGGTGCGGTGACGTCTGGTCGATGGTCTCCGACAGCACGTTCAGCGAGTCGCGGACCGTCTTGGTGTCCCAGCCGGCGGTGTTGTTGCTGACGTCGAAGAACGCGTCGTAGATCTGGTACGGCGTGGTGGTCTGCCCCAGCGGCAGCACACCGTTGGCGCGCAACGGCTCCGAACCCCGCGGATCGATCTCCAGGTTGCGCCGGCCCAGGATGGTGTCGGTGCGGATCGCCACCCGGCTCTCGGTGCCGATCTCGGTGCCGCCCAGCCCGTAGCCGACCAGCACCCGGTCCCCGTCGATCTCCATGGAACGCACGGTGCCGACGTCCACGCCGGCGATCCTGACCTTGTCGCCGCTGTTGATGCCGCCGGTGTCGGAGAACTGCGCGTAATAGGTCGGCGTGGCGAACAGCATCGGGACGCTGGCGAAGCTCTGGCCCACGCCGATGACGAGGACCAGGATGATGATGCCCATCATCCCGCCGCGGATGCGGTTGGAACCCTCCAGAACTCTCATTGCGGTGTGCACCTACCTGAGGGCTGGCTCCAGACCTTCACCGTGCGCACCGGGCCGCCCGGCTGTAATCCGTTGAGCTTGAGGGTCACATCGCAGGCGTAGAAGTTGAAGAAGTCGCCGTAGACACCGCCCGAGCGGCCGATGATCGCCAACGCGTCGGGCAGCTTCACCAACAGGTCGTTGAGCTGGTCGCGCTGATCGACCAGCGGCTGGTTCAGGATCTCCAGCTTGCTGACCGTGTCCTTGAGCAGCGGCCGGTTGTCGGCCAGCAGATCGCCGATGGTGCCCGCGGCGTCGCTGATGTCGGCGACCGAGGTGGCGATCGGATCGGCACGGTTCTTCAGGCCGGTGATGAGCACCTCGAAGTTCTTCACCGTGTCGTCGAACTCCTGCTGGTGACGCACCGTCGTGTCCAGCACGGTGTTCAGGTTGGTGATGACCTCGCCGATGGCCTGGTCCCGGTCGGCCAGCGCCGAGGTCAGTGACGCGGTCTGGTCGAGAATGTCGTTGATGGTGCCGCCCTGCCCCTGGAAGACCGTGATGATGGACTGCGCGATGGTGTTGACCTTCTCCGGCTCCAGGGACTGGAACACCGGGCGGAACCCGCCGATCAGCGCGTCGAGATCCAATGCCGGCTGCGTCCGTTCGATCGGGATGGTCCCGCCCGCAGCCATTCTGGTGTTGCTCTCGCCGCGCGCCAGCTCCAGGTAGCGGTCGCCGATGAGGTTCAGGTACCGGATCGACGCCGTGCTCTCGTCGAACAGTTCCAGCGAGCGGTCCACGTTGAAGTCGACCCTGACCTTGGAGCCGCCCTCGATCAGCTCGACACCCTTGACCTTGCCGACCTCGACACCCGAGGCCCTGACGAACTGTCCGGGCCGCAGACCGCTGGCACTGGAGAAGATCGCCGAATACCCGGTGGTGCGGTCGAAGCGCATCTGACCGAAGACCACGATGATGATCGCGGTGAACATGAGCAGCACCAGCGAGAAGGCGCCGAGTTTGATGGCGGTTCCGGTGATTTTCATGGGTTGATCGTGTGCTCCCCGACTTGGCGGCCCCAGACGTACTCGGTGAGCAGCGGCTGCCCGAGTTCCATGTGGTTGTAGGGGGCGATGGACGCGCCGGTGTCGAGCACCAGGAACGGTGCCGGCCACAGGTCCCGGGTGATGGGCTGCCAGCATCCCGGGCGGCCGCCCGGCCCGCCCTTGGCGTTGACGCGGGGCAGGTTGTCCGGATAGACGTACGCGTTGCCGGCACCCAGGCCGAGCACCTCCGAATGGGTCTTCAGCGAATAGCCGTTGCCACCAAGCGCATCCGCGATTTTCGGCTCGACATCGTGGTAGTTGCGGATCATGCAGAAGAACGAGGGGCTGTACTTGTCGAGCAGCGCCGTGGTGGGCACCAGGTCCTCGGCGCCCCGGGCCAGGTACGGCCCGCCACGCTCGAACACGTCACCACCGGTGTTGCCGAACCCGACGGCGGCCATCAGCGCCTGGTCGACGTCGCCCTGTTGCTCGTTGAGCGTGCGTGCGGTGGTCACCGCGTTCTGCAGGCCGTCGAACAGATCCGGTGCGGCATCGGCGTAGACGTCGCCGAGATCGGCGAGCAACTGGTTGTCGCGCCGGATCTGCGGCATCTGCGGATTGATCTCGGACAGGATCTGGTTGCCGTTGATGATCGACTCACCGAACCGGTCGCCGAGCCCGTCGAGAGCCTGTGCGGTGGCGGTCAGCGTCTGGTTGAGCTTGATCGGGTCGACCTGGTCGGCAAGGGAGACCACCGTCTCGAACAGCGTGTTGAACTCGGTGGTCACCGACGTGACGTCGATGACGTCTGAAGCTGAAATACGTTCTGGCCGAGGGTCTTCCGGCGTGGTGAACGACACGTACTTGTTGCCGAACACCGTGGTGGCGCTGATGTCGGCATTCACGTTGCTCGGGATCAGGTCCAGGTACTTGGGGTTGACGTCGAGGATGATCTTGGCCCTCGGCTCACCGTCGACGCTGGTCTCCTCGACGTTGCCGACGCGGCCGATCTCCACACCGTTGTAGGTGACCTTCGCGCCGGGATCCATCGACAGACCGGACCTGGCCGAGATCATCGTCAGCTGCGTGCGCGCCATGAAGTCACCGCGGAACTGCAGGTAGACCAGGGTGACCGCGATGACGGTGAGGATCGCCAGCACGAGGCCGGCGAGCTTGTACGGCGGCTGCCGTCTGGTGTTCAGTGCTGCTTGGGGGACCGTCATCGCCGCTACACCGTCAGGTTGAAGTTCGGGTCGACACCGTAAAGCGCCAACGAGGCCAACAGGACCACGACCACGATCGCGACCAGCGAGGCACGCATCGACCGGCCCACCGCCTCACCGACGCCGACCGGGCCGCCGCTGGCGTAGAAGCCGTAGTAACAGTGGTTGAGCATCACGATGACCGAGATGATCACGGCCTGGATGAAGGACCAGAACACGTCGTCGGGCCGCAGGAACGTGCGGAAGTAGTGTTCGTAGGTGCCGACGGACTGGCCGTAGAACACCGTGGTGGTCACCTGCGCCGACAGGAACGACATGATGATCGCCATCGCGTAGAGCGGGATGATGACGACGAAGCCGGCCATGATGCGCGTCGAGACCAGGTACGAGATCGACTTGATGCCCATCACCTCGAGCGCGTCGATCTCCTCGCTGATGCGCATGGCGCCGAGTTCGGCGGTGGCGCCGGCGCCGACGGTGGCCGCCAGCGCCTGGCCCGCGACCACGGGGGCGGCGATGCGCACGTTGATCAGCGCGGCGAAGAACCCGGTGAACGCCTCCACCCCGATGTTGCCCAGTGAGGCGAAGCCCTGGATGGCCACCAGCGACGATCCGGACAGCGTGACGAAGCCGACGATCGCGACGGTGCCGCCGACGACGGCCATCGCGCCGGTGCCCATGCCGATCTCGGCGATCAGGCGCAGCATTTCTCTGCGGTAGAACCGCAGCGCGTGCCCGATCGAGCCGACCGCGGTGACGACGAACACCGCGACGTGGCCCATCGCTTCGAGCCCGCGAGCCGGTGCGCCCGCCCACTTCTCGGCGGTCGCCACCCCGCGGGGGAAGCGTGAGCGAAGGACTGCGGAGGTAGACACGTCAGCTCCCCGTTCCGAACCGGACGCCGATCGTGGTCAGCACGACGTTGACCGCGAACAGCGCGATGACGCACAACACCAGGGTCTCGTTGACCGCGGTGCCCACACCCTTGGCGCCACCGGCGACGGTCAGGCCGCGGTAGCACCCCACCAGACCGGCGATCAGGCCGAACGTGGCGGCCTTGACGATCGAGATGACGACCTCGGGCAGGCCGGTGATCAGGGTGAGGGTGGAGACATAGGCACCCGCGGAGACGTTCTGCAGGTAGACGCCGAAGATGAAACCGCCGACCAGACCGACGGTGATCACCGCGCCGTTGAGCAGGATCGCCACGAAGGTGGACGCGACGACGCGGGGCACCACGAGCCGGTGGATCGGATCGATGCCGAGGACTTCGAGCGCGTCGATCTCCTCGCGGATGGTGCGGGCGCCGAGATCCGCGCAGATCGCGGTGGAACCGGCACCCGCGACGACGAGGACCGTCACCAGCGGACCCAGCTGGGTGACGGCGCCGATGGCCGCGCCGGCACCGGACACGTCCGCCGCACCGAACTCGGCCAGCAGGATGTTGAGCGTGAAGATCAGCAGCACGGTCAGCGGGATCGACACCGCGAGGGTGGGCAGGAACGCCACCCTCATCAGGAACCAGCTCTGCAGGATGAACTCGCGCCACTGGAACGGCGGGCGCAGCGTGGCCTTGCCGACGAGCACACACATCCGCACGAAGCCACCGACAGCTTCCAACCCCGGCTTGACCTGTTCGCGGACGTAGCCGGTCAGGTTCGAACTCGACGTCACCGGTTGACTCCCGCGACGAACCCACGACTGGCGCAGCGCACCGGCAGCATCTGTCGCACGCTCCCTTCCAGCCTGGATCCAGATCGTGTGAGCACAGTCTCCCTACCGGTGGGTAGTAAGACAGGTCTCAGGACTGTACCCGATGGCGGAGGCGCTGCGTACCGCATCGGCGTGATTGAACAATCAACCGTAAGCAAGTTCGACCCTCGGCCGCTAATTCCGTTGCGGTGCGGTTGAAATCGTTGGCGGAGTGGAACTTTCGCCTGCGTCAGCAAAACTCGCGGCGCTGTAGCGGATTCTGAGTTCCGTCTTGAGGACCTTGCCTGCCGGATTTCGGGGCAGCGCATCGACGATCTCGAGCGCCTTCGGGTGCTTGTAGCGCGCCAGCCTCTCGGTGAGGAACTGCTCCAGATCCGCCAGCTCGATACCCGCACCCGGTGTTGCTTCCAGCGAACTCCGCACCACCGCCACAGCAACGGGAACCTCTCCCCATTTCTCGTGCGCGCGTCCGATCACGGCGACCTCGACGATCTCGGGGTGGGCGGCGAGGACGTTCTCGACTTCGGCGCAGTAGATGTTCTCACCGCCGGAGATGATCATGTCCTTTTTACGGTCGACGACCCAGATGTAACCCTCTTCGTCCTGACGCACCAGGTCACCCGAGTGGAACCATCCGCCGGCGAAGGCCTCCGCGGTGGCCTTTGGATTGTTCCAATACCCCGCCATCAGCGTCGGGGCGCGGTAGACGATCTCCCCGACCTGACCGACGGGCACGTCGTTCATGTCCTCGTCGACGATGCGCGCGGACACCGTCGGGATCACCTTGCCGACCGAGCCCAGTTTGCGGATCGCGTCGTCGCCCAACAGCATGCAGGTGACCGGCGACATCTCGGTCTGGCCGAACGCGGCCAGGATCTGCGCGCCCGGGAACGTCTCCGCCATCTCCCGCAGCAGGGTGTCGGAGGCCGGGGCCGCGCCCCAGGACAGGAAGCGGAGCTTGAGGTCGCGCGGCCTGGCCTTCTGCGCGGCGCACACGGCCTGCCACTGCGCGGGGACCAGAAAGATGCCGGTCACCTTCTCGGCCTCGAGCACGTCGAGCAGTTCGTTCGGGTCGAACGCGCCGACAGGGTAGAGCACCGTCGGCCTGCCGAGCAGCAACCCGGAGACGATGCTGCCGACACCGGCGATGTGGAAGAACGGCACCCCGATGAAGCCGATGTCGTGGTTGATGTCGGCGCCGTTGGTGAACAGCAGCGTCATCACCTGCCCGGTCAGGTTGGTGTGCGTGAGCACCGCGCCCTTCGGGCGCCCCGTGGTGCCCGAGGTGTACATGATCAGAGCGGGCGCGTCGTTCGGGATGTCGACCACCGGACACGGTGCGTTCTCGGCCAGCACGTCGTCGTAGTCGAGAACGTCATCTCCGGAGCCGCCGGCGGAGATCACGGTCGCCAGCGTCGGATCGATGTCGCGGACCGCGGTCGCGACGTTGGCGAGCACCGCCTCGGTGATGATGGCCTTGGCCTCGCAGTCGGACACCAGGAACGCGATCTCGGCCGGCGTCATGCGGAAGTTCACCGGCACCGCGATGGCGCCCAGCTTGTTGGTGGCGAGCACCGCTTCGATGAATTCGGTCCGGTTGAGCATCAGGATCAGCACCCGGTCGCCGAAACCGACGCCGCGCTTGTGCAGCGCGCCTGCCAGGGCGCTGACCCGCCGGTCCAGCTCACCCCAGGTGGTGGTGTTGCCCAGGAATCGCAGCGCCGGCTGGTCGGGCTGCATCAGCGCGTGCCGGGCGAGCTGGTTGGTCCAGTTCTGCCGGCGCGCCAGGTAGGGCTGCTCGGTCGCAAAGCCGGGCTGTTGGATCGCTTCGGTCAACGTCTTCTGCTCCATCGACGGGTTGCGGAAGGATGATATTTGATCAAACATGTTGTTGCCCCGGTCACACTAGGACCTCGGCGGCGACAGGACAACCCGTCCCGGCGCCTCGCCCGACAGGCCGGAAAGGCAACGACGGATGAATGCCCCCGCCAGGACTCCGGTCGCCGGTGCGGTGCGGCGGGAGCAGCTGTCCGACGAGGTGGCGGCCCGGCTACGGGCCGAGATCATGACCGGCGCGCTGCGCCCGGACTCGTTCATCCGCCTCGACGAGACCGCCGCGCGCCTGGGCGTCAGCATCACCCCGGTGCGCGAGGCGCTGCGCACGCTCCGCGGCGAGGGCATGGTCGAGTTGGAGCCGCATCGGGGACACCGGGTGGTGCCGTTGACACGCACCGACATCGAGGACATCTTCTGGCTGCAGTCGACCATCGCCCAGGAACTGGCCGCGACCGCCGCCCGCAACATCACCGACGCGCAGATCGACGAACTGGCCCAGCTCAACGAACGCCTCGCCGAGGCGGTCGAACAACGGGACCCGGACCGCGTTGCGCGGGCGGAGTTCACGTTCCACCGGGCGTTCAACCGGGCCGGCGGCCGGATCAAGCTGGCGTGGTTCCTGCTGCACGCCGCCCGCTACCTACCGCCGCAGCTGTTCGCCTCCGACGAGACGTGGGGCCCGGTGGCGGTCGCCAGCCACGCCGAGCTGATCGAGGCCCTGCGCAGGCGCGATGTGGACACGGTCGTCGAGTTGACCAGGGGACAGTTCACCGACGGCCGGGCACGGCTGATCGCGTGGCTCGAGCAGGTCGGGCTCTGGGGCTGACGCCGCTCGCGGCGACCACGTGCTCAAGACCCATGCGCCCGATGCGTCGCACGGGTCTGCGCTTTCAGGAGGTGCGAGGGCAGCGCTGCTTTTCAGGAGGTGCGAGGGCAGCGCTGAAATACGTGCAGGTGTGGCGAAGGCGTGGCCGCTGGGGCTCGCAAGCCCGGCCTTTCGCGACTTACCCCGGCCGCTACGTGCCCCAGCCGCACCAGATACCCGGGAGCTACGTCGACGCGAGTTGCTCGGCGCGGGTCTTGAGGTTGTCCGCCAGGTAGTCCAGCGTGTCCCCGACGATCTTCTTCACCATCGCGTTCGGGACGGCCATCTTCACCTCGACTTCGAGGTCGACGGTCAGCAGCGACGTCGCCCCCATCGCCACGACCGAGAATCGTTGCTCCTGCTTGGACAGGTGGTCGCCCTGCTGCAGCACCGTGTAGATCTGGTTCTCGCCCGGGTAGTACACCGCGGTGATGAAGGTGCCGGCCTGGCCCTGCACCACCACGTCGAGGCGGAGCTGGCTGGGGCGCCCGTCGTTGTAGCGGGCCAGCACCCAGCAGCCCTTGATCTCCTCGTTCCACTGCGGGTAGCTCTCGAAGTCGGCGACGATCCCCATGATCGTCTCGGCCGCAGCCTCCACCTCGACTGTCTTACTCACCAACGGCATCGGCAGAGCATAGCGAGTTCGGCGGGCCGGTCAGGCCGCCAGCGCGATGCCCTCCCGACGCAGCGCGGCGACCACGAGCGCCCGCAGTCGACGACCCACCTCGAACTGCTTGCCCGGCAGCGTGCGCGCCACCATCCGCACGTTGACGGTGTCGACCTCGATGCTCTCCACACCCATCAGCTGCGGCTCGTCGAGCAGGAGCCGGGCCAGGTCCTCGTCGTTCCCCGCGGTCACGGCCACCTCGCGCAGGACGTCGTTGACCCGATTGATGTCGGCGGTGGAAGGCACCGGGACGTCGACGACCGCACTCGCCCAGTCCTTGGACAGGTTCCGCGATTTGGCGATCATGCCGTTGGGCACGGTGTACACCTCGCCTTCGCTGGTGCGGAGTTTGGTGACCCGCAGCGTGACCGCCTCGACGGTGCCCGTCGCGGTGCCGCCGGCGCTGACGGTGAGCTCCACCAGATCACCGAAACCGTACTGCTTCTCCGAGATCACGAAGAACCCGCTGAGCAGATCCTGCACGAGACGCTGGGCGCCGAACCCGAGCGCGGCGCCGAGCACCGCCGCAGGCGCCACCAGCGACGCGATCGGCAAGCCGAGCTGGTTGGCGATGTCCAACGCGACCAGGACATAGAGCACCCCGATGGCCACCGACGACGTGGCCGCAGCCACCGCCTGCCGATGCTTGACGGTCTCCGAACGCACGGTCGGCTCACGGTCGTCACCGTCTGCGATGCGGCGGCTGACGCGCTCGGCGGCCCACCTGATGGCCCGCGTGACGACGAGCGCGAACACCACGACCATGGCGATGTGAAGGCCCGTGGTCATGATCCACTGCCCCACGCTGGTCAACATCCTCAGCCCTCCGGTCGACGACCCAGCTCAGCCTTGAGATCCCGGGCATTGCGGACCGCGTTGCCGCCGAGGTCGTTGTTGAAATACACGTACACGTCCCGGCCCTGCGCATCCCACTCACCGATGCGTGCGGCCCACCACCGCAGATCGTCGGCGCTGTAGGAGCCGCCGTACATGGCCTGCGGGTCGGGACCGTGCAACCGCACGTAGACGAAGCCGGCCGTGGCTTTCAGGATGCACGGCAGTCCCCCTCCGCTCATCACCACGTACGCGGCGTCGTGCCTTTCCAGCAGCTCGTACACCGCGGGGTCATCCCACGACGGATGACGGAACTCCACCGCGACGGGGATGCCGGCCGACATCGCGCCGAGGAAGTGGTCCAGGCGTGCGTCGTCGCGCTCGAGCGCGGGGTGTAACTGCACCAACAGGGGGCCGCCGCGATCGCCGAGCGCGCGCCAGCCCCGCTCCAGCCGTTCGATCCACACCTCGGGCGTACGCAACCGGCGGGCATGCGTGAGCCCCCGCGCCGCCTTGACCGCCATGACGAAGCCGGGCTGCAGCTGGTCTCTCCAACGCTGGAACTGCGCATCCGATGGCCACCGGTAGAAGCTGCCGTTGAGTTCGACGGTGTCGAACTCGGCGGCGTAGCGCTCCAGCCGCCGTGCCGCGGGCAGACCCGGTTCATAGAGCACGTTCCGCCAGTGGTCGTAGGACCAGCCGGAGGTGCCTACTCGAACCGTCACCGGCCCCGGGTACCCGCGATGGCGGTGCCCCTAGCTCGGTTCCTCGAGAATCCGGGTTTTGACCGGGGCGTCGATGCCGACACCCAGCGGGGAGAGCGTGCGGACGGTCTCGTCGCGGATCAGGCCGCGCAGCAGCGCGGTGCTGAACTCGACGGCGATCTCCTGGGCGGTCCGTCGGCCGTGGGGTCGCAGCCACCGGTAGGACCCGAGCGTCATACCGATGTAGCCCAGGGCGAGCACGTGGGAGTCGCAGTCGTAGAACTCGCCGCTGGCGATGCCCCGATCGATCACGTCGCGGACATGCTCGTAGACCTGGGTCTCCTTCTCCCGGATGTACTCGACCTGCTCCTCGGTGAACCACTCGGTGATGTAGGGGCCCTCTTGGAAGTAGACGGCGGCACGCTCGATGTCGTTGGCGATGCCGACCAGCAACCGCCGGGTGAAGTGGTAGATCGTCTCGCGTGCGGTGGCCGTCGGATCGTCGTGCAGCGCGTCCACGGTGAAGTCGGCGGCACCCTTGTAGATGTCGTAGAGGATCAACGACTTGCTGGCGTAGTAGTGGTAGACGGTGGCCTTGTTCAAGCCGACCGCGTCGGCCACGTCGTCCATCCGCGTGCCGTGATAGCCGCGCGCGGCGAACAGTTTCGTGGCCACGGCCAACAGTTCTTCGCGGCGGGACATCCCGTTGGTCGTGGATTCAGACATGGCGACTCACTATAGGCAGGCTCGGCCTCGGCACGTTCTACTAACTGGTTGGTTCAGTCTAGGCCGTTGCCGTGTTCGGATGAGCGACGCCGGTCTAGACTCGTGCCAGGCTGACGGAGAGGTAGCGCAGTGGACCCGAACCCGGATTACGACGCAAGTGACGAGCTCGAGTACGGCATCAACTGGTGGGCGTGGATCCTGCGCGGGGTGTACCCGCCACCTGCCTACCCGCCGGTCTGATCCACCGTCCGCGCCGAACGGCGCTCGCTCACCCACATCCGGGCGTACTCCATGGCCTGATGCGCCCGCCTGCCCATGATGTCGACCTCGGCCCTGCCGCGTTGGCCGGCCACTGACAACTTCGATCGCACCTCTTCGCGCCAGTCCCGTGGCGGAACCGGCTCGCAGTCCGGGGGCCACTGGATCAACGACTCCTCGGCCGTGGCCGTCAGCGGGGCACCCGGCCGGCTGTCCTCGGCGTAGCACTCCCCGCATTTGCGGCAGCGCACTTCGTAGCGCGTACCGTGTCGCTCCGACTCGATGAAGACGTAATCGGCTACCGCGACGCATCGCGGGCATCTGGCAAGCCCGCGTTCGACCACCCTGCTCATGCCGATGATCGTGAGGCCACCAACGCATCCGACGCACGGGGAATTCGATGTCGATGCGTGATCGGTGCCGTTTCGAGATCTGGCCCGAGACGGCGGGGATGCTCAAGCCGCTCCCGTTGAACTCGCGGCTACGCCGCGGTTGCCTTCACCGCCCGGCCGACCTCGGCCCGCAGCTGCCCGTACTCCGGCGAACGCCGCAGCTCGTCGGGATCCACCCCGGTGCGCGGCAGGTCGACCGGGATGTCCAGCGCCACCTGGCCCGGCCTGCGGGTCAGCACCACGATCCGCGAGCCGAGGAAGGCCGCCTCGTCGGCGCTGTGGGTGACGAAAACAGTCGTGCGGCCCGATTCGGCGCTGACCTGCCGGACGTCCTCCTGCAGCCGCTCCCGTGTCAACGCGTCCAGCGCCGCGAACGGCTCGTCGAGCAGGAACAGCGGCGTCTCCGCCGCGAGTGCCCGCGCGATCGCCACCCGCTGCTGCTGGCCACCGCTGATCTCCCAGATCCGCCGGTCGGCCGTGCCCTCAAGACCTACGCGCCCGAGCAATTCCTCGCGGCGCTCGATCCGCTTGTCCCGCGGCACTTTCGCGTACCTGAGCGCCATGTCGACGTTGCCGCCGACGGTGCGCCACGGGAACAGCCGGGGCTGCTGGAACACCACCCCGGCCGTCACCCCCGGTGTGGGGCGCGCACCGGCCACCTGCACCGAACCCTGGCTGGGCTCCTCGAAGCCCGCCAGCAAGCGCAACAGCGTGCTCTTGCCGCACCCGGAGGCGCCGACGAGCACCAGGAACGATCCCGGATCGACGGTCAGGTCGACCGGTCCGAGCGCGGTGACCTCAGCACCTCCGCTGCCGTAGTGATGCGATACCGAATCGATCCGTATCGCACCGTCATTCGTTGAGGGCACCCGGTAGGCCTTTCGTGTAGACGGCGTCCTGGAACGTCTTCAACGGCGCCGCGGCCGGGATCTGCGACTGATCGGCCAGGAACTGCGAAGCGGATTCCAGGTTCACCGCGAGGTTGCCTGGATTACCCTCAGTGCCAAGCCATTCCGTGGATGAGATGTCCTGCGGGGTGAGGAACACCATCTGCTTGAGTTGACCGGCCACATCCTGCGGGGTCAGGCCGATCTCGGCGGCGATGGCTTCGGCGGCAGCCTGCGGATCCTCCCGGATGAGGTCAAGCGCGCGTCCCTGCTGCTGCCGCCACACATCGACGGCCTCGGGGTGGGCGGACGCGAACTCGTCGCTGACGGTCGCCAGATCGAGCGTGGGCTTGCCGGCATCGGCGAGCTGACGACTGGTGATCAGATCCCGGCCGGTCTTGCGCAGCTCGTCCAGGGTCGGCAGCCAGGTGTAGGCGGCGTCGATGTCCCCGCGCTCCCAGGCCGCGAGGATGGCCTGCGGTTGCAGGTCGATTAGCTGAACATCGTTGGCCGACAAGCCATTCTGGTCGAGCGCGGCCAGCAGGCTGTAATGCGCGGTGGACGCGAACGGGGTGCCGATACGCCTGCCCTTCAGTTGCGCGATGGTGTCGACGCCCGCCCCGTTACGCACCACCAGGGCCTCGTTGTCGCCGGCGACGTCGAGCACGAACGCGACCTTGTACGGGATGTTCAGCGGCTCGGACAGGCCGCGCGCGACGGGGCTGGAGCCCAGCGCGCCGAAGTCGAGTTCCCCTGCCACGAAGGCCGTGTTCACGTCGGCGCCCGAGTCGAACTTCGTCCACTTGATGTCGTAGTCGGGCAACGCTTCTTCGAGCCACTTGTTGTTCTTGACGATCAGATCGCCGCTCGGGAAGGTCTGGTAGCCGATCCGGATGGTCGGCTTGCCTGAGTCGTTGCCGTGCTGTCCTCCGTTGTCCACAGAGCAGCCCGCCAGGGCCAGCACTGCCGAGACAAGGACCACGAGAAGGGCTTTGAGTTTCATATTCGGTTAGACCTTTCCTCTCCAGGGAACAGCGCGCCGCTCAGCGGCGCGAAGCAGACCGTCGATCACCAGACCGGAGAACCCGATGGCGAAGATCCCGACCAGCACGACCGGGGTGTTGTTGTAATTGCTTGCGTCCTTGACTAATCCGCCGACGCCCGGGATGCCGTTGAACAGCTCGGCGGCCACCACCGACGAGTACGCCATGCCGACAGCGAGCCGGATCCCGGTGAACGTCTCGGGCAGCGCCGACGGGACGACGACGTCCCGGATGACCTGCCTGCGGGATGCGCCGAGAGCCCGCGCGGCTTCCTGCAGCCCGACCGGGGCGGCGACGACGGCGGCGGTGGTCGCCACCGCGGCGGGCGGCAGCGCGGCCAGCGCCAGCAGCGTGATCTTGGGAGCCTCGTCGATGCCCAGCCAGATGACCAGAAGGAAGAAGTAGGCCAGCGGCGGCAGTGCCCGCAGGAACGTCAGCCACGGTTCCAGCACGCTGCGAACCCAGCTGACCGATCCCATCACCAGGCCGAGCAGCACGCCGAGCACGACGCCGATCGCCACGCCGGCCAGTACCCGCCGCAGGGTCATATAGAGGTGCTCCCACAGCAGGTACCCGGCGTAGCCGCGCACCCCGTCGTGGGTGGTCGACACGTCGACGAAGGCCCCCCAGACTGTGGCGGGGTACGGCACGAAGGTCTGGTTCCAGACGCCGCTGGCCGCGGCGAATTGCCAGACGACGCCGAACACCAACAGCGAAAGCAGCGGAAGCGCGGCGCGGGTCACCCGGCCACGCCACCGGCTCCGGCCCGGGCGCGCATCGGCGCCCCGGGCGTGGTGACGCGCACCCAGGTCGGGGTCGGCTGCGATGTCGACGAAAACGGACACCGGCAGACCCTGACGGATGCGTCACGATCCGGGAATGGCTAGGCTCACCGAGAGCAAAAAGGGGGGCGGGACCCGAGCGTTACATCGGTGCGCCGATGCGTCACGCCCGCACCGGCGGGGTGCATCAATCGGTGCCGTGCCTCTTACACTGACACCTTTACCCGTCCATCGCAGGACGGTGCCGGACCGCTCACAGGCGTTCCGGCCACACTGAGAGCACAGCCTAGATCGGAACGATTTCGATGATCATCGGGATACCGAGAGAGTCTCTACCTGGGGAGACCCGCGTCGCTGCGACTCCGCAGACCGTCGGGCAGCTGATCAAGCTGGGCTACCAGGTGGTGGTGGAGTCCGGTGCGGGTGCGGCGGCGAGCTTCTCCGATGCGGCGTTCGCCGAGGCGGGCGCGGGCATCGGGTCGCCCGATGAGGTCTGGTCGGCCGACGTGGTGCTCAAGGTGAACGCACCGACCGAGGCGGAGATCGCCACCCTGCGCGACGGCGCGACGCTGATCGGCCTGATCTCACCGGCGCTGCGGCCGGAGCTGGTCGAGCAACTGGCCACCCGCCGGATCACGGTGCTGGCGATGGACGCGGTGCCGCGGATCTCGCGCGCCCAGTCGCTGGACGTGCTGTCGTCGATGGCCAACATCGCCGGCTACCGCGCCGTCGTCGAGGCGGCCCACCGGTTCGGCCGGTTCTTCACCGGGCAGGTGACGGCGGCGGGGAAGGTGCCGCCGGCCAAGGTGCTCGTGGTCGGCGCGGGTGTCGCCGGCCTGGCCGCGATCGGCGCGGCGGGCAGCCTCGGCGCCATCGTGCGTGCCACCGACCCCCGCCCCGAGGTCGCCGATCAGGTCAGATCCCTTGGCGGAGAGTATCTCTCGATCGAGTCGCCGGAAGCCGAGGTGTCTGCGACCGGTTACGCCAAGGAGATGGGCGACGACTACAAGGCCCGCGAGGCGCAGCTGTATGCCCAGCAGTCCGAGGACGTCGACATCATCATCACCACCGCGCTGATCCCCGGTCGGCCGGCCCCGCGCATCATCACCGCGGACATGGTGGCCTCGATGAAGTCCGGCAGCGTGATCGTCGACATGGCCGCGGCCAACGGCGGCAACGTCGAGGGCACCGTGAAGGACCAGGCCGTCGTCACCGACAACGGCGTGACCATCATCGGCTACACCGATCTGGCCGGCAGGCTGCCGACCCAGGCGTCGCAGCTGTACGGCACCAACCTGGTCAACCTGCTCAAGCTGCTGACCCCGGAGAAGGACGGGCAGCTCACCGTCGATTTCGACGACGTCGTGCAACGTTCGGTGACGGTGGTTCGCGACGGGGAGATCACCTGGCCACCGCCGCCGGTCCAGGTGTCGGCCGCTCCCGTTGCCGCCGCCGCGGCGCCGGTCGAGCAGAAGCCGGCGAAGAAGCCGATGACGACGGGGCGCCGCCTCGGCGTCACGTTCGCGGTCGCGGCGGCACTGTTCGTGTTGATCGCGCTGTCCCCCGCGGCGCTGCAGGTGCACCTGACGGTGTTCGCGCTGGCGATCGTCATCGGCTACTACGTGATCGGCAACGTGCACCACGCGCTGCACACGCCGCTGATGTCGGTGACGAACGCGATCTCCGGGATCATCGTCGTCGGCGCACTGCTGCAGATCGGGCACGGCAACATCGCCATCACCGCGCTGGCGTTCGCGGCGATCCTTCTGGCCAGCATCAACATATTCGGCGGTTTCGCGGTGACGCGCCGCATGCTTGCGATGTTCTCGAGGAGCTAGGAACATGTTCACGCTGGAAACCGCCGCCACCGCGGCCTACGTCGTCGCGGCCCTGCTGTTCATCCTGGCCCTGGCCGGGCTGTCCAGGCACGAAACCTCAAGGGCCGGAAACACCTTCGGGATCGTCGGGATGGTGGTGGCGCTCGTCGCGACCATCGCGCTGGCGCTGGCCCGCCATATCGAGCCGCTGGGCCTGGCGCTGCTCGTCGGTGCGATGACCATCGGTGCGGCCATCGGCCTGTGGCGCGCCAAGATCGTCGAGATGACCGGCATGCCGGAGCTGATCGCGCTGCTGCACTCGTTCGTCGGTCTGGCCGCCGTACTGGTCGGCTGGAACGGCTACCTGCACGTCGAGGGTGACCCCGGTAGCGCCGAGGCCCTGCAACTGGGCAGCGAAGGAATGCTCGGCATCCACTCGGCCGAGGTCGTCATCGGCGTCTTCATCGGCGCGGTGACGTTCACCGGCTCGATCGTGGCCAACCTCAAGCTCTCGGCACGGATCAAGTCGGCGCCGCTGATGCTGCCGGGCAAGAACATTCTCAACGTCGGTGCGCTCGTGGTGTTCATCGCGCTGACCGTCTGGTTCGTCATCGACCCGCAACTGTGGCTGCTTGTGGTGGTGACGGTGCTCGCTCTGGCGCTCGGCTGGCATCTGGTGGCCTCGATCGGCGGCGGCGACATGCCGGTCGTGGTGTCGATGCTCAACAGCTACTCCGGCTGGGCCGCGGCCGCGGCAGGCTTCCTGCTCGGCAACGACCTGCTCATCGTCACCGGCGCGCTGGTGGGCTCCTCCGGTGCGTACCTGTCCTACATCATGTGCAAGGCGATGAACCGCTCCTTCATCTCGGTGATCGCGGGCGGTTTCGGGATCGAGGCAGGCCCGGCCGAGGACAAGGATTACGGCGAGCACCGCGAGATCACCGCCGAGGGTGCGGCCGAACTGCTGGCGTCGGCCAGCTCGGTCATCATCACCCCCGGTTACGGCATGGCCGTCGCACAGGCCCAGTACGGGGTGGCCGACCTGACCCGCAAGCTGCGCGACCGTGGCGTCGACGTCCGCTTCGGCATCCATCCCGTCGCGGGCCGGCTGCCCGGCCACATGAACGTGCTGCTGGCCGAGGCCAAGGTGCCCTACGACATCGTGCTCGAGATGGACGAGATCAACGACGACTTCGACGGCACCTCCGTCGTCCTGGTCATCGGCGCCAACGACACCGTCAACCCGGCGGCGTCGGAGGATCCCGGCAGCCCCATCGCCGGCATGCCGGTGCTGACGGTGTGGAACGCCGACAACGTCATCGTGTTCAAGCGATCGATGGCCTCCGGTTACGCCGGCGTGCAGAACCCGTTGTTCTTCCGGGAGAACACCCAGATGCTGTTCGGCGACGCCAAGGACCGGGTGGACGCGATCAACGCCGCGCTGTCGGTCGCCGAGCACGTCTAGAGCACCGCAACTCTCGCGTCAGAAGGACGGGTCGACCCACTGAACCGGGGTGGACCAGCTGCCACCCCGCTATGGTGGAGGGATCCCGGGGGTGAAGCCACGGCCCCGCCGCAGCACCGCAAAAGCGGGGTAGCAGCATGCACACAGCGACCATCGACACTGCGACAGCGCCATACGCACCGCGCGACGACCTCCACTTCGAGAGCGACGACCTCGACGCGACCGAGGACTTCCTGGTCCGCGCCTACACGAAGATGTCCATCAGTGCCGAAGACGGCGAGCGGGCATCGGCACTGATCGGCCGGCGCTGGCTCGGACCGGTCAGCTACGACGAGCTCCGGCTCGACTTCCACATGTCCTACGACGCCGCGCCGTTGGGCCGGATCTGCCTGTGCCGGGTGCACGAAGGATGCATCGAGGAGGACTTCATCGGGGAACCGCAGGACGTGTTCGTCCCCGGTGACGTCGCGTTACTGTCGCCGCCGGAGTTGCCGTACTCGGGTCGGGTCTGCGAAGCCAGCTACGACCTGACGATGTTCGACACCGCGTTGCTGGACAGGGTCGCGACCCCCGATCGGGGCCGCTCGGCCGGCTCCGTGCGTCTGCTCGGCCACCGCCCGGTGTCCCCCGAGGCCCAGCTACAGCTGAACTCCGCCATCGAGTATGTGCGCACCGTGGTCCACTCCGACGGACCCGCGCCCACCCGCCTCGTCGCGTCCACCACCGCATCGATGATCGCCGCGGTGGTGCTGTCGGCGTTCCCCACCAACGCGGCCTCCGAGCCCACCGCCCTTGACCGCATCGATGCCAAGCCGCCGCTGCTGCGGCGGGCAACCGCCTACATCGAGGGCAACGCCGACGCCGACATCGCGCTCGCCGACATCGCCGGCAGCGTCCACGTGACACCTCGCGCCCTGCAGTACATGTTTCGCAAGTACCTGGACATGACCCCGATGGAATACCTCCGCCGGGTCAGGATGGACCACGCCCACCGCGAGCTCATCAAAGCTGACGCCGGGCAGACGACAGTCCAGATAGTCGCCGCCCGTTGGGGATTCGCACACACCGGCCGGTTCGCCGCGATGTACCGGGAAGCCTACGGGCGCAACCCCTCTGACACGTTGCGGAGCTGAGCCGGGCGGCAGCCGCTCAGGCCGCGGGTGGCCGGGCCCTCGAGTAGCGCGCCGTCGGGGGCGAATCGGGAGCCGTGCAGTGGACACTCCCAGGCCCGGTCGGAGTCGTTCCACTTCACGATCCCGCCGAGATGGGGACAGACCGGCGACACGGTGCGCTGCACACCGTCGACGACGCTGGTGGCGCGCAGCCGCCACGGCGGTCCACTGACCACCCCGGTCCCGTCTGCGGGCTCCTCGGCCGACGACGTCAGCGGGGCCAGCCAGCCGTTGGCCAGATGCAGACCGACCTTGATGTTGGCCTGCAGCGCGGTGGGCACCCCACGCAGTTCGTGCAGCCGCCAGCTGGCGAAGGTCTGCGCCCAGTCCATCCGCCCACCGAGTATCCGGGCCGAGAGCGCCAATGCCGCGGCGACCCCGTTGGTCATCCCCCACTTGTCGAAACCCGTTGCCACCAGCACACTTTCGTGCATGGGCAGCAGCGGGCCGATGAACGGCACCTCGTCGTCGGGGTGGTAGTCCTGTGCGGACCAGTAATGAGTCTGCACCGCGCCGGCGTAGTGCAGGGCGGCCCAGTGCGACAACTCGGCAACGGCCTTGCTCGGGTTGTCGGCCCTGCCGACCGGGTGGCCCGCCCCTCCGACGATCAGCTTGCTACCCGCGGCGGTCGGGGCGTACCGCACCGATCGGGTGGGGCTGTCCACCGAGAGGAACATCGGCGTCGTGATGTCACCCGGCACATCGAAGGCCAGGCAGTACGACCGTTTCGCCTCGACGCGCGCGAAGAACATCCCGCGGTCCAGAATCGGTGTGCCGGTGGCGAGTACGCAGTGCCGCGCGGTGACCGAGAACTGCTCGTCGCGGGTGTCCTGCGCGGTGTCGGTCAACCGGAGCCGGACCCGGACCGGATCGGTCCCGGTCACCGTGGTGGCGCGGACACCCTGCAACAGGGTTCCGCCGTGCTTCTCCAGTTCGGTGACCAGGCTGCCGAGGTAGGGCACCGGGTCGAGTTGAGCCTGCTCGCGCACCCGCACACCGCCTTGGAACGGGAACGGCACGTCGGCCTCGTCGACCCATTGGGCGTCGACCCCCGCCTCCCGGCACGCCGCCAGGACGTCTCTGGCCGTGCTGAGCCCGGATTCGGCCTGCGCGTAGGAGTGGTCGTCCTCGCGCTGGTAGGCCAGGCCGTGGTCGTCGTGGTACCGGATCAGCCAGTCCCGCCCCTCGGCGTTACCCATCACATATGCGCTCAGGACGTCGGGCCCGTGCTTGGCTCGGATGCGCGCCAGCTTGGTGCCCTGCAGGACGCTGACCTTGCCGGTGGTGTTGCCCGTCGCGCACGCACCTACGTGACGCGCCTCGACCACCAGCACCTTCTTGCCGGCGCGGGCCAGCAGCACGGCGGTGGTCAGCCCGGTGATACCCGCGCCCACCACCAGCACGTCGGCGGTGTGCGCCTGTGCCACCTCGTCCGGGCGGGAGGCGATTTCGATGCGACCGTCGGTCCACAGCGAGGACATGGCGCGCGGTTTACCCGGTGCGGGCCCGGTCAAACTTCCCGGTGTTTGTCGGCCACCCCAGCGGGAACGCCGATTCGGTGGACCAGACACAGGCACCGATGCTCGACGCGCTCGCCGACTATCACCGGCGGGACCGGTACGGCTTCACCCCACCCGGGCACCGGCAAGGTCGCGGCGTGGACGAACGGGTCACACAGGTGCTCGGCGTCGAACCGTTCCGCAGCGACGTGCTGGCCAGCGGCGGACTCGACGACCGCAGGATGCGCGGCGGCTTCCTCGCGACCGCCGAGGAGCTGATGGCCGACGCGGTCGGCGCCGACTACGCGTACTTCTCCACGTGCGGCAGCTCGCTGTCGGTCAAGGCCGCCATGATGGCGGTGGCCGGCGGCGGCGACGGGCTTCTGGTCAGCCGCGACAGCCACAAGTCGATCGTGGCGGGGCTGATCTTCGGAGGGCTGCAGCCGCGCTGGATCACCCCGCAGTGGGACGTCGAGCGGCATTTCTCCCACCCGCCGTCTCCACAGCAGGTCGAGGACACCTGGCGGCGGCATCCGGACGCCGACGGCGCGCTCATCGTCAGCCCCAGCCCCTACGGCACCTGTGCCGACATTCGCGGCATCGCCGAGGTCTGCCACCGGCGCGGCAAGCCGCTGATCGTCGATGAAGCGTGGGGCGCTCATCTACCGTTCCACCGCGACCTGCCGACCTGGGCGATGGACGCCGACGCCGACGTGTGCGTGGTCAGCGTGCACAAGATGGGCATGGGCTTCGAGCAGGGTTCGGTGTTTCACGTCCAGGGCGACCTGATCGACCGCGACCGCCTGGCGGCCTGCGCCGACCTGCTGATGACGACGAGCCCCAACGTGCTGCTGTACGCGGCCATCGACGGGTGGCGCAGGCAGATGGTCGAGCGCGGCGAGGTGCTTCTCGGAGACGCGTTGGAACTCGCCGGCACCGTCCGCGCCACCGTCGGCGACCTGCCACAGGTCAACGTGATGGAGGAAGAGCTGCTCGGCGAGCAGGCGTCGCACGACCTCGACCGGCTGCAGGTGCTGATCGACGTGTCCGCGACGGGCACCACGGGGTACCAGGCACACGACTGGTTGCGGGAGAACTGCCGGCTGGATGTCGGGATGAGCGACCACCGCAGGATCCTGGCCACACTGTCGACCGCGGACGACAGCGCGACCGCGGCCCGACTGCTGGATGCGCTGCACGCGTGGAGTTCGGCTGCCGACAGCTTCCCGCGGCCACCGCGGATCAGGCTGCTTGACCCGGACGAGCTGCAGTTGGAGACGGTGATGCTGCCCCGCGACGCGTTCTTCGGCAGGACCGAGATGGTGCCCGCCGACGAGGCGGCCGGCCGTATCTCGGCCGAGCAGATCACCCCCTACCCGCCCGGCATCCCCGCCGCGATACCGGGCGAGCGACTCAACGAGGCCGTCGTCGACTACCTGCGTTCGGGGGTCGAGGCCGGCATGAACGTCCCCGATCCGGCGGACCCGTCGCTGCAGAAGTTCCGGGTCGTGGCCTAGTGGCGACCCGGCCGTTTCATCGCGCCGCAAGCGGGCAGTCAGACCGGGTGAGCATCTCCGAGCTGACCACCTTGCCGATCCGGGGCGGAGCGGCCCTGCGCAAGAAGAGGCTGTTTCATCCCTCCGGGATTCTGTGCGGCGGCACCGTGACGCGCCTGGCACCCGACGGTGTCGGGCTGCCGCTGGTGTCCGGTGAGGTCGTCGGGCGTATCTCCAAGGGCGCCGGCACGCCGGGATCGTTGCCGGACTTCGCCGGCCTGGCGTGGCGGATGCCCGGCGACGCGGACGGGCCGCGGCCGTGGGACGTGTTGACGGTCTCGTCGGCCGCCCGCGTCGTGTTGCGCCCCGTCAGGTCCTGGCCGGAGGCGCAATACTCGACACTGATGCCGCTGCGCTACCGCGGCGGCCTGTACTGGTTGCGCGCCCGCATGCGCACTCCTGTCGACGTTGACGGCTTGTCCGTGGAGGCCGTCCGCGACCGCATCGAAACCGGCCCTGTCGAGTTCACCGTCGAACAGGCCTGCGGCATAGGCTCTTTCACGGAACTGGCCACCCTGACGTTCGACCGTGAGCTGTGTGACGACGACCCCGGGTGTGATCAGCCCTTCGACCCCACGGTGCGCAGCGGCGCCGAGATCGCCTTGGAGCCTCGGTGGCTGACCAGGATGCGCAGGGCCGCGTACCGCAACAGCCGGGAAGGGCGGGGCGCCGAATGACCCGCGCGCCGAGGCTGACCGGTGTCCGTGCCCTGCGCGCGCTGGCCGACCTTGGTCTGCCGTCCATCGCGGCCGGCCCGATCGCCCGTCGTCGCCACGTCGTCGGCCTGCTCGACCGGTGGGAAGCCGACGCCCGCGGGGTGCGGCGGCTGCAGCTTCTGCGCCGGCGCTTCGGTCGCGGCCCCGTCGTGCTGGCCATCCCCGGCCGGCGCATCGTGGTCCCGCTCGACCCGGCTGACGTGGCGGGTCTGCTGGAACAGTCGCCGTATCCGTTCGATCCGGCCAGTTGGGAGAAACGGCACGCGCTCGCGCAGTTCCAGCCGCACGCGGTGCTGATCTCCCGCGGCGACATCCGCGCCAGACGCCGCCGGGTCAACGAGGCGGCGCTCGACACCGGCTCCGAACTGCACCGGTTGGCGGACACCTTCCAGGACATCGTCAACCAGGAGGCGGCGCAGTTCGCCGACCGGGCGCTCGAGACGCGGGGGTTCGATTCGGCGCAGTTCATCGTCGCGTGGTGGCGGCTGGTCCGGCGCCTCGTGCTGGGCGCCGAGGCGCGGGACGACGAGGCCGTCACCGATGACCTGTGGCGGCTGCGCACCTCGGCCAATTGGTCGTTCCTCAGCCTGCCGCACGTGCGCCGCCGCGAGCGGTTGTTCGCGCGGCTGTACCGCTACGCCGAGGATCCCGACCCCGACAGCCTGATGGCCGCGCTGAGCACCCAACCCGCATCGGGCGCCGTCGATCCCGTCGGGCAGGTGCCGCACTGGCTCTTCGCGTTCGACGCGGCGGGGATGGCCGCGCTGCGCGCCGCGGCACTGCTCTGCACCCATCCCGACGCGCTGGCCCGAAGCGAAACGGAGGACGCAGGCCGTGTCCGGGTGCGGCCCTTTCTGCGCGCCTCGGTGCTGGAATCGGTGCGACTGTGGCCCACCACGCCCGCCATCCTGCGGGAGATCGCGGCACCCACGACCTGGCATGAGGGCACGCCCGACGAGGTGACGGTCGCGCCGCCGGGCACGGTGCTCATTCCGGTGCCTGCCCTCCATCGGGACCCCGACCTGGTGCCGTTCGCCGACGAGTTCACCCCCGACGTCTGGCTCGACGGGCGCGCCTCGCAATACCCGCAACTGGTGCCCTTCAGCGCTGGGCCCGCCGCATGCCCGGGCCGCGATCTCGTGCTGTTCGTGACCAGCGCGCTGCTGGCCGCACTGTTGTCGCGGTTGCACCTCACGCTGGACCCCGATGGTGCGCTGCGACCCGGGCGCCCCCTGCCCGCGACGCTCAACCAGTTCGGGCTCTCGTTCGGCGCCTCCGTCGCCCCGCAGGGCGCAGCGCCGTCCTGATCGGTCGGTGGACCTCACGGTTTACACGTGTCATATCGTGGCGGTCATGGACTTCTCGATGTCAGCCAAGGCGCAGGACTATCACGACCGGTTGACCGACTTCATGACCGAGTTCGTGTTCCCCGCCGAGGAGTCGTACCACGCCTACCGGGCCGAGGCCGGCCCGGACGATCACACCGTGCCGCCGGTGGTCGAGGAGCTCAAGAAGCTGGCCAAGGCGCGCGGGCTGTGGAACCTGTTCCTGCCCTCGGAGTCGGGCCTGTCAAACCTCGAGTATGCACCGCTGGCAGAGCTCACCGGCTGGAGCATGGAGATCGCGCCCGAGGCCACCAACTGCGCCGCCCCCGACACCGGCAACATGGAGACGCTGCACCTGTTCGCCACCGAGGAGCAGCGCAAGCAATGGCTCGAGCCGCTGTTGGCCGGTGAGATCCGCAGCGCGTTCGCGATGACCGAGCCGGCCGTGGCGTCGAGCGACGCGCGCAACATCGAGACCACCATGCTGCGTGACGGCGACGACTACGTCATCAACGGCCGCAAGTGGTGGATCACCGGCGCCGCGGACCCGCGCTGCAAGATCCTGATCGTCATGGGCCGTACCAATCCCGACGGGCCCAGCCACCGACAGCAGTCGATGATCCTGGTCCCGGCCGACACCCCGGGTGTGGACATCCAGCGCTCGCTTCCGGTGTTCGGCTGGCAGGACCAGCACGGCCACTGCGAGATCGTGTTCGACAACGTGCGGGTGCCCGCATCGAACCTGCTCGACGAGGAAGGGTCCGGCTTTGCGATCGCCCAGGCCCGCCTCGGACCGGGCCGCATCCACCACTGCATGCGGGCGATCGGCGCGGCCGAGCGGGCGCTGGCGCTGATGATCGACCGCGTGCAGACCCGTATCGCCTTCGGCAAGCCGCTGGCCGAACAGGGTGTGGTGCGTGAGGCAATAGCCAAGTCGCGCAACGAGATCGAGCAGACCCGTCTGTTGTGCCACAAGGCGGCCTGGACCATCGACCAGCAGGGCAACAAGAGCAAGGATGCCCAGCTACTGGTCGCCCAGATCAAGGCCGTGGCACCGCAGATGGCGTGCGACGTGATCGACCGCGCCATCCAGGTGCACGGTGGCGCCGGGGTGTGTGACGACTTCCCGCTGGCCCGGCTGTACAGCTGGCACCGTGCGATGCGGCTGTTCGACGGTCCGGACGAGGTGCACATGCGCACGATCGCGCGCGCCGAGCTGGGTAGGGAGAAGTCCGCGATGGCGACGGCGGCGAGCCGCCAATCGGACACGGCGGCGAGCCGCCAATCGAATCCGGCGGCGAGCCGCCAATCGGAGACGGCGGTGACCCGCTAGTGGCCGCGGCCGGGGACGAGCTCTCGGGAGCGTGGAACTTCCGCGACGTGTCCGAGCAGACCGGCGTCGCACCGGGGCGGTTCTTCCGGGCCAGTGAGCTGTCGAAGCTCGATGACACCGGACGCGCGGCGCTGAAGGGTCTCGGTGTCACCGATGTCGCCGATCTGCGCACATCGCGGGAGCTGGAGCGGCACGGTCCCGGCCTGGTGCCCGCCGGCGTCGAGATTCACCACCTGCCGTTCGTCGAGACGATGGCCGCCGACGGGGAATCCCCGCACGAGCATGCGTTCCAACGCATGATGACCGACAAGCCCGATGACGAGCCGGTCGCCGACGCCGCCGCACGCTACATGACCGAGGAGTACGGGCGCATCGCCACCGCACCGTTCGCCCGGCGTGCCGTGCACCGCGTGGTGAACCTGCTCGGCTCGGAGCGTGCCGTGCTCGCACACTGCTTCGCCGGCAAGGACCGCACCGGCTTCACCATCGCCGTGGTGCTCGAAGCCGCCGGCGTGGATCGGGACGCCATCATGGCGGACTATCTGCGCAGCAACGTCGCAGTCCCCCGGTTGCGGGAGAGCATCCTGGCCACGGTGCGAGAGCGCGCCGTCGACGCCCCCGAGATCATGGAGCTGGCCGAGGCGCGCCTGACCGACGCCGTGCTCGGCGTGCGCGAGGAGTACCTCGACGCCGCCCGCCGCACGATCGACGACCAGTTCGGCTCCCTCACAGGCTATCTGGAATCCGCCGACGTCACCGACGAGGACATCCGCCGGCTCCGCAAGGTCCTGCTCGGCTGAGTTTGCGCAGCCGTGGGCGAGGGTTGGAGCCGACGCGGTCCCGCCGAAATCGGTCCTCGGGATTCACCTCACGGCCCGCGCGTTCCGCACTTGAATCGCACGTAGCGTGAGGTTGTAGCGTCGCGTTCCATGCACAGCGGCGAGGATCGGCTATGGCGCGTTGGCGAATTGGCCCGCACAAGTGGATTGTCGGTTCGGGCACTGCACCACTACGAGCAGGTCGGCCTCATGTCCGCACGGGGGCGGACTTCGGGCGGTCACCGCCTTTACAGCAGCGAGGATGTACGGCGGCTGTATCAGATCCGCGCACTACGTGAATTCGGCTTGAGCCTGACCGAGACCGCCTCAGCCCTGGACGGCTCCGTCAGTCTCGACAGCGTTCTGAGAACGCACCTGCAACATGTGGAAACCCGACTCGCGCAACTGAGTTCGCTGCGAGACTGGCTTGCCGCGGCCTGCGTCCAAGCCGGCGCGCTCCCGTCGACAGAGTCGCTTCTGGCCACGCTGGAGGCGATGTCGGTCATTGCCGGCCACACTCGGAACCGCCGACCGTCCGATACACGTCACGCCTGGACGGCTCTCGGGCAGGAATTGCGCACGCTGCGTGACGCTGGGCAGCCGTCCTCCTCGTCGACGGTCATCGAGCTCGCACAGGCAGCCAGAGACTTGATCAACAGCTTCGCCGACCACGACCAGGCCGTGCTGGATGCCCTCGCCCATCTGCGACGCAATGCACCCCAGCTCGACGCCGCCGGCTGGGATCAGGACCTGATCGAGTTCCTCGACGACGCACTCACCGCACTCGACCGGCAGGAGGACCTTCGATGACATCCGAACAGATCGCGCACGGCGTGGGACCTGATCGCCTCGACATCGCCTACCGGCGCCATGGTCACTCCGGCGATCCGGCAGCGGTACTCATCATGGGAATCGCCGCGCAGTTGGTGAATTGGCCGCCTGAGTTCATCCGAGCGTTGACCGATCGCGGACTACAGGTGATCGTCTTCGACAATCGCGACACCGGACGTTCCACCCATCTCGATAGCGCGCCGGCGGATCTTTCGGCAGTGCAGGCCGGGGACCTGACCTCGGTCAGCTACACACTGTCGGACATGGCTGCTGACACCGTCGGGCTGATGGACCACCTCGGCATCAGAGCGGCGCATCTGGTTGGCGCCTCCATGGGAGGGGCTATCGCTCAGACGATCGCCATCGAGCATCCGGACCGGACGCTGTCCCTGTCGTCGATGATGTCCACCACCGGTGCGCCCGAGGTGGGCGCGGCTCACCCCGACGTCATGGCCGCCCTGTTCGGCGAACCGCCGGTCACCACACGGGAGGAAGAGGCCGCGCGGGCGATCCGCGCCGCCACTGTCGTCAGATCCCCGGCATATCCGCCGGATCCCGCAGCCATCGCTCGCCGGGCCGGAATCGCCTACGACCGCAGCCATGACATCGCGGGGATCACCAGAAACGCGGTAGCCGTCGTCGCCTCTGGTGATCGCACCGGTGCGCTGAGGACGCTGAAGATCCCCACTCTGGTCATCCACGGCCGCGCGGACAGGATGTGTGACCCCAGTGGGGGCCGTGCCACCGCTGCCGCCATCCCTGGTGCGCAGCTTGAGCTGATCGACGGCATGGGCCACGACATCCCTGCCCCGCTATACGACCGCATCGCCGACCTGATCGCCGAGAACGCACGCCGCTCCGATCATCTGCAGTTCAAGACTCGCGCGCCGTCCACACATACGCCCTGAACGACCCCGACAGCTCTCGATCTGCCGGCAGTACGACGACACAAATGCCACGCGGAGCGCACCAGATTCAGCGACCACGGTTCGCGGTTGTCGGGCAACCCGGAAGCTCGCTCGGCTACGCCGTCAGGAACACCCCGACGACCCAGGCCACCGTGGCCAGCAGCGCACCGGTGAGCTCCACGCCGACCGACAGCGCGACGCCCTTCAGGGCATGCCAGGTGGAGGCCCACGCCCGGGCCGCGTCCCGACGGATGCCCAACTCGGCGGCGTAGACGCCCAGCACAAAACCGATGAGCAGCCCGATGACGGGGATGACGAAGAACCCGACGACGCCCGCGACGCCGCCGACCACGAGCACCGAGGTGCGCACGTCGGCCCGGCGCATCCGCTTGACCGGCCAGGTGTATTTGATGATCTGGGACGCGATGAACAACGCTGCCGCGACACCGAGGACCACCCAGGCCACCGCGGTGTTCTCGACGAACGCCCACACCCCGATCGCACCGATCACCAGGATCCCGCCGGGCAGGATCGGCACGATGATGCCCACCAGGCCGATCGCGATCGCCAACGCGACCAGGACGATTCCGCCGGTGCTCATGCCAGCGAGAGTAGCGCCTCAGGTCTGATACATCGCGAGGCCTATGTACGCCATGAACACCGTCAGCAGGACGATGTCGATGAGGTGGACGATCCTGCGTGTACGCACGCTGACGCCGCGGCGTCGCCGCCGACCGATTGTGGCGGCGCCCCATTGCCACGACAGCGACGCCAGGAAGGCACCTCCGACGAAGACCGTTGCTTCCAGGCCACGGTAGGACGGCGCGGCGCCCACGATGACGCTGAGGAAGAAGAGGACTGTCACCGTGTCCGCCGCGGTGAAGGCGGCGCATTCCAGGTATGCACGCCGAGGCGACGTCGGGAGCCCCGCGTCTGGTGGGCCGGAGACGGCATCGATTCGGAGGAGCGCTCTGACAGCGAGTACCCAGAGCGCCAGCACGACCACGACCCCGGTCCACTGCAAGACGACCGCCCCCGGTGCCAGCAGTCGCCCAAGTGGCGAACCGGCCGCTGCCACCACCGCCGACCACGCGGCGTCACCGGAGGCGATGCCGGCGCCGGCGGCCAGTGCGACCAACCAGCCGCGGAGCGCCGCCGTCTCCAGCACCAGCAGAGCCGCACCCCCGGCCAGCGCCGCAGCGGAAAGCCCGATGAGCAACCCCGCCGTCAGGGCGTTGAGCACCCGCCTACGGCCTCACCTCGACGCGCAACGGGGTGCAGTGCCCCCCGTTGATCGGCTCGAGGTCCATCGAGCACGCCGTCACGATCACATGGATGTCGGCCTCGGCGCGAAGCGTGACCGAGTCCCCCGGTCTGCTGAGCGCGGGCAGGGCTGACACGACCCCGGTCTCGTCGACCGGGGTACGCTGGAAGAAGTTGACCGGATCCGGAACGTGCAGGGGCCGCCAGTCGACCGTCGAGGCGGCGGTCCGAAAATTCTCACTGCAACTGCGGTGGTGACCGTCGTACCCGAGCGCGCGGTACATCTCGGTGCTGCACGGTGCGGCGAGCATGTCGTGCGGGCCCGGCGAGTCATCACGTTCGAACGTCAGCAACGCCCGGTATCCGGTGCTGAAGAATGACTGTCCCACCGCGGGGAACAACCGCCAGTTCATCGCACGGGTCACCGAGACGCTGAGCCACTCGGTCTCGTTCTCGATCGACACCGCGAACAGGTCGGCGACCTGCGTGCCCTCCACGTCGATGAGCCGCAGTTGGTGGCCGCACGCCACGCTGACGATCGCGCCGCCCTGCGCGGGGATCTCCACCGTTGCCGGCGCACCGCTCGTCGGTATTGACACAGGCGAAACCCTACTGCCGCGGGTTCGCCGAAAAGGGATTATCGCTCGACTGCGGCCCAGGCCCGCCGGCTCACGACTTCCTGCCGCGCACCCACTGGATGGTGCCGACGGTGTTGATTCGCACACCGGCCAGACCCAGGCTCTCGAAGGTGTCGCCGAGTTCATCGTCGCCGAAGGCGTGGGCACCGGCATTGGGCAGGTAGCGCAGCAGGCCGGCCGCCGGGCCCGCGGTCGGCACCATCACGGCCATGCGCCGCCCGGGCCGCAGCACCCGCACCATTTCCGCCAGCGCCACCGCCGGGTCGGGGATCAGTTGCAGCATCGCGATCGACACCACCGCGTCGAACGACTCGTCACGGAACGGCAGGTGTTGCGCGTCGGCGCGGATGAAACCCACGTTCGGTCCGGCTCCGGCGCGCACGGCACGCGCCAGCATCGGCTCGGAGATGTCCACGCCGAGCGCCAGCCCGCCGGGGCCGACCGCGCGGCCCAGCGCCCCGGTGACATTGCCCGGTCCGCTGCCGACGTCGAGCGCGGTACCGCCGACCGGGACGTTGAGCCATTCGGTGGGCTGCTGCCAGGCGGTCATCAGCCGCCGCGCGAGCGTCTGGGCGTTGTCGTAGAACATCGACCCGAGCCGCGACGCCCACAGCGCCTGGATCGCGCCGCGGTTGCTGTCCGGTTCGTCGCCGAGCAGGTCCAGGTAGCCCTTGCTGGTGTCGGGGTGCTCCGGCGGGTCGATCAACAGCCGCTCGGTCATGCGCAGCACGGTGTGAGTCATGCCACCACGGTACGCCCGCGATTCACACTCCCAGGCGGTCTGCCAGATCGTGGAAATCGTCTGCCATGACGTCGAATTCGCCGTCAGCCGGGCGGGCCGGCGCACGGTCGGGCCCCTGCTCGAGAGGCCGGTGGACGAACGCCGTGGCCAGCCCCGCGCGACGCGCACCACGCAGATCGGACGGGTGCGCGGCGACCAGCATCAGCTCGCCGGGTGCCACGTCGAGGATCTCCGCGCAACCGAGGTAAGCCTCCCGGTCGGGTTTGTAGTGGCCGAAGATCTCGGCCGACAGCACGCAGTCCCACGGTAGACCCGCACGCTTGGCCATGTTCGTCAGCAGTGACACGTTGCCGTTCGACAGCGTGGTGATGACGAAGCGCTGCTTCAGCCGGGTCAGGCCGGCGACCGCGTCCGGCCACGGGTCCAGCCGGTGCCACGCCCGGTTCAGCTCGTCGATCTCGCTGTCGCTCACCGTGATTCCGGTGCCTTCCAGCAACTCGACGAGACGCCCGCGGTGCAGGTCGTCCAGCCGCGTCCACGGCAGCTCGCCGCGCCGCACCCGATCCATCGCGGGCACGTAGCCGGCCCGCCAGTCGTCGGCGAAACGCGGCCAGTCCGCGGAGACACCGTTGCGGCGCCCGAAATCTCCGAGTTCGCGGATGACGCTCGAACGCCAGTCCACGACGGTGCCGAACACGTCGAAGGCCAGCGCACGGATCACGACTGTCTGCTCTTCGCGCAAGCGCTCATCGGTGCCATCTGCTCTTCGCGCAAGCGCTCATCGGTGCCATCCGCTCTTCGCGCAAGCGCTCATCGGTCCGGCTCCAGGACGAGTTTTCCGTTGACGGCGCCGTCCGCGAAGGCCTGCAACGCCGCCACCCCGTCCGACAGCGAGAACCGCACGGGCTCAGGCGGTCTCAGTCCTTGGTCGACGAGCGTGGCCAGCGCGGCACCCACCTGCGCCTGCGCGCCGGGTGTGCGGTTGACGAACTCACCCCACCCGACGCCGACGACGCTGACGTTGCGCAGCAGCAGCCGGTTGACCTTGACGGTGGGGATCCCGCCGGCGGCGAAGCCGATGACGAGCAGCCTGCCCTCGGTGGCCAATGCCCGGATCGCGTCGTCGAAGGCCGGCCCGCCGATCGGATCGACCACCAGGTCGACGCCGCGCCCACCCGTCTCGGCCTTCACCGCATCCAGCCAACCCTCGGTCAGCGGCAGCACGACGTCGGCGCCCAGCGACTCCACGAACTCGATCGCCGACGGCCGGTGCACCATCGCGATGACCCTGGCGCCCAACGCCTTTGCGATCTGCACTGAGGCGGTGCCGACCCCACCGCCGGAGCCGAGCACCAGCACCGTCTCACCGGCCTGCAGCGCGCCACGGCGCTGCAACGCGAAGTGCATCGTGTAGTAGTTGCCCAGCAGGCACACCGCCGACCCGTCGTCGAGCGCGTCGTTGGTCGGCACCACACTGCCCACCGGTACCGCGACCTGCTCAGCCCAGGCCCCCAGCAGACTGAACGCCGAGACCCGCTGCCCGGCAACGAGACCCGATTCCGCCGGGGCCGACCGCACGGTGCCTGCAACCTCGAGGCCGGGCACGAACGGCGCCGGCACCTTCATCTGGTATTCGCCGCGCAGCATCAGCAGGTCGGGGAAGCAGACGCCGGCGGCACCGACGTCGAGGACGACGGCATCGCCGCCGTGCACGTCCTCGACGTCGGTGTATGCCAGCCCCGCCGGGCCTGTCAGCTCTTGCGCGACAAGCGCTTTCACCTAATCGACCCCCGGTCGCTTCGCTCCTGCCAGCCGAGAAGTCAGCCGAGGCTGAAGGTGGCCCGCTCGGCCGCCGACAGATCGGTGATCTCGCCCCACCTGGCGGCGACGTCGTCGACCGACGGCACCTCGGTGAACGTCACGCCGCTGTTCTGGAACAGCGCGACACGCTGCACCTTGCCGCCGCCGACGATGAACACCGATGCCGTCTCGGGCACCTCCTCGGTGCACAGGTACGACACGATCGGTGCCACGTACTCCGGGGTGAGCTTCTCGAATACCTCCGGCGGCAGGATGTCCTGCGTCATCCGGGTGGCGGCGATCGGCGCGACGGCGTTGGCCTTGATGTTGTACTTCGCGCCCTCCTGGGCAAGCGTGTTGATCAGGCCGACGAGGCCGAGCTTGGCGGCGCCGTAGTTGGCCTGGCCGAAGTTCCCGAACAGACCGCTGGTCGAGGTCGCCACGACGACGCGGCCGAAACCGTTCTCGCGGAAGTGCGGCCATGCGGCACGGATGACGTTGTACCCGCCGTACAGGTGCACCTTGAGCACAGCGTCCCAGTTGGCGAACTCCATCTTGTGGAAGGTGCCGTCGCGCAGGATGCCCGCGTTGCTCACCACACCGTCGACCTTGCCGAACTCGTCGACAGCAGTCTTGATGATGTTGGCCGCACCCTCGGGCTCGGCGACGGAATCGTAGTTCGCCACCGCGCGGCCACCGGCGGCCTTGATCTCCTTGACCACCTCGTCGGCCATGGCCGACCCGGCACCGGTACCGTCCCGCGCTCCGCCGAGGTCATTGACGACGACGCTGGCTCCCTCACGCGCGAGCGTCAGCGCGTATTCGCGCCCGAGCCCTCCTCCGGCACCCGTGACGACGATGACACGATCCTGCACTCCTGGCACTGATGTTCCTCTCTCAAAGGGTCCGGGCGCCACCAGCTAGAACAGCTTGCGCGCCAGCTTCCACGCCTTCTCTGTATACGGGGGGTAGATCATGGCGCCGAGGTCGGGTCGGGTCGGCTTGGTCAGCACCGACTTGCGGTGGCTGAACTCCTCGAAGCCGAACTTGCCGTGGTAGGCGCCCAGACCGGACGGTCCGACGCCACCGAACGGCAGCTTGTGGGTGGCGAAGTGGAAGATCAGGTGGTTGACGACCATGCCGCCTGCCGGGACTTCCTTGATCACCCGCTCGCGTACCGCCTTGGCCTTGGTGAACAGGTACGCCGCCAGGGGCTTGGGCCTCGAGTTGACGAAAGAGATTGCCTCGTCGAGGTTTTGCACCGTCACAACAGGCAGGATCGGGCCGAAGATCTCGTCGGTCATCAACGGCTCGGCCGGGTCGGGGTCCACCACGACGGTCGGCTGGATCTTCATGGCGACGGCGTCGGAGCCGCCGCCGATGGCGACCTTGCCTTTGGTGGCCGCCAGCGCGTTGGCGAGCCGGTTGAAGTGTCGCTCGTTGACGATCTTCTTGCCTGCCGCATTGCCCGCCTCGAACGTGTCGATCGCCTTGCGGATGGCCTCGACGAGCTTGTCGCGGATCGGGGCCTCGGCCAACACGTAGTCGGGGGCGATGCAGATCTGGCCCGAGTTGATGAGCTTGGTCCAGGCGATGCGCTTGGCGGCGACCTCGATGTCGGCGTCGGCAGCCACGATCACCGGGCTCTTGCCTCCGAGCTCGAGGGTGACCGGTGTGAGGTGGGTGGCAGCGGCCTCGTACACGCGGCGGCCGACCTCTGTGCCGCCGGTGAAGATCAGATGATCGAAGCCCTGCGCGATGAGTTCCTGGCTGACCGCGCCGTCTCCCTCGACGACGGCGATCGCGTCGTTGTCCATGTACCGCGGCACCAACTCGGCCATCAACGCCGACGACGCCGGTGCGACCTCAGAAGGCTTGAGCACCACGGTGTTTCCCGCGGCGATGGCACCCACGGCCGGGCCCAGTGTGAGCGCGAACGGGAAGTTCCAGGCACCGATGATCAGCACGGTGCCGTAGGGCTCGTATTCCACCCAGCCCCGGCCGGGCAGCTGCGACATCTCCAGCAGGCGGTAACGGCGCTTCATCCACTTGCCGACGTTCTTGGCCGCGTACGCGGCCTCACCGACGGTGCTGGCGACGTCGGCGAGCCAAGCCTCGAACGGCCCCCGGCCCAGATCCTTCTCCAGCGCTTCGGCGATCGCGCCCTCGTTCTCGGTCATCAGCCGTTCCAGCGCGTGCAGCTGCTCTTTGCGCCACTGCACGCTTCGGGTGCGGCCGGTCGCGAACGTCTGGCGGAGCTTGCGGACGACGGCCGGGATGTCGGTGCCGCCGACGTTTGCGGCCTGGGCGGGTACGACGGATTCGGTGGTCATGACGGGGTCCCTTCTTGACCTCGGGAATACCCGCATCGTAACCAACCATCCGGTTGGTGAACAGGAGCGGTCGGATGACGATCAAGCGGCGAGGCACGAGCCGCGTTGAGGAATCCGACCATCAGGAGCGGTCGGATGACGATCAAGCGGCGAGGCACGAGCCGCGTTGAGGAATCCGACGGTCGGGGACCGCCGAGCTACGGCGGTTCAGCGCTTCACTGCGGTGGTGAACGTCGAGAACGACTGGTCGTCGCCGTCGGCGATTTCAACCAGGCGGTGCAGCCGCCGCATCTCGTCCTGCGAGGGGACGGCCTCGGCCCGCCACCCGTGGGCGGTGAGCCACTGCGCGACGTCGGCGCGGTCCGGGTCCTCGTAGGTCAGCTCGGTGATGTCCATCGGCTCGACGTCGAACTGCGCGGTGATCGACGCGAACCGTTCCCGCATGCGCTCGCGGCGATCCTGGGCGTGGATGCCCATGGATTCCGCAGCGACCCTGCTACCGGGAGCACTCAACTCGGTGATCTGCGCGAAGAGCCGGTCCTGCGCGTCGGCGGGCAGGTACATCAGCAGGCCCTCGGCCAGCCATGCGGTCGGCCGGTCCGCGTCGAAGCCGGCGTGGGTGAGTGCGGTGGGCCAGTCCTGCCGCAGGTCGATCGGCACCTCGCGGCGGTCCGCCGTCGGCTGCACTCCGTGCGACGCCAAGGTCGACGACTTGTACGCGAGCACCAGCGGTTGGTCGATCTCGAACACCGTGGTGCCGGCGGGCCAGGGCAACCGGAAGGCGCGCGAGTCCAGTCCGGAGGCCAGGATGACGATCTGGCGGATACCCGCGTCGACCGCCGCGGCGAAGAACGCGTCGAAGAAGTGCGTCCGGACGGCCTGGTAGTTCTTCATGTGCTCGAACAACGGGCCGATCTCGGGATCGGACTCGGTCACCTTGGCGACGAATCCGTCGTCGGCGATGTACTGCCAGGCGCCGTTGCCGGCCCCGGCCACCAGGATCTTGGCGTACGGATCGTCGATCAGTGGTTCCGGGCGTTCGGTTTCCGCAGCACGTGCGGCCGCGACCATGACGGCGGTGGCCCCGACGCTGGAAGCGATGTCCCAGGTGTCGTTGTCGGTACGTAGTGAACTCATGACGGGCTCCTTCCGGTCAGACGCAGCATTGCATTGCAAGGCTATCTAACCAAGGGGCGGCGCCAGCTCGGCTGTGGGACAGGCCACAGCCCTGTGACACAGATTCACAGGAGAACCTCAGATGCGGTTACTCGCCGAGGTTCCAGAGCTTGTTGGCCAGCAGCAGTTCGAGTTTGTGCATCACGGCGCCGAAATCGCTGCGGTCGCCGACGAAGCCCGCGTAGAAACCCATTCCCCACACCACCGCCACCAACATTTCGACCAGATGGTTGACGTCGGTGTCGGCGCTCAACTCCCCGCGCGCGACCGCGTCGTTGACCGCCCAGGAGACGAATGCCCGCGAGTTGGTGAGCGAGTCGTGGTCGTCATCGGCGAGTTCCGGGTGACGCTGCGACTCCAGAACCGACGTCACCAGGAAAGCAGCCGCGGACCTGTCGTCGGTGTCGACCTGCGTGGCCACCGAGAGGAACGCCATCAGCCGGTTGAGCAGCGACGTCTGCTCGTGCGCCCGGGCGATGCCCACGCCGACAACCGAAGCGTAGGTCTGCTCGACCACCTCGGCCCACAGCACACGTTTGCTGCTGAAATAGTGGTTGATGGCCGGCCGGGTGAGATCCGCACGTACAGCGATCGCCTGGAACGTCGCCGCGTCGTAGCCAAGTTCGCTGAAGATCTCACGAGCGGCACGCACAATGCGCTCCCGCGTTTCAGCTGCCTTCGCTGCGGGAGGACGCCCTGGACCTCGACTCGCCGTATACGGCACGGTTAAATTGTGCCATACGTAAGCTGCGCAGCCAGCACCAGTTCGCGACCGTGACCCGACAGTGATCTTTCAGCAAACAATGATGCCTGCTCATGGGCGTATCAGAGCGCCCCACCAACCCCGGCATGCTCGCCGGCGGCCGCCCGCGAACTAGGGTTTTCGGGTTATGGGGGCTGTGGCATCGCGAGAGTCGTTCTTCAAGACGGGCCTCGACGTGCTGGCCGACCTGGGCTACGGAGGCCTGAAACTCGCCGAGGTGTGTGACCGCCTCGGCGTCACCACCGGGTCCTTCTATCACTACTTTCCGAACTGGCCGGCGTACTCCCAGGAGCTGGTTGCGCACTGGTATGAGGGGATGACCCTCAAGGTCGTCGACACCGTGCAGGCCGAGACCGATCCGCGGCTGCGCATCGATCGCCTGATCGAGGCCGGACTCACGCTGCCGCACAGCGCCGAGGCCGCAATCCGGGTGTGGAGTGGCGTCGACCCTCATGTGGGCTCGGTCCAGGAGGCCGTGGATCGCCAACGCTTCGACGTCATGCGCGAATCCGCGCTGGAGGTACTGCGCAATCCGCGCCAAGCCGAGCTGTTCGCCGCCTGGGCGGTTTATCTTCTGGTCGGGTACGAGCAGGCCAGTTTGCCTGCGGACGTCGACGGCTTGCGGTGGATTGTCGGTCAGTTGCTCGAGGCGCTCGACTCGGGCCGGTTCACGTCGGTGCCCGGCCGTGAGTGAGGCCCCCGCGTCCGAGGCCGACGACGCGCCGGTCGGGCACGTCGTCGCCATGCTGCGCGAACGTCTCTACGGCGCGATCTCCTGCCTGGCGACCCTGGTGGTGCTGACCCGTTACACCGAGGACGACACCAGCGGGTGGGCGCGGATGCTCGATGTCGGGGTCACGATGGGTGGGCTGTGGGCGGCCAGCCTGCTCGCCGACTGGGTTGCCCACCTGAGCGTGCACGAGCAGACGCCGCGGGGTATCGAGTGGTGGCGGATGCTGCAGGCTTCCGCTCAGATTCTGCAGGCGGCGCTGTTGCCGCTGCTCGCACTGGGCAGCGCGGCGGTCGGCCTCCTGGAGACCGACACGGCCCTGTGGGTCGCCAAATGGATTCTGGTGGCCGAGCTCGGGCTCATCACGCTTCTCGCCGTGCGCAAGACCCGTCTGCCCGGGTGGCAGCAAATCGTCACGGTGCTGCTGCTCATCGGGGTGGGCCTGCTGGTGATCGGCATCGAGGTCCTCGCGCACTGATGGCCGCCGCCCCGCACGAGCTGAGACATCGCCTCGTGCGGCGCGTCGCCCAGCGCGACCCGGACAACGACGCGTTACGCCGCGCGCTGCGCGCCGCGGCGGTGGTGCCGCTGGCCGCGGCGTTGAGCTTCGCGCTGGCCGGGGGAAGTGCGCAGACGCCGCTGTTCACCATCTTCGGCTCGACGGCGCTGCTGGTGTTCTCCGACTTCCCCGGCAACCGACAGAATCGCGCGGTCGCCTACGCCGGGCTCGGCTTCAACGGTTTCGTGCTGATCACGCTCGGCACACTCGTCGCGCCCCACCCCTGGCCGGCGGTGGCCGTGATGTTCGCACTCGGCGTGGTCGTCACGTTCTCCGGTGTGCTCAGCGAGACGATCGCCGCGGGGCAGCGCGCCACACTGCTGACGTTCGTGTTACCTGCCTGCACCCCGGCCGGCCCGGTCGGGGAGCGACTGCTCGGCTGGGCGATCGCGTTGGCGGTGTGTGTGCCCGCCGCCCTGTTCGTGTTGCCGCCGCGCCACCACGGACAGCTGCGCCGCCGCGCGGCGCGGGCGTGCCGCGCGCTCGCCGACCGACTGGACGGCTCCGCAACCCCCGCCGACGTCCAGCGCGCGATGGACGCGCTGCGGGCGACCTTCCTCGGCGCCGACTTCCGTCCGGTGGGCCTGACGGCCGGAAGCCGCGCCCTGGTGCGGGTCGTCGACGACCTCGAGTGGGTGGCCGACCGGGTGGGACGGAATACCGGTGTCGCCCTTCGAGACAAGGACGCGGTGGTGCGCGTGCTGCGGTGTGCGGCCGCCGTACTGCAGATCTCGCGACCTGCCGACCGCGACGCCGCCCGGGCCGATCTGGAGGCGGCACTGATCACGTTGCGTACGGTGGCGCGGGGCCGGTGGCGCGACGACCTCGACGCGATCCTCAGCGCCCCCGACGACGCGCAGGCCGTCGACCTGGGCCGGGATCTGCTGCGGCGGCGCACCATCGCGGCGACCATCGGTGCCACCGGCCGGGTCATCTCGGCCGCGGCCGCCGCCGATGCCCGCCCGGTCTGGGCTCGCGCGTTGGGTCTGCGCCTGCCGCCGACCGGCGCCTCGGACCGGCTTCTCCCCGAAACCGTTGCCGCCGCGCAGATCACCTCGGGCTTCCTGGCGAATCGGTCGGTGGCCGTGCGCAACAGCCTGCGTACCGGCCTGGGCCTGGCGCTGGCGGTGGCGGTCACCCACCTGTTTCCCGTCGAGCACGGCTTCTGGGTGGTCCTGGGGGCGCTGTCGGTCCTGCGCAGCAGCGCGCTGACCACCGGCACACGGGTCTGGCGTGCGGTGTTCGGCACAGCGATCGGGTTTCTGCTCGGAGCCGTGCTGATCAGTCTTGTCGGGGTGAATCCCGTGCTGCTGTGGCTGCTGATGCCTGTCGTCGTGTTCGGCTCGGCGTACGTGCCCGAGATCGCGTCGTTCACCGCGGCCCAGGCTGCGTTCACGATGATGGTGCTGATCTTCTTCAACCTGATCGCGCCCACCGGATGGCAGGTCGGGTTGATCCGCGTGGAGGATGTGGTGATGGGAACCCTTGTCGCCGCTGCGGTTTCGATGCTGCTGTGGCCCCGTGGCGCCACCGCGTCGGTGACGCGAGCGATCGACTCGGCCCGAACCGCATTCGCGACGTATCTGCGCACTGCGGTGCTGCGCATCACCCGGGGCGCCTCCGAGGCGCGCACCGACGAGGTGGCGACCCGCAGCCACGCCGCCCTCGCCGCCTCCCGGGTGATCGACGACGCTGTGCGGCAATATCTTTCGGAGAGCAGCGGCGAGACCGACTTCAGGGCACCGATCGTCCGGTCGTTCAACCGCGCCATCCGGCTGCGTGGGGCCGCCGACCTGGTCGCCGACATCCCCACGCCGCCGCCGTTGGGCACGTATCCGAGCGTGCGCGCCGTCGTGGAGTCACACGCCGACGCCATCTGCGAACGGGTGGCCGGGTGCGCCGACCCGGACCATTCGTGGGAGCCGATCAGCGACGACTTCGTGCGGGCGTTGCGGTCGGAGGCCCGCGGCGACGACCTCGGCCTGTCCGCGGCGTTGCCGCTGTTGACGGCGGCCGCCGCGCTCGGCGAACTCGAGCTGATCTATCCGCGACCGGCGACCGGTTGAGCCTCAGCGCAGCGGGCGGTGCGGCATCAGCGCGTCCGGCGGGATGACGCCGAACTTGCCTGCTTCGAAGTCCTCCACGGCCTGGATCAGCTCGGACTTGGAGTTCATCACGAACGGCCCGTACTGGAACACCGGCTCCCGAATCGGCCGACCGCCCAACAGGAGGACCTCCAGGGCGGGCCGGTGGGAGTCCTGCGACCCGTCAGCGGCGACGGTGATGCGGTCGCCGGGTCCGAGCACGGCCAGTTGACCCTGCCGGACCGGATGCGCGACCGGCCCGACCGCGCCGCGCCCGGACAGCACGTAGACGAGTGCGTTGAAGTCGCGCTTCCAGGGCAGGCTCAGCTGCGCGCCGGGCTCAATCGTGGCGTGCGCCAACGTGATCGGCGTGTGGGTGACACCCGGTCCGCCTTGCCCGTCGATCTCGCCGGCGATGATGCGCACCAGCGCGCCACCATCGTCAGAGGACAGCAGCTTGACCTGGCCACCCTCGATGGCCTGGTACCTGGGAGCGGCGAACTTGTCCTTCCTGGGCAGGTTCACCCACAGCTGGATGCCGTGGAACAGGCCGCCGCTCTCCACCAACTCGGCGGGCGGCGTCTCGATGTGCAGAATCCCCGAACCAGCGGTCATCCACTGGGTCGCGCCGTCGCTGATCAACCCGCCGCCGCCGTGCGAATCCTGATGCGCGAAGCGGCCGTCGATCATGTACGTCACGGTTTCGAAGCCGCGGTGCGGATGCCAGTCCGTGCCACGGGGTTCGCCCGGCTGGTACTCGACCTCGCCCATCTGGTCCATGTGGACGAACGGGTCGAGGTCGCGGGCGTTCACGCCGGCGAAGGCCCGGACGACGGGGAAGCCCTCCCCCTCGTAGCCACGGGGACCGGTGGTGACCGAACGCACGGGGCGTTCCGTCTCGGCGGGGTCAGGCCCTGAGATGCGGGGCAGGGTGAGGGTGTCGGCGGTGATGGCAGGCATGCACAGATTAACCGGACTATGGTCCGATTCATTCCTTTCGCATCTCCCGCGAGGGCGCGGGTACCCCCTCCCGGACGAGAGGAGACGCCGGTGACCGAAGTGCATCAACCCGGGAGGTGGGAGGTCGTCGCCGCCACGCTGCACGACCGGGGCAACCCTGCCGACGGCGCGGAGGAGACCTCCCTGGTCCAGGGCTCCGAGGACGAAGCCCGCCGCGTCTACGCGGACGCCACCGCGCAGGCCGCCGAACAGGGCTACGAATACGTCAAGCTGCGGCACAACGGCGACGAAGTCGGGTCGTGGCCGCAGGCCACCGGCTGGACTGTCTAACCCAGCACCGACATTGCGACGGCGCGGGCGTCCGCGGCGCTGGCGGTGCGGAGCACGGCCTCGGCGGCATCGCGACACTGCTGGAGCGTGACCTGGGCGAGCTTGGCGCCCACGGCCTGGACGGCTGCTGCGGCCGCCGACAGGGACGTCACACCGAATCCGGTGAGCACGCATGCCAGCAGCGGATCGGCGGCGGCCTCGCCGCAGACGCCGACCGGCTTCCCCGCGGCCGCACCCGCGTTCACCGTCATCGCGACCAACGCGAGAACGGCCGGCTGCCACGGATCGGTGAGGGTGGCCAGCTCGGCCGACATCCGGTCGGCGGCCATCGTGTACTGCGCCAGGTCGTTGGTGCCGATCGACAGGAAGTCGACATGCTCGAGGATCCGGTCGGCCAGCAAGGCCGCCGCCGGCACCTCGATCATCACGCCCGGCGTCAGCCCGTGTGTCCGCGCCCTGTCCGCGAAGCTCTTCGCCTCCTCGGCGGTGGCGATCATCGGCGCCATCACCCAGGGCGGGTTGCCGGTGCGTTGCCCCGCCGCGGCGATCGCCTCGAGCTGACGGTCCAGCAGACCGGGGTTGTTGGCCGCGATGCGGACCCCGCGCACTCCCAGGGCCGGGTTGGCCTCGTCGGGATGGCCGGCAAACTTGAGCGGCTTGTCGGATCCGGCGTCGAGGGTGCGGATCACCACCTTGTTGCCGGCGAACGCCTCCAGCACCTCGGAGTAGATGGTCGCCTGCTCGTCGACGGCGGGCTCGGTGTCGCTGTTGAGGAAGCACAGTTCGGTGCGGAACAGGCCCACCCCCTCGGCCGGGGTCTGCCGCGCCGCACGGGCGGCCGCCCCGTCCTGGACGTTGGCGAGCACGGCAACGGCGTGACCGTCTGCGGTGACGCCGGGACCCGACCACTGCGCCGCGGTTTCGGCGGCCCGTTTGGCCTCGGCCACCGCCTCACGCGCGGACACCTCGTCCGGGCCGACGGTGACCGTGCCCCGGGTTCCGTCGACGAGCACCATGGCGCCGGCGGGAACGTCGTCGAGCCCGGCGACGGCGACGACGCACGGGATGCCGAGCTGGCGCGCGATGATCGCGGTGTGGCTGGTCGGGCCACCGAGCGTGGTGGCCAGCGCGACGACGAGGGCGGGGTCCAGACCGGCGGTGTCGGCGGGCGCGAGATCCTCGGCACACAGGATCGACGGCTCGTCGGGCAACGGAACACCCGGTTCGGGCAACCCGTTGAGCTCGGCGACCACGCGGTCCCGGATGTCACGCAGGTCGGTGACGCGCTCGGCCATCAGACCACCGAGCTTGGTGAACATCTCGATGAACTGGTCGATCGCGCCGTTGACCGCCCGCACCGCGGGGGTGCCCTCTTTGATGCGTTTCTCGGCGGCGCCGAGCCAGCCCCGGTCCTGAGCCAGCGTCGCCG